>Ga0163152_10005626_pt1 | contig 14604 bp, 15 predicted proteins | sample OliLakLV19MP8IB2_FD_148635 | JGI IMG/M metagenome (GOLD analysis project Ga0163152, IMG submission 148635) | Freshwater microbial mat bacterial communities from Lake Vanda, McMurdo Dry Valleys, Antarctica - Oligotrophic Lake LV.19.MP8.IB-2 | ecosystem: Environmental > Aquatic > Freshwater >... | reverse complement strand
AATCTATACCCGCGCTTACATTGCCCATTTGTTTAGAAGCAAAGAAATGCTCGGGCCTATACTTGCGAGCCAGCACAACTTATTTTTCCTGGCAAACCTTACCAAAGAAATACGCGAGTCTATAGTAAACGGCACGTTTGAGAGTTTTAGGGAAGAATTTTTGAGCGCATACAAAATGTGATAGGCTCGGAGACAGTCTGAACATTTAAAGAGAGAAAGGAGGTGGGCCATGCTCACCAAAAAAGATCATAAGCGCTATGCAGACCTGCTTCATGGGTTTGCCGAGCAGAGTATCGTCGTTGTTGGTGATATTATGCTCGATCGCTACAAAGAAGGTACGGTCTATCGGATAAGCCCTGAAGCTCCGGTTGCAGTGCTCGATGTGGAGAAGGAGCGCTATGCCACTGGCGGCGCTGGTAACGTTGCTAAGAACGTAGTAGCTCTCGGGGCGTACGCTGTTCTTATCAGCGCTATGGGCGTAGGCACAAAAAGCCAGCAGATTTATGACGCAGCAACTAAAGAAGGTTACGATTGCTCGTATCTTTTTGAAGATCCTCAATCAAAAACCACCGTTAAGACGCGGCATATCGCCCAGGGCCAGCAGTTGCTTCGCGTGGACGACAATGGTTATATCTCGGACAGTGCGCGGGAAAAACTCCTGCAGAACTTCGAGTCGGTGCTTCGGGTGGCAACAGGCGTCATCGTCTCTGACTACGACAAGGGTGTTCTATCTATGGAAGTTGTCAGAAAGATTAAGGCTCTGACCACTCCCAACATTCCTATTCTCGGGGATATAAAACCCAATCATGCGAGATGGTTTGAGGGGGTTGATATGCTTTCGCCGAATGAAAAAGAGGCAAGGGCCTATATCAACGATCTAGAAGTGAGCGTTGAAGAAGTGGCGCGCATGGTGGCGGAGCAATACAATTCGACGGTGTTTCTGACAGCAGGATCGCGAGGTATTTTTGTGTCCCACTGTGGTGATGCTGTAGAGCATATACCCCAACTTCATCGGTTCGAAGTACGTGATGTTACGGGTTGTGGAGACACTGCAGCAGCCGTGACTTTGCTCGCAAAGCTATCAGGCGCAACTCTCAACGAGGCCGCAACACTTGCTAATGCCGCTGCAGCGGTCACGGCAAGCAAGATCGGAGCGGTAGCTCCGACACTGGCAGAGGTGCTCGATATGCTCAGCTCATGAGCAAAAAATCATGATCGGCGCCCTACGGGGCGCCGATTTTCTTTAAATTTGCTACAGTTACCAGATGGCCGCGTTTAAGATCAAATCTGCATACAAGCCTGCAGGCGACCAGCCTAAGGCTATAGAAAGCCTTGTAGCAGGACTTAAAAGGGGGGAGCCACACCAAATGCTCCTTGGCGTCACTGGTTCGGGCAAGACTTTTACGGTCGCGAATGTTATCGAGGCAGTACAAGAACCAACCTTGGTTATTGCCCACAATAAAACGCTCGCGGCGCAGCTTGCGCAGGAGTATCGCGAGTTTTTTCCCGACGCAGCAGTGCACTACTTTGTGTCGTACTACGACTACTATCAGCCGGAGGCGTATATTCCGCATAGCGATACGTATATTGAAAAAGAGGCGCAGATTAACGAAGAAATTGAACGCCTGCGCCATGCTTCGACCCAAGCACTCCTTACACGAAGTGACGTCATAATTGTTGCCTCGGTATCGTGCATTTACGGCCTTGGTTCGCCGGATGAATATAAAAAAGCACTTATAGAAATAGGTCTAGGAGTTGCCAAAAATCGCGCCGAACTTATTCGCGAGCTCATTAGTATTTATTTTGAACGCACGACTGCCGACCTTACGCCGGGTACCTTTAGGGCCGTAGGCAACGCTATTGAAATTATGCCTACCCACGAGCGGGCTATTTATCGTGTAGAGTTTGGCGCTACCAGCGTAGAGCAAGTCCGGGTGATAGATCCTATTACCCGTGCAGAAAGAGAGAGTGTACGGTCGGTATTTCTCTTCCCGACCAAGCACTATGTAACCCCAGAACAGGAGACTGCGCGTGCGGTGGCGCAGATTAAAGAAGAGCTTAAAGAGCAGCTCTCCAAGTTTGAACGTCAGGGCAAGGTACTTGAAGCCGAGCGTATAAAGCGCCGCACCAATCACGACCTCGCTCTTATTCGAGAAATTGGCTACTGCAACGGTATCGAAAACTATTCCCGTCACTTCGACGGCCGAAGCCCTGGCGAGCCGCCCTATACGCTCCTCGACTACTTCCCTAAAGATTTTCTAACAATAATAGACGAGAGCCATGTAACGGTGCCGCAAATTGGCGCGATGTACGCTGGTGATCGTGCGCGTAAGGAAACACTCGTGGACTTCGGCTTTCGTCTCCCGAGCGCTGTCGACAACCGCCCGCTGATGTTTGAGGAGTTTGAAAAGCGGGTAGGGCAGGTGATCTATACCTCTGCAACACCAAGTACATATGAAAAAGAACATTCAGGTAAGAACGTGGTTGAGCAGATTATCCGCCCGACTGGCCTGGTAGACCCAGAGATTGTCGTACGCCCTGTTACCGGTATCCAAGGCGACAAAGGGCAAGTGCAAGACTTTTTAGAAGAGGTAGACAAGGTGGTGGAAAACAAGGGCCGCGTTATGGTAACGACGCTTACCAAAAAGATGGCCGAAGACCTGGCAGAATATCTTAAAGACAAAAAAGTAAAAGCGGCTTATCTGCACAGCGATGTGGAGACTCTTGATCGTATTACAACGCTTACTGACCTCCGTAAGGGTGTTTATGACGTGCTCGTGGGTGTTAACCTCTTGCGCGAGGGCCTCGACCTTCCGGAAGTGCAACTCGTTGCCATTTTAGATGCCGACAAATCGGGCTTTTTGCGCTCGGAGACCTCGCTTATCCAAACCATTGGCCGCGCTGCGCGCAATATTGAGGGGCGCGTCATACTGTATGCCGACGAAATGACACCCAACCTTATCAAAGCTATCGACGAAACTAACCGCCGTCGTGCAGTACAGGTTGCTCACAACAAGAAACATAACATTACGCCGGTTACCATTAAAAAAGCGATTAAAGACATTACTGAAGAGCTTCGAAGTGAGCACGGTAAAGCGGTAAACCAGATGATGATACTTGAGAAAAGCGAATATAAAAAAGACCCGCGCAAATTTATTACTGCAAAACGCGCCGAGATGGCTGAAGCGGTTAAAAATCTAGATTTTGAAACAGCAGCGCTTATTCGCGATGAGATCTTTGCTCTTAGTGGGCAGGGGAGCGAAGGTAAGCCAAAAAAGGCCAAAAAATAAAGCCGGTGTCGCTTGCGGGTTTTTAAATTGTATTTCCAAATAAGTTATCCACTTGTTCCTCGATGCAAGAGGTATATTATCTATAGTCCATCCCAAAGGTAAGAAGGTAGGAGATGCCTCGCAAGAGGAAGATCAAATAACCTTTCGAACCTACGGGGTTTGAGGGTGAGAGAGAATAAGGAATATAGATCGAAAGATCTGTTTCCTGAGGAATGAGCAGAAATGCTCACGAAAGTAACTAGAGCAAGTGCAGGCGCAAGCCACACAAACTCATAGAGCTTAGTGCTCAGGTCTAGCGTTGACCAAATCTTCGCAAAACCACTGAATGACAGGGCGCAAGTCCAGTCACACAGGAGCATCCTCCCAAATGCATCAGACGGGACGCAAGTTCCAAATGTTGATCAAGTCTTCTTCTCTCATTCTCTTGGGCGCCGTTGTTTACAACGGCGCCCTTCTTCTTTTTTAATGTAGACGAAATGAATTATCTTCGATAAGCTTTTGAGTAGGAGATTGGCTGGGAGGTTTTTGATGGAACCGAGACTCTCTAGCACAGATGCTCCGACCTGCTTTTTACTGACACTCATGTTTGCCTACGCCACCTACCGGGATGTGGGCGAATGGGCAATGTGGGCATGGAGTCTGTTGTGAATAAGGCCGGCGCAAGCGCCGGCCACACTTTTTTTAGAAAATTGCTTTGTGTGGTATAATAAAGTTGTATAGATAGGGTACCCCCAGGAGCAGCCGAGGGGGCTGTTTGCGTGCAGATTGGGCTTCAGGCAACTGTTTTCTCAAGCTTGTAAGGAGACGTTTTCGAAAACAGTTTCCTTCCACAAATCATTATGGAAGAAAATATTCATATAAAAGGGGCTAAGACCCACAATTTAAAGAATGTCAGCCTCACCATACCGCGAGGCAAGATGGTCATATTTACCGGGCTTTCCGGTAGCGGTAAGTCGTCTTTGGCATTCGATACTATTTTTGCCGAGGGCCAGCGCCGCTATGTAGAGAGTCTTTCTGCGTATGCGCGCCAGTTTTTGCGCCAGATGCAAAAGCCGGACGTAGAAGAAATAACCGGTCTTTCTCCAGCTATTTCTATCGACCAAAAGTCGCGCTCCAACAACCCGCGCTCAACCGTGGCCACCATTACCGAAATTTACGACTATATGCGCATTTTGTATGCGCGCGTAGGTAAGCCGCATTGCCCAACCTGCGGCCGCGAAATCAAGAAGCTTTCAAATGAAGAAATTATCCAAAGTGTGGTGGAAGGTGTGTCTAAACATGCACCAAAAAAGACCCGTAAGGTCATGGGCGTTGATATAAACGAAGACACGGTCAAAATTTTCTCGCCGGTTGTGGTGGGTCGCAAAGGTGAGTACTACCAACTGTTGTACGATTTGCTTGGCAAAGGGTACGAAAAGGCCAAAATAGACGGCGAAGTTAAGTCACTCCGCTCCCAAATAATACTTTCAAAATACAAGAAGCACGATATTGATGTGTTGGTAGACGAAATTTTGGCAGGCGACTTTGCAAAAAAGCAAAGCGGCGCGCTTGAGCGCTTGAGCGAGGCGGTGGAGCGCGCTCTGACTGAAAGCGATGGGTTGGTAAAAGTAGAAGATGCTCACGGCGAGCGGCTCATCTCTGCCAAATTTATGTGCCCATATGACGGATTCTCTTTCCCCGAGGTAGAGCCGCGCCTCTTTTCATTTAACTCGCCCTACGGCGCGTGCCCAGCCTGCAACGGCCTCGGCACCAAGCACTTTATGGGAGAAGAGCCGTGCGAAGTATGTAAAGGCGCGCGCCTGCGCCCGGAGGCACTTAATGTATGGCTGGGCGACAAAATAAATATTGTTGACACCACCACGCTTTCAATCAAAAAAGCTTACGATTTTTTTGAGGCGTTGGAACTTTCTAAAAAAGACCTGGAGATCTCAAAAACGGTGATCAAAGAAATCTCTTCGCGCCTTAAGTTTATGCTCGATGTGGGGCTCGACTACCTAACCCTCGACCGCCGCGCCAACACGCTCTCTGGCGGCGAAGCTCAGCGCATTCGCCTGGCAAGCCAGCTTGGCTCGGGCCTGGTGGGCGCGCTCTATGTGCTCGACGAACCGACTATAGGCCTCCACCAGCGCGACAACGAGCGGCTTATACAAACTCTGGTAAACCTTCGCGACCTAGGTAATACCATTATTGTGGTTGAGCATGACGAAGACACTATTTATGCCGGCGACTTTTTGGTAGATATTGGGCCGGGAGCGGGTGTCCATGGCGGCCAGGTTATTGTGGCCGACTATTTAGAGAAATTACTTACCGCAAAGAAGAACGACAGCGGCTCGGTAACTCTTGCGTACCTGCGTGGCGAAAAAATGGTGCCCATACCTGAAGAGCGTAGAGAAAAAGATAAAGGCTCAATAAAAATTAGCGGAGGCAAAGCATTTAATATAAACAATCTCTCGGTAGAAATTCCGCTCCAGCGCATGGTTGCTATAACTGGGGTTTCCGGTTCAGGTAAATCGACCTTTCTTTATGATATTTTGTACGAAAACCTGCGCGCCCGCTTCGACAAACGCTATCGAACTAACAAGGTCTATAACGCGGCAAAGTTTGAGGGCACCGAGCATGTCTCGCGGGCAATCTTGATAGACCAGTCGCCGATAGGCCGTACACCACGCTCTAACCCGGCAACCTACACCGGTGCGTTTACCTTTGTGCGTGATTTGTTTGCCGAAACTACTGAAGCCCGTGCACGCGGATGGAAGTCGAGCCGGTTTTCCTTTAACGTGCCACAAACCCGCAATGGCGGGCGCTGTGAGGCATGCGAAGGCAATGGCGTTATTGCGGTAGAAATGTCGTTTTTGCCGACGGTGTATGTAACCTGCGATATCTGCAACGGCAAGCGCTTTATGAAGGAGACCTTGGAGGTTAAGTATAAAAAGAAGAGTATTTACGATGTGCTCGAAATGTCGATTGAAGAGGCAATTGCGTTTTTTCAAGACATTCCGGCAATTTATGACCGCCTTAAAACATTGCAGGAAGTGGGTCTCGGTTACTTGAAGCTTGGCCAGTCTGCAACCACGCTCTCTGGTGGCGAAGCCCAGCGCGTTAAAATTTCTGCCGAGCTCTACAAGCCTCACCTACAGAAAACTATTTACCTGCTCGACGAGCCGACGGTAGGTTTGCACTATGAAGATGTGCAAAAACTGATTGATATCTTGAACCGCTTGGTAAATGCGGGTAACTCGGTAGTGCTTATCGAGCACAACATGGACATTATTAAAAATGCCGACTGGCTCTTGGACTTTGGGCCGGAAGGGGGAGTAGGTGGCGGCAAGCTTATAGCCAAAGGCACGCCAGAGGATGTAGCAAACAACAAAAATTCGTATACAGGCAAGTATTTAAAAAGGGTATTAAAGGGTCATTAAAAAACATTGAGGCCCGCCGGTTTTACCGGCGGGCCTGATTCATTGACGCTGTTCCTGCAGCCATTTCCATCCTTCGGGCGAGGTGACCCACTCGGGACCCCTCTCCTCTACTATCCGCTGAGCTTCCGGCCTCAACCTTTTCATCCATCTGTGCAATCGGCGGATATTGTGAGGTGATATGTGTTCGCGGATGAGCCGCTGGGCCTCCGAGTAAGGAATTTCGGCAGGAGGTTTGAAGATAGCGACAAGGTCGTTCACTGCTCCGTTGATGTTCATTGCAGATACTCCCTGTTTTTTTGAGAACGCGAAGATCTAATTGGATTACAGGATAGCACTAATATGGTATACTGTCAAATATAGCCATTATGACACTCGAGCAATTCAAAAAGATAGCCAAAAAAATGCCCGACACACCGGGGGTGTATTTCTTTTTGGATAAGACTAAAAAGGTGCTCTATATCGGCAAGGCAACAAGTCTTAAAGATCGTGTGCGAAGCTACTTTGCTAAAGATCTCCTCATTTCGCGTGGGCCCTTACTTGTTTCGATGCTTGAAAAGGCTCACTCAATAGACTGGCGGCAAACTGACTCGGTCTTGGAGGCGCTTATTCTGGAGGCTAACTTGATCCATAACTACAAACCCAAACACAACACCGATCTTAAAGACGATAAAAGCTGGAACTATGTGGTTATCACTAAAGAAGACTTTCCGCGTGTGTTAATAGTGCGAGGGAGAGAGCTGGAGATAGAACAGCTACGCAGAAACAAGGTTTCGGGAAAGCCGAAATCTTCTACTGAAGATTTCGTAACTTCGGCGCCGTCGCGCCTGAGTACATTCCCTCAACCTTTTTCTTCTTCACTGTATACTTTTGGCCCGTTTCCGCACGGCCTCCAGTTGCGCGAGGCGATGAAGCTTATCCGCAAGATTTTCCCATACCGCGATACGTGTATACCGTGTAAAGAACGTTCAAAGGTCAGACCTTTGAAAGGTTCCCAAGGTCTGACCTTTGAACGTTGTAAGCCGTGTTTTAATGCACATATTGGCTTGTGCCCAGGAGTCTGCTCCGGAGCAATCTCAAAAGCAGAGTACCGCAGAATAATCCGCCATATTGTTTTGCTGTTTCAGGGGAAAAAGAAGCAGCTTATTAAAGAGCTCGAGCGCGAGATGAAGCGTGCTGCAATAGAAGAAAAATTTGAAGAGGCAGCACGCTTGCGTTCACAGGCATTTGCGCTTAACCATATTCAGGATATTTCGCTTATAAAAGAAGAATATCGTGCACCAAAAATTGCGCTTTCAACCAACCGTATCGAGGCGTATGACGTGGCCCACCTGCGCGGTAGCGGCAATGTGGGCGTCATGACTGTCGTTGAAGAGGGGGTGGCACAGAAAAATGAATATAGAAAATTTAGAATCCGCACTGCTAAACCAGGCGACGACGTAGGCGGGCTTAAAGAAATCCTCTCGCGCCGTTTGGGGCACGATGAGTGGCCGATGCCGCGCATTATTGTGGTAGATGGTTCAACTGCACAGATAAACGCGGCACAGGCAGTGCTTAAAACATATGGCGTACAAATACCCATAGTGGGTGTGGTTAAGGATGAAAAGCATCGTCCGCGCGACATACGCGGCGACCGCGACCTTATAAAAGGCCGTGAGCGCGATATCTTGCTTGCTAACGCCGAGGCCCACCGGTTTGCAATTGGTTACCATCGTAAGACAGCCCGGGGGAATTTAAAGAAAAAAAACTGGTCAGAGCCAACCATTCAGTAAAATCGGGTGTTATACTTTGCGCATGAGAACCGTCGTTGGTGTTCTTCGCGGTGGCCCAAGTAGCGAGTACGAAGTCTCGCTTAAAAGCGGTGCAGCGATTTTAAGCGCGCTTGATAAAGAAAAGTATGATGCACGGGACCTGTTTGTAGATAAAACCGGCGAGTGGCACTTGTATGGCGCTCCTGTTACGCCAGAAAAAGCACTGCGCGGCGTGGATGTGGTCTACAACATCATCCATGGTGAGTATGGAGAAGACGGTGAACTGCACCGCGTACTCGACTCTATCAACATTCCATACACAGGTTCAGATTCCACTGTTTCTAAACTTGTTTTTAATAAACAGCAGACCAAGGACGCCGTTACTAAGCTGGGGGTAAAAGTGCCGATGGGCAGGATAATTAACTATCCGCGTAATGGCGCACAGGACTTTGAGGAGCTCGCTACGCGCATATTCCGCAAACTGCCGCTCCCTATGATGATTAAGCCGGTTATAGGCGGCTCGTCGGTAGGGATGACCGTTGCCGAAGACTTTTATACGCTCCTTACCGGGCTGGAGCGCGCGTTTGCGGTCTCGCCGCAGATTTTAATTGAAGAATATATACGGGGCCGCGAGGCAACTGTGGGAGTAATTGACCATTTTAGGAACGAGCGCGCTTACGCGCTTATGCCGGTAGAGATTATCCCGCCTAAGGAACATAAGTTTTTTAGCTATGACGCCAAGTACAGCGGCGGCACTACCGAACGGGTGCCGGGCCACTTTACTGAAGGAGAGAAGTTAGAACTGGAGCATATAGCCAAAGCAGTGCACGAGGCTCTTAATGTAAGTCATTACTCGCGCAGCGATTTTATTGTTTCGCGGCGCGGCATTTACTTTTTAGAGATTAACAATGCGGCGGCTGTAGGCATGACCGAAGAATCGCTCATGCCTAAGGCAATACGTGCGGTGGGGAGTAAGATATCAGACTTTGCCGACCATGTTATAAACTTGGCCCAAAACCGGAGATGAGCGAGCTTGCTAAAAAACGCTGTGTTCCCTGCGAGGGCGGTATTGCCGCCTTTACTCCCACGCAGGCCGAAAAGATGCTTAAGGAACTTAATCCCGACTGGATACTAATAGACGAAGCTCGTCTATTGGTTAAAGAATTCCAATTTAAAAATTTTGCTGACGCAATGGCGTTTGCCACCAAGGTGGGGGAGATTGCCGAGCAAGAATCACATCATCCGGACCTGAACATAGGCTGGGGCAGGGTGGCGATAGAACTTACCACCCACGCTATCAACGGGTTGTCAGAAAATGACTTCATCCTTGCCGCAAAGATTGATATGATACAGGTATGAATAAATTAACCTTATGGATGTTTGCAGGTTTTCTGTTATTGGTACCAAGCTTTGCATTTGCTGCAATTACGATAAACACTGCGACAGTAAATGGAGGCTCCTCCGCACAAGTTGAACCGGGTGACAGTATCACTGTGTCGGTTACTGCCCAACTTACTAACGGGAGTAAATGGAAGGGAACCAATTGGGGGATCAACACAAGCGGCGCAACCCCTATTTGTGTAAATAGCAAAAATGATAAAGACCGCAACAGCTCCACCGACGGTCCCTATACGCAAGTGTTTACTATTACAGCACCTGCTCTGCCGGGGTTGTATAACTTAAATCTCACAGGAGATGGAAAAAATAATTGCGGGGATCTCCTAGGTCCACTGTATACGTTGCTGAAAGCCGTGCGGGTTGGCGGTGACACCATGGCGCCTGTTATTGCCCCTCACTCCGACCTCGCGGTACCAGGCTCTGGAACAGGAGCGGTAGTTACCTATGTCAACCCAACCGCCACCGACGACATAGATGTCACTGTCTTAGTAACTTGCACTCCGGCATCAGGGTCGTTTTTTCCTGTAGGGAATACAACGGTTACTTGTACTGCAGAGGACAGCGCCGGCAATGATGCTAATCCGGTCACGTTTACGGTTACGGTCATAATTCCAGACACGACATCCCCGGTTATCCAGCCTCATGCAGATGTAACAGCAGGTGCTACAGATGGAGCCGGGGTAGTGGTTACCTATACGCCACCTACGGCAACTGACAACAGCGGTTCGGCCACCGTGGTATGTGTGCCGGCGAGTGGAAGCCTTTTCCCGCTTGGTACTACACAGGTTACTTGTACGGCCACCGACGCGGCTAACAACAGCGCGTCAACCAGCTTTAACGTTGTAGTTACTTTTGTACCACAGCCGTTTGTAATGGCATCTCAGCCGGACGAATCGAACTTGTGTGCTCCTGACTGAGTGTGTGCTTTAGCGGCGGCTCCTCACAAAAATATATTGAGCTTGGACAGGGATCAGGACTGGGAGATGGCACTATTAGCCACGTAACGATTGCAAAAGACGAGAACTCCCCCTTTGCGTCACAACCATGGATTATATCACTCCTGTGCTTTACTGAAGCTACCTACGCCACCACCTGTCCTGATTGGGTTACACCAAACAGTACGAACGGCCAGCAAACCTTTGTGATGGCGGAATTTAGCACGGAGACTACTGACAACAAACATTGGAGCGCTTACTTTACTGACCCAGCATATAATAGCAATTTCAATGACGCTTCTTCCCCCGTTGCATTTAATCCAAACTATTACTACAAACTCCTCATTAGCGACAATGGCTGGAACATTGGTGCCTATGGTTCGCAAACAGACTTGTATTGGGTGCTGACTGGGATGACCACGCCGTAAATTAGTCATGCATGCACGAGGGTTCACTCTTATAGAACTCCTGCTGGTTATCGCTATAATCGGCGTATTAGCAAGTATTGTGCTGGCCTCACTTGGGAGTGCCCGATCAGGTTCGCGAGACGCTAAACGTGTTGGGGAGCTTAATCAAATGCTCAAACAGATCTTCCTTGCAGATATGCAGGGCATAGGGGTAGCCTTTGGTGGCGCAGGATGTTCATCGCCAGCTTTGATATCAAGTTGTGACTTGTTAAATAAATTTAAAGATCCAAGTGGCAGTACTCAAACGTGTTCTAAGGCTACACCCCGTTTATGTGAATATACCGTATGGCAACCTCTTGGCGGCCCGGCCACTATCACTACGCGCAACTTTCAGGTTTGTGCCACGCTTGAGAACGGGGGTACGTTGAAAAATGTGTACATAAGCAATACGAGACTTCAGGTTACTGACGGCTGTCCATAATCAGAAATTTCGGCTATATTAGGTACCGTAAGCCCCGCTTAAGGGCCCATAGCTCATCTGGTAGAGCGCCTCATTTGCAATGAGGAGGTGACCGGTTCGATCCCGGTTGGGTCCACAAAAGACAGAAATACCTACCCTGCGGTAGGTTTTCTGCTTTTGTAGCCACCGTGCCTTCAGCTTCTCTTTATGTGGCTTGCGGTAAGGTGGGGTAATGGTTTCGCTTACGTTTGATGACGGTTGGAAGAGCCACTATACCGAGGCTCTGCCGATACTGCGCTATTTTAACGTGCACGGGACATTTTATGTGATATCCCGCTCATTAAACGAGTCGAATTTTCGATTTTCCCTCCGTCCATCCGAGGGCTTTATGACGCTCGAAGAAGTTGAAGACATGGCATCAGAAGGGCATGAAATAGGCGCTCATACGCGCAGTCATCCGTACTTGCCGCGCCTTTCGCCTTTGGCTCAGCTTGAAGAAATTGAGTTGGGGAGGGAAGATCTCGATGAACTTGGGTTTGCACCAACCACATTCGCGTACCCCTATGGCGGAGTTACCCCGGCTGGGATGGCCGCTGCAGAGCGTGTTGGTTTTACAGGGGCGCGCACTGTCATGAAAGGTCTTAATGATAATTCAACCGATCCCTTTTTACTTAAAACATTTCCTGTAGAAGAACATACGTCGCTTGCTGAGATGCACGGATGGATACGCCACGCGGCGCGTACTAACTCCTGGCTTATTTTAATGTTCCACGAGATTGCTCCTGCGCAAAGGCTCAAGCGAATGGGCTTCCGTTACGGCACAACGCCCGCCATGCTTGAAACGGCACTTTCTCTGGTGTACCAAGCAGAGCTGCCGGTCGTAACAGTTGAGGAAGGCCTGGCTCGTATAGGTCTAGGCGCGCCACTCCACGCTGGAATACGGTATAGGTAGGGAGTGTTTTTGACGAACAAGAGCTTTATACAAGTTTTCGTAGTCGTTGGTCATGCGGTGTGCGCTAAAATTCTTTCTTGAGTAGTCGCTTGTGTATGCGCGGTCGATCTCACTAATGCGTTTTACGGCGCGTATCATTTGATTAACTGTGTTTACGACAAAGCCGGTTTTACCGTCTACCACAATCTCTGCTATCGAACCGTTGTCAAAGGCTACCACCGGCGTGCCACAGGCCATGGCCTCAATAAGGGTAAGGCCAAACGGCTCGCGCCACAGCCCAGGGTGCAAGAACGCCATCGCCCGGCTCATTAATTTGTTGCGACGCGCCTCGCTTACTTCGCCGATCCATTTAATCTTTTTTCCCAGATACGGCTTAATGTGCTTTGCAAAGTAAGCCTGTGCTTCAGGGACAGTATCGTCGAGTTTTGCGGCAAGTATAAGGGGGAGGTCGAGTTTACGCGCCACTTCAACCGCTTCGCGCGTACCCTTTTCTTCACAGATTCTGCCCACATACAGGAGATACCCATCGTGCGAGGCAGAAAATGGGTAGTTGTTGAATGGGAGCCCGTTATGTACTACACCAGCGTAATTTAAGTGTGCCACATCTTTGCCTTGGTCTCTTGAAATAGAGACAATGTGAGTCTTTTTAAACTCCGCATATACCGGCAAGTGCTCTTGAAACACCGGGTTATGGAGAGTCATAATGGTCGGCGTAGGTACCAGTTCTGCAAAAGGCACCGCTGCATATCCAACGTGATGGTGGATAACATCAAATTGCTCGTGCATAGCATATGCCCGGCCCAGCAAATGCAGAAAGGGCAGGTTGGTGCCGTACAGAGGGGTGACGTTGGTCCCGCGCAAGGCGCGCTTTGTTGTGGAATTAAGTGTTGCAGAAGTCGTGGAGTCTCCGGAGGCGAATAATGTTACTTCGTGGCCGCGAGCTACTAATTCTTCTGTTAATGCGTGTACTACGCGCTCGATGCCACCGTACTTTTTTGGCGGCACACGCTCTACGAGCGACGCGATTTGTGCAATTCTCATCACTATACACTGTAACTAATGGCACCTAAAGGTTGCGTTAAGAAGGGGAGAAGCTTTATTTTTAAGGAAAAATTGGATAGTATGGGTTCGTCACGCATTCTTAGCTTTAGGTGGTCGGGAGCTCTGTCGGGGTGTGGTATAACGGTATTACGTACGATTCGGGTTCGTAAAATCCGAGTTCAATTCTCGGCACCCCGACAGAGCTCCTGATCTAACAATTTAAATAAAAGGGCCCATAGTAAAGTGGTATTACGCGGCATTCGCATTGCCGAGGCGCGAGTTCGATTCTCGCTGGGTCCACAGCGCCAGTTGTGATATCCTGCGGGCATGAAAGAAAAAAGCACCTATCGTCGGATTGTTAATTTTTTCTACGAGGTTGGCACGATGCGCCGCCTGCCGCGAATCCACAGACAAACACTTTTGGTAGACGACGTTACGGACACCATCGCTTCGCACAGCTATCGCGTGGCGCTTATTGGGTGGTTTTTAGCTAAAGAAGAAAAGGTAGACCCGTACAAGGTAGTGATGATGTGCCTTCTGCACGATGTTGGCGAAGCCAGGACCGGCGACCACAACTGGGTGCACAAGCGCTACATAAAGATTTTTGACGAAGAAGTAATGAAGGAGCAGTTGGGCAACCTGCCGCATAAAGAAATTTTGGAAATTGCCGAAGAATATCACGAGCGTAAAACTAAAGAATCTATCGTAGCAAAGCACGCAGACCTGTTAGACCAGGTTCTGCTCCTGCGCGAGTATGAATGGCAGGGCAACAAAGAGGCTCCGGGCTGGCTTAAGGGCCGGCCAAAAGACGGTATTGCGCACAAGCTCTCGAGCATTACGCTCCCAAGCGCACGCAAGCTTGGGGAAGAAATGTTTAAAACGCCGCCCTCGGAGTGGTGGGCAAACCTTTCAACAAGTAAAAACCGCTAGTTGCACTTAGGTAGGGAGCGCGGT
>Ga0163152_10005625_pt1 | contig 14604 bp, 11 predicted proteins | sample OliLakLV19MP8IB2_FD_148635 | JGI IMG/M metagenome (GOLD analysis project Ga0163152, IMG submission 148635) | Freshwater microbial mat bacterial communities from Lake Vanda, McMurdo Dry Valleys, Antarctica - Oligotrophic Lake LV.19.MP8.IB-2 | ecosystem: Environmental > Aquatic > Freshwater >... | reverse complement strand
CCCAAGAAGATTCCCGCGGCCGCGGCCGCGGGAATCTTCTTGGGAGTCGCCGCCGGCTTCCTCGCCGCGGGCAACGACTTCGCCGCGACCGGCGTCTTCGACTCGCGCCACACCTCGCCGGCGACGAGAACCGTGCGCACGCGCCCCGTGAGTTCGGCTCCGAGCCACGGCGAGTTCTTGCTCTTGCTGCGCGGCGTCGCGTAGCTCCACCGCGCGTCGGGCTCGAAGATGGTGATGTCGGCAGCGGCGCCGTTCGCGAGCGTGCCCACCGGAAGGCCGAGCACCTTCGCCGGTCCCGCGGTGAGGAGCTCGATCGCGCGTGCGAGCGTGAGGTCGCCGTCGCGCACGAGTCCGAGGACGATCGGCAGCGCCGTCTCGAGCCCGGTGATCCCGTTCGCCGCGCGCGCGAACTCGCAGTCCTTGTCGCCGGCGCCGTGAGGCGCGTGATCGGTCGCGATCGCGTCGATCGTGCCGTCGGCGAGCGCCTCGATCAGCGCGCCGACGTCCTCCTTCGAGCGCAGCGGCGGATTCATCTTCGCGTGGGTGTCCCAGCCGCGGCGCGAACGGCTTCCGCGCACGCGCTCGTCGGTGAGCGAGAGGTGGTGCGGCGCCGCTTCTGCCGTCACGGCGATGCCGCGCTTCTTGGCCTCGCGAACGATGCGCACCGCCTGGCGAGTGGACACGTGCGCGATGTGGACCCGCGCGCCGGTGAGCTCGGCAAGCACGCAGTCGCGCGCAACCATCGACGCTTCGCTCGCCCAGGTGACACCGGGGAGTCCGAGCTCCGTCGACACGGGACCTTCGTGCATCGCGCCGCCCGCGCTGAGCGACGGGTCTTCGCAGTGCGAGATCACGGGCACGCCGAGCTCGGCGGCCAGCTCCATCGCGCGGCGGTAGAGGCCCGCGTTCGTCACCGGCATCCCGTCGTCCGAGAACGCGACCGCGCCGGCGCCGTGCATCCCGATGAGCTCGGCGAGCTCTTTTCCGTCGAGACCCTTCGTCACCGCGCCGATCGGGAACACGCGCACGGGCACGCCGCTCTGCGCGGCTTTGCTGCGGATCCACGCGGTGGTGATCGCGGTGTCGTTCACGGGAACCGTGTTCGCCATGCAGGCGATCGACGTGAAGCCGCCGGCGAGCGCGGCCTTCGAGCCGCTCGCGATCGTCTCTTTGCCCTCCTGCCCGGGCTCGCGCAGGTGCACGTGGATGTCGACGAAGCCGGGCGCGACAACGCAGCCCTTCGCGTCGATCTCCTCGACGTCGCTTCCCGCGGAAACGCCTTTGGGCAGCGCGCCAATCGCCACGACCTTGCCGTCGACGATCCACACGTCGGCGACCTTGTCGTGTTTGCGAGCGGGATCGATGACGCGGCCGCCGCGAATCACTTTCGCGCTCATCCGCCACCTCCACCGATGAGCCGAGGTCGGGCAACTTTCGCTCCGCGACGATGCGCGACGAGCGTGCGGAGCACCGCCATGCGCACCATGACGCCGTGCTCGACCTGGTCGGTGATCATGCTCTGCGCGGAATCGGCGACATCGCCGGTGATCTCCACGCCGCGATTCATCGGACCGGGATGCAAGACGATCGCGTCGGGCTTCGCAAGCGCGAGGCGCTCCGCGTTCACGCGCCAGCCGGTCGCGTACTCGCGAGTCGACGCGACGAACGCCTCGGTCATCCGCTCGTTCTGGATCCGCAGGCACATCACGACGTCCGCGTCCTTCACGGCCTTCTCGATCCCCCGCACGACCGTACAGCCGAGCTTCTCGATGCCGGGTGGAATCAGCGTCGCCGGCCCGCACACGCGAACGTGGGCGCCGAGCTTCGCGAAGCACAGGATGCCGCTGCGCGCCACCCGGCTGTGCCGAATGTCGCCGACGATGGTGATCACCTTCCGCTGCAAAGTGCGCTTCACCCGGCGGATGGTGAGCGCGTCGAGCAGCGCTTGCGTGGGATGTTCATGCTGTCCGTCGCCGGCGTTTACGACGGCCGCGCGGACACGCTTCGAGAGGTATTCCGCCGCTCCCGCGAACGCGTGCCGGATCACGAGGACGTCGGGGCCCATCGCGTCGAGCGTCTTCGCGGTGTCGAGCAGGGTCTCGCCCTTCACCACCGAGCTCGCCGCGGCTGCGATGTTCACGACGTCGCCGCCGAGGCGCTTGGCGGCGACCTCGAACGACACGCGCGTGCGCGTAGACGGTTCGAGGAAGAGGTTCGCGACGACGGCGCCCGCGAGCGGCGCCGTCTCGACGCGGCCCGTCGTGCCCGCGAACGACGCCGCTTCGTCGAGAAGACGCTCGATCTGCGCGCGAGAGAGGTCCGCGATACCGAGGAGGTGTTCCATCACTCGGCGTTCTTCCCGAATTTCACGGCGCCCGGTTCGGCCGACTCCTGCACCTGCATCTTGATGACATGGTTCTTCCCCCAGACGTGTTTCACCTGCTCGGTCCAGCGGATGGTGACGATCGTCTTGTGCACGCTTGCAGACCGACTCAGGAACAACTCGGACATACCGATTTGCACGCCGGTCTCGCGCTTCGCGCGCTCGAAGATCTCCTCGCGGATTTTTCCGTCGTTGTGTTCGATCAGCATCTTCGACGCCGCTTCGCGGGCGATCGTGCCGAGCGCCATCCGGTGGGTGAGTAGCGGGAAATACATGAACGCGCCGTACGCCGCGGCCGCGAGCACGAGCAACGCAAGAACCTGGACGACGCTGACCTTGCCGGAGACACGCGTCACCGCACACCCTCTCCGACACGCTCGAAGCGGACCTTCTGGAGCGGCCACCACTCGCCGCACGAATTCCACGAAAGCCAGACGAACATCGCCCGGCCCTTCACGTTTTCGTACGGCACCGTGAATCCGGCGCGACTCGAGTCCTGCGAGTTGTCGCGGTTGTCGCCCATCACGAACAGCTCGCCCTCCGGCACCGTGATCGGGCCGAAGTTGAAGCGCGTGAACGGCCGATGAACCTTCACGTGGTCGATGCCGGTGTCGAGGTGCTCGATGTATTTGCGCACCGGCTGGTCCTGGCAGTCCTCGTTGACCGTGAACTCGCCGGGCCCTACGTCCGCCGTCGACGGCTGCGCGACGTCGTTCACGAAGAGCTCGTTGCTGCGGATCTCGATGATGTCGCCCGGCTGGCCGATCACGCGCTTGATGTAGTCCTTGCTGATGTCCTGCGGATTCTTGAAGACGATCACTTCTCCGCGGATCGGATCGCGCCACATCAGGAATTTCTTCGTCGTGAACGGCACCATGAAGCCGTAGAGAAACTTGTTCACGAAGATGTGATCGCCGATCTCCAGCGTGGGCAACATCGAGCCGGAGGGGATCTTGTAGGCCTCGACCACGAACGAGCGCAGGAACACCGCGATGAGGACGGCCCAGAGCACGGCCTTGAGGAACTCCTTCGTCTCGGACGCCCAGCCGCCGCCTTCTTTCTCGGCGGATTTTTCGGGGACGGCGGGTACGGACTCGCTCACACGTCCACCTTGAGGATCGCGCGGAAGGCCTCCTGCGGCAGCTCGACGTTGCCGATCTGCTTCATGCGCTTCTTGCCCTCCTTCTGCTTCTCGAGGAGCTTGCGCTTGCGGGAGATGTCGCCGCCGTAGCACTTCGCGGTGACGTCCTTGCGGAGCGCCTTGCTCGTCTCGCGCGAGATGATCTTGCCGCCGATGGCCGCCTGGATCGCCACGTCGAACTGCTGACGCGGCACGTGCTCTTTGATCTTGGTGACGAGCATCTTTCCGCGCTCGTGCGCCTTGTCGCGGTGGCAGATCATCGAGAGCGCGTCGACCTTGTCGCCGTTGATGAGGATGTCGACCTTCACCAGGTCGCCCGGACGGTACTCGACGATCTCGTAGTCGAGCGACGCGTAGCCCTTCGTGCTCGACTTCAGCTTGTCGTAGAAGTCGAACACCATCTCGTTGAACGGCATGAGGTAGGTGATCATCACGCGGTCGCGGACGTGGTACTCGAGCTTCTCCTGCGTGCCTCGACGGTTCTCGCAGAGCGCCATCACGTTTCCGACGTATTCCTTCGGGACGTGGATGGTCGCGCGGATGTAGGGCTCGCGGATCTCCTCGATGTGCGAGGGGTCCGGAAGGATCGCGGGATTGTCGACGCGCAGGTCCGTGTGGTCCGACTTGGTGACCTGATAGACGACCGTCGGCGCCGTGGAGATGAGCGCGAGGTTGTATTCGCGCTCGAGCCGCTCCTGGACGATCTCGGCGTGGAGCAGGCCGAGGAAGCCGCAGCGGAACCCGAAACCGAGCGCGGCCGACGTCTCCGGCTCGAAAGTGAACGCGCTGTCGTTCAAGCGCAGCTTCTCGAGCGCTTCGCGCAGCTCGTGGTACTGGTCGTTGTCGACGGGGAACATGCCGGCGAAGACCATCGCCTTCGGCTCCGTGAAGCCGGGGATGGCCTTCGTGACGCCGTCGAGCGCCGCCGTGATCGTGTCGCCGACCTTCGTGTCGCGCACGTCCTTGATGCCGGCCGCGATCACGCCGACCTCTCCCGCCTTGAGAGTCGCGACCTCGACCGCTTCCGGGAGGAACGCGGCCACGCGCGTCACCTCGAACTCCTTGCCGGTCGAGAAGATCTTGATCTTGTCGCCCTTCTTCACCGTGCCGTTGAACACGCGCACCTGGCAGAGCGCGCCGAGATACGCGTCGAACCACGAGTCGAACACCAGCGCCTCCAGCGTGCCTTCCGGATCGCCCTTCGGCGGAGGCATGCGCTCGACAATCGCTTCGAGGATCTCCTCGATGCCGATGCCGTTCTTCGCGGACGCGAGCAGCGCGTTCGACGCGTCGATGCCGATGATGTCCTCGATCTCGTCCTTCGCGACGTCGGGCTGCGCGGACGGCAGATCGATCTTGTTGATGACGGGGACGATCGTGAGGTCGCGCTCGAGCGCGAGATACACGTTCGCGAGCGTCTGCGCCTCGACGCCTTGGCTCGCGTCGACGACGAGGAGCGCGCCTTCGCATGCGGCGAGCGAACGACTCACTTCGTAGTTGAAATCGACGTGTCCGGGCGTGTCGATCAGGTTGAGCTGATAGCTCTTCCCGTCCTTTGCCTTGTAGAGCAGGCGTACGGTCGCCGCCTTGATCGTGATTCCGCGCTCGCGCTCGATCTCCATCTTGTCGAGAAACTGATCGCGCGTCTCACGCAACGTGATCGTGTTGGTCTTCTCGAGAAGACGGTCGGCGAGGGTCGACTTGCCGTGGTCGATGTGGGCAATGATGGAGAAGTTGCGGATCCGGTCGAGGCTCATTCGGTCGTGTGCTTCCAGGCCGGAAAATGCCGTGCTGTCGCGAACTTACGCCCTCCGAAGGGAGGCGGGATTTGGCCGGGCGGAGTCTAGCGGAGAGGTCTGCCGAAGGCCAACCCAAACTCCGAGGCCAAGAAGCTCAGGGCGCGGAGATGACCACGTATACGATCCGGGGGGTGGCGCACCTCCGGTGGGACGACGACAGCGGCCAGCACGCCATCACCCTGGGTGATACGGACGTGATCGTCGGTCGCAGTCCGGACTGCGAGGTCGTGATCGCGAAGGGCTTCGTCTCCCGCCGCCACTGCCGCGTGTTCCGGTCGGGAGACGGCTGGGCCATCGCCGATCTCGGGTCGACGGGTGGGACGTTCGTGAACCGCGTCCGCGTCGGGAATGCCACTCCGCTGGCTCCGGGCGATCGCGTCATGGCGCGCTCCGAGCACCTGATGACGTTCGATTCCGGACCCGCACCGCGCGACGACAGGAAGCCGCTCGGGAACCTGGGCGTCGTCCCCGGCACGAGCGACTTCGAGAAGACCGGCGACGTCGAGAAGCCCGATGCGGAAGCGATCCTCTCGACGCATTCGATCGAGACGAGCGACTTCATGTCGGCGCTCAACGAGGCGAAGAGCATCGACCTGCGATCGCTCGCCGGCAAGTCGTCGGGCGGCAGCCACCTCGCAGCGCTCGTTCGTGTCAGCGAGACGCTTCGCAAATGCGCGGACGTTCCCGCCGTGTGCCGCGCCGCGCTCGAGCTCGCAATGGAAGCGACCGGCGCCGCCCGCGGCGTCATCGGACTGCGCGCGGCCGACGGCACGACCTTCGAGCGCGTCGCCGAACGCGGGGGCGTTGCCGGCGGCGAGGGCCTGCACATCAGCCGCACCTTCGTCGACAAGATGGTACGCGAGCGGATGGCGCTCATCGCGACGGACGCGACGCACGACCTCGCGCTCGCGGCATCGCGCAGCATCGTCGCCGCAAAGATTCGCTCGATCCTCGCGGCCCCGCTTTGGGACGGCGACGAGATCCCCGGCTACCTCTACCTCGACACCACCGACGGCGCGGCGCTCGTCCGCCTCTTCACGAAGGACGACCTGAACCTCGTCATCGCGATCTGCCACCAGAGCGGTGCGGAGATCGGGCGGCACCGGCTCGGCGCACGGATCCGCGACGAGGAAGCGCGCCGGCGCAACCTCGCGCGCATGGTGTCGGCGGACGTCATCAAGCACATCGAAGAAGAAGCCGCGAAGAGCGGCGGCGCGGACCTTTCGTTCACCGCGAAGGAACAGGAGGTCACCATCCTCTTCGCGGATCTGCAGGGATTCACGGCGATGGCCGAGCGGATGAAGCCGAATGACATCAAGCTTCTACTGGACGACTATTTCGATCGGATGACGGACATCCTCGTCGACCAGCACCACGGCACGCTCGACAAATACATGGGCGACGCGATCATGGCGCTCTTCGGTGCGCCGTTCTCCGACCCCGACGGGATCGGGAAGGACGCCATGAACGCGGTGAACGCAGCGCTGGTCATGCGCGACGCCGTCGAGACGCTTCGCAAGAAGCGAAGCCGCGTCTACGGCAACGTGCACGTGCGTTGCGGCATCAACAGCGGACGCGTTGTCGCGGGCATGCTCGGCTCGCAGCGGCGCCTCGAGTATTCGGTCGTCGGCGACGTGGTGAACGTAGCGAGCCGGCTCGAGTCGACGGGTGAGCCCGGCCGCATCCAGATCGGCGAAGCGACGTATGAACTGGTGAAAACCGGTTTCTCGTGCGAGTTCGCCGGCGAGCGGAAGCTCAAGAACCGCACGGAGCCGATCCGCTGCTGGTGGGTCAACGGTCGCGCGTAGTACACGCGAGAGCGGCCCGGTCTATAGTGATGGCGAACGGGCACATCAGGATGGTTGGCAGGACACTCGGACGATACAAACTGGTCGAAGAGATCGGACAAGGTGGGATGGCCGTGGTGTACCGCGGTCTCGACACCACTTTGCAACGTGAAGTCGCCGTAAAGATCCTGCATCCGCATCTGTCGCGGAAGGAAGCGAACCGCGTCCGGTTCGCGCGCGAAGCCCGCGTCGTCGCCACGCTCCACCACGACAACATCGTCGAGATCTACGATTTCTCGGGCGGCACCGACGGCGAGGCGTTCATCGTCTGCGAATACATCCGCGGCCGCACGCTCGCGGATTTCGTCGAGAAGAGCCCGCCGGTGCCCGTCGAAATCGCGGTGCTCATGATCGCGGAGATCGGACAGGCGCTTTCGCACGCGCACTCGCAGGGCATCATCCACCGCGACATCAAGCCGGAGAACGTGATGATCCGGCAGGACGGCGTCCTCAAGCTGATGGACTTCGGCATTGCGCGAGTCCAGGAGGACACCGGCTCGACGATGACCGGCGCGCTCATCGGCTCGCCGGCCTACATGAGCCCCGAGCAGATCGGGGGGCATTCCGTCGACATCCGCAGTGATCTTTTCGCGGCCGCGGTCATCCTCTACCGGCTCGTCGGCGGCCGCCTTCCCTTCGACGCGCCGACGCCTGCCGCCGTGCTGCGCGCCGTGGAGACCGTCGATCCCGACGCGCCGCATCGCCTGAACCCGCTCGTCTCTCGCGCGCTCGACGGCGTCATCATGCGGGCGCTCTCGAAGGATCCCGACAAGCGCCAGGCGAACGTCGACATCCTCGTGAGCGAAGCGCTCGCGTCGATCGCGGATGCGCAGCTCGGCGCGCCCCGCGAGGAGCTGAAGGCGTATTTCGCCGCGCCGGCGGAGTACGCCGCGAAGCTCCAGGCCTCTTTGATCCTGCGCTACGCGAAAGCGGGCCACGACCGGCGCACGGCCGGCGACACCGCGGCCGCGATGGAAATCTGGTCGCGTGTTCTCGAGATGGATCCGTCGAACGAGGACGTGAAACACGCCCTCGATCACCTCTCGCGCGGACGAGATCGAAAGAAGCGGCTGCGTGTCGTCCTCGCGGGCGCGGCGGCCTTCGCGCTCGTGGGAACGGCGGGCGCGACCGCGTGGAACGCCTGGCCGCTGATGGCGGTCGCCACGCCCACCCCGATCGCGGAGCTCACGCCGATCCCCTCGCCGACGCTCGCGGCCACGGCCACGGCGATATTCGCCGCGGTGTCGCCGACGCCGACGCCGGTGCGCCCGACCCCGAGGGGAACGCCGATCTCGACCGTGGTCGCCGTCGCGTCGGTCGCGCCCTCTCCGTCGGCGACGCCGACTCTCGTCGCGATGATCCCGACGCCCACGCCGATACCGGAGGGCGCGGCGATCGTCGAGTTCGACATGCAGCAGCAAGGCACGGTCTGGATCGGGCACGGCCGCGGTATCCGAGTAGGCAGCACGAACGAAGCGAAGAAGGGCATCACGCTCACGGCCGACCTCATCGAAAAGATCCGCCGGCAGTCCGACGAATCCGGACTCGCGAGGTTGATGGTGACGCCGCCCGAGACCGTCGCCGGCTGCCGTCCTCTCATCGGCAATGTGCGGATCGAGCCGAACAAGCGCGCCATGCTGCTCGACACCTCCGGGACGCGCGTCCTTCGCTCCGAAGAGCTCTACATGCAGGGCTGTCCCACCTACTTCCGCGTGGAGGTGCCTCTCGGCGCCGAGGGTGCGGTCGTTCGCATCGACGGCGAGTCGAAGCCGCTCGGGCCGGTCTTCCAGACGCTCAAGACGACGTCCGGCGTGCACGAGGTCACCGTGCGGGCCCCGAAGTTCCAGGAATGGAAGCGGAAGATCGAGTTCAAGACGACCAGCTACGAGGACGAGCCGATCGTCGTCAAGGCCACCCTCGAACCTTCGCTCTGAGGCGATGTCGTTTCGCGCGCGGCGAAACCTGGGGGTAGAATCGGCACTCGATGCGCGGTCTCCCGCTCGCGGCTTGTGTGTTCGCCGCCATCATCGCGAGCCCTCTCGTGCTGCGCGCGCAGAGCGGCTTCCTCGACGCCACGCCCACGCCGCCGGGCGCAACGCCGACCGCGACGCCCACGCCGGAGATCCTCCTTCCCGTCACGCCGGACCTGCTCGTGCCGACGCCGACGCCGGCGCCGGGACTTCTCGACGCCGACCCGACGCCGGGTGCCACGCCGTCGACGCCCCGCGCGCCAGCGACCTTCGACCCGGGGCAGCCGGGCCAGTGGGGCTATCCCGGCGCGCTCCGCGTCGTCGCCGCGTCGCCTGGCGATCCCGGCGTCACCCAGTTCGCGGCGGGGCTCGAGTTTTTCAGCGAGCCCGGCTTCATCGTGAAGGGGAAGAACCACCGCCGAACGGTCAACACGCTGGCGTTCGACCACGCGCTCACGCAGTCGCTCGCGGTGTCGGTCGTCGTGCTCAGCATGTCGAACCACTCGGGCGCGACGAACCCGCTGTACATTGCGGCGCTCGGCGACCTCGACGTGAGCGCGCGTTTCGCGCTTCCGCTCTACGAAACCAACCGGCTCCGGTTCAGCGCGGGCATGCGCAGCGGCGTGAAGCTGATGCAAGGCGACGGCCCCGGCAAGGGCGTGGGCGATGCGGCAAGCCCGTATGGCCGTGCGCTCGCGACGCTCGACACCGCTTCGATCCGCGTGGCCGCGGACGCCGGCTACTTCGTCGATCGCTCGTCCGCGCTGGTGCCCGGCGACAAGGAGCCCGACGCGGGACAGCTCTACGCGTATGGCGTCAGCGAGTACAACGCGATCGTCGGCGGCGCCGCGGTCGACTTCCCGGGATGGCGCTTTTCCCCGTTCGCGGAAGTGACGACCCGGATCGACCTCGGCGCGGAAGGCGACCCCGCGACGATCTTCACGAGCGGCGTGAAGCTCGCGAGCGCATCGCGACGAGCGAGCCTGTTGCTCGGTGCCGACTACGGCCTTTCCGGAAAGAAGGTCGTCGAGGGGCGCCTGCGCGCGCCCACGTGGAACGCGATCGGCGGCTTCTCGTATTCGTTCGGCGGCGGTGGCCCGCGCCCTGCCCGGCCGCGCATCATCAAGATCGCGAAGGATCCGAAGACGCCCGATCCTCCGGTCGTCGTCGAAGCCACGGGAAGTCTGAAGGGCAAGGTGCTGGCGATGGCGACGCGGGGCGGCGTCGCGAACGCCGCCGTCACGGTCGAGGGCTACCCCTCTCTCGTGACGGATGCCGCCGGCGCGTTCAGCCTCTCGGGAATCAAGGTCGGCACCGCTCGCATCGTGGTGAAGGCCGACGGCTTCCAGGAGCGCAAGGGCGCATCCGCGTTCGTGCAGCAGGGGATGGTGACGTCGGTCGTCCTCTATCTCTACGCGGCGCCCTCGGCGGCGAACGCGCCCGAGCCGCTCGCCGCGACGGTGAAGGGCAAGATCATCTCTACGAAAGGGAAGCCGCTCGTGGCGACGATCACCGCGTCGTACAGCGGCAAGACGAAAGACGTGAAGACCGACGCACAGGGCGCGTACAAGCTCGAGCTCCTCGAAGGCGACTACTCCCTGACGATCAAGGCGACCGGGATGAGGACGCAAACGCACACCGGCAAGCTCGGCCCGCTGGAAGCGTTCGAGCTCGACTTCATGCTCGCGACCGACAAGAAGAAGACGACACCGAAGACGCCGCCAAAGAAGGACACGACGGCAAAGAAGCCGAAGTAGGAAGGTCACTGAACGCGAGGTGGATCGACTTTCCGGAACGCCACGATCGTGACCTCGAGCGCGACATCGTCCACTTCGTAAAGGATCCGCCACCCCGCAACGTCGAGGCGAAAGCGGTCGGATCCTGCGATGGCTTCGGAATCCGCGAGGCGCGGATCGAGCTTCATCTTGTTGATCCGCTGATTGACCTGGCGTCGGAACGGAAACGGGATGGTGAGGAACTCGTCCTTCGCCTCGTCGCCGATCAGGACGCTATATCTCGCCACTCTTCTCCAACTTGGCGATGAAATCCTCGTAGGAGCTGACGCGCTGCTTCTGCCGCTCGCGGAAAATCTTGAGATCTCGCGCATCCTCCCGAAGGAGGCGGACCAGCCCCTCGTTCGCGAGATCCGAGACACTCTTGCCTGAGAGGGCGGCCTTGATCTTCACCGCCTTGACGACCTCGGGGTCGAGATAGACGGTCGTTCGTTTCTGCCTGCGCGCCATGTATCCAATATAGCGTTAAAACGTCAAAACGCTACTTCGCGGGGCTCTAGGGCAGATCACGCCGCGGCGGAGAGAACGACGAGCAGGAAGACGACGAGCGCGCGCACGCGATCTCTCAGCCGGCGGAGATGCGGTTGCGGCCGGCGGCCTTCGCAGCGCGCACATTTTCTTCGGCGAGGCGGATCAGCTCTTCGGCGCCGGCGCGGCGCTCGTAGGAACCCGAGGTGGTGGCGAGGCCAACGGACACGGTCAGGCTGATTTCGGGTTCGCCCGGAATCCCGAGGAAGGTGTTGCGCTCGACGGTCGCGCGAATCGCTTCCGCGACCTGTGCCGCGTCGATCGCGTTCGTGCGGCGCATGACGACGAGGAACTCCTCGCCGCCGTACCGGCCGACCGTGTCGTCGGGACGAACGGCCGCGAGCAGCATGGTGCCGATGTCCGCGAGCAAGCGATCGCCGGCGGCGGGGCCAAGGCGGCCGTTCACGGCGCGGAAGTCGTCGATGTCCACGACGGCGATCGAGAGCATGCGCCCTTCGTCCCGGCCGACGGCGGCGCGCTCGAGCTCGAGGAGGAAGAGCACCGCGCGGCGGCTCCACAAACCGGTCAGCGGATCGTGCGAGAGCTCGCGATAGAGACGATCGACGTCTTTGTACTCGTCGGGAAGGATCCGCGTCTCCAACTCGCGCAGGATCTCGTCGGCGCGATCCGGAAAACAGCTCCGGAGCGCGCGCGTGAGATCGGCGAGCAGCTGGTCGCGGGTCATCAGGCCTTTTTCGCGAGAGGCTTCTCGGCCGTCACGCGGCGCATCGGCTGGACAGCCGTCATGCGGCGAGCGGCCGACGCAATCGCGGCGGCGTCGATGCCGCACTCCGCGCGCAGCTTCGCGGGGTTGCCGTGATGGATGAACTCGTCGGGCATCCCGAGCCGCGTCATCTGTGCGGGCCACACCCCGCGCGTCTGCAACATCTCGAGAACCGCGCTGCCGAAGCCGCCCTGCAACACGTTCTCTTCGACCGTGATCAGACCGCGCGGGCAGTGCGCGAGGCGCGAGAGCAGCTCTTCGTCGAGCGGCTTCACGAAGCGCGCGTTCACGACGCACACGTCGATGCCGTCGGCGGCGAGTGCGGCGGCAGCCGTCAGCGCGGCGCCGACCGTGACGCCGATCGCGGCGATACCGACCTGCGCGGTCGACGGATCGCCGAACACGATCTCGCCGCGGCCGACAGGAAGGGGCTCGATCACGTCGTCGATTCTCACGCCCTCGCCTTCGCCGCGCGGATACCGGATCGAACCAGGGCCGGGAAGCTCGAGCGAGGTGACGATCATCCGCCGCATCTCGTTCTCGTCCTTCGGCGCCATGACGGTGAGATTGGGGATCGAGCGCATCCAGGAGTAGTCGCCCCAGCCGTGGTGCGTCGCGCCGTCGGCGCCGGCGAGGCCGCCGCGGTCGAGGCAGAACGTGACGGGGAGATTCTGGATCGCGATGTCGTGGACGATCTGGTCGAAGGCGCGCTGCAGGAACGTGGAGTAGATCGCGACGACCGGCCGCATGCCTTCGCACGCGAGACCGGCGGCGAACGTCACCGCGTGCTGTTCGGCGATGCCGACGTCGTAGAAGCGATCCGGGAAGCGCTCGCCGAACTTGGTGAGCCCCGTGCCGCTCGGCATGCCGGCGGTGATCGCGACGACGCGCGGGTCCTTCTCCGCGAGGTGGATCATCGTCTCGCCGTACACCTGCGTGTAGCTCGGCGCCGCGCCGGGCTTCGCGCCCGGCGACTTCGCCTTGCCGGTCGCGGGATCGAAGGGCGTCACGCCGTGCATCGACTCGACGTGGATTTCGGCCGGCGCGTAGCCCTTCCCCTTCGTCGTGTAGGCGTGGATGAGCACCGGCTTGTCGGCGACGCTGCGCGCGAGCGTGAGCGCCTCGACGACCTTGTCGACGTCGTGTCCGTCGATCGGGCCGAGGTAGTCGAAGCCCAACCCCTCGAACAACACGCCGGGCGTGATCATCGCCTTCACGCGCTCGTCAATGCGCGAGGCGACCGCGATCGCCTTGTCGCCGCCGGGCAGCATCGAGAGCACCGCCTTCACGTCGCGCTTGAGCGCGTTGTAGAGCTGGCCGGTGAGCCGGCGCCGCAGGAACGCCTTGAACGCGCCGACCGCGGGCGCGATCGACATCTGGTTGTCGTTGAGGATGACGACCAGGTTTCGCGGAAGCGAGCCGGAGTGGTTCAGCGCTTCGAACGCCATGCCGGTGACGACGGACGCATCGCCGATCACGGCGACGACCTTGTGCGCCTCTTTGCGGTGGAAGAACGCCTCGCGCATGCCGAGCGCGGCGGAGATCGAGGTGCCCGCGTGTCCCGCGCCGAACGCGTCGTACGCGCTCTCGTTGCGCTTGAGGAAGCCGGAGAGTCCGCCGTCCTGGCGGATGGTGCGCATGCGATCGCGGCGGCCCGTGAGGATCTTGTGGCCGTACGCCTGGTGGCCGACGTCCCACACGAGCTTGTCGTTGGGCGTGTCGAAGACGTAGTGCGCCGCGACGGTGAGCTCGATGACGCCGAGCGTCGAACCGAAGTGGCCGCCGCTCTCCGCGACGGTGGCGATCAGATCCTGACGCAGCTCGTCGCACACGGCGCGCAGCTGGTCCGGATGGAGGGGCCGGAGGTCCTTCGGCTCGCGGATCGAATCCAACAGCGGGGTCTGGCTCACGTTCGTTCTCTCTTTTGTGCTCGTTGGGTCTGCCATCAAGCTGCCTTGTGTCGACCCTTCCTGAAAATTACCTGCGTATTTCGTGCCGATGCCATTCACTTCGTGCGACGAACCGCCCACTCCGCAATTCCCGTGAGCGCGGCGCCCCCGTCGTTGCGGAACCGCCGTACCAGTGCCACGGCTTCGCCACGCAGGTCCTCGGCGCGTTTCCGTGCGGCCTTCGCGCCGAGAATCTGCGCGAAGGTGACCTTCCCCTTCGCGGCGTCTTTGCCCGTCGCCTTGCCGACGACGTCCGCCGTGCCTTCCGCGTCGAGCAGGTCGTCGACGATCTGGAACGCGAGACCGATCTTGAGCCCGTATTCGCGCAGCGCGCGGACCGTCGCGTCGCCGGCGCCGCCGGCAATGCCGCCGAGCGCGGCGGCCGCCGCGATGAGCGCGCCGGTCTTGCAGGTCGCGAGTCGCTCGAGCTTCGCGAGATCCGTTGCGGGCGCGCCGAGCTTCGTGCGGAA
>Ga0163152_10005621_pt1 | contig 14609 bp, 19 predicted proteins | sample OliLakLV19MP8IB2_FD_148635 | JGI IMG/M metagenome (GOLD analysis project Ga0163152, IMG submission 148635) | Freshwater microbial mat bacterial communities from Lake Vanda, McMurdo Dry Valleys, Antarctica - Oligotrophic Lake LV.19.MP8.IB-2 | ecosystem: Environmental > Aquatic > Freshwater >... | reverse complement strand
CGAGAATAACAACGTCGGCTCCGATCTTCATCCAATCGTAGTCTTCGGTCTTGGCGTCGATAAACTCAACGTTAACGCCACTCAACTCGGCGTTGATCTTAGCATCGGCGATAGCTTGGGGAACAAGTTCTACACCAATAGTCTTCTTGGCGTCATTCGCCATCGAGATCGCAAAGAAGCCAGTGCCGCAGTAAAGGTCGAGGAGCGTTTTGTCCGTAAGCTCCCCCGCGAATTCTCGAACAGTGTCCTGCAAGTACACAGCGCCAGTAGGATTGGTCTGGAAGAAGGCGTTTGGAGAAATGCGATATTTGTAACCACCAATCTGTTCTTCGATAACTCCCGGTCCATGAAGTACACGTAGCTCATCACCAAAGGAAACGTCAGTGATGGTGTGGTTGAGTGACCAAACGAGCGTAGTAGGGCCGGCGAGCTCGTTCAGCTTTTCAAAAGCGAGCTTAGCCTGAGCCTCCTCATCAGCATCCTTAGGGGCGCTCGTGACAATCGTGAGCATTGTTTGTCCGATAGTCGTCGAGCGGATGACGGCGTAACGCAAGAAGCCGATGTTGGACTTACGATCGTAAAATGACAAACCAGAAGTTTTTACCCAGTCGCGTGTTACGGCGTAAAGCTTCTCGATCTGAGTATCGGCTAAGAAACAGGTATGGTTATCGATAACCTTCCACCACTTACCCTTTTCACGCAGCCCAACCGATCCCTGCCAATCAATGACAAAGTCCATGCGGTTACGATAGTGCTCAGTTACCGGAGCAGGAACAATCTCTTCGACACGTAAGTCGAGTTTCTTGATCTTCAAAGATCCGTTGATATCGGACAGCTTCTGCTGGAGCTGCTTCTCATAGGGGATATGAGACCAGCCACAGGAGCCGCAAACCTCGGGATTCGGGCAAAGTGTTTGCATATTGCGTAGCGGCAGGGCTCTGCCCTGTCCGCTGTTGAATTCGTAATACGGTGTTATACACGATGCCCCTGTGTTTGTAAAAGCCTAGGAAATAAGCTATCCTCGTGCCGCATGATCGTTATTGCTCACGACATCCGCAGCTTGCATAACATTGGGTCGATTTTTCGAAACGCAGCCGCGTTTGGAATTGAAAAGCTCTACTTAACTGGCTTTACGGCCGCTCCCCCCAGAAAAGAGATCGCCAAGGTGGCACTTGGAGCCGAGGATCTCGTCCCCTGGGAAGCTGGTATCATTGAGCAGGTAATCAAGAACTTAAAAGCCGACGGTTATACGGTCTACGGCCTAGAGACTGGAACAGACGCTGTTGACATCGCAAGTGTCCACGCCCCTAAGCTCGCGCTCGTACTCGGTAACGAAGTCGAGGGCATCGATAGGGCAACTCTGAGTTTACTAGACGGCAAGCTCGTCATTCTCATGCGTAAGAAACAGTCGCTCAACGTCTCAGTTGCCAGCGGCGTAGCAATGTACATTCTGACTCGATAAAGCGCGTGCCTGTAGCTTAGCTGGATAAAGCGCTTCCCTCCGAAGGAAGAGACCGTGCGTTCAAATCGCGCCAGGCACACCAGATATGTCATCAACAAAAACAGTTTCCATCGTCATTCCTGCCAAGAACGAAGAGCGGTATTTACCGATCTTGCTTTACGGTCTATCCAAACAAACACATCGCCCTGAGCAAATTATTTTATCTGACGCTGATTCGACTGACAAAACGCGCGAGATCGCCTTGAAGCACGGCTGCATTCTTGTGAAGGGTGGTATGCCGGGACCAGGGCGTAATGCTGGTGCCAAGGTGGCGACTGGTGACATCTTATTATTTCTTGATGCTGATGTTCAGATCGACGATTCAAAATTTATCGAACACGCTCTTGAAGAGCTCGACGAAAAAAACTTAGACATTGCTACTCCGGACATTCACTTAGTCAAGGGAACTTGGGCTGATAAATTGGGACACGGCTTTTATAATCTCTACGTGCGTACCTGGGGTAATTGGCGACCACATGCTCCTGGTTTCTGTATTTTCATTCGCCGCACCTTGTTTGAGACGGTTAAAGGTTTTGATCCGACCATCTTGTTGTGTGAGGACCACGAGTTGGCGCAACGAGCCGGCAAGAAAGGGAAGTTTGGTTTTTTAAACAGTATCAGCATCGGTGTTACTGATCGTCGTTTGCGTCGCGATGGGGGATTTGTGGTGGCTGCCAAGTATGTTTTGGCTGAACTTCACACGTTAACGCTTGGTCCAATTCGTCACAACCTCTTTCGTTACGATTTCGGTTACGATGAGGACCGTTTGAAGGGGCAAGATTAATCCTGCCCAAACCAGCGTGTTACAATGGCGCCTGTATGGCTCGGCCCATTCCTGTTGAGATTATTCCCTCGCATATCCACCTGTCCGAAGCAGATCACTCGCTACTTTTTGGTACAGGTCATACGGGTACGATTGCGGTTGCGGTCTCTCAACACGGGCAGTATGCTTATACCGAAAACGTAGAGGTTTTCGGTCGTTTAAAGCGTGGTCTCGAGCTCCGTGTGCTTGGGCCCCATCGCCGGAGTACTCAGGTTGAACTTACGCCCACCGAAGCTGCGCTCCTTGGTATCTCGGCCCCCTTCGCACGTTCTGGCGATCTTTCTCAGGCGGGCAACTGTAAGTTGAAGGGTCCCGGTGGGGAAGTGACGGCCAAGGCGGTAGTGATTGTGCCTAAGCCGCACCTCCACGTGTCTGACGCCGAAGCTAAGAACTTACGGCTTGAGAACGGGGAAGAAGTCGCCTTAGATATTCTCGGTGATACCCAGCGAACGCTTGAGGGTGTTATTGTCCGCGTTCACCCAACTTATCGACTTCGTTTGCATGTTCACCCCGATCTCGCGCGGCAGTATTGGCTGACCGGCGTGCTCCATGCCCGACTTCGTGAATTGAATGCTTAATATGCGACATGTTTTTGCGAGTAGCTTTATTTTCTTGATCGGCTTAACGTTGATCTTGCCAGCAACTACTCATGCAGAGTCTGTTGACCTCTCGATTTCCGCTAGCTCCGTTCGTTTTTCCGAGAGCGCACTGTACGCTAATGAGACCGTGCGTATTTACGCCACCATCCGTAACCACGGCGACCTGGATTCAACTGCCCAAGTTTTCTTTTACAAGAGTGATACCTTGATAGGAAAATCGCAGCCGGTGTCGGTGCTTGCTGATGGCGGTGCTGACGACGTTTTTGTTGATTACAAACTACCCGAAGGCTCCTTTAACATCCGAGCTGTCATCCAAGGGGCCAATCCAATTGATAGCAACGCCGCTAACGATGTGGCTATCACGCCTCTTTTCAAAACTATTTCTGACGACGACCGCGATGGGGTTATAAATGCTGAGGATAATTGTCCTGATCAGTCTAACGAAGACCAGGAAGATTTTGATAAAGATACCAAAGGCGACGTGTGCGATTACGATATGGACAATGACGGTGTTGGTAACGCCGACGATGATTTCCCACTCGATGCAAGCAAGTCAAAGATCGTGGTTACGCCTCCACCGGTCGTTGAAGCGCCAAAGCCACAGCCAAAAGTTGAGCCTGTAGTCGTTCAGGAACCGGTGGCCGTCACTGCAAATGACGAACAGCCCGATCCAAAGGTTCAGGGCTTGCAAGATGAACAGCAGGCCGCTCTCGAGCCAACTGCAGTAGCCCTCGACCTGTCAGGCCTCGGTTACGGCGGTTCTATGACCTCCCCCTCGGCCCGCTTTACCTATAAGCAACTTGATTGGCGCACCTACGAATTCGTGGCTGTTCCACCGCTTGGCGGCGGCAACTACACCTTTGCTTGGAACTTTGGTGATGGAGCATCTTCCGTACAGGCCACCATCTCCCATACCTTCCCGTCGTCGGGTTTGTACACGGTTGCCCTGGCTACCGTTGATGCCGCTGGCGAGGTGACGAGCGACTCAGAAGAGCTGTCAGTTTCGTTCTTCCATTTTGCCAATCCGCTTTTGTTAGCTACATTGGCTGTACTTCTCTTTATCCTCGTTGGTTTGGCCGGTCTCATTGTCCGTCTACGAAGAGGGGAAGAGGTATGATCAAACGACTTTTTTCAACAGCTACCACCTCAGTAGTTAGCGCGGCCGTGATCGTGGCTGGTTTTTCGTTACTTTCACGCTTTGTAGGCTTTATTCGTGACCGTATTCTGGCCAGTATCTTTGGCGTAGGCGATGAGCTGGATATTTACTACGCCGCCTTCCGTATCCCGGACTTTATTTTCCAATTGGTGGTCATTGGTGCCTTGTCGGCCTGCTTCATTCCTGTTTTTACTAAGTACTTTGGCAAAGATGATGACAAAGCTTGGCGTTATACCAGTAATGTCGTTAACATTCTCTTGTTAGTCTTTCTCGTTATTGCGGCCGTCGGTATTGTTCTCGCTCCGGTGTACACGCCTTGGGTAACCCATGGTTTTCCGTTAGCTAAGCAGGCTCAGGTAGTAAGCGCAACGCAAATTCTTTTCCTTGGCCAGGCTTTCTTTGCAATCTCAATGGTTTTTGGATCAGTATTGCAAGGTGCTAAGCGTTTCATTTTGTATTCCTTCGCTCCGATCGTAAATAATCTTGGTATTTTGTTTGGGGCAATTTTCCTGGTACCGATGGTGGGCCTGATGGGCTTGGCTTGGGGTGCTGTACTTGGAGCCTTGCTGCACACGCTTATCCAAACCATCGGTGTTTACGCTTTAGGGTATCGCTATTCCTTAACCCTGGATATTCGCGATAAAGATGTTCAGCAGACCATCAAGCAGACCGGACCACGTGTTATCGGTATTGCCGTTGGTCAGCTGAATTTCTTGCTCATGACCATCATTGCCACCAACCTCATTGAAGGCTCGGTGACCACACTCCAGTTTGCTTACAACCTCAATTTTTTTCCGATCGGCGTGATTGGCGTCTCTTACGCAATCGCCGCTTTTCCGACCTTCTGCGAATTTGCTAAGGGCAACGAAGTGGCCAAATTACGTGATGCGTTTGCCTCAACCGTAAGGCAGGTCATGTTTTTCATTATTCCGATCACGATTATTTCTCTCCTTCTCCGAGCCCAGATTGTTCGTCTCGTCTACGGAGCCAAGGCTTTTGATTGGGTAGCCACTATCGCAACTGCTGACACCTTGGCGATGTTTGCCATTAGTTTCTTTGCTCAGTGTCTTGTCTTTGTTGTTATCCGTGTCTTTTTTGCCTACGAGGACAGTTGGACACCTTTCGCCGCAGGACTTATTGCCGCCATCATCAACGGCGTTGGAGGATTTTTCCTGGCACCACTCTACGGCGTTCCCGGACTCGCCTGGGCCTTTTCTTTGGCCGCGATGGTGCAATTAGCGATTCTGTGGGTCTTCCTGAAGGGCAGACTTGGCTCCTTGGACGAGAAGGCGATCTTGAAATCGACGGTTATCCTCAGTTTAGCCGGCGCCGCGGCCGCGGCCGTCACTCAGTCCATGAAGTACGTTGTGGTTCAGCATGTGAGTCTGGATACCACGTTGAACGTGCTGTTGCAGACGACTGTGGCTGGGGGCGCTGGATTATTTATGTATTTTGCTACTGCTTTTATTCTTCGTAGCCCTGAAATGATGGCTTTTGCGGCCGGTATTCGGGCTCGGGTCATCAAGACAGCCAGGCCTACGGAAACTGTTCAACAGGAACTGGTTTAAAGTCCTTGCGACCTCAACTGAGTGTGCTACGCTAATCGCATATGGTAGATACTGATCCAGATGTCATCGATGACGAGTTGGACCCAGACGAGCTCGGCCCCGAGCTTGAGGATTTGGAGAAGCTCGAAGAAGGCGATGACGATGACAATCTCGATGACTTCGGCGAGCCTCCTGTTCCCGGCTCAACTGATGACGAACAGTTCGGTAGATTGCGCCACTAAGGCGCTTTTTGCTTACCTGATTCTTTTAACAATAACCGGCCGGAAGTCTAAATCGGTTAATAGAGATATCATCACCGAAACGCATCATTTTTCTAAACGCAACGCCTGTGCGTTTAGAAAATAAATGTTTAAATATACCAAGAAATATCGTGATTTTTTTGCCGATGCAACATTGTTGCGTTTGTAATTTTGACCCCAGATTCGGACTAACGCGGTCAGCCATCCGGTCCCACTTCATAAAAGAATCAGGTTCAGGTAAGCTATTGTCATTATGTTATCTGCCAACGAACTTCGTAAAAAGTATCTCGCCTTCTTTTTGAGCAAGGGTCACGCCGAGATTCCTTCAGCCTCTGTAGTGCCGGAAAACGACCCTACGGTTTTATTTACTACGGCCGGTATGCATCCGCTGGTGCCGTATTTGCTCGGCGAGCCGCATCCCATGGGCAAGCGTCTGGTCGATTTCCAACGTTGTATTCGTACCGGTGATATCGACGATGTCGGTGATGATACACACCTGACCTTTTTTACGATGCTTGGAAATTGGTCACTCGGTGATTACTTCAAGAAAGAATCGATAGAATGGTCGTTTGAGTTTTTAACACGCGCAGATTGGCTGAATATTCCGCTTGAGCAGTTGTCGTTCACGGTGTTTGAGGGTGATGAAAATACGCCGTTTGATCAAGAGTCTTACGATCACTGGATTCGTTTAGGTGTTTCTCCAGAGCGTATCGCTAAACTCGGCAAAGAGGACAACTGGTGGGGACCAGCCGGCAAGACCGGTCCATGTGGACCAGACACGGAGATTTTTTATTGGGTCGGCAAGGGTGAGCCTCAGGGAAACAAAGGTAGCCACTCCAAAGATTGGATGGAGATCTGGAACAACGTCTTCATGCAATTTAGCAAGCAAGAAGATGGCAGCTTGAAGCCGCTCGAGAAGGGCAGCGTCGATACCGGCATGGGCTTGGAGCGAACGATCGTTGCCTTGCAACATCGTAATAACGTTTATGAGACTGAACTCTTCACCGGCATCCTGAAGCAGCTGGAAGAGCTATCTGGTTTCGAATACGCCGTTAGTGATGAGATGAAAAAGTCGATGCGCATCATCGCTGACCATCTTCGCGCTGCTTCAATCATGTTCATGGATGGCGTTGAGCCTAGCAACAAAGATCAAGGTTACATTTTGCGTCGTTTGATTCGTCGTGCTATTCGTCACGCCAAAAAGATCGGTATCGATGCTCAGAGGCTCGTCTCTCCAATCGTTGATGAAGTCGTGAGCTCGCTGAACGAAGCGTATCCGATTCTCGCTGAGAAAAAAGATAAGATTGTCAGCGGTTTGCTAGCCGAAGCTCAGAAGTTTGAAAAGACGCTTGCTCAAGGCTTACGCGAGTTTTCAAAGCTCTGGGAAAAGAATAAAACAATTTCCGGTGAGGATGCCTTTAATCTCTACCAGTCTTACGGGTTCCCGCTTGAGGTTACCCACGAGCTCGCGCATGAGCAGGGTCTCGAAGTTGATCGTTCGGCTTTTGAGGCCGAGTTTAAAAAGCATCAAGATTTATCACGTCAGGGGGCTGAGAAGAAGTTTGCTGGTGGACTAGCCGATCACTCGGTCAAAACAACGAAACTGCACACCGCGACCCATTTGCTGCACCAAGCTCTGCGCGAGGTTCTAGGTCCGCATGTTGAGCAGAAAGGCAGTAACATCACCGCTGAACGTCTTCGTTTCGATTTTTCTCATGGCGAAAAGATGACTCCAGAGCAAATCAAAAAAGTCGAAGACATCGTCAACGAACAAATCAAACTCGATCACAAGGTCTACGCCGAGCAGCTGACCGTTGAAGAAGCCAAGGCTCGTGGCGCTATTGGTTTGTTCGAAGACAAGTACGCCCAGATCGGCGGCAAGATCAATGTGTATTTCATGGGCGACTACTCCAAAGAAATTTGTGGCGGCCCACACGTACAGCACACTGGCGAGCTCGGCGGCATCAAAATCGCTAAAGAAGAAGCTAGCTCGGCAGGAGTGCGCCGTATCAAAGCAATTCTCGGTTAAAAACTTCTTAGATGCAGTAAGACCCGCTCGAACGTCGAGCGGGTCTTGTAGTTCACCTGCTCGACGTAATCGAGACCTGGCGAGTGACGGTTTAGTTGGGCAGGGTGCCCCCGAGACGCTGGATCTCGTTAACCAGCCAGAGCTTGGCTCGTCGAGCGTCCTTGTAATCGACGCCCTCGATTACGAACTCTTGCGGTTGGCGTGGTTTGCGGATAGTGGTGGCATGATCGAGCTGCCGATCCATGTCTCGGAACTTAAGGTACAGCACCTTAAGTCTGCCCACCTCGGGATCATCCACTTCCGTGGACTTTCTCATAATTCACCTCAGCCATAGACTGCCCCAAATACACACAAAAGTCAAGTAATTTAGCTAGAGTTAGGCATTTTATGCTAAACAATTACTTATCCCACTGATTCTTGACACTTTATATTGGGACTGATACACTTCCGACGCTTTCAATTAACATGAATTCATTGCAATTCCAGGATTGTTTGGTACAATTAGGCCAACTATGGCAGAAAAACAATTTCTAGAAATGCGTGGTGAGGTGCTGGAGGCACTGCCCGCAGGTAGATTCAGAGTTAGATTGGAAAATGACCTTGAAGTCACGGGTATCTTGGCAGGGAAACTTCGCCAGAACCGCATCCGAGTAATGCCGGGTGATGACGTCAAATGTGAGATCTCTCCATACGATCTCACGAAAGCACGAATCACGTTCCGCTTCTAACAGAGCGGCTACGGCATCTCGCGCTTAAAGGAATCATCCTCGTACTTTTTGTCAGGATGATTTTGCGTAAATAAAAAGTAGATAGTTGATGGTAGACAGTAGATGGTCGCGAGACCTGAGCTGCCATCTACCATGAACTATCTACTATCTACCGAGTAAGTTTATGAAAGTCCGCTCCTCAGTTAAAGCGATCTGCGCCAGCTGTCGCGTAATCCGCCGCGAAGGCCGGGTTCGTGTTATCTGCAAGGTCCCTAAGCATAAGCAACGTCAAGGTTAACCTATCTATGGCACGTATTGCTGGAGTTACAATCCCTGCGGCTAAGCGCATCATCATCGGCCTCACCTATATTTATGGTGTCGGCGATGTTCGTTCCGCTCAGATTCTTGAGAAGGCTAAGGTAGATGGAAACATCCGTTCCAAGGATTTGACCTTGGAGCAGGAAAACGCCATTCGCGTGATTGTAGAAAAAGAATATCGCGTGGAAGGTGAGTTGCGTCGTGAAGTCATGGGTAACATCAAGCGTCTAAAAGACATTGGTAGCTACCGCGGTTCACGTCACACTAAGAAGCTGCCTGTCCGTGGTCAGCGCACCAAGTCAAACTCACGTTCCGTTCGCGGCAACGTTCGTAAGACAGCTGGTAGCGGCCGCCGCATGTTGACCAAGACCTAGTTTATGAATGAAGAAATCACCAAAGTAGAAGAGGTAGCAGTTGAAGGTGCAGCTCCAGCTGTCGCTGGTAAGGCTGCGAAGTCGGATAAGCTCGTGACCGCTAAGGGTAAGAAGCGCACCATGCGCCAAATCCCACAGGGCCGCGCCTACATCCACGCTAGCTTCAACAACACCATCATCACGGTCACCGATCCTAACGGTAACGTGGTAGCTTGGGCCAGCGCAGGTAACTGTGGCTTTAAGGGTCCAAAGAAGGCTACTCCATACGCCGCTAGCGTCGTCGTGAAGAAAGTATCTGATAAGGCTGCTGTTTACGGCTTGCGCGACTTACATGTCTTCGTCTCTGGTATCGGTAACGGTCGCGACGGAGCACTCCGCGCTTTGAACGGTAGTGGCTTCAATGTGCTCTCGATGAAAGACGAGACCCCGGTTCCACACAATGGTTGCCGACCTCGCCGTGCTCGTCGCGTCTAACGCTATAATATGGGAAAGACATTAAAACCCCTCGGAAAAATGAGCCGACGCGAAGGCGTTGCGCTCTCCAACGGCGCTAGCGTTCTCAAAGTAATGCAGCGTCGCGCTTACGTTCCTGGCGTACACGGTAAGGCAGGTGGCTTCGCTCCGAAGTTGTCCGTTTACGGTACTCAGTTGCGTGAAAAGCAAAAGGCTAAGCGTTTGTACGGTATTATGGAGCGTCAGTTCCGTAACTACTTTAAGAAGGCTGCCTCCATGTCTGGAAACACTGGTGAGCACTTGGCTCGTCTTTTGGAAACCCGTCTCGATAACACCGTGTATCGTCTCGGTTTTGCTAAGACCCGTCCGCAGGCTCGTCAGATGGTTAGCCACGCTATGTTCTTTGTGAACGGAGCTACGGTGAACATCCCGTCGTACCAAGTTAAAGTTGGCGATATTATTGAGGTACGCCCCAACAAAAAGGCTAAGAAACTTTTTAATGACCTCTCTGACCGTTTGAAGAATCAGACGGCTACGAGCTGGTTGCATCGTGAGGAGGACACGAAGGGCAAGATCGTGAGCATGCCGCAAGGCGAAGACTTGAAGGAAGTCTACGATCCTAAACTTATCGTCGAGTTCTACTCGATGCGCTAAAGCGCCATAATAAACGACGTATGGAGTCAATCTTCTTACCATCAAAGATGTATTTCACCCCTGGCGAAAAGCCAAATGAAATGTTGCTCACTATCGAGCCACTTCATCATGGGTACGGTACAACGATCGGCAATGCACTTCGCCGCGTACTTCTGTCGTCTTTGCCTGGCGCTGCGGTTACTGCCATGAAAGTCAAAGGTGCTCAGCACGAGTTCTCTGCCTTAAACGGCGTGAAGGAAGATGTGCTCGACATCATGCTCAACTTGAAGAAGTTGCGTATGAAGGTTCACACCGAAGAGCCAGTGGTACTCAAGTTGTCCGTTAAGAAGGAAGGGGAAGTCACTGCTGCTGACATCGAAGCTAACGCTGATGTCGAGATCGTGAACCCAGAACTCGTCATCGCTACCGTTACTGACAAGTCTGCCAGCTTCGACATGGAAATCACCGTGTCACGTGGCCGCGGCTTCTTGCCAACGGAAGAGCGTGAAGAGGCTCCTACGGAAATTGGAGTTATCGCGATCGACGCCATGTTCTCACCAGTTCGCACTGTCGGACTCAAGGTTGAGAACACCCGCGTTGGAGAAATTACTAACTACGACAAACTGCTCATGACCATCGTCACTGATGGCTCAATCACCCCACAGGAAGCAGTTGAGCAGGGTACTAAGATTCTGTTGAACCACTTCACGTGGGTTCAGGGACAGCTCCAACACGCTTCCCTCACTGAACAAATCGTTCGCGCCTCGGAGGAGGGTGATAATAAGTAAGTATGCGTCACCGTAAGAATAAGAAAACACTTGGACGAAAGACCTCGGCTCGCAAGGCGCTTTTGCGCGATCTTGCCACCGCTCTCTTTACGTACGAGAAGATTGAGACCAGCATGGGTCGCGCCAAGGTGGCTCGTCCAGTGATTGAGAAATTGATCACCACGGCCAAGAAGAACACTTTGGCAGCTCGCCGTGAGTTACTTGGTTATTTCACTACCGATCAAACGGTAAATAAGTTGTTCGAGGTTATCGGACCTCGCTACAAGGAGCGCGCAGGTGGCTACACCCGCATGACCAAGCTTGGTCAGCGTCAGGGTGATGCTGCTGAAACCGTTCTGATCGAACTTGTCTAATATGGCAAATATTGCACGTAAAACTTATTCCGTTGATGCTTCGGGGAAAATTCTCGGACGTCTGGCTTCGGATATTGCCATGCACCTCATGGGCAAGACTAACGTTGCTTACCAGTCCAACATTGATGCCGGCGATTTCGTCGTGGTCACCAATGCTGGTGGTATCAAAGTAACCGGCCACAAGATGGACCAGAAGGTTTATCATCATCACACCAACCACCCAGGTGGCTTGAAGACCAAGACTATGGCTCAGGTCTGGGAAAAGGATCCAACTGACGTTCTGCGTCGTGCCGTCTCTCGCATGTTGCCAAAGACCAAGCACCGCACCGCTCGTTTGCTCCGTTTGACCATCACCGCTTAACCATATGGCAGAAAAATATTTCCAAGCTCTCGGTCGTCGCAAGACGTCTACCGCCCAGGTCCGTGTGACCGCTGGTGGTAACGGAACGATCACCGTGAATGGCAAGCCAATCGAGGATTACTTTAAGACCGGCGAATTGCGCCGCGTCGTTTCCCGACCTCTAAAGGAGGTGGGTAAGACCGAATCCGTGAACATCACGGTGAAGGCCTCAGGTGGTGGTATGACCGGTCAGGCCGATGCTACTAGCCTCGGTATCGCCCGCGCCCTCATGTTGCTCGATGTGAACTACCGCCCAGCCCTCAAGGCTGCTGGATTGGTCACGCGCGACCAGCGCAAGAAGGAACGTAAGAAGCCAGGTAAGCACGGTGCTCGTCGCTCACCACAGTGGCGCAAGCGTTAATCTGCAAATTTTTACACAGAAGCCCCTCGCAAGAGGGGTTTTTGTTTTGACTTTCGTATCAGAAAATGGTAGTATCTTTTGTCCACTTGGACGGAGGAACGCATGATGAGACAGGGAAATGACGGTGTACGTGAACCGTCGGATGACGACGCGCACATCACCAGCGTGAAGACCCACAGCGGGCTCAAGGTGAAGGAGGGTGTACGGTTCCGACTCCAGTTTGACTGGAAGGATGGCCTCGTCCACACCTCGCTCCTCGTCCGGAATCCCGCCACGGGACGTCATGATCGTTACCTGGTAGACGCGGTCATCGATCTTACCTTGGTCGAGATCGAACCCGAGCCCGAGGGAGAGGACGAAGATCACGTCAGGGACGAGACGTCGCCCGTGGAAGAGCAGACCGGCTACGCGCCTGAGGATGTGGAAAGGGTGATTATGGAGCAGTGCAGTCTCCTGATCGACTACAACAGGTACCAGGTGGTCGTCCACATGAAGTTCGGTTTGTTCAGCGAGGTGGTGCCCATCGATCGAGGCGTAGCCGATCAGTACTTCGAGTACGAGACGTAACGCGCGCTCAGCGGGTGGTAAAAGAGTGTCGTCTGACACACTGCCACAGCTCGGGCGCGCACTTTTATTTGCAAGGCGTTTAGTGGTTTTATGTACTAAAAAACACAATGACGCTATACTTTTGATAGTCTCGTTTCAGTCTTAATAGCTCGATGTATGGTCATAAATAAAGATAATCTGATTTTTGCTCTTGTCGGGTTACTGATTGGTGGCGTGCTTGTTTGGCAGCTGTCACCGGGCTTAGGCGGCATGATGGGCGGTGATCGTATGGCGGGCTCAATTGACGCTCACTTTATTGAACAAATGATTCCTCATCACGAGGATGCGCTTACCATGGCTGAAATTGCCCTAGAAAAAGCGACGCATTCCGAGATTAAACAGTTAGCTCTCGATATTCAGAGGACGCAAAGCGCAGAAATTGAAACCATGCAAACGTGGTATCAAGACTGGTTTGGACAGGAAGTGCCGGATGTTTTTGCCGATATGGGACACGGCATGGGTTCAGGTTCGATGCATATGGGCGTAATGGGTGACGACACAGACATAGAACGCCTGCAGACCGCAGCAAACTTTGATCAGGAATTCATTGCGGAAATGATCCCTCATCACCAGATGGCTATCATGATGGCACAAATGTTGGAGCGCTCTACTGATCGACCAGAGATGAAACAACTCGCTCAGGATATTATTGAAGCTCAGACCCGGGAAGTTGAGTTGATGCGTGTTTGGTCACGTCAATGGTACGGAGAGTAGCCTCTGTTCTGTGGAATACGCTCAGTAACTTAAAGAGTAATGAGTAACGTATGAAGAGATCAACCGTGGGAATAGCGCTCATGATCGGACCATTTGTTGGTTTGGTAACGTGTATGGCGGGTTATGCCATTAGCACCTTTGTCTTTTCGGCCCTCATGGATAGCGGCAGTGACTCAATGGTGACGATCGCTACACTTTTTAGTGTCATTTTAGGGTTCGTGGGCGTTATTTCAATTCTGGGAATTTTCATCGCCATGCCGATCGGTTTGTATTTGCTCATGACCAACAGTAAAACTGTAACGCCGCCAGTCCAGCCCAAACATTAAGTGGGCGAGGAGTTATTGAATATTAGCCACATTCCAAGTACCCTAGAGCCATGTCACAACTCGCCAGAAATACGCTCATGTTAACAGCGGCTTCGATTGGACAGAAGCTGATTGCACTCCTGTATTTTGCGCTCATTGCCAGAACAATAGGGGATGAGGCCACGGGGTCGTATTTTATTGCACTCGCCATGGTAACCACTATTGGCGTGCTCGATGATGTGGGCTTAACGGCGGTAGCTATCCGTGAGGTAGCCAAAGTGCCCGCCAAAGCCAAGGAGTTAATCCGGAACGTGATTGGTATCAAGCTTATCACCATGCCGGTCACTATCTTCCTAGCGATCGGACTCACAGCCTGGCGTAGCTTCGACGCCGAGACTACTGGCCTTGTACAGTTAGCGATTATTGTCATGTTACTCGACACTATTTCGGTGTCGATGTACGGCGTCATGCGCGGGTTGCATAAACTGAAGTATGAGTCATTAGGCATCTTTGTTGGCCAAACATTCACAACTATCGTGGGTGCCATTGCTCTGTTTAGTGGCTTAACTGACTTGAGACTCCTGGTCATCGCTCTGATCGTAGGTAGCGGCTGGAACATGTTCTTCTCTGTCTTCCAGGTAGTTCGTCATCTCGGGGTAGGGGCATTGAAGCCGTCCTATAC
>Ga0163152_10005619_pt1 | contig 14616 bp, 10 predicted proteins | sample OliLakLV19MP8IB2_FD_148635 | JGI IMG/M metagenome (GOLD analysis project Ga0163152, IMG submission 148635) | Freshwater microbial mat bacterial communities from Lake Vanda, McMurdo Dry Valleys, Antarctica - Oligotrophic Lake LV.19.MP8.IB-2 | ecosystem: Environmental > Aquatic > Freshwater >... | reverse complement strand
AACGCCGTAGGCGCGGTATCGTTGTAGAAATGCAGCCAAACAAATCTTCAGCCCCGTTAGGGGCGGCATCATCGGGGGAAACTGGGTTGCCGACGGCACGCGGCGAAACGTCAAACGGACGATGCCGCTCTTGATGGAGCTCCACTGACGCTTGCATCACACCACCATTCTACACTGCGGCACCTAAAGGACTGACTTGTGCTGCGGGTCACACAGGCCACACAGCCGCGCTCCGGGGCAAAATGAGAATTGCTGCCTGAAACCGTATCCGGTCAAAACCTGCGTTTGAGTAGTCATTTGAACCATGCGGGAAAAGGCAGTTGGGATGTGAATCATTTGCGGGTCTCCTGCAATAGCGAACTCATTTCCAAGGCTTACCTTGAGGCATTCGTTCGATGCAGCCGGACAAACATTTTCGGCGGCAGATTTGGCTTTGTCACGACGATGAGCCGATCGAATTAGTGTTCGTTAAAAATCAAATATGGTCGGTCCTTCCGACTGAAAAGGGATTATGGAAGATAGAAAAATCAAAACTACAGACTCATCACGAACAACCGGAAGTGTCAGGGGAACCGATGCGAACCGTGATCCGATCACCGGCACGCCCGGAGCGCATCCTGTTGGAACGGGGCTAGGAGCCGCCGCCGGTGGCGCGGCTGCCGGAGCTGCCATTGGAACAGTGGCTGGTCCTGTGGGGACCGTAATCGGCATGGCTGCGGGCGCAATCGTCGGAGGGCTCGCCGGGAAAGGGATCGCCGAGAAAATCGATCCGACTGTGGAAACTTCTTACTGGAAGGAAAACTACCAGACCCGGCCCTATTACCAGAAGGACTCCGCCTGGGAATCTTATGAACCGGCATACCGGACCGGTTATGAAGGTTATGGCCGATATCAAGGGAAAAGGTATGAAGATGTGGAAGGCGATCTCCGACGGGATTACGAAAAATCCCGGGGGAAAACGGGGTTGCCATGGGAAAGCGCCAAATCGGCCACGCGCGATGCATGGCATCGTGTTGAGCGGGCTATCCCGGGAGATGCAGACGGTGATGGTCGTTGACCGGTTGCGCATCCGACAATAATCATGCGGCGATCCTAAATAGGTCGCCGCAATTTTTTTCTATCGTGGCCCAAGTTCGTCTCAAAAACCAGTCGGCTTCCAGCGCTCGTAAAAATTTTCTTGTACCAGTCGGGTTTTCAAGAAACTCAAACGTGTTGGAAGCTCCGAACTGGTTTGTGAGCACAACCTGCCATTGGGAGAAATTGGTCGAGGATTGTATCCAATAGGCGCGTTCGGGTGTTCCGATGAGACGACCTGTGAAACCGGGACCGTCGGGGTTGAAGGCCAGTTGATTCACGTTCAAAACCAGCCTGCTGCCCGCATCGAGACCGTCGTTGTTTGAGGAAGGCAATATTGGTTTGTTGCGGCATAACACCCTCTCCAGTTCGCAACGGCGGTCTCAACGGATTGGGATGTCATGGAACCAGCTGTTTCCGGGGTGAAAAAAATATTCGCAACGACGATGTCGGTGGGATCGTGAATTTTGCGATTTGCCTTTGGACAGAACCTTCCTGATTTTTAAGTGGCTCCCAGTCGCCTGTGGCATCGAGAATTTCAATATTCTGAACTGTCGCTCCCGACCACGGGAAGTTTTGTATCTCAAACAAGACCTGCTTTTCCTCCGGCTGATCGTTACAGACCAGAATCACCGCAAGATTGTCATTTGTATGAACACCTGCGGTGATCACAAGACTGCGGCCCTGTGGCCCTGTGGCGACAGGTTTGAAATGTCGGGCCAGATTGTTGAACGCCTGGAATGCGTAAAAAGGTTTCATGCGCAGCCCGTTTTCATTGAACAATCCAAATCCGCCGACTTCCCCGTGAAAAAAATTAGCCACGTCGATGGGAGCCTGTTGAAACTGCAAAAGTGATGACAGAACAAATGCCGCCGCCCGTGAACCGCTCATTTTGTCGTAAAATTTTTGCCGCTCCCTTGCGGGGGCTTTTCTTGAAAGTCCGTTCCAGCTGTTGTCCGGAAGATAATTCCATTCATTCAGGTGGCTCTCCGTCCTTTGAAACCCGAAAGAGTTGAGCATTTCTCGCACTCCCTGGGCCCGTTCAACGAATTCTCGGGCTCGATCGGTGTAACAATGCCAGGTGAAGAAATCCAACGGCAGCTGGTTGGTCTGGCAATGCGCCAAAAAATTCGTCACGAATGCCGTGGGAACAAATTGTCCGTTCTGGAGACGGCCCAGGCTGCCGACTCCTGGTCCCCCTATTTTTAACCCTGGAAACATTTTTTTGATGGTGCGGCTGCTGACTGCGTAAAGTTTCAGGTAATCCTCATCACTCCCGCTCCACATCACGGGCCTGTTTTCGGGTTCGTTCCAAATCTCCCAGTATTTGATCCCGTATCGAAAGCCTCGAGCCCACCCCTCGTTGTAATGCCGGATGATTCCAGTACAGATGGCGGACCATTTCTCCGCGCTTGCAGGAGGATGAACAAAACGTTTGATGGTGCCGTGATCGATGCTTTCGCCCAGTCGGAAAATGATTTCCGCTCCGGTGGCCCTGGTCGCCGCCATGTATTCATCGGTCATTCGGAAATCGTAATTTGCCGGATCTTCTGAATCAGCGTTTGGATTGGGAAAAATGGCATGGATATCCACCACGTCGGGATTGGGCCAATGACAGTCGTGCAGGCGGTTGTGCGGAATGCCGAGGGAACGTTGTTCCTCGGTCAGGTCGATCAACCCGCCTCCCACCAGAGGACCTTTGTTGATTCCATGGAGCAGCCGGAAGCTGCCGGCGGTCTGCGAGAAATCGACGGAGATTTTTTGCACCTGTTTCGCTGCAAAAACTTCCATAATTTGCAGATGGAATAGGAAAATGCCAGAGTAGATCCAGGTTTGAAGTTTGATCAAACAGACGGCGAAACAAGAAGATTTCATGGTTGGAGTGGTCTGGGCGCTTTGAATCTGGCTCTGTGATAGGTTCTTTCCTTCATGTATGAGACGAAAAACTTGATTTCTGTTTCTGACGAAGGCCATAAGATAGGCTTCAATTAAAGAAGTAATCCCGATAATTTGAAATGAGCAAAAAGAAGCCGGATCAGCCTGACCTCCCAGGAGGTGACATTCCAACCGCAGGCAAATCAGATTCCGGCCAGGTCAACGGCCCGGCCTCCAACCCTGAAACTCCGCCGCTCCCCGGCCTCGAAGGCGGTTCCAAACCCAACTCGTCGCCGCATGTAGAACTCGAAACCCTCCCGGCGGAGGTGGTTCACAAACCTTTTGTCCCAGGCAAGTTCGAATTCCTGCTCCATCGGCAGGTGGACACGAATTTTCTCGAATACGCGTCATACGTCATTCGCGACCGCGCGATTCCCGCCCTGGCGGACGGTCTCAAGCCTGTTCAACGCCGTATTCTGTGGGCATTGAAGACCATGGATGACGGACGTTTCATGAAGGTGGCCAGCGTTTCCGGTGAAACGATGAAATATCATCCTCACGGTGAAGCTTCGATCGGCGATGCGCTTGTGGTCATCACGAACAAACGTTATCTGATCGAAGGGCAGGGGAACTTTGGCAATATTTTCACCGGCGACCCGGCCGCAGCACCCCGTTACATCGAATGCCGTCTCACCGAACTGGCCCGGACCGAAATTTTCAACGACGATCTGACCGAATTTGTGCCCAGCTACGACGGTCGCAATAAAGAACCGGTGGCTTTGCCCGCACGGCTTCCAATGGTGTTGATGCTGGGGACTGAGGGAATCGCGGTCGGACTTTCCTGCCGCATTTTGCCGCACAATTTTGTCGAGCTGCTCCAGGCCCAGATCGCCATTTTGAAAAACCAGCCGTTCAAATGCCTCCCGGATTTTCCAACCGGCGGATTGATGGACGCGCGTGAATACGACGACGGAAAAGGATCGATCAAAGTCCGGGCAAAGATCAAGGCCAGGGACGATTCCACGGTGATCATCAAAGAAATTCCCCCGTCCACCACCACCGAATCCTTGATCGGGTCCATTGAAGACGCGGTGCGCAAAGGAAAATTGAAGGTGCGAAGCGTCAACGATTTCACTTCTGAAGCGGTCGAGATTGAGATCAAAGCGCCTGCGGGAGTCAGCTCCGAACAGTTGATCAACGCACTTTACGCCTTCACGGCCTGTGAGGTTTCCATCAGCAGCCGGATCATCGTCATCAAGCAAAATCGCCCGGTCGAAATGACCGTCAGCGAAGTTCTTAAGGAAAACACTGCTCAGCTGCTGGATCTTTACAAACGTGAACTGGAGTTGAGGGAGAAAAACCTCCAGGAAGACCTCCATTTCCGGACGTTGGAACGGATCTTCATCGAGGAAAGGATTTATAAAAAGATCGAGCAGTCAAAAACAAACGAAACGGTCTTTTCAGCCGTTCATGACGGTCTTAAACCTTTCCGTGCTGAACTGGTCCGCGATGTGACCGACACCGATGTCGAACGGTTGTTGCAGGTGCGCATCCGCCGGATTTCACTCTTCGACATCAGCAAACACCGGGAAGAGGTGGAAAAGGTGAAGGCCGAACTGGCTGAAACACGCAAAAACCTCAAAAATCTGACAAAATTTGTCACGGGTCGGCTGGAAGCTTTGATCGCCAAATACACCCCGATTTATCCACGGCTGACCAAATCCAGCCGCTATGACGAAGTGGAGGCAAAAGAGGCCGCGTTCAAGGCTTTCAAAGTCGCTTACGACCGGGAAAAGGGTTACATCGGATTTAAGTCCGGTGGAGACGAATTCCGTCTGGACTGCACGCGGTATGACAAATTGTTGATGCTGTTCAAAGACGGCCATTACAAGGTGGTTGAGCTTCCTGAAAAACTGTTCATCGGCCCCGACCTGATCTGGTGCGGGATACCGGAGAGGGACCGGGTTTTCACCCTGGCTTACACCAATCGTGAAGCCAGCTACATCAAACGCTTTACTTTTGGCGGCGCGATTCTCGACAAGGAGTATTATTGTATCCCGGAGAAATCCCGGATTCTGTTCTTCGAACCCGAGACTCCGGAGAAAATTTACATCAAATACAAACAGGCTCCCAACCAGAAGGTGAGCCAGCAAATCTGTCGTCCGGGCGAGCTTGCGGTGAAAGGTGTGAAAACCCTTGGCAACCAGATTTCGATTAAAGATGTCGGCTCGATCAACAGCAAGCCGCCTCGCAACTGGGATCTGGAAGCAACCACAACCGATCTCAAGTTCACCTGATGCCGGCGACGGTTGTAATTGCCTTGGCGATTACCGGAAATCCGGAAGCCACGGTTTCGAGTTTTGAAAAAACTGCCGGTTGAGAGCGGCAGCCCAAAGCCGGGCGGCTTTCCGCTGCCCTCCAATGCTGAGATGGATTTTGTCAGGCCTGTCCAGATCGGTCATTGAGTCATAATCCGGTCCGGGAAAACAATGCAGGGAGGCGGCCATCCGTTCCTGAACGCGGCGGATCTGAACATCCCGGAGGAAAGGCGTCTGGCGGTTAATCACCGCGGCCAAAGCCGGATGATTGAGATCTAGCCTGGCCAGTTCCAACCACGAAGAAAAATTCCGGAAAACCTTTTCCTCATTCTTTTCTGTCCAATCGTTCTGTCCCTGGTCAGCCAGGATCGCCCGGAGCCCGGTCAGAGGAACGTATTTATTGAGTGTATTCTGCAGATTAATGTAAGGCATCCCGATGGAGGACTTCACAAAGCTGTGTTGAAAAGGGATTCCCTGCGCTGATTTGGACCAATGCTCAAGGCTGGTTCCTCCAAAGGCTGCATTATAAATCAACACCGGCACGTTCTCCTGCTTCGCAAGTAGTTCGCCAAATTTCGACCAGAAATAATTCCCGTGTCCAAAGGGTGCCGGAGCGACGCCCGATCCGAAGTGACAGAATCCAGCCTCAGGCAGGTCCGTTGGAGATCCCGTTTCCAGATATTTCTTAAAAGCCCTGCTTTCTTGATCCACGGCCACGGTGTTGACCCGGTCATCGTCCGCACCCTCCATGTTCTCGTCCTGACCAGCGGCCACGGAATGGCCGACGACAACGAACACCTCTCCCACACCCACGCGCTCGACCAGACCGGTGGCGACAATGGTTGAACCCGCCAGGGCGCGAATTTCAAGATTGTACCATCCGCCGGTTGCCGCGGTGCTCGTCCTCAAAGTTCCCGATGTGCCGCGATTGATGACCGTCTGCCATTCGGCCCCTCCGCGTTGGGTTTCTGATCTGGGAATCAGCCGCAATTGGACCAGATCGGCTTCTCCGGAAAATCTTCCCCGAACGGGGATGATTGCGCGATTGTTTGAGTCACGTTGATAAACCGTCCTGGTCAGCGGAAGGTCGAGATTGATGACTGAAATTTGCTTGGCAGAGCTGACGGATTCCGGAGGTGTAACAACTCGAGAGTGTGCCGTGACAATGTGTCCGACCAAGACAATCCAACATGCTGCGATAAAAACCAAGCGGACTCCTCGTGCGGCCATGGGATGAAACATTCGACTTTCGACGTCAACAATAGAATGCTATTCGTAATCCGTTCGATCAGCTAAGCATTGAAATAGGATGTTTTTGAGTTTCATCACCGGTGATCCGTTGATTTGGAGAAACAACAGGGGGACAGGCTTTTGACAGGATGATCAGGATGACGGAGTGCCAAATCTTTAGGTCGCGCCGCTATTTTCCCGGAATCAACGGCCCGATGTAGTCCGTAGCCACGACTACGTGATCATACCAAACCTTTATTTTATGGCCTGTCGGTTTTTGCGTGTAAATAAATATAGAGATCGATTTGCCAGGGGCAAATCGGGGCGTGATTAAAAGTGGGTGAGATGTCAGGAGACCTCCCCGGAGCGCGGCTCTGTGAACCGCAGCGCAAGTCAGTCCTTTCGGCGCCGCTTGTTTCAAAGCATTCTTCATGAGCAGAGCGCTGCGGGTCACAGACCCGCGCTCCGTATAGGCCTCACCCAGTTTTAATCACACCCGACAAACCGGGTTTTGAAACTTATTTCAACCCAATTCTTTTTCCGGTTTGCGCCGATTTCCTGGCTGCATCCAGGATTTCGGTGGCGATCATATTAATTTCCAGGGCGGAAAGCCCCGAGGGTTTGATTTCACCTCTTACCACTCCCGCCAGATATGAAAGCGGATCCGCGTCAGGCCCGGTCAAGGGAGGAACAAATGGATCGCTTTCCTGACCACCCGTCATTCGAAGTTTGAGAGCATCCTTGCGTGGGACGAGAAGTTGTCCCGATTTGCCGTAAATCTCCATATCTTTTCTATCCACCGCCCAGTTCCAGGAAGCCTGGATGATTCCCTGGGCATTCGGGTAAGTGAGCACGATGGTGGCTTCATCATCCACCCTGGGGTAAATGTCGGGTTTGATTTGCTGGGTTACCGCGAACACGGAGGATGGGCGTTCGCCTTTCATCAACCAGGTGATCAGATTGGCTCCGTAACAGCCAAAATCGGTGAGCGCACCGCCGCCGTTGAGAACGGGGTCGGTCAGCCAGTTTAAGAAATCGGGCGAACACCCGATTTCTTTAGGGCCCCGATGTCCGTCGTGAACGACTATTTTGCGAACAGGACCGATGGAGTTTTTCGAATGAACCAGGGAGTAGGCTTCGTGATTGGCGGGATACCAGGTTGTTTCGTAATTTACCAAAATTTGAATGTTGTGCTTTTTTGCGGCAGCTTCGATGGCCCGGGCGTGTTGCATGTTCACGGCGAGAGGTTTTTCCATCATCACCGTGAGGCCGTGCGGCGCAGATTCTTCGACCACTCGCTTGTGATCGAAAGTGCTCGTAAACACTGCAACCGCCTGGATGTTGGTCTTCGCGAGCAGAGCTTTGAGGCTGGTGTGAAAGAGGCCCGGTTCGAGTTTGTAAGCTTGGGAATATCGACCAACCAATGCCTGGTCTGTTTCCACTATTCCCGCCAGGTGAATGTCGGAGCGGTTGCGCGCACTCGGAATGAAACCACGGGCATGATCGTGGCTGAGTCCGACGATGGCGAACCGGACGGGTTGCGTGGCATCTTCCGCCCGGATTTTATCAGCGCTAGAAACCGTCAGGAACAGGGCGATGACGAGAACGCGATTTAGGGAACGGTGTGGCATGAGGCAGGGTAATATCTTTGGTGGAATTAGTCGTTATTTATGTCGAACAAATTACGGATTCGCGTCACTTGTCAGAAGTGCGCGGGACTTCTACTCTTCTGCCGTGTCCCTCACCCAATTTAAACAACGGCTTTTCTGGTGCCTCCTCGTTTTGATGGCGTCGAGTTTTTGGGCATCGCCGCAGCTGATCGCGGCCGCCGATTCCAAAATAGATTACAATCGCCAGATCAAACCGATCCTTTCCGATAATTGTTATTATTGCCATGGACCGGATGCGGCCCATCGCAAAGCCAAATTGCGCTTGGATGACGAAAATAATGCCAAACTCGATCGCGAAGGAGGCGCTGTGATTCTCCCAGGCAGCAGCGCCAAAAGTCTTCTGACCGCCCGTATCGAGACCAAGGATGAAGAGGATTTGATGCCTCCTCCAAAATCTCACAAGGTTTTAACTCCCCAACAAATCAAACTGCTCAAGGAATGGATCGATCAAGGCGCGCAGTGGGGAAAACATTGGTCTTTCTCCGAATTGCACAAACCGGAGATTCCAAAATCCGGCGGGTTTTCAAGGTTTCAAATTCGAAACCCCATTGACTCTTTCGTTGGCCAACGATTGCGGAAAGAAGGGCTAAATTCAGCCCCGCCCGCTGACAACAACACTTTGATTCGCCGCGTTACCCTCGATCTGACTGGTCTCCCTCCCACTCCGCAGGAAGTGGAAGACTTTATCAGAGACAAGTCTCCTCGAGCCTATGAAAAAGTGGTGGACCGCCTTTTAGCCTCGGCAGCCTACGGAGAGAGGATGGCTTGGGACTGGATGGAGGTTTCCCGGTATGCTGATTCCAACGGTTACCAGAGCGACGGCGAGCGCGCTATGTGGCCCTGGCGAGATTGGGTCATCCGGGCGTTTAATGAAAATCTTCCCTATGCCCAATTCACCCTCTGGCAGATTGCCGGGGATCTCATTCCGTCGGCCACGCAAGACCAGAAGCTGGCCACGGCTTTTTTGAGGAACCATCCAATCAACGGAGAAGGGGGACGAATTCCTGAGGAGAACCGGGTGGAGTATGTTATGGACATGGCGGAAACGACCGGCACCGCCTGGCTTGGTCTGACCATGACCTGCACACGATGTCACGACCATAAATTCGATCCATTAACTCGCCGCGATTATTTTGGGTTATACGCATTTTTTAACCAGACTCCGGTGACCGGTGGGGGCGGTGATCCACAAACCAAACCGGTTCTGGACTTTGGCACTCCTTTGCAGAAATCGAAACTCGCAGAACACGACAAACTTGTTGCCACCGCCGCGGAGCAGCTCCTTGAAAGCGAAAAAACCATCTTCCTGCGGGACGAAGGGAAAAAAGTTTCAGAAAGCCAGGCTGCGACAAATTTTTCCAAGGAACTGAAGGAGATTCTCGATCGACTGCCAAAGGATAGGGATAATTTTAAACTCGGGGTTTTGGAAAAAGAATTTGAGAAAAACCATCCAGACTATCTGTCCCTTATCTCGACGCTTAAAAAAAGCAGGGATGAACGGGATCAATTCGCCAAAACCATCCCCAAGGTGATGGTGATGGAGGATATGGCGGAACCACGAAAAACCCAGATTCTCGATCGCGGGCTCTACAATCAGCCGAAGGATGAGGTGACACCTTCCATTCCGCAGGTTCTCGCAGCATTTACCGGAAGGAACGGCCTGACAGCGGATTTCAAGGCTTCAAACCCTGACCCTGAAGCGGGTGGTAGGGCGCGTCGCTCCGCGCGCGCAGTTTTGGGGAACCAAGGTCAAACTCGACGCGCGCGGAGCGACGCGCCCTACCTGGAGTCACATGGAGAAGCTCCCACGAACAGGCTCGGCCTGGCACAATGGTTGGTGGCGGCGGAGAATCCCCTCACCGCGCGCGTAACGGTTAACAGGATATGGCAGATGTTTTTTGGAATCGGTCTGGTAAAAACTTCCGAAGATTTTGGTTCTCAAGGTGAGTTGCCGACGCATCCTGAATTACTCGATTGGCTGGCCTTTGATTTTCGAAACTCTGGATGGAACATGAAACGGCTGGTGAAGACCATAGTGACCAGCAGCGTCTATCGTCAGAGCTCGCGGCGAACACCCGAACAGCATCAGCATGATCCCGCGAATCGTTTGCTGTCGCGAGGACCTCGATTTCGTATGCCATCATGGATGCTGCGCGACCAGGCATTGGCTGTCAGTGGATTGATGGTCGAAAGAGTCGGCGGACCATCAGTGAAACCGTATCAGCCGGACGGCGTCTGGGAAGAAGCTACGTTCGGTGAGAAGAAATATATTCAAGATCACGGGGAAGCGCTTTATAGACGAAGTTTATATATTTTTTGGCGTCGGATTGTGGGACCGACTGTATTGTTCGATACCACATCGCGCATGACCTGTAACGTGAAGCCGATTCGCAACAACACTCCCCTGCACGCTTTCACAACATTGAATGACGTTACTTTTGTGGAAGCGGCGAGATCTTTAGCTGAGCGCACCATGGGAAAGGCAGAAAAACCTCCGGAGCGGGCGCGTGCGGCGTTTTATCGTGTGTTGTCGCGCTGGCCGGAAGAGGGAGAACTGGCAATTCTCTTAGAGAACTATCTCAAGGCCAAAGAACGATTTTTGCATCATCCTGAAGAAGCAAAAAAGCTGATCACTGTGGGAGAATCTAAATCGAACAGTTCTGGTGATGAAATTGAACGCGCGGCCTGGACGGCGACCTGTCTGGCGATTCTGAACCTGGACGAAACACTGACCAAGGAATAGTCGATGAACCCTTTTCTGGAATACCAACGCCACCTCACACGCCGGCAGTTTTTTGGCCGGACAGCTGCGGGAATCGGCACCGCCGCGCTGGCGACTTTGTTTAAAAAAGACCTCGCCGCCGCACCCGCGAACCCGGCCATAGGAGATCGCAGAACAGGAGGACTTCCTGGGCTGCCGCATTTTGCGCCCAAAGCCAAGCGGGCGATTTACCTGTTCATGAACGGAGCTCCGACGCACGTCGATTTGTTTGATTGGAAACCGAAGTTGCAGGAAATGCACGGGCAGCCGGTTCCCCAGGAATATCTGGGGACGAAACGTTTCAGCACCATGACTGGGGATCCGAAAGGGAAGCTGATACTGGCACCCATTGAACCGTTCAAACAGCATGGAAAATCAGGGGCCTGGGTCAGCGCCCTGATGCCGCATACAGCCGGGGTCGTGGACGAATTGTGTTTCGTCAAATCCTTGCACACCACCTCGGTCAACCACGCTCCCGGCATTTCTTTCATGCTCAGCGGTGGCGAAATCCCCGGCCGCCCATCGTTGGGGGCCTGGCTTAGTTACGGTTTGGGGAGTGACACGGAAAATCTCCCAGCATTTGTGGTCATGACCTCAGTCAGCAAAGGGACTTCGTGCGGGCAAATTTTCTACGATTTTTATTGGGGCTCAGGTTTTTTACCTTCGGAATTTCAAGGGGTTAAGTTTCGCAGCAGTAACGAACCGGTTCTTTACCTTTCAAACCCTGAAGGGATGTCGAGCCAGACAAAAAGGGTGGTGCTGGACACCATTGCGAAATTGAACGAGCGAAAATTGAAGGATTTTGGCGACCCGGAGATTGCCGCGCGTATTTCTCAATACGAAATGTCTTTTAAGATGCAGAGTAGCGTGCCTGAGCTGGCTGATTTTTCGCGAGAACCGAAGGAAGTCCTGGAGATGTATGGGCCGCAGGTGATGGAGCCGGGAACTTTCGCGCACAATTGTTTGATGGCGCGACGTCTCATTGAGCGTGGCTCCCGATTTGTTCAGCTTATGCACGCCGGTTGGGATCAGCACAACAGCATCACCACGGAGCTTTACAATCAATGCCGGGACACGGATCAACCGAGTGCCGCTTTGGTCAAGGATTTAAAACGCCTCGGCCTCCTGGATGAAACCTTGGTGATCTGGGGTGGAGAATTCGGACGGACACCCTTTATTCAAGGCGACTTCAAGGATCGAAAACGATGGGGACGGGATCATCACCCGTACGCGTTCACCAGTTGGATGGCCGGCGGCGGGACCAAGGCTGGGTTAAGCTTTGGCGAGACCGACGACCTGGCGTTGAACGTGGTGCGTGACCCGGTTCACGTCCACGATTTTCAGGCGACAATTCTCCATCTGTTGGGCATCGATCACACCCGGTTGACCTATAAATTTCAAGGGCGCGACTTCCGGTTAACCGATGTTCATGGAGAAATCGTCAAAGGAATTTTTGCCTGAGAGAACTCACAGAATTCAGTTGGAAAACAAGGGTTTCAATTCGACTGTTTGGTCAGGGCCGGACCCATTGACAGACCAGCCTCAAGCCGTATCGATGCAGTTGAAAAGCGTGGACACCTCTCCCCCAGAGGCCCCAGAGGCCCCAGAGGCGGAGAGGGGCTATTTCCAGCGAGCCGGGGATCCACTTTTCGGTGTCTTTACACCAACAGAATTAACACCCTCACTTCCATTCCGAATGGAGGGGAGGGACGGGGAGATGAGGTTTTTCAACTGCATCGTTACGGCTCAGGTCACGGGGCGAGGCTTTAGGACGGATTGGACCTGTTTTTTTCGATGATGCCGTAAATGATCATGAAAAAGGCCAGCAGGCGGATCAAATAAACCCCGAAGTGGAATTCCCCTGAATTGTACATGAACGCCACCACGATCCGTTCGCAGCCGAGCAGGAAAAAAGCGATGGAAAATAAGGCGAAGAGCCGGTCGCCGGTGGACCGGTAAAACCTGAGGAAAAAAAGCGCCGCAAGCCAGAACCCAAAGATTATCGCCCCAACCAGATAATCGTTAAAAATCATAAGTCAGCGCGTCTCCCATATCAGGCCGAAAAGCAATGTTGAAACCCCGGCGAAACTGATCAGGTTCCTGAAAAGCCTCAGGTCCACGTTGGTGACCACCGCCAGGTCGATGAAAAGCATCAGGTTTGCCAGCGCAAAAAAAAGAAAGGCAACGCCGCTCCAGAGCAGGAAAGGCCCTTTGGAACGTCGAGCTGCTTTGAGCAGCAGGAAGGCGCAAAATCCGCTGGTGATCATGCACAAAATATAAACGGCTACAGCCATGTCATTCTTTCGTCTTTAGTTTGAACGCATCCGAAAAATTTCTCAATACATCGGTCTTTGGGGAATAGATTGCTTCGATCACCCGGACCCTGCGATCCCGGTAGTTTTCCGCCAGTTCCCGGACGGCGTCGGAGGTCTGGGGGTTGGATGGAGCAAATCGATAGCAGGAATTGTTTTCCAAGACAAGGAACTCGGATTCGTGAAACTGTTCCAGACGGGCTCTCACGGTCGCCATATTGCTTTGAATGTTTTGGAAGGTTTCAGCCACACTCCAGCCACGGGTGGGATCTTTGGCCAATAGAAGCAAGATTTCCAGTTGCTCGATCGACCGGATGTGTCGCGCAATGAAATCTCGAACCGAATTTGATATCCCAACGTCACTCACCAGGATTTAAATTAAAATTTTTAGCGGCTACAGGACAATCCTCAATTCTCCAACCCGGCCCAAAAAGCCGAATTTCATGGTTTCACCTATGCTCTGCGCAGGTATTCTTCCATAAAACTAGGAATTCTTCTTGCTGGCGGAACGTAATAAAAAAGGGAGCACCATTTCGATGAAACTAATCGTCTTGTTGTTATTCGTATTTGTCAGCATCCGGGTCTCGATATCCAGAGGTGAAGGCATCGCGGTTTATAATTCTGAGCAGGACCGGCAAGCTGTTTTAACTTTCTCCGAAACAGTCGCTTCCCGAGCCGGGTTGCCCCCCGGATTCAGAGCGGATGTTTTTGCCGCTGAGCCTGCGGTTCAGAACCCGGTCGGCATGGCGTGGGACGCTCGCGGAAGGGTTTGGGTCGCTGAAAATTATACCTACGCCGAAAGGTCGATGCGATTTGATCTGCGTTTGTTCGACCGCGTGGTGATCCTCGAAGATCAGGACGGTGACGGAAAATCTGACAAACGCACCATTTTCACCGACAAGGTTCAGATGCTCACCAGCGTGGAAATCGGACGTGGCGGTGTCTGGCTCATGTGCCCGCCGCAATTGCTTTTTGTTCCTGACCGTAACCAGGACGATCAGCCTGACGGAGAACCCGAGGTGGTGCTGGATGGATTCACGGTCGCCCGGGACAATTATCACAATTTTGCCAACGGTTTGAAGTGGGGGCCGGATGGCTGGCTTTACGGAAGAACCGGACATGCTTGCCCGGGAAAAATCGGCGTCCCTGGCACCCCTGTTTCAGAGCGTGTTCCATTGCACGGTGGAATCTGGCGTTTTCATCCTGTCCGGAAAACCTTTGAGGTTTTGAGCCATGGGACCACCAATCCTTGGGGGCACGACTGGAACGAACATGGGGAAGGTTTTTTTATCAACACCGTCAACGGTCATCTCTGGCATCTGATCCCCGGGGCGCATTTTATGCGGAGTTCCTCCCTCGATCCCAATCCCCTATGT
>Ga0163152_10005617_pt1 | contig 14618 bp, 14 predicted proteins | sample OliLakLV19MP8IB2_FD_148635 | JGI IMG/M metagenome (GOLD analysis project Ga0163152, IMG submission 148635) | Freshwater microbial mat bacterial communities from Lake Vanda, McMurdo Dry Valleys, Antarctica - Oligotrophic Lake LV.19.MP8.IB-2 | ecosystem: Environmental > Aquatic > Freshwater >... | reverse complement strand
TGATCGACATGCAAGGCAGGATAACATCCCGACGAATGCCTCGCACTCGCCGAGCGAGCAGCCCTCGACGCGAATCTACGCGTACGCCGGCACTGGCTGCTGCGTCGAGCGGCCTTGCCACCACTCGCTAGCCCGCCGCGAATTCCAGCGCCCTGACGCTTCGCACTCGTCGAGTGCCCGGCGCATGCTGGCGGCGTCGGCCCAGCGATCGTCGGGCTTCTTGGCCAAGGCGCGGAGCACGATTTGCTCGAGATCGGACGGCACGTCGGCGTTAACCTGCGAGGGCGGGAGCACCGGTTCGTTAGCGTGCGCCAGCAAGAGCGGCAGCGGCTTCAACCCGTCGAACGGCGGCCTCCCGGTCAGCAGGTAGTAGCCCACGGCTCCCAAGGCATAGATATCGCTGCGGGCGTCGGCCTCGCGATCCAGCGCTTGCTCGGGAGACATGAACAGCGGTGTGCCGGTGATCATCCCCTCTTGTGTGAGCTGCGTGCTCTCGACATCTCCCAGCGGTTTGACCAGACCGAAGTCCAACAGCTTGGCTACGTCGTGAATGCCGCCGCGCTGCGCCGCGAAGATGTTGCTGGGCTTGATGTCACGATGCACCAGCCCCTGGTCGTGGGCCTCGGTGAGAGCGTCGCAGGTCTGCGCGAGCAGGTGGATCGCGCGCTCGGGCGGGAGTGGACCATGTTGCTTCACCAGGTCGGCGAGCGACAGGCCCGGCAGAAATTCCATCACATAGTAAAACGTGCCGTCGTTGGTGTGGCCGTAGTCGAAGATCTCGACGGTGTTCCAATGCGACAGCTTGGCGGTCGCCTGCACTTCGCGCTCGAAGCGGGCGAGCACCTTGGGATCGCCCGCGCGGTTGGGGCGAATGACTTTGATGGCGCAGGGCCGCTTGAGCAGCCGATGCTCGGCCAGGTAGACCTCGCCCATGCCGCCGGCGCCGATCTGTTCGCGCAGGTGGTACTGGCCAAGCTGCCGGGCTTCGAACGCCTCGCGCCGCAGTTCTCCCATCGTCGAGATGCCGTAGACCGTGGCGAAGTAAACGATGCCCATCATCAAGGTTGTCTCGCCGAACGTGCTCAGCCCCTCGAGCGGACGAACCGCCGGAAAGGCCAACCAGGCGATCGCCGTCACGATCACCGGCGCGGTGCACATCAAGCCGACGACGATGGCCGCCCGCCGCACCGTGTTGGGGATGAAGATGCCATACACGAACACGAGCGTGCACCAATACAACGTCGACGAGTGCAGCGCGATCGCCAAATTCATGTTGTCGGGGCGTTCGACCGCGAAGCAGCGCAGCGTCTCGAACTGCATCACGCCGAAGAACGCCGCCGTGAGCCCGAACACCAACAGTTCGAAGAGCCGCAGGTTTTTCAAACGGCTCGGGCAGCGACCGAACAACATAAAGGTCACGCCCCCCAGCACGAGCACGAGCACCGCATGGAACACGGTGATCAGCGGGCTCGCCTGCTTGGGAGCTGGGGGATAGAACGTGGTCCACGTCAGGAACGCGCCGGAGCCGACGAACAACACGAGCGTGGCCGCCCGCAGCCGGCGGATCAGCAGCGTCTGGGTTTCGGCCGTCATCCGGCAGCCGGAGCCTTCGACCAGCTCGACGCAGGCCCCTGCCGGGCGAGCCAGTAAGCCGGCCAAGTGAGACGGTAAGCTCGCCGACGGGGTCGGCGGCGTGCCCGTGGAGATTTCGAGCGTGGCGTCGTACGGCGATGCGTCGCGATGATTTGGCACGATACTCATGCTTGATTCTTATGCCGGCAAGAGGCCGAAGTCGAGTCTCTTCATCTTACTCAACCGGTCCAGTGGGGGCGACGGGAAGTGAGCCACGGCACGGGGCACGGGTAACGCATGGAGCGGGGGGGGAATCCGCGCAAGCAGCCGCTGGCGTTACGTCATGCCGCTGGCGGCCAGCAAGGTTTCTTGCACGTCGAGATCGTGCTGCAGGCTGAAGTCGGGTTCCTTCTGCTCGGCGAGCACGGCGGCGAACTCCCGCAGATCGCGGATTTGCAGCGTGGCGGCCTCCAGCTCGAGCGTCTGCCAGTCGAGCTCCCCGGCGCGAAAGACTTCGACCGGCTGAAGGTTGCGGTTCGCCAGGTGGCCGCTCCCCAAGTGCGGGATGACGCACGCCCCGCCGGTGCCGTAAAGCTCGAAGCGGCGCGAATGCGGGGCCACTTCCATGGCCAGCACTTCGAGGATCGACCAGGCGTGGTCGTGCTCGAGAATGGCCACGCCATTGTCGACGAACGTACCGGGCACACGGTGATGGTGGGCCAGAAACGGCGTGACCTGCTTCGGCTTGCCCAACAGTGCCACCGCCAGATCGACCATATGGCCGGCCATTTCGAAGAACATGCCGCCCCGGTAAGGCTCGAGCTCTTCGACAAAGCGGTCGTACCCGCCGAGGTCTTTGGGAAGCCGGGCACGAAACTCGTAGATCGCGCCCAGTTCGCCGGCCCGCGCACGGCGCAGCATCTCCTGCATGCCCGACATATAGCGGAACAGGTAGATCATCTGCAGGTGCAGGTGCTTGCTTTGCGCAAGCTTGACCAGCGCCTGGTGCTCGACGAGGTTGTTGCCGGCTGGCTTCTCGAGCATCACGGGGCGTCCGCTTTCGAGCGCGAGCCGGGCCAGCGCCAGGTTCTCGAAGACGCGCCCTTCGACGACGACGCCATCGAGTGGTTCGGCCAACAGCGCGGCGGCCGAATCGTATACGCGATAGCCCGGGACCTTGGCGCTCCACGGGTCGCGGCGGCGGGCGACGACTTCGGGATCGAGATCCCAGAAGCCGACGAGCGCGAATTCATCGGGGTGCGCGGCGACTTGTGTGACGATGCCGTCGGCATGCGTGTGCCACATGCCGAGCATGCCGAGCTTGAGCGGCATGATGAATTCCTCGTGAAGGTTTGGTGGGGCGAGCGCCGGGAGTCGCCGGCGGCTGGAGCTTGATTCTGACGGTTGGCGGCCGCGCCGGAAACTGCCGATGGCGACCAATTTTTAGCGCAGGTTCGCAGCCACTTAGCGGTCTGATGACGGCCGGCTGCGACAAAATGCCGCACGCCAGTGAGAGATTCTAAGCATTGAATGTCGTACGATTTACGATACAAGAGACACATTGTGAAAAATAACACGAATTGAGTCTGCCGTTGATTGACACCCCAAAACGCGTCCAGTAGAGTGAGCGGCCTTAAGGGATCGCAAGGGATAAATTTTCCAGTGTCGCCCGCCGGTTGAGCGACCGCTGTAAGCCGATGAAGCATCGCGATCTCGCGTCGCGGATCGTCGGCGGTGACTGCATTGCGGTAGTGACTGAGATGCGGAAGTGACTGCGATGCGGTCGCTGAGCTTGAAGCGATGGCTTCGATCGCCAGCGAGCGCGGCCCTGGTCAGCCAGTTGCGAGCCCCACGCCCGTGGAAAGCCCTCCCGACGATCGCGCCCCGCTGGCCAAGGCCATGTCATGGGTGTCGACCATCATCGCCATCTCGTTGCAGATGGCGTTGCCCGCCCTGTTGGGTGTAGGTCTCGATCGCTGGTTAGGGACAAAGTTTGTGTTCACGGTGATCGGCGCGGTGGGGGGTCTGGCTTTGGGGATGTACGGCTTGCTTCGCCTGGCGAAGGTGCTGAAGCGCTAGTGGCGCTGGCGCCCTAGGCAGCAAATCGACGAAGCCGACGCGGCAAATCGACGAAGCCGATATTCAGCGGCCGCCCTGGGCCGAGGCGTACTGGGCCGAGGGGCGCAAGTAGCTTGCGGCCTCGGTCGGAAGGTGAATTGCAGTGACGAACCTAGCGCTCCAGCGCACGAGAGCCGCAGGTGCCCTTGGCACACGCGGAGTCGCGCGCGGCACGCTGGTGCTCGTGGCCGTCACGATCTTGGCTTGCTTGCCAGCCGCGCTCTTGGGGAATTGGCTGTTCGGTCGCGATGGCATTTGGGCCGCGGTGGCCGCCGCCGGTTTGTGTGTGGCGGGCGCCGTGCTGGGCCTGGGTGCTGTCACGCTGTTTCGCGGCGAGCGCGCGTTTGCCGGAGTGTTGGCGGCCATGTTGCCGCGGATGTTCGTGCCGCTGGCCGGCGCGCTGGTGATTCGGCTGGTCGGCGGCCCGCTCTACGAAGCTGGCGCCTTGTACTTCGTCGTCGGGTTCTACCTGCTGACATTGGCCGCCGAAACGCTTTGGCTGTTGCCGCAAGCCGGTGCTCACAAACCTGCCGCAACAAACAGCACCACCCTAAGTCAGCCCGAGAATCCGCCGCAAACCGCCTAACGGCATCTACCGCAGAAATACACGCCATGGCCGACACCGCACACATCATCGGGCACGTCAAAGACTCGGACTACTTCGAGGTGCCGCGGTTCATCTCGTCGACCGGTCACCTGACGATCCCGCAGCCGTTCTACAGCGAGAGTCGCAAGATCGAGCTGGGCGGGCCGTTTGCGCCGCTGGATCTCAAGATCACCAAGTTCATGGTGCTCGAGCTCATCGTGGCCGTGCTGATGACGGCGATCTTCATTCGGTTGGCCGGCAAGATCTCAGCCTCGACGTCGAAGGGGGGCCCGCCGAAGGGACGCTTCGCCAACATGTTCGAGGGGGCGCTGGTCTTCATTCGCGACGGGATCGCGCGGCCCGCCATCGGGCATCACGACGCCGATAAGTTCCTGCCGTTCCTGTGGACACTGTTCTTCTTCGTGCTATTCGCGAACCTGTTGGGCATTTTGCCCTGGATGGGTAGCGCTACAGGTTCGATCGCCACGACCGGGGCGCTGGCCATCATCACGCTGGCCGTGGTCATTGGCGCGGGCTCGGCGAAGCTCGGCGTCGTCGGCTTCTGGAAGGGACTGGTCCCCCACATGGACCTGCCCAAGCCGATTGCCATCTTTGTGATTCCATTGATTTTCGCGATCGAGCTGCTCGGCTTGATCATTAAGCACTTTGTGTTGTCGGTGCGATTGCTGGCCAACATGTTCGCGGGGCACCTGGTGCTGGCCGTGGTGATCGGCTTCATCGGAGCCGAAGCCCTGCAGCAATCGGCACTCTGGTATGGGGTGATGCCCGCGAGCGTGCTGGGGGCCGTTGCGCTGAGCATGCTCGAGTTGCTCGTGGCGTTCATTCAGGCCTACATTTTCACGTTTTTGTCCGCGTTGTTCATCGGCATGGCCGTGCATCCGCACTAGCCGCCTGTCGATTTCCGTAATCGCAAATTTCAGTTGATTTAACGGCAGATTTCAAAAAGTAACGAAGGGAGAACTGGACCGTGAGCAAGTTCGTCAAGATGGTGGCGCTGGCGTTCGTGGTGCTGATGGTGGCCTCGCCGGTCTTCGCGCAAGAACCGCCGGTCGATCCGAATGGTTCGCCAGCAGCCGCTCGTGCCTTGATCGCCTTTAGCGGCGCGTTCGGCGCTGGCCTGATCATCATCGGCGCCGGCTACGGCATCGGCCGCATTGGCTCGAGCGCGGTGGAGAGCATGGCCCGTCAGCCCGAGGCTGCCGGCGGCATCCAGACGGCGATGCTGATCTCGGCGGCCCTGATCGAAGGCGCCACGTTTTTCGCGTTGATCGTGTGCATGATCGGTAACTGATTGAGCGCGAGTGCTTCGCGTCCCGGTCGACGATTTCTAGTTCAGGTGCAAGCATGATTGCCGCTGATTCGATTTGCAGTTTGGTTCGCAAGCTGCTGCTTGGCAGTTTGACGGCGCTGGCCGCTACGGCCTGGTTGCTTGGCGCGGGTGCTCCCGTAACGCGCGCTCAAGAGCAGACCACGGCCGAGGCTCCGACTCTGCATGCCGAAGCCGGCCACGGCGATGCGGCCCATGATGGTGAGCACGCAGGCGAGCATGGCGCCGCGCACGGTGAACATGGTGCTGCGCACGGCAGCCATGCCCCGGTGAACACCAATCCGGTTGAGGCGGATCCTGATCTGGCGATCTATACCCTCGTTGTCTTCGCGATCCTGTTCTTCATCCTGAGCAAGTTCGCATGGAAGCCGATCGCCGAAGGGCTCGACCGTCGCGAGCGGCTGATTGCCGAGCAGATCGCCGCGGCCGAGCGCAGCCAGCAGGAAGCTCGTCGGTTGCTGTCCGATTACGAGCTGAAACTGTCGGCAGCGCAGGACGAAGTTCGCGGCATCTTGGACGAAGCGCGTCGCGATGCCGCCACCACCGGGCAGGAGATCGTCGCTAAGGCCGCCAGCGAAGCCGAAGCCGAGAAGAATCGCGCCCTGCGCGAGATCGACACGGCCAAGGTGCAGGCGGTCAAGGAGCTGGCCGAGCAAAGCGCTCGGTTGGCGGTGTCATTGGCCGGTAAGATCGTCTCGAGCGAACTGGATCAGAACCGGCACAGCCAACTGATCGCAGACGCGATGGCACGATTCCCGGCCGGCAAGGGAGAACGCAACTAGCACTCGCCGGCCAGCGGCCCGCAGTGTTGCCGGCTGCAGCCAGTGTCGCAGGCAGCAGCCAGTGACTCGGCAGCTCGATATTTCGATAACTCGCTTGACGTAGATCGTAAGAGCGTATGACCAGTCAAGACTCGACCCCCCAACCCACCGCAGCGCGTCGCACGGCCGTCGATCCGGCTCGGCAGCGCGTCGGTGCGCTCTATGCCAAGGCCATTTTGGCCGCGGCCGAGAAGGGGGGCGAGGCGGATCGCGTCGTCGAGGAGATCGAAGCGTTTGTGCACGAGGTTGTCGAGCCGAATCCCAAGTTCGAGGCGGTGCTCGCTTCGGCGCTCGTTTCGGCCGACGCCAAACTCAAGATGATCGACCGCGTCGTCGCCTCGCGCGTGTCGAAGATCACGCAGCACTCGCTCTCGGTGCTGGCCAGTCATGGCCGGCTCGACGCGCTGCGGGCCGTAGCCGTGGCCCTGCGCGAGCAACTCGACGTGCTCCGCGGCCGCGTGCGGGTCGAAGTCCGCACGGCGGTGCCCCTCAACGGCCAGTTGCCGGCATTGACCGACCAATTGCGGCGGATGTTCGGCGGCGAGCCACAGATTGAAGCTAAAGTCGAGCCCAAGCTGATCGGCGGCATCATTCTCCGCGTGGGAGACGTGATCTACGACGGCTCGGTAGCCACCCAACTCAAGAATCTCTGCGATCAGATGATCAACAGGAGCGTCCATGAAATTCAGAGCGGACGAGATCGCTTCAGTCCTTCAGCAGGAAATTGAGCAGTACGAATCACAAATCGACGTGCGCGAAGTCGGTCGCGTGCTCGAGGCGGGTGACGGCATTGCGCGCGTCTACGGCCTGTCGGGCGTGATGGCCGGCGAAATGGTCGAGTTCTCCAACGGCACGCAAGGCCTGGCCTTCAACCTCGAAGAAAACTCGGTCGGCGTGATCATTCTCGGCGACTTCCTCGGCATCTTCGAGGGAGACGAAGTGCGCACCACCGGCCGGCTGTTGAGCGTGCCCGTGGGCGATGCGCTGATTGGCCGCGTGGTCGATCCGCTGGGCAACCCGCTCGACGATCGCGGCCCGATTGTCACCAGCGAGCGTCGCCCGGTCGAGTTCCTGGCTCCCGGCGTGGCCCATCGCCAGCCGGTGCGCGAGCCGCTGCAAACCGGCATCAAGGCGATCGACGCCATGACCCCCATCGGCCGCGGCCAGCGCGAGCTGGTGATCGGCGACCGCAAGACCGGCAAGACCGCCATCTGCATCGACACGATCATCAATCAGAAGAACTCCGGCGTCCGCTGCTTTTACGTGGCGGTCGGTCAGAAGGAAGCCACCGTGGCCGGCATCATCGAGGCCCTGCGGACCAATGGCGCGATGGATTTCACCACGGTCGTCGTGGCCGGCGCCAGCGACCCCGCCCCGCTGCAGTACATCGCTCCCTACTCGGGCACGGCGATGGCCGAGTACTTTACCTACAACGGCGGCCACGCCCTGATTATTTACGACGACTTGTCGAAGCAGGCGGCCGCCTACCGGCAGTTGTCGCTGTTGATGCGTCGCCCGCCGGGCCGCGAGGCCTTCCCCGGCGACGTGTTCTACTGCCACAGCCGGCTGCTCGAGCGGTCGTGCAAGCTGAGCAAGGAGCTCGGCGGCGGTTCGCTCACCTCGCTGCCGATCATCGAAACACTCGAAGGCGAAGTGTCGGCCTACATTCCGACGAACGTGATCTCGATCACCGATGGGCAGATCTATCTGCAGCCCGACTTGTTCTTTGCCGGTCAACGGCCGGCCATGAACGTCGGTATTTCGGTCAGCCGCGTGGGTGGCGCCGCGCAGATTCCGGCCATGAAGAAGGTGGCCGGCGGTTTGCGGCTCGACCTGGCGTCCTTCCGCGAGTTGGAAGCCTTCGCCCAGTTGGGTACCGACCTCGATGCCGAAACACAGTCGCGGCTCGATCGCGGCTATCGCATGGTGCAGCTCCTGAAGCAGGGGCAGTACCGGCCGATGGACGTCATCGATCAGGTGCTGTCGATCTACGCCGGCACGCGCGGCCACTTGGACAAGGTGCCGCTCGACAAGGTCGACGCCTGGGAAAAAGGCTTCCACCAGTTCATCCGTGAGCAGAAGGGCGAGATCCGCCGTGTGATTGTCGACAGCCAGAAGCTCGACGACGACGTGGCCAAGCAATTGGAAGCCGCGATCGTCGAGTTCCAGAAGCAATTTGCCGCCGGTAAGCCGGCCGCCAAGTAACGCGTCGCAGTTTGAGAGCGTAGAGACCGCAGTTTTGTTGGCCCGCGTTTGATTAAGTAGCTTTCCTATGGCCAAGGCCCGAGCACTCGACAAGCGGCGCAAGTCAGTCCGCAACATCCGCAAGATCACGCGGACGATGGAGCTGATCGCCACGGCGCGCTTCAAGAAGGCGATGGACCGCGCGCACGCCGCCACGGCCTACACCAAGCGCATGACCGCGCTCGTGGCCGATCTGGCCAATAGCGGGCTGGAAGTCAATCATCCGCTGCTGGTCGAGCGCCCCACCGTCGAGCGGGCCACGCTGTTGGTGCTCACGGGCAATCGTGGGCTGTGCGGCGGCTACAACTCGAACGTGTTGCGGCTGGCGCTGGCGCGGTTGGCCGAGCTACGAGCAGCGGTGCCGCATCTGCGAGTCGAAATCTCGGGCAAGCGCGGCATCACGGCGTTCAAGTTCCGCGAGATCGCGGTCGACGACGCGTTCACGCATTTCGAGGACCGCCCCACGTTCGGCGAGGTCGACCTGCTGGCGTCGCGCTATCTTGAAGAGTACATCGCCGGCCGGCTCGATCGGCTTGACGTCGTCTACACGCGGTTCCAGAGCGTGTCGCGGCAAGTGGCCACGGTGGAAACCTTATTGCCGCTCGGCTCGCTGGCCGAAGGCCCGGTCGACGAAAACGCCGCACAGAAGCAGTACGAGTTTCTTCCCTCGGCCGGCAGCATCCTCGAAGAGGTGGTGCCGACCAGCTTCAAGATCAAGCTGTTCAAGTGCTTCTTGGACGCGGCCGTCAGCGAGCAGGTCGCCCGCATGGTGGCGATGAAGTCGGCCACCGAGAACGCCGACGACCTGATCAAGATGCTGAGCATGACGTACAACCGCGCCCGGCAGTCGCAGATCACCAGCGAGATTTTGGACGTGCTCGGCGGCGTCGAAGCGCTCAAGTCCTCCTAACCCGTCGACCAACAACCGCACAATAAACCACGAAGAAATAGACCACGTAGAAATCCATCGATCGAGAACCAACTCTCATGGCCACAGCAACTGACACCAAAACCAAAATTGGCCACATCACGCAGGTCATCGGCTCGACGTTTGACGTCGAGTTCCCCGAGAACAGCCTGCCCGCGATTTACAACGCGGTGAAGATCGACGCCAATCACAAGGGGATCGAGATTCGCCTCACCGGCGAGGTGCAACAGCACTTGGGCGGTGGCCGCGTCCGCTGCATCGCGCTAGGCAGCACCGACGGCCTGGTCCGCGGTCAGGAGTGCGTCGATACCGGCGCGCCGATCTCGGTGCCGGTCGGCAAGGCCACGCTGGGGCGCGTGATGAACCTGCTGGGCGATCCGATCGACGAACGGGGACCGATCCCCTACGACGAGCGTTGGCCCATCCATCGCGACGCGCCAAATTTGTCGGACCTGTCGACCAAGACTGAATTGTTCGAAACCGGCATCAAGGTCATCGACCTGCTGACGCCGTTCGTCCGCGGCGGTAAGGCCGGGTTGTTCGGCGGGGCCGGCTTGGGCAAGACGGTCATCCTCACCGAGCTCATCGCCCGTATCGCCAGCTCGTACGGCGGCTACTCGGTGTTCGCCGGCGTGGGCGAGCGGACCCGCGAAGGGACCGACCTCTGGCTCGAAATGCAGGAAGCCAAGATCGGCGACACCGGTCGGAGCGTGATCGAACAAACCTGCATGGTCTTCGGCCAGATGAACGAGCCGCCGGGGGCCCGCCTCCGCGTCGCGTTGTCGGCTCTGACCATGGCCGAGTACTTCCGCGATTCGTCCGGCACCGACGTGCTATTGTTCGTCGACAACATCTTCCGCTTCTCGCAAGCCGGTAGCGAAGTGTCGGCGTTGTTGGGCCGCATGCCGTCGGCCGTGGGTTATCAACCCACCTTGGCCACGGAGATGGGCGCCTTGCAGGAGCGCATCGCTTCGACCAGCAAGGGGGCGATCACGTCGGTGCAGGCCGTGTACGTGCCGGCCGACGATCCGACCGACCCCGCGCCGGCCACGGCGTTCAGCCAGTTGGACGCGTTCATTTACCTCGAGCGTTCGATCGCCGAGAAGGGCATTTACCCGGCGGTCGATCCGCTGGCTTCGTCGAGCCGCATTCTCGATCCGCAATACGTGGGCGAGCGGCACTACGCCATCGCCCGCCGCGTGCAGTCGACCCTGCAGCGCTATCGCGAACTGAAGGACATCATCGCGATTCTGGGCGTCGACGAACTGAGCGAAGAAGACAAGCTCGTGGTGCACCGCGCCCGCCGCATGGAACGTTTCCTTTCGCAGCCGTTCCTCGTGGCCGAAGTGTTCACCGGCAAGGCAGGCGAGGTCACGCCACTGGCCGAAACGATCCGCAGCTTCGAAGAAATCGCCGATGGCCGCTGGGATCATCTGCCCGAGAGCGCCTTCATGTACGTCGGCGTGATCGAGCAAGCGGAAGAACAAGCCAAGAAGCTGAAGAAGTAATGGTTGCCGGGCCGCCAAGCATCGCGGCTCACGGCGCTGGGAAGCATAGAAGCATTGCAGCGTTGAAGAATTATGGAACAGCACGAACATTCCGCAGGCATGACGACGGGAGTATCCCAAGTGGCAGGCGCACACGATCGCATTCTCGAGTGCATCATTGTGACGCCCGAGGCCACGGTGCTTGAGCACCCGGCGCAGTTCGTCGTGGTGCCGTTGTACGACGGTGAGCTCGGCATTGCGCCGGGTCACACGCCGCTGATTGGCCGGCTCGGCTACGGCGAGCTGCGGCTGAGCGAAGGAGACCGCACCTGGCGGTTCTATATCGACGGCGGCTTCGTGCAGGTGACCGACAACGTCATCTCGGTGCTGACGCCGCGGGCCATTCCGGCCGAGAAGCTCGATGCCGCGGTGATCGACGAGCAGTTGCATGCGGTTCAGTCTCGTCCGGCCCACTCGCCAGAGACGCTGGCCGCCCGCGAGCGATCGGTCTCACAAAGCCGGGCCCAGTTGCGTGTCGCCCGGCATGCCACGGGGCGCCCGGCGACTGCGCCTCACGGGCACTAGCTGCGGCAATCCCGGCCGGGCGAGTGTCAGGCATTAGTCACTTCGATCAGCCGCTCCAGTAGCTCGCGCGCCCGGCCCGAGTCAATCGACGCGGCCGCGCGCTCGGCCGCCGCGCGCGGGTCGGCCTCGGCCTGGGCTGCCAGCAGGCCGGCCGCCGCGTTGATCACCACCAGGTCGCGGGCCGAGCCGGGCTCGCCAGCCAGCACACGGCGGATGATGTCGGCGCTTTGCTCCGGAGCGCTCTGGCCAAAATCACTCGACTCGGTGTCGTCGATATGAACGCCGGTCAGCGAGGACCGCGCCAGGCCGAAGTCCTCGGGCGTCCACTCGTGTGGGCGCGGCGGGCCATCGCTGACTTCGATCACGTCGGTCGCTTCGGCCACGGTCACCTCGTCGAGCCCGTCGCGCCCCGTGACGACCAGCGCGTGCTCGGTTCCCAACAGCGCCAGCGCCTCGGCCAGCAGCCAGCGCCGCTCGGGCTTGCCGACGCCGAGCAACTGGTACGACGCGCCGGCCGGGTTGGCCAGCGGACCGAGCAGATTGAAGATCGTCGGCATTTCGAGCGTGCGCCGCACGTGGGATACGTTCTTGAGCGCACCGTGCAGCAGCGGGGCAAAGCAAAAGCAGATGCCCAGTTCGTCGAGACAGTGCTCGACGACCGCGACGCTCGCTTCGACGTTCACCCCGAGCACGGCCAGCACATCGGCCGAACCGCTGCGGCTCGTCACGCGGCGATTGCCGTGCTTGGCCACGGGCACGCCGGCCGCCGCCGTGACCAGCGCCGCCGCAGTGCTGATATTGAACGTGCCCGACGCGTCGCCGCCGGTTCCGCACGTGTCGAGCAAGCCGGGTCGGGCGGTGCGAATCGGGGTCATGTGGCGGCGCAAGGCGAGCGCCGCTCCGGTGACTTCGGCGACGGTTTCTCCCTTGAACGCCAAGGCGGAGAGAAATAGCCCGATCTGAGCGTCGGCGACATCGCCGGCGATCAATTGCTCGATCGCCGATTCGGCTTCGGCTTGCGAGAGGTCGCTTCCCCCGACAACCTTGCCGAGGATCTGGTCGAAATCAGCCATGCCTTGAGTACCGTTTTTGGGGAGCAATCTTGCGTGTGTGGCAGCAGGTCCAAACTTGCCATCTTGCGGCGAGCCCTTTAGAATCCGCGAGAACGTTGCCGGTCGCAAGGATGCGAGGGGGTCGCTTCAGAGTCTATCCGGAAACCACTCGGTCGCCGTCGCGATGGGTTCCCGGATAGACTCTAAGACCATTATCCCTCGAATTCGACCACAAGGCGGCCGCGGAGGCCCGGCATGCCACGCAAAATTATCTTAGACGTAGACCCTGGCATCGATGATGCCGTGGCGATGGCGCTTGCGCTGTTCGATCCACGGCTTGAAGTTGAAGCCGTCACGGCCGTGGCCGGCAATGTGGGGCCCGAACGCGCCACCCGCAACGTGCAGGCGATCGTTGAACAGTTGGACCCACCGCGGTTGCCGCGCATTGGCAGTGCGAGCGAGCCCGACAACGGCCTGCCGGCCGACACCCGCCATATCTTTGGCGCCGACGGCCTGGCGAACGCCAATTTCGAGGTCGCCGAGCTGCACCACTTGCACGCTTCGGACAAGCTGATCGCCGACGTGGTGCGGGCCTTCCCCGGCGAGGTCACGATCGTGTGCCTGGGTCCCTTGACCAACCTGGCTCGAGCCCTGCGCCGCATGCCCGACCTGGCCGATCAGATTCAAAGCGTCGTATTTATGGGTGGCACGCTCGGGGGGCCCGGCAACGTGACGGCGGCCGCCGAGTTCAACGTCTACTGCGATCCCCAATCGGCCAGCGAGGTGTTTCGCGCGCCGGTCGCCAAGACGATCGTCCCCTTGGATGTCACGCTGCAAGTGCTGATGACCTACGATCTGCTCGATCAGCTCCCGCCCGAGGTCACGCGCGCGGGGCTGCTGCTGCGGCGGATTCTTCCGTTCGCGTACCGCACGCACCATCAGGTGCTTGGTTTTGAAGGGGTCCATCTGCACGACGCGGTCGCGCTCTTGTGGCTGACCGAGCCCGACCTGTTCACCACCACGACGCTGCGTGGCGACGTGGAAACGCGGGGCGACGTCACGCTGGGGGCGACGGTCTTCGATCGTCGGCGGCCAACCGATTCGCGGTCGAATATGGACGTGGTCACCGAGTGCAACGCTTCGGTTCTGCGCGAGCGACTGTCACGGCGGATCGTGCAACTGCGCGAGTCATAGTATCGTCTGATTTGCGTTCGACCGCGGGACAGCGTTACGATGCGCACTGGCGCGGCGGCCCCGGTTTACTCGCTGAGGTGCGTCACGCACCCTGAGTTCGACACGTTCGTTTCTGACCGCAGGCAGCGACCTGGTGTCGGATCGTGAACCGGCGGCGGATCGACCCCATGAACGCGATCACTTTGCTCGGCGGCGCGCGCAGGGCATGCTCGGGCCCCACCCGGCGCGAAACCCTCAAGGCCGGCGCGCTCTCGCTGTTGGGCGGACTGTTCGGCACCCCGGCGCTACGAGCCGCGGAAAGCGCGTCACCCACCAGCTCGATCAAGCCGCGGGCCAAGAGTGTCGTGCTCCTTTACCTGCAAGGGGGGCCGCCCACGCAGGACATATGGGATCTCAAGCCGCATGCTCCCGACGGCGTCGGCGGCGAATTCAAACCGATCGCCACGACTGCGCCCGGCGTCGAGATCGGCGAGCTGCTGCCGAAGACCGCCCACTGGATGCACAAGTCGGCCATCGTGCGCAGCGTCTACCACGACGGCGGCTGCCACAAAAACCTGCCGATGTACACCGGCTACGACGTGAACTTGCCCGACGAGGAGTTTCGCGAGAGCGATCCGCCGAGCATGGGCTCGGTCTGCTCGTACCTGCGTCGCGACGAAGAGCGCGAGCTGCCGACGTATGCC
>Ga0163152_10005614_pt1 | contig 14625 bp, 12 predicted proteins | sample OliLakLV19MP8IB2_FD_148635 | JGI IMG/M metagenome (GOLD analysis project Ga0163152, IMG submission 148635) | Freshwater microbial mat bacterial communities from Lake Vanda, McMurdo Dry Valleys, Antarctica - Oligotrophic Lake LV.19.MP8.IB-2 | ecosystem: Environmental > Aquatic > Freshwater >... | reverse complement strand
AAATTATTGAGTCGATACGGGGTCGAGAAGAGTCCAAAGTCTTCGTGATGAGTTTCTGGACAATTTTTCAGCTGGTGTGCGTGGTGATACTTTCCGCCCTCCCAGTTTTCGTTTCTGCCGAAACAAATTTATCCGCGACTGTTCATCCTGATTTTAAACACTGGAAGGAACTTTGCGAAAAAGTGCCGATGAACAGGGTTTTAAGGAGTGATGTGAAAAATGTTCATCTGCCTTCCCTACCTCTGAGGACATTTCGCCCGTTTGATGAAGTTTTGGATGCATTTTTTCAGCTCAGCACCAACGGCCCGATGGCGCAGGCGGGAATCTGGGTGGGGCAGGACACTCTCCCTCCCGGATTCTTCAACACTTCGGAGGTTTATTTTGAAAAGAAGATTCCTTTTCAACCATTTACCCAAAAACTGGTGCTGCCGGAAGGGGCGGAGGTGCTGGTTCATGGCGATTTTCACGGAGACATTCATTCCCTCATCACCTGGCTCGGCTGGCTCAACGAGCAGCAATACCTGGACGGTTTCCGGTTGAAACGGCCCGGAATGCATTTTCTTTTTTTGGGTGACTACACGGACCGAGGCGTTTACGGGGTGGAGGTCCTCTATACGATCCTGAGGCTCAAACTGGCCAATCCAGCGAACGTCCACATGGTTCGTGGCAATCATGAAGATGTGAGCCTGGCCACGCGCTACGGCTTTCTCCTCGAAGGTCACACCAAGTACGGCAGGGAATTTAACGTCCGGAAAGTTTTACGACTGTACGACTTCCTTCCCGTCGCCATATACCTGGGGCAGGGGACAAATTTTTTGCAATGCAATCATGGCGGTATGGAGCCAGGCTTTGATCCGGGAAAACTCCTGGATTCCAGCGGAGATGTTCGCTTCCAGATTCTGGGGCCTTTGCAGCAAGCTGGTTTTTTGAAAGCCAATCCCGCTTTTCTGGAGAGCCTCGATATGGACTCCAAGAGGGTTGCCGGGAGCGAGTTTCAGGATTTCAGGCCCGACAGTCCAGTTGCTCCGACGACGCTCGGTTTTATGTGGAACGATTTTTCCCTGGTGCGTGGAGAAAGACAGCTGGCCATCGATTCCGGACGCGCCTTGGTGTTTGGTGATCGCGCCACGGCATCGATACTGTCGGCCTCGTCCACTGCGACCAGCCGGGTCCGGGCAGTTTTGCGCGCGCATCAACATTCGTCCCTCATTAATCCGATGATGCGGCGACTGAAAGTTTCCAACGGAATTTTCCGTCACTGGCAGACCAACGACTCGTTGCAGGCGCTGGATCTGCCCGAAGAGCGGTTGTCGGCGTTGGAAAGATCCGAATCCCGGTCCATTCCTGACTCTTCGGTCTGGACTTTTAATGTCAGCCCGGACAGCGCCTACGGTGCAGGTTGTGGATTCAATTTTGATTCCTTCGGAATCCTCAAAGTGGATAAAGAGTTTTCCCGATGGTCAATCCGGACGGTAAATATCGTGGTGGTACCGCAGAAGTAGATTCACCCCAACCAGCGTTCCATCTGGTCAGGTGTCAGGTTTCCGCCGCACAAAATCAGAGCCACCTGCCTACCCTCAAATTGAACGCGGTTTTCCATGATCGCGGCCAGGGCCACGGCGCCTGACGGTTCCAGGACGATTCCGGTGTGTTCATGAACCAGCCTCATCGCCTTGACAATGGAACTCTCTTCCACCGTCAGAACCTCGTCCACGTATCCGGTCATGTCTTGAAGGGCTTCCGGCAGCGGAGTTCGCACGGCGATTCCGTCGGCGATGGTCTTTGTTGGTCCATGTTCAACGGCCCGGCCTGTCTTCCAGGATTCAGCCATGGCGGGAGCAGCCATTGCAGAAACACCGATCACCCTCGTTCCGGGGGAGAAATGTTTGGTCCACCGGGCCACTCCTGTGAGCAAAGCCCCGTTTCCAAGCGCCGCCAGGACGTCGCTGATTTCGGGGTTTCGTTGAAACAGCTCGACCGCGATAGTTCCGGCCCCCTCACACGTGGCGACATCCCGGGTGTCCTCGACGAATCGAAGTCCCTTAGATTTTGCGAACAGACGTGCTTCAATTTTTGTCTCCTCAAAATCGTTGCCAGACAAGCGAACTTCACCGCCGGTCTCACGGATTCGTTGGAGTTTCAACGGGTTCGCGGAATGACTGGCGAACACGATCGCCGGAATTTCGGTTTTTCTTCCAACATAAGCCAGGGCCAGTCCGAAGTTTCCTGCGCTGGCGCAGACCAGAGGCGAACGGTCAGTGATCTGTGAAATTAAAAAGGAGGTGCCTCGCCCTTTAAATGAACGGATCGGGTTGATTGTTTCAACTTTAAGAAGGACCTTGCAACCCAGCAGCATTTCCAGAGATTCGCATCGGTATTGGGGTGTATGGAGAAACACCGGATCGATGACTGACATCGCGCGTTCGATGTTTTCCAAACTTAGACGATTGGTGTGTTTTGGAGTCATGGCCGAATCTTCCAGGTTTCTTGGATTCAAAGCAGCGGCCCGTGTTCAAACAGGGCGGGCAGTTCCCTGCACGCCGAGCCGTGGCGGAACGAACAGACTCCACATCTGCAAAACGACATCTTTCATTTCGAAAGCCCAACGGCTCGCACGGAGTGACGAGCCCTACCTGACCGGAATCTGGTCCGGTCCTCTGCGGCTCGGCGTGGCTCGGCGTCTCTGCTCGAAAATATTCTTTTGTCCGGAAAGACAAAAGGTCTCGCGAAGTCGAGAAGACCGCGAAAATTGAGAATGTGCGGACACTTGGGCAAAACAACTGAATCAGGATCGATATTAAACCGCCAGCGTGAGTCAAGCGCTGCGGTTCACAGAACCGCGCACCGCCGGACCGCGAGTCTGCGACTCGCAGCTCCTTGCCAGTCCCGACATTACGGCGGAAGCAGCGGTGCAATGACTCGCAAAGCTTGCCCGCGATTAGACCATCCCTTCATACAAGGTCTCGAATCACACGGCACGGATTCCCCGCGGCAAAGACGTTTTCGTAATACTGTTTTGTCTCGAACGCCGGACGGCGCCTGGGGTATGCTCGACGGCGCGCACGGAGTGATGCGCCCTGCCCTGATGCAAGGCTTGCCACGACGCGCGATTGAAGCGCACTGCCTCTCTTAAATTCCGTCTGTTCAATTCGCAAACTTGGGTTAAGATCCCTTGCTCGAATATAAAAAGAGATCGGGCGTCCATTCGATGGACGGAGTTGTGTGCTCAGAAGAAGTTTGCCGGTTTTTGTCATGAAGAAAATATTATTTTCCCTGGTCCTGGCGATGACCGGGTCATTTGCCGCCAGGGCTCAACTTTTTAGTCATGAGTCCTTTTTGGGTGCGGGGCTGGGCGCCATTGCAGGCGGAATCATCGGCCACAACACTGGGCGGCATGGCGGGGAAGGTGCCGCCATAGGGGCCGGTGCCGGATTTTTACTCGGCTCCTTGATCCACGCCGACCGGCATGATCGGGGATATTATTATGATTCTTACCAGCCCAGTTATCACTCCGGTTATTACTCTTACGGAGTTCGCCATCATCGCCCTTATTTCCACGGCATCCATAGGCGCTCCTATCTTTATTACGAACCGGTGTTGCCGGCTTCTGTTTATTACGCGCCGGTGAACGAGATCGTGGTCCAGGCCGCACCTGCGGAGCCATCACCTCAGCCCGTGCCGCTGATTCAAAAACGTCAACCTGGAACTGCCGGAGCCATGGCGGGTGCCAATGCACTTTTCGGACGTTGATCGAAGGTTTGCCCGAGTATTTTTTAACTTAATTTCCAAACAAACTTATGAAGTCCTTCCCGATTTTGATCATCAAGTCACTGTCAGTTGTAATCATCTCCGTCACGGTGGCAGGTTGCGCATCGCACGGGGTTAAAAATCCATCCGGTGTGGGCGTCACCCAGATGCGGCCTGACGAACGCGGGTTTGTCGCCGGCACAGGGATTGAGTCCCAGGACATAGTGGAGGTGACTGACAAGATGGCCCGCGGAATTCTGGGGGTGCCGGAGATCGTCAATGCCCGTGGAATTCCCCGCGTGGTGATGCTGCCGGTCAAAAACGACACCCGGTTTGCTTTCAACAAGGACATCTTCCTGGAAGAAATCAAAACCCGTTTGAATGAAAACTCCAACGGCAAGGTGCGGTTTCTGGCGCGGGATCGCATGGTGGAACTGGAACGGGAGCGGGCGCTCAAACAATCGGGACAGGTCACGAGCAGCACCGATCCCAATCTGGTCCAGTTTAAGGGTGCGGACTTCATGTTGACCGGTAAATTGGTGGGCCAGACCACACGCACTTCCGCCGGCACCAGCGATTACGTGCTCTACAGTTTCGAATTGATCGATCCAAACACCAGCGACGTGATCTGGAATGGGTCGCACCGGATCAAAAAACAGGGATTGGAAGACGCTTCTTATCGTTAAACGTGACGTTGGATTTCAGGAGTTCCCCGGATGACAATCTTTTCCAGGCTGGCATCGATCCTTCTCTTGTTGCTGCTGGCGTCCGGATGCAGCAGTACGAGTCAGAAGTCTCCGAGCCATTTGACCAGTGATCCTTCCATCGACGGCAGTAAAGTTGCGGTTCCGTCCAAGGACAGAGTGTTATGGCAATACCGCGCCGGACTGACCGCTTTGCGGCGTGGAAGTTTTGAGGATGCGAGACGTTCGTTCGACGAAGCCATCTCCCTGATGGGCGGGATTTTGGCCAACGACAAGTCGGCTAAAAAATCGCGGGGATACTTTTCCAGCGAATCGCGCAAAACTTTCATCGGGGAACCGTATGAACGGATCATGGCCTATTTTTACCGCGGGGTGATCTACTGGATGGACGGTGAGCCGGATAATGCACGCGCTTGTTTCCGCACCGCTCAACTTCTCGACAGCGACACTGAAAATCGCGAATACGCCAATGATTATTATTTGTTGGAGTATTTGGAGGGGCTGGCGACGACCAAACTTGCCGGAGACGGCTCGGATGCATTCAAACGCGCCGAGGCCTTGAGCAAAAGGGCTGCTCCACCCCCTTACGAGTCCAAAGCGAATTTGTTGGTTTTCATCGATTTCGGGTTCGGGCCGAAAAAGTACGCGACCGGCCAACACTCAGAGCAGCTTCGTTTTCGACATGATCCGACCAACATCCGTCAGGTCGCCGTCAAGGCGGATCAACGTGATGTCGCACTTCTAGGACCGCAGGATGACTTGTTTTTTCAGGCGACCACCCGTGGCGGACGGGTGATGGATCATATCCTGGCCAACAAGGCGGTTTTTAAATCAACCACCGACAACATCGGCAATGCAGCACTCATCAGCGGGGCTGTTCTGGCTCATAATCGTGGGACACAGGAAGCCGCTCTCGGCTTGGTCGCGGCCGGAATCCTGAGCAAGATAGTTTCGGCGGCCACGACACCTTCCGCCGATACCCGATATTGGGATGGTCTGCCGCAATACCTCTCGTTCACGGCGATTTCCCTGCCGCCGGGTCAACACACGCTGAGCTTTGAATTCAGGGATCAAAATGGGAGAGGCCTTCCCAATTTGACAAAAACCTTCACCGTCCAGGTATCAGCCAGCCAGGACAAGGTTGTTTACGTGAGCGATCAGTCCATTTCCCCGCAAAATTTATGAAAAATATCCTACTCCCTTTACTCTCCGTTTTCTGTCTCGCCGCTGTTGCCTGTCGGAATGTGAACCAGGGGATTCACAGCGGGGTCGAGACTGTTGTCACCGGACATCCAGGCGGAGCTTACACCCCTAAGAACACCACCAAATACGCCATCGAAAACAGAGAGCCGTTTGTTCTCATGGATAAGGGAGCCGAAACCTCAGTAACCTGTTCAGGAATTCAGGAGCGGGTCAATTCGGAGGGGCGGATGGAAGTGGCGGCAAATGTCCGGAACCGTCTGAACCGGCGGATTCAGGTGCAGATCAATTGTGTGTTCAAGGATGAACAAGGTTTCTCTACGGGTGACGAAACACCGTGGAACACCCTGATACTGACTGAAAACGCCCAGGAAACGGTGCGGTTTATCGCCATGAACAGCCAGTCGAGGAAATACACCATCCGGGTGCGCGAATCGCGTTGAGCTGAATAGTGTTTTGGCCCGCCAGTCAAAGGATACAATATGAAATTTTGTTCTGGTTTGTTTTTGCTTGGATTTTCCTTTTCGCTTGCAGCCGCGCCCGCCAATGCGCCGACCGGGCCGGTTCCCGTCCCTATCATTCCTGGGAATACCGTTTCAGTGCCGGCGACATCGCCCGGCCAACAATATGTTTACGAACAAAAATCTTTTTCTGCTCAGGCTTACCTGATCACTCCGGAGCAGGCTCAGGCCGTGATCGACAAGTTTAAACCGGCCTACGCCAGCCTTGGCAGCCCCCGGTTTTTACTTTTCGTCAATCGTGATCTGATCGATCAGAAGTCGGGCATGAAACTTTCCGCCCGCACTGAAAAAACAGAATCGACCCGCGTCACCGCCGATTCCAATTTCGAACCGGCGGGAGCCGCTCCCACCCCGGCGGCTCCGGTGCAAATCACCGCAGCTGGAAATGTCAGTCTGAATGGACAAGTTCCCGGATTGCCAGGCAAAGGAAACAGCAGCACCCGGACTGACCGTGTTTCGAATGAGAATCGATACAAGAACAGTGAACGGCAGGAGACGCTTGCCGACCGCCAGACCGTTCGCGATGTGGAACGATTGTTCGGGCGACCGCTTCGATCCGCCGGGGCGACCTTGGCGGACCAAAGAGTTGCCTCCCAATTGATTCCTGATCGGAATCTTGAGTCATTTTCAGTGGCGACAGAGACTGAGACAGCGCGCAAAGATCGTGAAGCACTTTCCAAAATCGCCGACGTGGTGTTGGAAGTTCTTATTTCGTCCAAGACGGTCACAGTTGCAGAAGTTTCCGGTGATCGTGCCTATAGTGTTCCCGACATCCAGGCCACCGCGATCCGGTTGAAAGATTCCAAGATCATGGGCCAAGCCTCATCTGCGGATGTGATTGGCAAAGAACAGAACGCGGGTCGTATCGCCCGGAGTTTTGACGTGCAAGACATTGCTGAGGCGACCGCCCTGGCGTTGATGGACGATATCGTGACCAACAGCCGCCAGAACTCGCCGCAATAACAGCAGTCCGCTCGCCCAGGAGGAGGGGGCGTGATTAAAAGTGGGTGAGATGTAAGGAGACCTCCCCGGAGCGCGGCTCTGTGAGCTCTGTGAGTCGCAGCACAAGTCAATCCTTTCGGTGCCGCTTGTTTTCAAAGCGTTCTTCATGGCAGAGCGCTGCGAGTCACAGACGTCACAGACCCGCGGTCCGTGTGGGCCTTACCCACTTTTAATCACACCCCAAGGAGCCCAAGGAGGCTTGCCTCTAAAATCAGGTTGTGAGCAGGTTGAACCGGACTATGTTGTCCGATCACGGTTTCCAAAGGAGGTCAACCGTTGAACTTGGTTCGAATTGATGCGATTTTTCCTTGTTTGCTTTTTGTTTGGATTCATTTCAGCCGTACAGGGCCGGAATCCTGCCGTTCTCTCCACCTTTCAGGCCGGGGACATGAGCTGGCATCTGGGAACTTTTGCAGCAGGCAACGTTGATTTCGATCCTGAGTTGGAAATAATTGTCCCTTATAGAGATCGGGATGGTTTTTGGTTTTTGGATGCTTTCCATTGGGATGGCCGCAGATTGCCCGGGTTTCCTTTCAAGGGCGGGCGGTCCGAAATTAATGCCTCCCCCACATTGTCCGACCTGGATGGGGACGGAGTCTCTGAAATACTTTTCACTTGCGGTGCGGAAGTGATTGCCATGCGGGGAGACGGCTCCATCTATTGGAGGACAGCGGTTACCTGGCAAAACTATATTCCGGACGCTGGATATCAGGCCGTGACGAACGGATTTTACCTCACATCAGACTCTCTTTTCCATCCCACGCTCCCTGAAGCGGCGATTTTTTCATCCCAGGTTTCACCTCCCATGGTTGTGGATATTGATGGCCGAGGGCGGAGGGAAGTCGTCACCGGCTGGAAAATTGATCCGGACGGAGCGCCTGGGAGTGCTCAGGATTACAACCCTTTCGTGAACGATGTTTTTGGAGGTGGCGAGTGGGGAACCGTCGGCGAATCGTGGTCAGGCGGCGTGATTTTTTTTGACGCGAAAACCGGTCGGAAAAACTTTATCTACCATATTCACCAGTTGGTGGAGGCAGGACTGGCCCTCGGACAGGTGGATGCCGACCGAGCCTATGAAGTTTTTGTTTTGAACGACAGCGACAGCGTGGCGGGTTTCGACAAATCACAGCCTCCGGGCTTTTTTGGGAACGGAATGTTGCACAAGCAGTTTGGAAAAAACCTCCGCATGACCACTGGTTTCTACAAACAGGGCATCGAACTCGCCGCCGCTGATATTGACGGAGACGGTTTCGACGAAATCCTCTCGCCCACGACGCAATGGAACTCTCTGTGGCAGCCGCACGAAACCGTTTTGGATGATGACGGCTCAATTCTCTGGAGAAAATGGAAACAACCGGTGGAACTGAAAAATGAAAACGGCTGGCTCAACAACGCCTGCATGATTCCGGTCAATCCCGATCACGACAACAAAATCGACGTTTTCTCCTTCACTCATTCGCATGAGATTGCTTTTCGTCAATGGGACGGGGCGGAAATGGTGGACCGTCCGGGCTGGCCCAAGGATTTTTTCCCTTTTCTGCCGTCTCCGCCAGTTTGTGGTGATATCGACGGCGACGGCCAGGAGGAGATCGTGATCGTCACCTATGATCCGGCACTGGTGCCGAGCCGTGGGGCTTTGCATATTTTCACACTGGATGGCAGCGAAAAATGGAAGGTTCCGATTTCGGGTGGTGCCAAACAAATTCCATCACTGGCGGATGTGAACGGAGATGGCGTGGTGGAAATCATCATCCGCTCAACAACCGGACAGATTTTGGTTATCAATTTCAGCGACCAACAGACAGGGAATATTTCTTGGTCCACACACCGCGGGAATCAGAGTCGAGACAGTAATTTTGGCGTCCCGCTTTACCCTTTTGGCACACCGTTGCTTCAGGCCCGTGAGCCGGGGCGCACGGAGGCTTTTTTCAGATGGGGGGGCGATTGCACCAACCGCTCCGAAATCTATCGCATTTATCGCTCGCACGGGCGTGGGAACAGGCTCCTCCACATTGCGACCCTGACCGGCACGACCACTCAATTTACCGACACCGGGCTGAATCCTGGGGATTCCTACTTTTACGAAATAGCCTCGGTGGTCGGAAGGGCGGAAGTCCGTTCCGCACCGTTCGCGATAACTCCGGGATGGTCAGAGAATCTGGCGGTGAACGGGGCCTTCGAGCAAAACGACAATCGCGGTTGGGATAAGTGGGACAACGGAGACTTGGACTGGCGACAAATCTTTGGCTCTACTGGCATCGCTCACGGTGGAGAAAAATCGATGGAGATCCGGTTGCGCAATCAAAACTCCACCGATTCTCTCAATCAATATGTCCAATATGGAACCCCCGACTCCTATATCGCCACCAGTCCGGGCGTTCTCTATAGTTTCGGCGGGTTTTTGCAGGGCAGGGGGCTGGATATGGATTCTTCGCACTGGTTCGAGTGGACATCGTCTCGTACGGGCGAAAACCCCGGCCCCCGGCCTTCATTTCCTTATCCCAATTATTTCACCCCCGCCGCTCAACTTGGTCCGGGGAATTCCCCGTGGATTTATTGTAATCGTGTTTTAATCATGCCGGTCGGCATCCCCAACGTCGAGTTGAGGCATCGATTTCGCGGGGCGGGCGTGTCTGGCTCGGTTTTTTTGGACGATGTTTTTTTTAGGGTTCTTCCTTCGCCCGATTCCGAGAAATGGACTTCGTTGATCTCAATCGAGAGCCGGTGGAAATATGCTGACAATCTGATCGATCCTGCTTGGACACAACCAGACTTCGATGATGCTGCGTGGATGTCGGGGGTTGCGAAATTTGGGGCCGGTTCGGGACCGGCAGGCATCCGTACACCGCTTCAGCAAAACCGTTCTCAATACTTCTTCAGAAAGACTTTCGAGGTTCCGTCTGCAGGTTTGAACGAGTTTCTGCTCGAAGCCTATTGTACGGACGATTACGCGGATCGACGGCACGGACTGGAGATCAGCATCAACGGAACAAAACTTCTGACTTCCGGCATCGAGGCTGTTTCGGGCACCGGAAACGAGGCCAAATATTACGATTTAACCCCATTTGTCTCCCTGCTCAAAACCGGGGAAAATGTGTTGGCGGTTAAATTGCAGAATGTTTTTCAAAGCAGCTGGGACAACATCTCTTTTGACCTAGCTCTGAAAGGGGTGATTTCATCGTCGCATCCGGCTCATTTTACAAAAGTTTCCAGGTCCGGAAAGATGGAGATTCGCACACCGCAAAACTCACTCTGGGTTCTCGAGGAATCGGATGATTTCTCGGGGCCGTGGAATCCATTGCGAACAGTAGAGGGCGGAGTTCGATCGTTCCATCCCGACATCGACGGGGTCGGCCATTCCAAGGGCGCGCGTTTTTATCGATTGCGTCCCTTTTAGACTTCCCGATATGCGAAAGCGGGGTTCAATGCCTGAATTCTACCTCGTCCATCGAATGGGGATCGATCTGCCGGAGAGCTTCGGCAAAAGCTGCCCTTTCTGAAGGGCTTTGAGAATCACGATGCAGGGAAAGAATCGCCGGGACTGCTTTTTTTGCCCTTGGCCCGAACCGTCCTAGTGCGGCTGCGGCGTTGGCTCGGGCACTTTTTTCATTGGTGTTTAGTCCGTCAATGAGTGTCGGCACAACGGTGTCTTCTTCGATCCCGATGCTTGCCAATGTCTGGTAAACGCTCAAACGCGGTTCCTCGCCCCGTCGCGCCATTTGAAGAAGGGTGGGCACCAGCAGACGCGCCCTGGATCCCATGGTGTCGAGAATGCGCAAGGCCTGCTCCTGACGTTGAAGTCGCCCGAAGCGTTGTCTGAATCCAAGTTCATGGAGGATTTGCCTCCACCTTTCATGGCCCGCGTATGTGGTGTCGAGTTGCTGTTGTAAAAACTTCAACCCCTGCTCCCCGGAATCATGGAACATACTGGTCGCAACCTGTTTTTCTTCCGTTGAGCCGAACCTGCTGAGCTGGAGCCAGTGCGGGAAAGTTTTTCCCCGAAACCTTGGTTGCAAGAGTTGGCTGCCAAAAAGAACGGCGGCGGCACTCAATGCGAGCAGACAGATCAATACCTGGCTCGTGCTGGGTCTGAGGGTGGTTGTCATCTCAAAAACGTCCTGGGAATTAAATATTTGCCAAGCCGAAAGTCCTTCCACTAGTTTACCTGAATGCAGATTGGGTTTGCCACCACAACTTTTTAGCGTTCCGCCTCAACCCGGAACGCCAGACGCCTCGTTTCCCGAGGCGTTTTGCTTTTACACCCTGAATTTTTATGGAACCTGCCAAAAATAATGTAGATCGAAAAACGCTGGATCAACGTCAGCAGATGACCGAATTGCAGCGTCTGAGGCATTCCTGCGCCCATATTCTTGCCACCGCTGTTTTACGCCTCTGGCCTGAAGTCCTCCTCGATATCGGTCCACCGACCGACGAAGGATTTTATTACGATTTCGACCATGCTCAACACCGTTTTTCTCCGGACGATTTTGCTCGGATCGAGGAGGAGATGCGCAAGGTCATCAAGGAGAACCAGGTCTTTGAACGGAGCATCAAAACCCGGGAGGAGGCGCATGAATATTTTTTCAGCCGCGGACAGAAATTTAAGGTCGAGCGGCTCTCGGACATCCCCGGGGGCGAAGCGATCTCTTTTTATCAAAACGGAGATTTTGTGGATCTTTGTGCCGGGCCTCACGTGATGCGGACCGGGAATGTGAAGGCCTTCAAGATTCTACGGGTCGCCTCCGCCTATTATCGTGGCAATGAAAAAAATCCCCAGCTTCAACGCATTTATGGAACCGCCTTTGGCAACAAGACAGAACTTGAAGCTTGGTTGCAGGCCCAGGAAGAGGCCAAACGCCGAGACCACCGCAAAATAGGTAAGGAAATGGGGCTTTTTGCCTTCGATGAGGATGTTGGGCCTGGGTTGCCGCTCTGGCTTCCCAAGGGCACCGTTTTGGTGGAGGAATTGGAAAAGCTGGCGAAAGAGACCGAGTTTGCCGCCGGTTATTCCAGGGTTCGGACCCCGCATCTCGCGCGTGAGTCGATGTATAAAACCTCCGGTCACCTGCCGATGTATGCCGAAAGCATGTTCCCGCCCATCGAACTTTATGAACACGGGAATGTGGACGGCAAAGAGGCCAAGCTTCGCTATTACATCAAGCCGATGAACTGCCCGCATCATCACAAGATTTTTGCGGCGGAACCGAGGAGCTACCGCGACCTGCCGCTACGGTTGGCAGAATACGGCACCTGTTACCGATACGAACAATCGGGCGAACTCCTGGGTTTGATGCGTGTCCGCAGTATGCAAATGAACGACGCTCATATTTACTGCACCGCAGAACAATTCGCCGCCGAGTTCCAGGCGGTGAACGAAATGTATCTCAAGTATTTCAAGATCTTCGGATTTGAAAAATACCAGATGCGTTTCTCCACCCACGATCCGGCAAAGCTAGGTGAAAAATTTGTCAACGAACCCGAACTCTGGCTCAAGACCGAAGATATGGTGCGGGAGGTGTTGAAAAGTTCGGGCATCAATTATGTGGAGGTCCCGAACGAAGCGGCATTTTACGGTCCCAAGATTGATGTTCAGGTCTGGAGCATCATCGGACGCGAATTCACCATCGCAACCAACCAGGTTGATTTTGCCGTCCCGCGAAAATTTGGGCTGGTTTATAAGACCCGTGACAATACCGAGGCCACCCCTCTGTGCATTCACCGAGCTCCATTGGGCACGCATGAGCGGTTCATCGGGTTTTTGATCGAGCATTACGCGGGGAATTTTCCGCTCTGGCTAGCACCCGAGCAGGTAAGGTTGCTGCCGCTCGGGGATGGACCGGTCGAACATGCCAGGGCCTTGTGTTCCCAGCTTCGCGGGTTGGGAATCCGCGCCGAGGTGGATGCCTCCAACGACAAAATCGGAGGCAAGATTCGCGATGCCGAGACGGACAAAGTCCATGCCATGCTCATACTTGGCGGCAAGGAAATCGAGGCAGGAACCGTGTCGGTGCGGATTCACGGAAAAGCGGACCAAGGGTCGCACCCCTGGGATTTAGTGAAGAATGCACTGGTGGAATCGATTCGGAACCGAAACGAATTTTCCATAAATAAACCTTGAAACAGAAGTGTGGAGTGATAAGTTCAGTATTCCTTTTTGAGAGAAAGTTATTTTGTTATGGCAAGAATTTGTGAATTGACAGGCGTAGGTCCGATCAAAGGCAGCCACATCTGGCGCAGTGGTAAAGCCAAAAAGAAGGGTGGTATCGGTACACACGTTACCGCCATCACCAAACGGCGCTTCTTCCCCAATCTCCAACGCGTCAAAGCGGTTATTAATGGAGAAGTTCGTTACATCCGGGTCACCGCCAACGCGATCAAGCAAGGTTTGATCACCAAACCGGCGAAACGGACCTGGAAAAAACCGACAGCCGCCAAAGCCAAGGGCTGATTAATTTCTTCTTCTTTGTTCAAAGCGGGCCTTTCAAGGCTCGCTTTTTTTATTGTCACTCTGATCAGCGTCCCTTCAAGGCTTTCGACATGGCTCGTTTGATCTCTAGGTCTGAATCCCGCTTTTTGAGATCTTCCCGCTTGTCGAACTGCACCTTGCCTTTTCCAACCCCCAGGCTCAGTTTCACCCGTCCGCCCTTCCAATAAAAGGAGAGGGGGACCAAGGCATTTCCTTTGATTGAAGCCAGCCCAAAAAGCTTGTCAATTTCTGAACGATGCAAAAGAAGTTTGCGAGCCGTCTTGGGTTCATGATTCTGACGGTTTCCGTGGGCGTATTCGTCAATGTGGGCGTTGTATAAAAATGCCTGCCCATTCTCGATCCTGGCGAAAGCGTCGGCGATTTGGGCTTGTCCAGCCCGCAAGGCCTTCACCTCGGTGCCTTTCAAGGCGATCCCGGCCTCGAAAGTTTCGAGGATGTGATAATCCCGACGGGCTTTGTGATTGGAAACGATCTCCCGCATAAAATAAAAAAGCCAGAAGGCTTTGGCCCCCTGGCTTGGTAAAAACTTGTTTTAAATCAAGCCGTGGCGGCATTCTCCCGATCCAGAAGGACGTGGGACCATTGAAGCTTACCTTCGATGATTTCAATCAAGGCGATATCCGCCGCTCCCAGGCCGGTGGTATCTGCAATCAGCGGGCGGCTGTGTGATCCGCCGGAGGTGAGCTGCCGGACGCGACGTGAAACGATATTAACTAAAATATTGGGGTTACCAACTTTTACCAATGCTTGTTTGCAAAATTCGGAGTTCAAAGTTCGACTTAAATTTAGGGGAACCTAACTTAACCTCAAGAGTTTTGAACGCAACTGAATTTTTTGGCAGGCTTGATGAGCGGGCGCAACTCACGGTTTCGGGGGTAAGTTGAAAGAGGAAGATAAAAGGAGTTCAGAGAAAGGATTAGTTATTGGCGAGTGAGGTGAGTTTGGCGTGAGGGAAGAGGAGGTC
>Ga0163152_10005610_pt1 | contig 14632 bp, 17 predicted proteins | sample OliLakLV19MP8IB2_FD_148635 | JGI IMG/M metagenome (GOLD analysis project Ga0163152, IMG submission 148635) | Freshwater microbial mat bacterial communities from Lake Vanda, McMurdo Dry Valleys, Antarctica - Oligotrophic Lake LV.19.MP8.IB-2 | ecosystem: Environmental > Aquatic > Freshwater >... | reverse complement strand
CAACGAATTCCGCCCGTGCAGAAAGACACAATGGTTTTTTCAGCAAGATCGGTCTTGGTAGCATCGGCGGTGCTCAGGAAAGCTTGAGGGAATTCACTGAAACGCTCAATCGGGAAATTGAGAGATCCTTCAAATGTTCCGATTCCGACCTCATATCCGTTGCGAGTGTCGAGCAGCACCACTTCGCGCCCGTTATCGTCGTGCCCTTGATCGAGCCATTGCTTCAATGTCTTGGGATCGATCGCCGGTGCTCGTGCAGTCTTATCCGGACAAATCATCGGGTGCTTCATGGCGATGATTTCATTCTTGATGCGCACCACCATTCGTCGAAACGGCTGATGGTCGGTGATAGATTCTTTTACTTCGATATTGGAAAAGCGTTGCGCAAATCGTTCATCGTCTCGCAAGAAGTGCAGAAAGGAATCAATAGAGGCGCGTTCGCCTGCCACGAAGAGATTGATTCCTTCGCGAGCAAGCAAAATGTTGCCCATCAGATTGAGTTCCTCGCCGCGCTCCTTGAGGATAGAGCGCCATTCGGAAGGATCCGGGACCTCGATAAATTTATAGGCAGCGATGTTGACGATTTGCATGGAGCCCATTATACGCTTAGCAGGCGTGTCCGTTTACGGCCAACCTTGCGAGCCAATAGTGGGGCTGCAAGGATGAACAAAACATGGTGGGATTCGCTAAACTGATCGCAGTTTTGGGGACGAAATTTATGTTGAAGCCGTTATCCGCCACACTACTGGCAGCAGTACTTCTGTCAAGTGCGAGTGTCCCAGCTGGAGCATTCAAAAGCTTCACCGCCTTTGGGGGCGCTGTCCACGATCAGATAACTCGGTCCGCGCTCGGAAAAGCAGGGTTTAAAGAAGCGAGCTTGAAATTCATAGACAAGAGTTGCTATGGGCAGGATGTAGTTGGGACTCCGGCATTCACGGAGTCTAAGCGCCACTTCGATGACTGCGAGCTTAAGGCTAGTCATGACTACGTCGAGAGCTGCTATCTGGACATCGATAAGCATGTGTGCGCTGCCGGCAAAAACTCGGCAGATAAGAAATCCGTTCTCAAATCGTTTGGAGAGCTATTGCACACGGTGCAAGATTTCTATTCGCACTCAAATTACGTAGAATTGGCCCTAAAACGAAATTCGGCGCTAAGACCAGATGCAATACCACTGGTGGACTGGCAGTCTCTGGTTAGTCCCAACGCTGCCTTGAGGACGGGTCATTTTTATTACGTTGCTATCAATGATAATGAAGAGTTCGCTCCCGGTACGCTGGGAATGCCCACGGCAACCACTAGAGACGAAGTGATCAGCAAGTTGATACAGCATTCTCAACTCACACCCGGCACAAAGTATTTGCCCAGCAAAGACTATGCCAAGCAGAGCACTTTTGCCCAAAAGATAGATTACACCACCGATAAGCAATACTCTTATCCTCACCGTGATCTCAACAAAGACAACGCCGGTACTGATCAAGGCAAAGTCTCCAATCCAGCTACGTCCGTGAATCTCCACAACTACGCATTGCAGCTAGCGATCAGAGACACCGCGCGCCAATGGGAAAGGTTGGAAAAGACAATTAAGGCGAAGTGTTCCAAAGACGCCAGCGGAATAATTGCCGCATTAAAGCAAGGGCCGCCTGAGGGGAAAGTAAATCTAACCGAAATATCGCCAGCAATTAGTGAAAAGCTCGTACAGATTGCAGATGAAATTACTGAGTCCTCCGGTCTAGCTGCTTACGACATGAAGGGTGGACCGTACGATGTTGAGATAGATTGGAATGGCCCAGAAGCTAAATACTTCATGCTGTTCAATCTCTACGACCTGGCTCGCGACGCGAATCTCGAGCTGATGACAAGCAACCTTCGAGGTCAGCCCGGGGTAAGGGATCTTATGCTTGGTGGCGAGCCGGCTAAACAATCAGGACCGGCAAAGTACGCTCCGAGGAAAACCTACCAAAGCCAACTCCTCACGATGTCCGGTAATAAATACCTGAGATTTCAGGTTGACTTACCTGACTGGACCAAAGATGGGCAGAATCTTTGCGGTGCCAATATGGAGCGGTTTAGCAAGGCTGGGATGGCTGCAGTTAAGAAGAATGCCTTCCCGTCAGTCAAGCTAAAAGGTACAAAATGAACCAAAATGGCAACCTTGGCTGCCATTGCACTTGGATCACCAACGAATGCGGTCAACGGTAATCTCGTTGCCTATGGGTTGGGTAACCCTGCGTTGGGATATAGAATGCACAGCAGCCTGATGGCCGCAGCGCCGATTGTACAGGGAAAAGCCACTTTTGCTAGGGTCTTCACTGAAAACAAATTGACGCGCAAGAAAATGAAGAAGGCACGCACTTCATCAAGGTACCAACACCACTAAAGTACTTGAAGCTCCACGAATTACGCCACTAGATATGGGATCTGGTGGCACCGTCAGAGCGAATTCAATTCTGGTGCGGAACTTCGAAGTCGATTTTAGTCAAACGTCCACGGAATAGGCGCAGTAGTTTCGCTATCTTGGATTGGATGCGCCTCGACGAGTGCGATATGCCCGTCTTCATGCGCCCACATCTCGAAGAACTCATGCTCGGCTTTCTCGAAGCCGCGCTCGCGCAGAAATGCCAAAGCGTTGTCGAATGAATAGAACACAGGCTCGCCGGGCTGGCTGCATGGGTCCTCCTCATAATGAGCGTTTTCGCAGTCGATGATAATGATGTTTATCGTGTGCTTCATGTCGCCTACTTCTCCGGTGTTTGCATGCCTAACAGTGTGGCTGCTTGAACCATGACCTCGATGGCGTCATACTCACTGAGCCCATCGTGACCGCTAGCTTCGAAGTATAGTCGCACAATCTTTAGCCCGTTTTGTCAGCCAGTTGATGAATTATTTATGCGACTACTCGACTTGGATTCAGCTTCAATGTGGTCGAAGAAATGTTGGGAGACCGCGCTGAGTCCGTTAGCCTGTCGGGACTTGCGCTCTCCTATTCCTCCCGTTTGAATTTATCGGGCGCACTTCATGGAAATGAAGCCGATGATTGGTGCTTCAAAAGCCAGCTCCAATCCATGGACATAGGCAGTATGCCTCACTGTTCATGGTTGTAGTATCCATCGGCTTGTCAAACATTGCCCATTTTGGGCATGAATTGCCGTGACCGGTTGCTGGACAATCACGCCCAAACGAAGGGCCCTGCTGCCAAGGCACTTGTCAAGATGGCACCGTCCGTGCATAATAGTAGGGCTTGTTGCTTTGCCGACTGGCATAATTAGCCAGTCTTAGTAAACTGGATGCTCCAACCAAGGTCAGGTGATGATCAATGTCTCGCTGCAAACGATTGCGGCAAGCGGCTTTAGTGTCAGCGTTTTTATTACTGCTTTCGATTCCACAAGTCCGTGCAGTCGAAAACGGGGGCACCATCAGCCTGAAAGATCGCCTGTCCTGCGGTTGGGCTCTATTGCGTGCCAATACGCTCTATCCAGAGCGGCTCCCGGACTGGCAATCATGCCAGGAACAGTTTGCAAGAAATGTCGACATGGTCGACCAGAAGACGGCCGATGAGGCGATGTCTGAATTGGTTAGTCTCGTTCATGACGACTACACCTTCTTTCGCGATCGCGCTCACACTGCCGAATTTAGAGAAAGCATCGAACAGCGAAGTGCGGTTCGCTTCAACCTCGACAACAATGGAGTTGCTCATATTACGATAGGCACATTTGTAAACAAGCACGTCGCAATGGAAATGCGCGATGCACTCCAAATGCTTGCCGAGGCCAACAGTTATGTGCTTGACCTACGCGGAAACAAGGGCGGATTGGTTAACCAAGCTTTCATTGTGTATTCGATGTTCGTCGATGAAGGAGCGTTCGCAGTGTTCAAGGGCCGCACGGATGGCAATTCCTACGTAGAGGCATTGAATGTATCACGCAAGCGATTAGAGCGAAAGCACAATGGCAAACTGACTACATCGGCACGAATTGCGAATCTGACTGCGAACAAACCGCTGACGATCTTGGTTGATGGCGATACGCGTTCTGCTGCAGAACTACTTGCCGGTGCCCTGCGCGACTGTGGGCGGGCTCGGCTCGTGGGCACCCGCACATTCGGTAAGGGAGTTGTTCAAGACACCTGGACACTGAGCGATGGAAGTTCAGTCCGTATTACGACCGGAAGATCGTACCTGCTGAAAAGCGGTTGCATAGACGGTTGTGGCTTGGAACCAGACATTACACGAGATATGCCCTCCGATGATGCAATCTTGCCTTGACTCCCATGTAGCATCCACACGTTGGTTATCGATTGGTTATGGATGCCCTGGCGACGGCGCACACCCCGATCGGTGTCAGTAAATCCTACGTGAGGGCAAGTGAGGCTCGAAGTTTCGCTTGAAACTGTGTGGATGTGAGACTTAAAGTTTGAATTGCAACTGTGTGGGGAAAGTGAGACTCGAAGCGTCACTAACGTTTCGTGATGGCAAAGAAGTCTCGACTAAGCGATGAACCAGCAAGGAATTTGGAATGGGCAAGGTGGTCGGCGGAATCTTCTTGATGGTTGGATTGCTCATTGCAAGCGCGGGTGGATATTGCTTTTGGAGTGCGCAAGACCTCCTGAAAAACTGTCTGCGTTCCCCAGGGAAGGTCGTAGAGTTGCGCAAACCGCCGGCTAATCGATACTACACACCGATAGTTCAGTTTGAAACCAATGACCATAGAATCATCACTGCTGCTTGCAAGATAGGTTCGAACCCACCAACACATAAAGTTGCCGATTCTGTGACGGTACTCTATCGTGCCATGTCTCCGGAAGATATTTGTCTCGATGAGCCGCTTGAGCTCTGGTTTCTGACCTGCTTATTCGGAGGTATTGGCCTTATCTTTGTCATCGTGGGTGGTACCATACTAATCTATTCAACACGTAGAGCCCTGCAAGTTACAGGCAGACGAATATGAATGGCGTCAGCGAACTCAAACAAGGATTCGTCTTCCAGATGAGCCGCGCACATAATCACATCAGCATGGTTTTTCCCGTCTAAATGGCGAAATGCTAAAGGCTGGTCAATCACAAGCTTCGCTCGGACTTCACTTCTGGCGACATCATTGCTGACGTTGAGCGACTCAGCGCGCGCATGCAAAAATTAACTGACGAACTGCTTCCACGCTCCTTGTGGCGAGCATTCGTCCATCGACAACCGAACCGGTTTCCGCCACTTCGGATTACTACGTGCGACCTTTATGCGAAAAGCACTTGAATATCGCCGCAAGGTTGGTGAAAGGTTGGCTTGCTATTTTAAGTCAGCGCCGGTGTTGGAGTGCACTCATTCGTCTCCTTCGAATTCGCTTGTTCTGCGCCTGGCCGGCGCTACCTTTACCAATGGAGTTTATCCGAATGCTCAAGACCATACTGTGCACTGCTATCGTGGCTCTTTGTTTGTCCGCATGCGGTGGTGCCGAGAACACCGCAGGCGATACAAACACAGCCACCAGTACAAGTACTGACACTTCGAGTGGCGCCACCACTACGACCACCTCGACTACAACAACGACTGAGCACGAATAGATTTTCCTATTTGATGAAAACATGCAAAGGCGGTCCTATCGGATCGCTTTTGCGTTATGGCTCGGAAGCAGCATGATCAGCGACGCCGGACAGAATCACTACCTACAGTGCTCGTCGCGATTTACCTTGCATAATATTGACTGTTTACATAGCAGCGAACAGCCAGCATATTAGTTACGCTCAAATTCAACCGTTACTCGTGTCCCACTTCCATCGGTGCGTTCTGAAATCGTCAAGACCGCTCCGTGATTGGCAGCAATTTCTTTCACTATCGCTAAGCCCAATCCACTACCGGGCTCATTGCAATCAGGTCCGCGGTAAAATCGCTCGAACACGAGATTTCGCTGCTCTTTCGGGATGCCGGGACCGGAGTCCTCTACAGTAATCTTGGGAATTTCCTTGGTAAACACGGCGACTGTCACCTCACCACCTGATGGTGTGTAACGAACGGCATTCTCCACCAAGTTCTGGACAAGCTCCCTTAGAGATTCAGCATCACCCTGTACATAGCAGGCGTCGGCGCTTGGTTCCAGTGCCAGTTCAATACGCTTTCCGATCGCTTCTGCTACAAGTTGTCCGGTCGCGTCGGAGGCAATTTCGTTCAGTTCGACTGAGCTCAAGACTGGTCGCGCTGATCGCGGCTCGGCTTTGGCGAGCGATAGTAATCTGTTGGCGAGGTTGCTCATGCGATCGACCCCAGAATTGACCTGTGCAAGTAACACGGTGAGGCGGTCGTCGTCAGACAATCTTTGAGCCAGCCCGACATACGTCTTCAGTCCGGCAAGTGGTGTACGTAACTGGTGTGCAGCATTGGCCACAAATCTGCGTTGACTTTCAACGTCTTCACGTAACCGATCCAGCAATTCATTAATCGCTGCCACCAGCGGACGGACTTCTAGCGGGGCGAGGCTTCCGTCAACCGCCCTGAGATCTGATCGGTTCCTGGACGAAATCGCCGAACGTAACTCAGAAAGGGGTTTTAGCCCATTGGCGACCCCGACCCAAACCGCAAGAACTCCAAGGGCGATCAATGCAATTTGTGGAAGCACGACAGTGGCAATGATTTGATCGACAAGTTGTTTGCGGCTTGACAGTGTTTCGGCAACCTGAACCAGAATAGGCTCGGAAATACCGGACGGGCCTTGCACAGTTAGAGCTAGGATTCGTACAGGACTGCCTTTCAAATTGTCATAGCGGAAAAATGGCTGATCTGGTTTTGATTCCTGGGCCGGCAGAGGAATATCGTCTCCTGCGATGTTACGTCCTGCCTCTGTTGCAACTTGATAGTAAAACCTGTCCTTGTTGTTGTACCGAAGGATGGCTTGCGCTGCAGGCGGTAAGTCAACTGCAATCTTGCCATCGACAACTTTGACTCGCGCAGCGACAGAATCGGCGGAATTCAGAAGTTCTCTGTCGAAAGCGTCATTTGCAAGCTGCACCGAAAGAGGGTATGACACGACGCTGTTCACAATCCATAGACCGGAAAGGGGTATCAAAAGGGATTTGATCAGGTGTCTGCGGAGTGACTGCTCAGGAGCTCTTTTCAATGAGATAACCCAACCCCCGAACAGTGCGCAACGTCGCCTGAGTTGCTTCCAGCTTCTTTCTCAGCCGGTGCACAATAATCTCGACAGCATTTTGGGAAACATCCGAATCCCATGTCGATAAATGAGTCATCAATCGATCTTTCAAAACCACCCGACCACCGCTCTGCAATAGCAACTCCAGAACTGCTAGCTCGCGCGCGGATAAATCCAGAGCGATTTCATTAACACTTGCAACTCGATTCACAGTATCGAATATCAGATCCGCAAAGACAATATAGGTGCGGTTGTTCCAGTTGTCTTTGCGAAGAAGCGCCCTTATTCTCGCCTCTAGTTCAGCCAAGTCGAATGGCTTGGTCAGATAGTCATTAGCACCAGTGTCGAGTCCGGTTACCCGGTCTTGAAGGGAATCACAGGCTGTCAAAATGAGCACAGGTAATTGTTGTTCTCGTTTACGCAATCTTTCCAGGACTGTCATGCCGTCGAGCCTCGGTAGACCGAGATCTAAAATCAGCAAGTCAAATTCCCTTTCCTGCAATACCTGATCTGCATCGATGCCGGTCTTGACACGTTCGACTCGATAACCTCGATCTTCCAAAGCAAGACAAACGCCTGTCGCCAAGAAATCGTCGTCTTCAGCAAGAAGAATCTTCATTTGAGCACTTGATGTTTGTCGGAAGTTTTGCGTGCGATAGCCGTATTCTTCTCAACGATCGCATAAATGATCAACAAGAATGCGAATAACCGAACGCAGTAAACATAGGTTCTCAGCTCGCTTTCGGTTCCGGTCAGCAACAAGGCAACTCGATTGACGGCCATAAGAAGGAATGAGCAAGAAAATAGCAAGAAAAGTTTATCGTTTGTATCTTGCCAGAAGCGAAAGAAGAATAGCCCGGCGGCTGCAAAACCGAACATAATTGCGCCATGAATGAACAAGTTCATCTGCTTCTACCTGTTTCCATCACTAGACCGTACATGAGGCAAGACACTCCAAGCAAAGATGCAAAATTTCGGTAGATTGATATGTCAGTCTGCGGAATAATCACCAGATCGTAAAACAGCAAGGAGTTGTCTAGGGCTAATCCAAGAAAGCACAGACTACTCCAAAAAAGGAGACGCGATTTAGTTGTTGCCCAGGATCGCAACAGCAAAATCGCACAAGCAATGCTAGTAGTTGCGCAAAGGGCATAGACTGCCAGTGCCATTGTCATTTCTCGCCCTCTTTGCGGAACTTGAAAGCGTCGGAAAAGTGCTTTATATGATCTTCCGGTGTCGCAAAGATGGCGTCAATTACCCGAAAGCGATAACTGCGGTAGGCCTCAGAAAGGTCGGTCATTACGGTGTCAAGTTCCGGAGTCGCCGCCTGGTATCGATAGCGGTCTTCCAGTGGATTGGAAGCCGAAACGCAAGTCAAGAATCCTAATTTTTCCAATCGCTTAAGCTCGTCGGCAACTGCCAGCGGTTCGGTGTACAGCTCACGAGCGATCTCGCGAGCGAGCCAGCCTCTGTCGCTGTATCGGCGCAGTAGAAGCAATACTTCTAACTGGTGCACTGAATCAATATTCTTTTGAAGCAGAGTCTTCACGTTTTCAGGAAGTTCAGGAATTTAGCATCCCTCCAAACAGTCGCTCAAGCGACAAAGATTCAGTTCGATAAACCATTTCAACAGGGTCGTTTGCTGAAAGATTCGCGAAAGGTTCTTGTGCCATTGCATTATCGCGCTGTGCTGATTAGCGCCATTTTGATTGTGCCATAGCCGCCAAGCTCTGTCATGAGGCCGGGAATTGACATCGAAGAGCTCAGAAAGATTTGTGCAAGGAACGTAGGCTAGCATGCCATTGAAAGGTTGCAAGAAAACCCAACTTGCAAGCGTCGAACACAAGCTTAGTTAGAGTCAGGAGAACCAAATGGATTTGCTATCTTATCGAGGCCCCGGGGCTGCAGGAGGAATCTCGGCCGCGCTTTCTTCTGTCTGGACTGATCCTCGTAGCAGTGCACGTGGCTGGTGGTATCTATCCGAGAACACTTTGCGATTCTCGCCGTTGCCACACGCGCCTGCCTTAGTAACAGATGCAGGTGCGCAGATGGTTAAAGCACACTATCGCTTTTGCAATGAGTTCCTCTGGCCGCTTATGCATGAACTTCCCAAATTTTGCGTATTTCGACCTGACGATTTTGAACAATACAGGCGTTTGCAGTCCTCCGTTTCTAAGCAGCTGCTTAACCGACGCGAACATTTATTCATTCATGACTACCAATTCGCGCTGTTACCCAGCTTGGTTTCCGCCAGCTCATCGCTTTTTTGGCATATTCCCTGGCCTGCCACTGTAGATGAGATTTGGCAGCCACTGGTAAGCGACCTGGCTATAAGAATGTTGAGTGCTGAGCAAATTGGTTTTCAAACGGAAGAGTATGCGGAGAACTATTTGCGTTCTATCGAGCCTAGCGCTAGACGGCTTGCAGAAACGAAGGTATTTGCAGCACCAATAAGCATCGACGATGAAATGTGGGAGTGTCGCCTGAGTGAATCGACGGTGCCGCTACCAACAGAAATTGCTCAACTGGAATGTCCGTTTGTGTTGTCTATTGACCGAGCTGATTACGCAAAGGGTATCAACGAAAGACTTGGGGCAATTGACGTTTATTTTGAAAGAAATCCGGATCAAGCAGGAAAGATTTCATTCGTACAAATTTGTGCACGGAGTAGAACCGGCATAGCTGCGTATGATAGATACTGGGAGCAGTGTCGGAGCAAGGAGCGAGCTATAAATGCACGCTGGTGCAACGCTCAGTGGCAGCCAATTGTCTGGCTAGAGAGCTCTTTCTCTCCGGACCAACTTTCGAAGATTTACTTGAAGGCTGAGGCATTGTTAATTACATCATTGAAAGACGGTCTTAACTTAACGGCCAAAGAATTCGTGGCATGCCAAATGACAGAGCCTGGCATATTATTGCTTTCAAAAGAGACTGGTGCGTTCAGTGAACTAGGCGGTTTCGCGATAGGCCTCGATCCGCAGAGTACAATGAGTATCGTGAAGGCTATCGAATCAGGACTGTCCATGCCCACTGCAGAGAAACTCAGGCGGATAGATGCAATGAAAGTAATCATCCGGCAAAACTCCTTAATCAGCTGGTCCTCAAAATTCTCACCGCCTCAGAACAATGGTCCTGCAGACGTGATCCCCCTGTATCAAACACGCAAAGAAAAGACCTACTAACTGGCAAAGTGCAATCATGCGTATTCTATTGGCAGAAGATGACAACTTCCTGGCGACGGGACTGTGCCTGGTATTGCATGATAGCGGTTTCTCCGTGGACCACTGCGATAACGGCGTGGAAGCAGATATTGCCTTGTCGACAACACCCTATGATCTATTGGTGCTCGATTTGGGGCTTCCGGGAATTGATGGGCTAGAGGTTCTAAGAAAGCTCAGGCATAGGGGAGATCGGCTTCCTGTTCTCATTCTAACGGCCCGTGATCAGCTGCCAGATCGAATCAGCGGTCTCGATAGCGGTGCGAACGACTACTTGACCAAACCTTTTCATATGCAAGAGTTGGAAGCACGCATCCGAGCGCTAATGCGAAAGACTTGGCAGAACCGCACTACAATCACTGCAGGCAATCTAGCGTTTGATACCAACTCCCGCGCGGTTTTAGTGAATGGCAGAACCATAGAGCTGGCTCCGCGCGAACTTGCAGTCCTGGAGCTATTGCTTAAACAGAAAGGTACAGTCATTCATAAGGCGCGGATTATTCAGCAACTAAGCAGTTGGGACTCAGAACTTACTTATAACGCGCTGGATATTGCCGTGCACAGGCTCAGGAGAAAGCTCGACGGAGCAGGCTTTGCTATTCGCACATTACGGGGGCTCGGGTACGTTATTGACTGACCGCCAAGCTTTGCCGTCTATCAGCAAGCAGCTCTTGAGAGGATTGCTTATCCCGTTGTGTACGCTGTTGGTAGTCAGTACTCTGATTGCTTACAATTTAGCCGCTTGGTTTGCCGGCGACGCTAACGATCAGGAACTGCTAAATGGTGCCCACAACGTCGCAGCCAGGCTCACTGAGAATAAGAAAGGACTCGTTGCGGAGCTTCCGAAAAACGTACAAGCAGTACTACGTCATAACGACCGAGACAAATTCTTCTACCAAGTTCTCAGCACTGAGAATGTTAGATTGGCCGGTGATGCCATCCTTCCGATGCCTACATCTCCAACAGATACAGAGATCCCTCGGTTTCGCGGTGGCGTTGTTAACGGGATGCAAGTGCGCATGGCGCGCATCCGCGTGCCAGTACAAGGCAAGCACGGACAAACCGTAATCGTGCAGGTTGCGCGAACCCTCAATGCCCGCAGTGAGCTCATCAACAAGATTTTTCTAAGCATTGTGATACCACAATTGGTGCTTGGTGGGTTGAGCCTTGCTGCAGTATGGTTTGGTGTGAAAGTGGGGCTTCGTCCGCTTCGCCAGCTTAGCCAAGATATTCAGAGGCGATCTCAGGTGGACCTTACGTCGATTGATGGACGAAACGCGCCATTAGAAATACTGCCCATGGTCAACGCTCTCAATTCTTTGTTCGCGCGCCTCGATGCGCACATCGACGCACAGCAGCGATTCGTTGCAAACGCTGCGCATCAGTTGCGGACACCGGTTGCAGGGTTGAAAGCTTACATCGAGTACGGGAGACGCGTGAAGCCTGGTAAATTACCGGAAGTTTTCGACCAACTCGACGCAGGTGCTGATCGTATTTCGGACCTGGTTGCAGGATTGCTCATACTGGCTCGTTCTGAGAACGGTCGAGCTCACCAGCAAGAGCGTCTCGACCTTAACTTCATCGCTTCAGAAGTCACCGCAGCTCTGATGCGGGACGCAGCAACCAAGCAAGTCGAATTGAACTTTGTGCCCTCCGCATCCAATGCCGATGTGCAAGGCGACAAGTCCGAGCTTCGTGAAATGATAACTAACCTCGTCGAAAATGCGATTCGGTATACGCCTGCCGATGGCAAGGTCGAAGTCGTCCTAGACAGTGGACCTCCTGTCGTCATCCATGTACGAGATAATGGCCCAGGCATTCCGTCCGTGGAAAGAGACCGCGTCTTTGAGCGCTTTTACCGAGTGCTCGGAACAAGAGTGAACGGAAGTGGATTGGGACTGGCCATTGTAAGCGAAATTGCCAAGTCCCATAACGCCACGATTGAATTGAGCGATCCTCTCCAAGGCACAGGAACGCTTGTTCGAGTTACCTTCGCACCGCCTGCAGATCCACAATTCTAGATTGTCTCAGTGGCGTGGTCCTGCCTCGGGCAATGATGAACCGATTAATAGAAACAAATCAGGTCGCTTGAAAGGGATGCGAAAGATTGGCCATGTACTGTTTATGAATTGGACGCACAGGCATGAAATTAGGCAGGCGTTCGCAAGAGCCAGGCAAAGGCATCGCAGAAAATGAAGTGCAGAAATAAAAACGACTGGCGATTGAGACTGCTGAATTTCTCAATAATCTCGTGGATAAGCATGGGTACTTTGCTAGGGCTTTGCTGTGAGGAAATGCTACGCCCCTTACTCTGGGCCGTATGGCTAGGCTTTGTTGCAAGTGCCTTTGGTGTCGTTCTTACATTTCTCCAGAACAAGGATTCACTGATTCCATTAAGAAGGAACCGTGAAGCCAGAGAGAAGAATGCTTTGCAAAAAATCGGTTAACATCGCCTCGAATTGGATAGAGTTTGGTATCAGAATCAGCACCGCAAGTTGAGATCGTCGCGCATGCTGGCGTTACTCTGCGCGGGAGGTTTTAGATCTCTTTTCTTGAGCTGGATTGGCATGGAAACTACGGTTTCTTGCATTCAAATGTAATATATTTCCAACCGTAGCAAAATACAGGACATCTCATGAACTGGCGATTTTTTCTGGCTGTGATGGTTCCGTCGATCGTTTTCCTTTCAGCTTGCAGCCAGTCTCCGAACGATCTGCGGGCTCTTTATGAAGATGCAGTGAAGGCTCAGCAGGCGGGACAAATGGCCGATGCTCAGCGCCTTTTCGAGAGGGCCAGAGCGGAAGCCATACGCCAGGGAGACGAAATTGTTCTTGCTGATGTTTGCAATAATTTAGGCGTTTGCTACATGTCCGAGCGAACCAGCAAGTCAGAAGCAGAGGCGAAGCGACTCTTTAAGCAGGCTCTATCTTTGTGGACCGTAAATCAAATCTCTGATAGCCCAGGGCTTGCTTACTGCCTGAATAATCTTGGCACTCTGAGTCTGGCTCATAACGAGTTTCTGGCCGCTCGCAACTATCTGTTGAGTTCCTATGAGATTCGCCGGAAAGTCGTTGGAGATAAGAACCCCGCCCTCATTTTATGTTGTCATAATCTGGGCATACTTGAGTGGAAGACAGGCAATCCGCGGCGATGCGAAATTTGGTTTAACAGGGCTCTTTCGCTTGCCGAAGCATGCTTCGGATCAGCCAGCAGCCAAGCTGACGAGCAACGGGAGGCTCTGGTTCTTCTAGCTAAAGAGAAGGAGTCAGCAACACACAGTAAGATGACAGCGCGAGTCGATAAAACGAATTGAGTGACCGACGTAGTTCGCCCACGGCCAAGGACTCCGGACTGATAGAAATGCCTAGTGCGACGATCGTCCAGCAATTTCATATCGCTCGACGAGCTGCCAAACTGCCGTGCATTGCGATCCATCGACCACAGCGGATTCTAGAATGCGTCTATCGCGACTATGGAACACGAAGCGCTTGCGATCGCGCGGTGTAAAGTGTTCCAAGGAAACCATTTTCGGTGGAGGCACTTTCGTACGTTCGGGCGTCTTTGTTTTTCTTCTCCGCGAGGAGAGCATGACTGCAGTGAAGCACCGTCGTGTTAAGCCTGGTGCTTAGTAATCTGATTACAGCAGTTTTGTTGCTGAGTGGATGCGCCGACAGTCGAGGCGCCCCATGGACTTGTCTGAAGTAGATCCGTTCTAGAGCAACTCACTGCGGAGTTGCGTAGCTTCGGCAATTTGGATGTATTTGCGTGATTTTGTCAGTTGCACGAGGCGTATTTCAGGATTTCTTTTTCAAGTGGCGATATAGATTCCCAGTGCATTGGTGCATACCGATTCGTCACGGGCAAAATATTTTGATCACATTTAGGTGGGAAATGCAGTAGTTTTCTTCAGTGCTAGCAATCCGGCACCGTAGCTTTCCGGCTTGTGTACAGTGGACCCGACTATAATTCTGCACTTATTGAAATTGTCAGCAAGGGCTAATTGGCTCACCGTTTCGCGGATTGGTCCCAAGAAGAACTCTTCGGCAGCAATCGCCGGCCCTGACACGAGCACCACATGCGGTGCTAGCAAGTTAATGGACATGGCAAGTCCATAACCAAGTGCTTCCCCGGCTTCCTTAACAATTTGCCGAGCGGTTTGATTTCCAGATTTGCACATGCTGACCAGATCGTCCAAAGTGTTAACTTTAAGCCCAGCGCCATTACAAAGCACGATCATGGCGTCGAGGCTGGAAACTGTGTTGATACAGCCCACCGCACCGC
>Ga0163152_10005608_pt1 | contig 14632 bp, 13 predicted proteins | sample OliLakLV19MP8IB2_FD_148635 | JGI IMG/M metagenome (GOLD analysis project Ga0163152, IMG submission 148635) | Freshwater microbial mat bacterial communities from Lake Vanda, McMurdo Dry Valleys, Antarctica - Oligotrophic Lake LV.19.MP8.IB-2 | ecosystem: Environmental > Aquatic > Freshwater >... | reverse complement strand
GTGATCCGCGCGCACAGAACGGTCTTGGTCTGCTGAACGACCCTCTGTGGTTTGGCAAGCGAGACGAGGCGAGCGTCCACGAGGCGGCGGATTGGTATCGGCGCGCCGCGCAGCAGGGATTTTTGCCGGCCTTGCACAACCTGCAGACCATGAAAGACAGGAAACTCGTGGCCGACGCGCTTCCTGCACCGCTCGCACTCGAACGCGCCGCGCTTTCCACTCCCGATTCGCGCGCAAGAGCAATGTCCGCAGCAGGAGAATTTCGCGGGGAGCAGGATCTCGACGAAGCTCGGGATGCCCGCGGGATCTTCACCGATATCGCTCCTTCGGTGGCGGAAGTCATTGGCGATGGAAATTACGGTTCGGGCGTGGCAGTGGGTCGCCTGAAGAGTGCGCGGGGAGGCTACGTGCTCGAAACACCATCGCGCGCAGCTCCTGTGCCGTACACGTTCTTTTCGCGTGGCCGCAAAGAGCCTGTGAAGCTCGAGGGCGAGATGATGGCTGTGCTCACGAACCGGCACGTGCTTCAAGGGAGCAACCGCGTGCGCGTGGGACTCGGATCCAAGGAAAACGGCGAAACCGTGCGCGCTTTTTCCATCTCCGGCGTGTGCCTGGCGGATGACGCCGAGTTCGACGTCGCGCTGATGTTTGTTCCCTTGAACGAAGAAACACGCCCTGTGCTCTCCACTGTCAAGCCCGTTCCCATCTATGCCGAAAAACACCCGCCTTCCAAGGGAAGCGTCGTTTTCGCGCTCGGCAATCCCGAAAAACTTCCACGCACGATAACCCAAGGTTTGTTCAACGGAGAGCGGACCGAGGGCTTGCAATTCGACGCGCCCATTTCAAAGGGGAGTTCGGGTGGCGCACTGCTTGACGCGCAAGGTCGGCTGCTCGGGCTGACATTGGGCTTCGCCGCGGCCGAAGGTTCTCAGAACCTGAATTTCGCGATCCCGTACAAGGCACTGTCCGTTTTTCTCTCGGGAAAAGGTATGCACTGTTACGTTCCTTGAGCGCAGCCCTGGAGAGCACCATGAAAACTGCCCGAGTCCATTCCATCGCGGTCGCCTTTGCGCTCGCTTTCTCCTTCGTCCTGTCCACGCTGCTTGCACCGTCAGCGGCCGTGGCCAAGCCGGGATTTGATGCCGCGTCCTTCAAAAAACCGTCGAAGTCTGAACTGAAGAAGACACTCAGTCCTTTGCAGTACGAAGTGACACAGGAGGAAGGCACCGAGGCGCCCTTCAAAAATGTGCACTTGCACAACAAAGAGGCCGGCATCTATGTCGATGTGGTGTCGGGCGAGCCGCTGTTCTCGTCGCTCGAGAAATTTGATTCAGGCACCGGCTGGCCGAGCTTTTGGCGGCCGCTGGAAAAAGAGAATGTCGTGGAAAAGATCGATGTCACTCTTGGAGCGTCGCGCACTGAAGTCAGAAGCCGTTATGGCGATTCGCATCTCGGGCATGTTTTTGACGATGGCCCCAAGCCCACGGGCCTGCGCTACTGCATAAACTCCGCGTCGCTGCGCTTTGTCCCGGTGGCGAGCCTGAAGGCCGAAGGGTACGGACAGTATGTGTCGCTGTTCGAGAAGAAAACCGATGTGGCTCCTGCCCTGAAAGAGGCCAAGGCCCTCTTTTCCGGCGGGTGCTTCTGGAGTGTCGAAAGTGCTTTTGATGGCGCGCCGGGCGTCATGACAGCCATCTCCGGATTCACGGGGGGAAAGAAGCCGAATCCGACCTACGAAGAGGTTTCCACGGGGCGAACCGGGCATTACGAGGCCGTGGAAGTCACCTACGACCCGCGCAAAACAAGCTACGAAAAGCTCCTCGACCTTTACTGGCGCAACATAAATCCCACCGACAGTGGCGGGCAGTTCTTTGATCGCGGGCAGGAGTATCAACCGGTTGTCTGGTACGGCAGCGAAACGGAAAAGAAACAGGCCGAGGCGTCAAAGGCGTCGCTCGCCGCGAGCGGTCGCTTCCGAAAGCCCATCGTCGTGGACATGCGTCCTGCGGGAGCCTTTTATCCGGCCGAAAAAGTTCACCAGGACTATGCGCGCACGAACTCGGGCGCTTACAAGTCGTACCGCGAGGGATCGGGCCGCGACGCGTATTTTAAGTCGGTGTGGGGCACGGGTGCGGCAAAGCACTGAGCGCCTTCTCCGCACGCCGCAGGTTGCCGCAGTGGCCCTGAGTTCACAGTCGGAAGGTCACGCCGGCGCGCAGTCCGCCATGATCGTACCAGTTGCCGCCTCCGATTTCTCCGCGCAGGGAGACCGTGTCATTCAGGTGGAAAAATCCACCGAGGTCAGCGGTGATTTCCGCGCCGGTGTGCCTGTCGTCGTCGCCAAATCGAGCGCCCACGCCCGGAGCTGCGTACACGCTCCATTGTGGGTGCAGGTGGAAATCCCAGCGCATGCGTCCGCCCACGAATGCCGTCCGATCGCGGCCTGCCACGTCCTGGAAAATGGTGCCTTCCACGCTCACCGAGTTGTTGATGGGCGGGATGAATCCGTGCGGAACGACCAGGAACGACGCCGCGAATCCGATTTCGAAGTAGTCGTCGTATCCGATGCCCAGGAACGGCGTGAGTCCAACATCGCCTTTCGGGATCGTCTGCCCCTGGATGAAGGCATCTGCCAGGGCATCCGAGGAAAGCGGCAGGGCGCACGCGACCGCAGTCATGGCGACACGAATGGCGAGACGGGCGAACAGAGACTTGCGATCAGGGCTTCCAGTAAAATTCATCATCGTCCTCGGGTGGTTTTTCTTCGGTTAGGGGCAACGGCCGTCCGCCGCCCGCGATGAGCTTTTCAATGACGGGTCGGCAACGTGTGGCACCGCATCCGCCGTTTCCGCTGCCGCACGCACGGTTCACTTTCTCCACGGTGTCGGCGCCTTTGGTGATGGCCTCGCAGATCCTGCCCATCTTGATGCCCTTGCAGATGCACACCACGCGGATGCGCGCCTTGATCTCTTCGATGCTCAGTTTTTTTTCCTGGGGAGGAGCGGGAGCGTCGGCCATGGTGCCTCGTGTTACTTTGCTGCGCCCGGGAACTCCCGGGCTTCCACTTCGCGGCAGTACGCCTGCACCGCGTCGGTGACCGTGTTTTCCAGCATCGCGTAGTGCTTGAGGAACTTCGGCTGGAAGTCGAGGTTCATGCCGAGCATATCCTGAAGCACAAGGATTTGCCCGTCACACTCGGGTCCGGCGCCGATACCGATGGTGGGGATGCGCAGTTCCGCCGTCACGTCGCGCGCCACCTCTGGAGTCACGAGTTCCAACACAAGCGCAAACACGCCCGCGTCTTCCAGACGCCGTCCTTCTTCGAGCAGCCGCGCGCGCGCGTGCTCCGTTTTCCCTTGCGTCTTGTAGCCGCCAATCGCGTGGACGCTCTGCGGTGTGAGGCCGATATGACCGCACACGGGAATGCCGGCGTGGGTGAGCACGGAGATCTGTTCACAGAGGGCCGGCGTCGCGCCTTCAATTTTCACTGCTTCGGCGCCTGCGCGCATCAGCGCCTCAGCGTTGCGATAGGTTTCGTGCGCGTTGAGGCCGGCCGCGCAAAACGGCATGTCCGCAACGAGCAACGGGGTCTTGAGCGCCGCCGCAACACAACGCGTGTGGTAGGCGATGTCCGCCACCGTGACGCCCAGCGTTGTGGAAAATCCCTGGATCACATGCCCAAGGCTGTCACCCACGAGCACGAGATCGAGTGGCGTTTTTTCCAGCAAGCGCGCGAAGGTGGCGTCATAACAGGTGAGCGTGGCAAGACGCCGGACGCCTTTGGCGGCGAGGATATCGGTGACGCGCACCTTGCGCCTCGGCGTGGTCTTCGCTGCATTTTCCGAGTAGACCATTGGCAGTTCCTCGAAGGTCGGGCCGGGGATGTGAGTGTTTCATGAGCCGCTGGAGCGTACGCGATGTCCGTCCAACTCTTCGCATGCAGCGAATCGCCATATTGCCGGACTGTCAAGGGGCTGCTGCGGCTCCGAGGCATCGCGCACACCACCACACTGTTCGATTGGAACTCATTGCGAGCATTCGAAGCGAGTGGAGCGCTTGCGCGTCTCAATCCAAAAAACGAGGTGCCCGTGCTTGTGTGGCACGGCCGACCGCTCGTAGATTCTTTTTTGATCGCGGCTTTTTTGGAAGGCAGCGGTTGGCTCGGGAGCGGTGATGCGCTTGTGTTTCGCACGGCTGACGTGGAGCTGCGCGATGCGCTGATGACTCTTTACGCAAAGAGGGAGGCCACGCCTGACATCGCGAGGGCAACGAAGTGTTTGCGGGCCGTCGTCGCGAGTCCTTTGCCAAGCGAGCTGCAACTCCCATTGCGAAACCCGTTGTCGGATCCTGTGGCGAGCGCCGGGACGTTGCACGTCGCGTTTCTCGCTCTCGCGTGCCTTCAGCTCATGGAGCGTTTCGCCGGTCTCTGCGATGAATCCACGCGCGCGGACTTTGGGGCGCTTGTGGATCCTTTCGTGCGGCTCGACGCCGTCGGCGAAGTCCAGCGGGAATTCCAGGAGCAACAAAAAATCGAGCAGGGCTCCTGAGGCTCTCAGCGGCGGAACCTGTCCTTGTCGCGTGAGGCGTCTTTTTCGGTGGGGCCTGCGTCGTCGACGGCCTTTTTCAGACGCACGCTCACGGTGACGTCGAGTTTGTGCTCACGCACGATGGCAAACATGCGGTCGACCGTGGCCGTGAGGACGTTCTGCAAAACCTCCTTGGAAAGACCTTTGACGATCTCCTCGCGGCCCTTGTTGATGAGGTGCGAGGCTTCCTTGGGCAGCTCTTTTTTCACCTCCTTTATGATATCGAAACCCGACGACATGGTGCGCTTGAGCAGGTCGCCGCCTATTTTTGCAAGATCGTGCACGTCTTCCACGGTAAAACGGCGTGTCGATTCGTAGGAGTTCCCGGAGTGAATCGGTTCGCCATCGCCATGCATGGAGTCTTCCTTGTACTCGCGTGAGTTGTCATTTGAACCCGGGCGCGGTGAGTCGTTGCGCGCGTCGCCGCGAGAACCACGGGCATCGCGCGGCTCGGCACGCACGTTCGGAGTGGCAGGCCGACCTCTGTCATTCGCGGGCGCGCGGGGCGTGGCTCGCCGTCCACCGGTCTCGTGGGAGTCGTCGTTCATGCTTGGCATCTCCGTCGGGCGCGTGTGCCCGCACGGAGTCTACCAGTTCCGCCTCACGCGCGCACGCGCCGGCAGGTTTCAGCTCGCCTTGCGCGTCTTTTTGCTTACGCGCAGTCGCGCGTCCTGTGCTTCCACATCGCCTGGGTGCAGCTCGAGCACGCGTTCGTAACTCTCAAGAGCTTCCCCGAACTGGCCTAGATTTTCGAGCGCGTAGCCGAGGCTGAAGTGGTACTTCGCATTGCGCGGATCGCGATCCACTGCCTTGCCGTAGGCGGAGCGCGCCATCTCGAAGCGGTTCAACTTCAAGCAGACGATGCCGATCTTCGCAAAATTCTCGGGCGTAGGGGCGATGGATTCCATCTCCACCCAAGTGGCCTGCGCCTCCTTGGACTGGCTCAAACGTAACAAAAGGCGCCCCCGGATGAGCAGAGCTTCTATGTTTTCGGGTTCGGAGATGAGGTAGGTGTCCACGTCGCCCAGAGCGGGATCGTAGGAACCAACCTTCTCGTGCAGCCGTGCGCGCGAGAGCAGCACATCTTTTTGATGCGGCGAGGCCTTCATGGCATCAGCGAACATTTTGAATGCCCGCTGTGGATCGCCCACCGCCACGCACACGTTCGCTATTCCGTCGAGTGCCTTGGTGCAGCCCGGGTTCTTTCGCCTGGTCTTGATGTAATAATAGATGGACTTTTCCACGTCGCCGCTCTTGAACTGCAACTCAGCCATCTTCAGCAGGACGCTCTCGTCGCGTGGGTAGTCCACCAGCGCGAGTCGCACCTGTTCGAGTCCATCCTTGGGGATGGACAGGTCGAAATACAGATCGGCAAGCAGCATGCGACGGCCTGGTTGCTTGCCATGGATGGAGAGTTCCTTCGTGAGCTGTTCCACAGCCTCCGTCTTGCGGCCCGCCGCAAGGAGAATGTCGGTGGCCACAGCATAGGCGGGAAAATAAATGGGAGAGAGGCGGATGGCTCTGTCAATGAGGGACAGTGCTTCGTCGGCGCGGCCGCAACGTGCCTCAGCCTGTGCAAGGCTCACAAGCACGCGCACGGAGTCGGGTTCCTCATCGAGGAGCGCGCGAAAAATGCCGATGGCTGCGTCCAGTTCCCCGATGAAGAAATGCGATTCCGCATCGCGCAGCCGCTTCACGCGATCACTTGGATGGCGGAAACGCTCGACCACAAGCTTCATCTTCGCGAGGAGGTCGCCTGGCTCAAATGGCTTGATGAGGTAGTCTGTGACTCCCAGATCCACGGCCTGCACAATGTCGTCCTTGGTGGCCTCGCCCGTGACAAAAATGACGGGAATGTCGTTCCCTATGGGTCGAGTGCGGATGTAGCGGAGGATGTCGATCCCATTGCCCTTAGGGAGGTAGATGTCTGCCACCACGAGATCAACAGGGTGCGACTTGAGGTACTCAATGGCGTCACGCGCCGATCCAAACTCCTCGACGTCAAAAGCCTGGGTGGAATCGAGGATGCGGCGGAGCGCCTTGCGCATGGAGATCTGATCTTCCACCAGGACTACAGGCAGGCGCGGCTCGGCTTTGCCGGTATCCCTTGCTGACTTGAAGTTCTGTGTGGATAGCAAGGGTTTCACAGAGTCCTCGTGCGTGTTTCAGTAGGGCTTGTCAGAGACTTGTCGCCGCCATGCAGGCGCGCTCCTAGCCGGTATCGGCCGCCAGGGAGAGAATGTGAGGAGTGGAGGATCAGTCGTTGGCGGGAAGTAACAAGATCTTTAAAGAAAACGAAACCGTTTTCAAAATGGGCGACCCCGCCGACTGCATGTACATCGTCCGCAAGGGCGCGTTGAAGGTGTATTTCACCAAGGGCGCAGAGGAAGTGCAGCTCGCGGTCATCAAGGACGGAGCCATCGTGGGTGAGATGGCGTTTTTTGACAATAAGCCGCGCAGCGCGAGCGTGCGTGCCCTGCAGCCGTCGGAAGTCACCATCGTCACGAAAGCCGACTTCGAGAACCTGCTCAAGCAGGTTCCCAAGTGGATGGTTTCGATGATGCAGAGTCTCGTGTCGCGCCTCCGGCAGACAAACGAGAAACTCCAGGTCGTGGAAGCGCAGGTGGCCGGCAGCGGCGGCGCAGGCCCTTTGCTCCTTCCAAACCAGAAGCATCCGTTCCAGCACGTGGTCCGCGGATTGAAGCTTCTGGTGCTCGGAATTGCCCGCGACGGACAAAAGGAAGGCACGGGTTACGTGCTTCCTTTGGAGTCCGCGAAGGCGCTGTGGCTGGAAATCTCGGGTGAGGACGCCGAACTGTTCGATCGCATCCTCACGGCCGCCGAAAAGACCCGATTCCTGACGAAAAAAATCGACTCGATGAAGCGTCCCGTCATCTCGTTTGCAAACAAGGGAACGTTCTCGCATTTCGTGGATTTTTTCTGCAACCATGCGCGTCAGTTCAAGCCGCTCTCGCCGCCACTTTCGGTCGATGCAGTGAACGTTTTTGCGGCAATGGTCGATCAGGCCACCGCAAGCGGTTACGAAACACTCAACGTGAGCTTCACGAGCCTCAAGGCCCAGATGCAGGCGAAGGGCGTCGACACGAGCGGATGGGTGAAGGCGGCCGCGGAGCTCTCGGTGATTACGGACCTGAAGATGTCGGGCATCGGAGGCGATGTTACCTTCCGAATTCTGTTGAAAGAACACAAACTCGTAGCGCTCTACCTCCGGCATATCCTGATTTTCCGGGAGGCAAAGCTCGAGTGAGTTGTCGGTTGTCCGATGTCCGTGGTCAGGAGAGCAGTGAGTTCCCTGTCCTCACTCGAACGTTTCGCTGAGGGTGTCCACCACCACGCTTGCCGCATCCTCTCCGTGCGAGAAGTCCGGATTCGCGACCTCGGACGCGTCGTCGGTGTTTTCGTAGTCGATATTCAGGACCACATTGTTGATGTAGTCACGCCCGTGCTTGGCGTAAAGCACCTCGCTCACGAAACGCGCGAGCAGGTCGCCACCGACCTTGTTGGCAAGGAACCCCTTTGAATAGAAGTGCGCGAGGAGGTCGAGCTGAAGCTGAACGCGCTGGGTCTTGTCAGGCTCGTTGGCGGCGGCGTTCCATTTCGGCAGGAACGTCTGGTCAAAGAAATTACAGTATCCGCCGCCCCAACTGAAGTCGGTCTGTAGCACGTTGCAAGCATCTTTCGCGAACTGATCCTTGAGGCGTCCATCCGCGCGCGGTCCTGCGAGCATAGGAACGCGGTTGCGGTCGTCGTGCAGCCAGCCACTTGTGGTGGACACGAATGCTTTCCACAGAATTTCGTGTGTCGTTGTCTTCGGATCAAAAAAGCTCGTGACCGCCCCCGGAAGGAACGTGAGCGTCAGCGCCACGGACGTTTCTCCCGGGTACTCGCCTGCGTAGCGCGCCGGCAGGCCAAACAGAAAACCCGCAGGGCCTGTTACGTTGATCGCCTGGCGCAAAGAATCGCCAAGGGGCTGTGTGTGGTGCGCCGGAAAAGAACGGCGCCAGGTGTAAAAGTAGTTTCCTGTGTCGGTGGCGTTGCCTGCGCCGTCCGTGGGAAACAGCAGGCCGCTGCTCTTGCGCTCGCTGTCTGCGCCACCGAGCGTGAGCGTGTCGCCAAATTCCCAGACCTTGTAACGGTACGCGAGATCGCGCCCGCCATCCGCGCCAATGGTCACATCGTTCTCGCGCCAGGCCTCATTGAAAACGCGCGACACCTTTGGCAGCTTGAACCCAAGCTCGTAGTCGGCGCGTTTGTATGAATCCACCACGTTGGCCATGCGAACGGCGCGGCGCGGAGCGCCTGAAGGAAGCGCGGAGTCCAGCGTCGCAATCTCATCCGCATAAGAAAAGTCGGCGAGAAATTGATCCTTCATCTTCCAGGGAGCAATCGCCTGATCGCGCGCCTGCATCACCACACGGCCCGACAGGATGCGATCGTAGGCCGTGCGTCCTTCGGGAGTGGAAAGGTCGAGTTCGTAGTCGGCAAGCAAGCGCAGGCCGCGCGCAAAGTCAGCGCCAAGCTCCACCGAACCCTGCGCGTCAATCGTGTGGTCGGTGAACTGCTTCACCTTTGCCACGACATTTTTGTTGAAACCCTCCACGGCCTTGTTGACCCGATCTGTGGTGGCAGCGTTGATTTCGTCCACAGTCGTCGAGAGTTTGTCGGCGGCTTCGACGAACGAATCCACTTGGCCCGAAAGGCGAGCCGTGGCGCCGGATCCCAGCGATTCATCCGCCGCGAGGGCGGGCTGGATGCTGGCAAGTTTTTCGAACGCCTTCGGCAGAATGAAGTCCTTTGCCACCTTGGTCGCATGCGCGAGTGCAATCAGTCGATCGGGCTTTTTGAGGCCCTTGATTGTCTTGAGTCCCTTGAGCTTTGCCAGCCTCGTTCCGGGTAGGAAGACGTACTTGTTTTCGACACCGCCCGTTATGGCAAGCTTGCCGCCGGCCTTGGCGCTCTGGTGCGTCGTGACCTTCACGCGGACCTTGTCGCCGGTTCCGCGCAACACATGCAGGTTGAAAAGGCCCTGCGCGAGGAGGTGGCCTTCTGGAATCGCCGAAAGCGAGCCGGACATGGACGTCTGGAAAAACTTCGTGAGGCCCGCGGCGCGCTGCCAGTTGCGTTGCAGGAAAGAGCCGTTGACGTTGAGGAAGATCGACGTGGTGCAGGGAACCGAAACCGACTCGCCGGGCTTGAGAGCGCGTGCGCGTTCGGCATCAAGGGGTAGCTTTTGAATGTCAAAAGGGTCTGCGGCGGCCGCCTCTTTCTCCGAAGGAAAGGCCCGACCGATCTGTATCTCCGTTCCCTTTGAGAGCCCGAACGGGGCCGTCAGCGTTCCGCCTGTGGGCAAAGGAATGAGTTCGCTGCGAGCTATGTCAGCCCCAATCGCGAATATGTCACTGCGAAAATACACGTCGCCGTTTTTTTTGATGCCCTGTGCGTACTTGGCCGTTATGTTGAGCGAGGCGAACACCTGGCGCGTGAACGTGCGTTCTTTTCCGGCCAGCGAGGGCATCAATTCCTTGCCCTTTTTGACCTCGGCAAGAGTGCTGCGTGCGAGAGCCTCGTCTTCTTCGGACAAGAGTGCGAGGCGCACAGGCTCACCCTCAGCCACGAGATCGCCTAACTGCAGCGTCTCGCCGGTGGACGCCACGCGCGAGCTCTTTTTCACGCACGCCGAAAAAACGGTTGGAAGCGCGAACGCGACAAGCAGGGTGGTACGGATCGAATGCGTGGCCAGGGTCGTCTTCATGTAGGGCGCCTCCTCGTTGGAGCCCCGTCATCGGCGCGTGGGGGAGGCTTCTTGAGAAAGATTTTCCAGTGAAAACGACCTGTAAACCTGTATCGATCTTTTGACGGAGAGGACGAGCGGATCCTCGTAGGTCTCCGAAGGAGGAAGCCCGAGATCGTCGCCAAAACAGCACGGCATCGAGAGCGCGTGGACGCGGACGCCCTCCGCATTTCTTAAGCTGCGGGCGGCCGCGTGCAGGCTGGCATGAGAGTGGACAAAGAGAAAGACGACGTCCTTCGCGCCTGTTGCGTCAATCGTGACGTCCTCGATACGGTGCGGCAGGACGGAGAGGCCGCGCGTCTTGGCGAGTATGTCTGTTACGTTAGGGTGGTCGTAACGTAGCAGCGGGTCCACGGACACCGACCGCCAGCGCGAAAGGTAGCTCACATAGGCCGCCGTGCGCGGCCACACGCCGTCACCCACAGACACAGCGAGCACGTCCTCACGCGAATAGGCGAGGCGCAGTCGATTGCGCGCGGCCTCAAATATTCCAATGGTTTCGGATATTTCTTTGGCGGACGGGTAAAAACCTGTGGCCGCGAGTGTTCCGACACACTTAAGTGACAGAAAGAAATCAACGTACCGGAGCGAGGGTTTGGGCACGGTGAAGTGGAAGGCCTCGTTGGTTTCCTCCATTTCCCGCAGGGGACGGCGCGGCATTGCTTTTGAACCTCGCGGAAGAAGAAAAAATCGGAAAAGCCGATCAATAGGACTCAATCGATCGAAAATCCGACCGAAAAGAATGATAGGCAAAAAGATGACCATACTTAGAGTCAAATGGTCGGAGGCACGTGCGGTGAAGTACACGGTCATACACCTCGAAACCTTCGAGATGAAGGTGGTCGAGGAGATTTCGGACGAGGAAGTCGAACGGTGGCAAGCGGGTGTCACGGTGGTCGTGGATATGGCCACGGGCGCGGAGCTCGCTGTGCAGGGCGATGCTCACTCGTTTGCACTGGAACGCAAAGCCGCCTGAGCGCCATCAGTCGCGTCGTTGACGTTCGAGGCAGCTGGCCGCAACGGTTTCCATGCACGCGAGGAACGGGCCGTTGAGCGGGTTCTCCCGGTTGCAACGCAATGGCTCTCCCGTCACGGTGTCGCACACAACGCCCCCCACGCTCTCCACGATGGCCTGGCCGGCGGCCGTGTCCCACTCCCAGGTCGGCGTCTTGCGAAAATACACGTCGACTTCACCCAGAGCCACGAGCAGGAACTTGAGGCTGCTGCCGCGCCTCACGAGGCTTGCAAGGCCGAAACGTTCGATCAATGGCTGCTCCGACGCGTCGCGGTGAGATTGGCTCAGCACCGCTCTCAGGCTGTTGGCATCGGGTTGCGGCGGAACCACGGGCACAAAATCAGCGCCGCCGCGCGACACCCAGGCTCCCACCCCCTTTTTGCCCACCACAAGCAGATCCTCTACTGGCACATGGATGACGCCCCACGCGGGCGCACCATTCTCGATGCGCGCGATGTTCACCGTGAAGTCGGGTCTTCCCCGCAGGAACTCCTTTGTTCCATCGAGAGGGTCGACGAGGAGAAAGGTGGGCCAGTGGCGGCGTGTGTCCCATGCCGGCAGGGCGGCCTCTTCAGAAATCACCGGCTCGCCCGGGAAGATCCGCGCGAGTCCGACCGCTATGTGCGCGTCCGATTCCCTGTCGGCACGCGACACGGGGCTCTCGTCGCTCTTGAGTTCTATGCCGAGGGACGCACGTTCCGCAGCGAAATAGGTGAGCAGGAGATCGCCTGCCTCACGCGCGAGGGATGCGACTCGCACGAGTTCGGCGGGCGGAAGCAGAGGTGTTGCGCTCGTTGGTATGGCGTTCATCTGTTGCGGTTTCCTTGCAGCAATTGACAGAAAAATCGAGTGTGCGTAGCATCCGCCGCAGTCGTCAAGCCCGGCCCAGTTCAAGTACCAAGGAGTGACCATGGCTATCAAGAAAGCTTCATCCACTGTTTCCACCAGCCAGCTCATCAGCACCGTGGCCGAGAAACACAGCGAACTTCCTAAAAAAGTCACGAAGGAAATCCTCCAGGAGTTCCTCAACGTGATCGAAATGGAAATCGCGAAAAACGGCCGCAAGGTCCGTATCGACAAAATCGGCATCCTTCAGGTGAAGGAGCGCGCAGCGCGCATGGGCCGCAACCCTCAGACGGGCGAAGAAATCAAAATCCCCGCCAGCAAGAAGGTTGCATTCCGCGCCGCCAAGTCGCTCAAGGAAGCCGTTGGCATCGCCAAGCGCGCAACCGCAGGCGCCGTCAAGAAGGCTCCGCCCAAGAAGAAGGCCGCCGCCAAGTAAGGCTCCCGCACCCGCGAGCGCCCATGCCCTGCCGCAACTGCGGTGGGGCTTTTTTTGGTGCGCAGGGCTGGCGCGCCGCTTGCATTGTGCCCCCAAAAGCCTTGAGGCGGAGGGCCGCACCCATGAATTTGGACAATCGATGCACACGCGTGTCGAATCCTTCGACGGTGATTTCCAGTGGAAATCCGTTGATGCGTGGGCTTTTGGGGCTTGCCGTGTTGTCGGGCGCACTCTTCGCGCTACCGGCCTGCACCCGTGAAACAACGGCGCTGGACGAGTCCGTGGCGCTTTGCGGTGAACGCCATGACGCGCGGCCCGGTCAGTTCGGGCTTGTTCCGCGCCTTGCCTCCGATGGCTCTTTCATTCGCACATTTTCCGCCACACTCCACCGCGGCGGCACCAACAAACCCCTCGTGCTTTCCAATTCCCGCGGCTGCGTCTTTGTGGATCGCAATGCAACGGGCGTCCTTGTGGTGACAGGCGATGCGCAAGGCCAACCTATCGGTGGGCGCGCCATCCTTGATGGCAAGCAGGACAAGATTCTTTCGCAGATCACGCTGGCTCCACTTGCCTCTCCCGAACGCTTCAAGGCCTGTGGCGAAGACGGCCCGCGCCCCGCCGAAGAGATTCGAGTGTTGCGTGCCGATGAGTCGCCCGTGCTCGCCCGCGACATCGCTTTGCTTGACGCTGCCGGAAACCCACTGTCCGCCGCCACACGCCCCGCCATCACCCCCCTGGGCTGCGTTGGCACCACACGCGCTCCTTCATTCGTGGTGGCCTCGCAAGCGCCGGCGGCACAGGCCTACGTGGGCGAAGACGAGCGCCGTGCCGGCCTCGTGCGCCTCGACGAACGCCTCGAGCCCGGCCTCACACGCGCCTGCGCGACAAATTTTTCGGAGTCGCAGCGTGAGCGGATAGTGAAAGGCGAGCTCGTGGCCTTGGTAACGCGCGATGCGACCTTGGACAGGTCCACATTTCATGCTGTGGCTTCCAAACTCCCCGATTGGTCGGCCTGCTCAAAGGACGTCTGCGAGGCGAAAGACTGGCTGCCGCTCGGCACTCCAGGTGGAACAACGGCAAGCACTGCCGGTGCGTGCATCGTCATTGCTCGCAGTGCCGCACCATTTCGCGTCCGTTCGACGGCGAGCGCATCCGTTGGAACCACGCTTCTTTCAAAGTTGGTCAATCCCACCAAAACCCCAGCGCGTGGGCAGAGCCTCGCTGTTCCCTTGGCAAAATTTGTCGCCGCCGAAGCGCTTGCTCGTTCCTTCCGGGGACGTGTTCCTCAATGCTTCACGTCACGTGAAGGCGACCGCATTGTCCTTTCCGAAAATCAGGAGCTGCGGCTCGACGTCTCTGCCAGCACGGAAAGTGCGACTGCAAGCCCGTCCTCCGAAATTCAATTCGTCCTGCGCAATGCAGCCAACACAGAAATTTCTCGTTCCAACCGTTTCGAGTTGGTTGCGTCTTCTCGCCAGACCCTAAGTTGGAGTCCCTCGATGACGGCGCCTTCCACAGGCGGATTGCTTTCTGAGGGACTCACGCTTTCTGTCGAGATCATCGACCTCACCGGGCGTACCGCAGTGGTTGCGCTCGACCGGCACTGCACCGTGTTCGCTGAGCGCCCGGAAGCCATCGCGCCCGAAAAAACCCTTTTGCCAGCAACGACGTTTCGGCCGAAATCCTTTGTTCCTTTGTTTGATTCGGTTCCCGATGCGCGACGTACGGGCGTTCGGTTTGCGTATCGGATCAATAAAGTTGCCGATCGTGGATCCGACAGGTCCGCTTTGGCTGCCGCGCCCACTGGGGCCACGCGATTTGACGATCAAAAAACCTGCCTTGCCGACGGCGGACTTTATGAAGCGCCAGACGGCATTGTCCAGCTTCCTGGCGTTGGTCGATACACTATAGAAGTCCGCGGCTGTGCACTTTCCGGC
>Ga0163152_10005607_pt1 | contig 14634 bp, 12 predicted proteins | sample OliLakLV19MP8IB2_FD_148635 | JGI IMG/M metagenome (GOLD analysis project Ga0163152, IMG submission 148635) | Freshwater microbial mat bacterial communities from Lake Vanda, McMurdo Dry Valleys, Antarctica - Oligotrophic Lake LV.19.MP8.IB-2 | ecosystem: Environmental > Aquatic > Freshwater >... | reverse complement strand
CGATACCATCGCGATGGTCGGTGCCAAGAGGGGCAAACTCGCGGAAATCGCCGACACTGTGGTCGTGGTCAACGACACCCATTACGGACGTGCCGAAGACGCCCAGATGGGAATTTGCCACATGCTTTGTTACGCCTTCATGGAGATTCCTGAGCTGGCTTTGCCTAAGGTTTGAAATGAAGTTTCTTGAGAATGTCTGACCAGCCCTCCGGATTAAGACAGCACTTTTTATCTGCAGAGTCAGTCTGGTAATCATTCCCGCCGGTGGAGATTGGAACGGTCCATGCCTGGAAGCCTGATGAAGGAGTCCCAAACTTTTCACCTCCTGGAGAGTCCATCCCGCCACCGTGACGAGATCGACGGCCTCAGGGCCTTGTCCATTATCGCAGTATTGCTCTTTCACTTTGACTTGGGGTTGCCTGGTGGTTTTGTGGGTGTCGATCTTTTTTTTGTGATCTCAGGTTACCTGATCACCAGCTTGATCTTGAGAGACGTTGACAAGGGCCGGTTCAAAATTCTGGAATTCTGGGACCGTCGTGTGCGACGCATTTTGCCTGCGCTGTCGGTGATGGTGCTTTTCTCCCTGCTGGTTGGATGGAAGCTTTTTCTTCCGCTTGATTTCAAGGAACTGGCTCAGTCGGCGGTGGCTCAAGCCGCCCTGGTTTCCAATGTTTATTTCCTGAGAGAATCCGACTATTTCGGAAGCGCGGCCGAACTGAAGCCACTGCTTCATACATGGTCACTAGCCTTGGAGGAACAATTTTATCTGCTCTGGCCGTTTCTCCTCGTTTTTTTGAGTCGTTTCACGCGTAAAACAGTTTTCCAGACTATCGCCTGGCTCTCGGTTGCTTCTTTCGGATTGAGCGTTTATTTGAGCAACAACCATCCGCTCGCGAACTTCTACCTTCTTCCCACCCGGGCCTGGGAATTGATGGTTGGCGCGTTGATCGTTTTCATGCCTGCAAAAGTAAAATGTCCCCTCGCCCTGAGGGAGTCGCTGGGCTGGGCTGGAATTCTCGCCATCCTTGCATCCGCATTTTTATACGATAACACGACCCGATTTCCCGGCCTCGCGGCCCTGGCACCTTGTATCGGCGCGGGACTGATCATTTGGACAAATAACGCAAGTCTGACATCGGTGGGCCGGATTCTTTCCGCCCGCCCCTTGGTCATGATCGGTTTGATATCATACTCACTTTACCTCTGGCATTGGCCGGTGCTGGCTTTCTCAAGGTATTGGTCGATTGGCCCGATTTCGTGGGGAGAGCGCCTCGCTCTTGTTGGGGTCAGCCTGGTTTTGGCGGCGTTGTCCTGGCGTTACCTGGAAACTCCTTTTCGTAAACGGGCGGTCCTGAAACGTCGTTCTCAGATTTTTGCTTTTGCCGGAATTGCCACCGCGATCCTTCTGCTTGCCGGACTGTTCGTAAACAAGCGACAGGGGCTGCCTTCGCGGTTTCCGCCCGAAGTCTTGAAACTTCTCGATAAGAAAGCCTACCTGCCGTTCCGTCCGCACTTGAGTCTGGCCGACGTTTTGAACCGTGATTTCATCGAGCTGGGTCATGGAAAAACAAACCGGAATCCTGAAATTTTTCTCTGGGGTGACAGTCATGCCAGAATGCTGATGCCGGTGCTTGATTCACTTTGCAAAGAGCTTGACTGGCGCGGCCTGGGCGCAACCCGGCCTTTGACTCCTCCACTGCTGGGATATCAATCGAAGAGCTGGGAATTCACCAAGGACGAGAGCATTCCATTTAACGAGGAGATCGCCGCTTTCATACGCAGAAGCGGGGTGAAAAATGTGATCCTGGCGGCACGATGGGATGCCTATGTGACATTTGACAAGGGGAGCGGGAAAATTCGCAAGGCGCTTTTTGATACGATCGAAACTTTGCACCGCGCCGGGATCAGAATTTGGATCATGCGACAGGTTCCAAAACACCAGCGGAATGTGCCTCAGACCATGGCTGTTGCGATCATGCGCGGCTATGATCCTTCGGAAATTGGGATCACGCTCCAGGAGCACATGCTGGATATCCGCAGCCAGGATCCGGTTTTCGAAGGTTTGACGGAGAAGTTTGCCGGAGTTGCGATTCTGAATCCGAGCGACCTGTTTAAAACCGCGTCGGGCCGGTGCCGCGTTCTCGCAGGGGGGAAATCGGTTTACAGCGATGCCAATCATCTGTCCGTTACAGGATCCGGTTTGTTGCGCCCTCTCTTTGAGCCCATTTTTCAGACCAACCAGACTGGTGCTGTTTTTTCAGGTGAGATTGAAGGCTTACCTTTTGCGCCTTGATGATTCCTGAAAAGACCACGATCCATTCAAAAATCTGAAACATGGCGTGAAATGGGTGTGTTCTGTTGCTGTCAGATTTGATGGGAACATGCAGTGGTTGGATGATGAAATACTCGAAAGATTCCATAATTTGTTTGCCCGAAACCGGGTTTGAGCCAAAAGTGCGGTCCGAAATGGAACCCCCTCTTGTCATCGAGACCGAGTCGTTGTCCAAGTCGTTTGGAAAACAAAAGGCACTTGATGGTTTGAATCTCAAGGTTTCCGCCGGTGCCATCGGACTGCTCGGCCCCAACGGAGCAGGCAAGAGTACCTTCATGAAATGCCTTCTGCAGCTCCAACCAATCACTTCCGGTTCCGCCAAATTGCTCGGGCGTGAAGTGGGAAAGGAAGGACGCGAGATCCGCAAGCGGGTCGGTTACACTCCAGAACAGGATTGCCATATCCCCGGCATGGTCGGCTGTGAATACGTCACCTATTGCGCCGAATTGTGCGGGCTTCCATTCCAAGTCGCCCGGCAGCGTGCCCACGAAATGCTCGATTTTGTCGGCATGGGGCAGGAGCGTTACCGCAAGGTGGACACCTATTCGACCGGAATGAAACAGAGGTTGAAACTGGCCCAGGCCATCGTGCATGACCCGGAAATTGTGTTCCTGGACGAACCGACCAACGGACTGGACCCGAAGGGACAGGCGCAAATCCTCGAACTGGTCCACAGTCTCTGGCGGACTTTCGGGATCAGCGTGGTTGTTTCGTCGCATCTGTTGCACGATGTGGACCGGATCTGCGAACAGATCATTATCATCGCCCGTGGAAAAGTTTTGGTCCACGACACGTTGGAAAATTTGAAGTCACGAAAAAGGGGTGCGGCGGAAGTGGTGGTGGCGGACCGTCATTCCGAATTGCGCCAAGCATGTCTGCAGCGTCAATGGGCTTGTGAACTTCTTCCCAACGGGCATCTCAAAGTGGAGCATAAAGCAGAGTCCTTAAACCCGCTTTTGCAACTTTTGCACGACCTCAAACTGGCGCCGCTCGAAATCATCCCCAGCCCAAACGCGCTGGAAGAAACCTTTGTTCAAGCCCTGGAGATTTCCCATGCCGCTGCATGATGCCAGTTACAAACATTGGGACGGCGTCCATGTGGGAGTGTGGGGGCGGCGGATGGCCATCGCCCGCAACGGACTCACCGCCTGTCTGCAAAACAAATTCACACGCCAGCTGGTCATGGTCTGCTGGATCACGTCGTTGCTGGCTTCGAGCGTATTGTTTTTTGTCGGACAACTTTTGGTGGCGGACAGTTTTGTGGTGTTATGGATGGAAAATCTGAATCCGCAGTTGCAGGCTTTTGCCCGGCTGCTTAGCACTTGGTTGGAGCAACACCCGGAGATTTCGGTCAGGACCACCCAGAACGTCTTTTTTTATTATTATTCGGTTTACTTGATGCGATTCAGCATTTTTGCCCTCGGCATGGCCATTCCACTGCTGATCACAGGAGACCTGGCAAGCAATGCCATCGTCATCTATTCCTCCAAGGCGGTCAGCCGGGGGGATTATCTTCTCGGAAAATTTGCTACCGCTTTCGGCCTTCTGGCGCTGACCTGGTTTGGACCCGTATTTGCCGCGTGGCTTATGGGCAACATGCTGGCGCCCGACTGGCGTTTTTTCTGGCATTCGAGGGTCGCGATCGGCCATGTTTTTTTGTTTGGCCTGAGCAGCATGTTCTTTCTCAGCCTCCTCGCCCTCGGGGTTTCCTCCATTTCATCCAAACAAAAAACCACCACGGCCCTCTGGTTCATCTGGTGGATCCTCGGAGGTGTATTGACGCCGATCGCCATGCAAACCAAACCATGGCTGCGACATCTCAGTTTTAACTTCAATCTCGACCAGATCGCCCTCGCAGTTTTTAACATCGGCGAAGACATCCGGCTGGCTCAGGACAATATTCCGATCTTGGGCGAGATGTTGCGTGGCATCCGGGCCCGGACAATGGAGGCTTTGACCAATCCCGCCACCGGCGGATCGGTGATCGCGCTCGTTCTGATGGCTGGAGCCGCCATGTGGTTCATCCATAAAAAGGTCAAACCGGAATGAGTGCCATCGTCCAGGCTCGTGAGTTAAGCCGGTGGTACGGCATCGTCATGGGGCTTAACAATGTCAGTTTCGAGATCGAACCCGGCCTCACCGGCTTGGTCGGGCCCAATGGCGCCGGCAAAAGCACCCTCATTCAAATCATCACCGGACAGCTGCAACCAAGCTCGGGTGATCTGACAGTTTTTGATGAGCGACCCTGGAACAATCCCCGCCTGTTGAAACGGATCGGTTATTGCCCGGAAGGGGAAGCGATCCCCAAGGATCTGCGCCCGCTGGACTGGTTGAAAGGATTGGGCTTGATGTCGGGGATTTCAGAGGACGATGTCGGCGGACGTTGTGAACAGATACTGGACCGCGTCGGACTGCCGCGTGAACATTGGTCCAAGCGGATGACCCAATATTCCAAGGGGATGAAGCAGCGGGTGAAACTCGCACAGGGGCTTTTGCACGGGCCGGACCTTCTGGTGCTGGACGAACCGATGAACGGTCTCGATCCCATGGGGCGTCAGGAGGTCACCAACATGTTGAAACAGTTGGTGGAGCAGGGGGTCAGCATTTTAATTTCAAGTCACATCCTTGCCGAACTTGAATCGCTCTGTCAGAGCATCTTGGTGCTTAACTGGGGTCGTGTTCTCGCCTCCGGCAGTCAGAAAGAAATCAGGAGCGATCTGAAAAACTGGTCCGAAGAACTCACGATACAGTGTGACGCTCCGGAAAAGCTGGCGCGTCACTTTTTTGATGCCGGCGTACTGCTCGGGTTTGACCTGGATGCGCAGGAGTCGCTCCTCCACATCAGGGTCAAGAATGCCACTGAGTTTTATCAACGTTTCACCGGCTTGCTGCTGGGAAGCGATGTGACGGTCCACTCCATCCGCAGCCAGAGCCGTTCGCTGCGAAATATCTACGACAAGGTCACCACGTGAATGCTCCGCCACCAGTACCGCCGCAGAGTGTCACCAAAAACAGTGATTTGAACCCGGCTTTTGCGAGAGCCTTGAAGGGAATATGGCTGTTCACCTGGAAGTCACAGCTGACCTGGAAACGGCTTCCACTGCTCCTTCTTGGTTTTCTGGCTTTACCGGTGTTGATTTTTATCACCACACCTTCCCCTAAAACCTGGGCCTACAGTCATCGTCCACAAATCAACGAGCCAGACGAAGATTTTAACTCCTTCTCGCGCCGCTTATCGCGGGATAATTTGCGCCTGACCAAAACTCAGAAATCCGGGCTGCAAAAGATTTTCTTCGAAGAATATGAAAGATCTCAAACCATCCTCGATTCGGCACCTGCTCCCGAAGGCGGGACAGACCGGCTGAGTCCGGAAATTGAGGCGTGTCACCAACGTATATTGGAGCGCGCCAAACCGGTTTTGGATGAAAAACAAATGGATCGTCTGGATGCTTTTTCTCCACGCGACAAGTCCGAGGGACGGCGTCAGTTTTTGGACCAGGTCTGGGAGCGGACGACACCATTTTACCGCCTGCTCATTGACCTCTATTTTTTCATCGTCTTGCCCCTGAACTGCGTCCGCATGTGCGGTTCGGTCATCCGTGACGAGTTGGAGGCGGACACTCTGTCATTTTTGACCACGCGTCCGTTGAGCCGTGCAAAGTTGCTGGTGATTATGTTTCTGAGCCAGACGGGCTGGCTCCAAATTACCATGCTGATTCAGACCCTTTTGGTTTTTGGCACCGGTTGGTTCCGCGAGATTCCGGATTTGGGTTCCTTGTTTTTCCTCTTTTTGCTCGCGCAAATTTTCGCCATATGGGCCTGGAGCGGTCTGGGTTTGTTTTTAGGTCAGGTTTCCAAACGGTTCATGGCTTTGGCCCTGCTTTACGGTGCCGTGGTGGAGATGGGAATCGGACGGATACCGACCAATATCAACAATCTCTCGCTGATGGTTCATCTCAAAACTTTGCTTGGGAAAAGTGATGTTTTGCAGAACATCTACTCCTGGCCGGCAGCGGGTGTGGCTGGAGCCGTCGGATCATTGCTTTTTGGCGCGGCTATTTTTCTCAGCCTGGCTGCGGTGATGTTTACCTTCAAGGAATACCACCGAATTTCAGAAACGAAGAAGTGACAGGATGACAGGATGACAGGATGTGCGGTAGGGCGCGTCACTCCGTGCGCGCCGTCGGGATTTCAGGACGAATATGATCCCGAAACGGGTGGATGACAGGATGAGAGACTGGATTCAGGCAGCATCCGAGAGCTATTGCTCGGCTCTCCTCCTCTCAATTTTTAAATCCTGTAAACCTGGAAAAGGCAATTCAATCCGCAGATGGTGCAGATCAGAAGCAGTTGAGAAACCCAAAGCAATCACCTGCTTGTGAACGAGTTTCGCCGGAAAAATCTGCGTTTATCTGCACCATCTGCGGATTTCCAGCTTCAGGCTTTGCGCTGTTTGCGGAGATTCTCCCAGGGACCGGTAATTGCCAGGGTCAAGCCTGGGTTCTGGATGTTAACGAAAAGTGTCGTGGCATCCGGGGAAAAACAGGCTCCCGCCAGTTCGCTCATGTTTGTTTTTCCAATTTTGTAAATGGCTCCTTCCGGAGTCACTCCAAATAGAAATTGGGGGTTGGTGCCATCCTCGCACACAACCAGATCGCCCCACGGTGAAATCGTCAAGTTGTCAGCATTATCCACAAGTTTCGAATCGTTCGGTTCGATGAAGAGTTCCAGTTTTCCAGGGTTCTTGTCTTCTCCCGAAGTGCCTTCCCGGGCGCTTGGAAAATAACGCCAGATTTGGCCGCGCTTTTTCTTTCCACCGTTGGTGCAGGCAAAAAAGATGCTCTCCCGGCCATACCAAATCCCCTCTCCCCGTGCAAAACGGGCGGTGCCGCTCTCATAGCGGCCTTGATAGCGGAGGTCGTCGTCAGGAGATTCCACATCGTTGATATCGACCCATTCGACCGCGACGGATTCTCCAATCTGAAACGTCTGCTTTTTCCAGTTTCGTGTGTCTGCACTTTCGGAATTGCGGATTTTCAACGCTTGAAGTTTCCCCCCTTCAACAAGTTTCCCCGGGCGTTTCGGTATGAACCGGTAAAGCAATCCATCGGATCGGTCTTCCGTCTGGTAAACAATCCCTGTTTTGGGATCGACAGCCACGGCTTCGTGTCGGAATCGTCCCATGTCGATGAGCGGAACCGGCGTGGTCAGTGCGATCCGTTCGGAAGCTGGAACTTCGAAATTGTAGCCGTGATCTTTCTCAATGTCGTTTTCCGCCGTTTCAACCGTTTCTTCGCACGTGATCCAGGTGTTCCACGGTGTCACGCCTCCCGCGCAGTTTCTGTAAGTTCCGCCCAAGCTGAGAAAATGTTTTTCCAGTCGCTTGGTTTTGGTGTCGTACACCAGTGTGGTTGTTCCCCCGAGTCCGGGTTTTTTGCCCTTGCCACCGTCGTAGAGTTTTTTGATGTCGATCCGGCGGAGTCCGGCGCGTTTCGGCCCAAATGGACTGGAATCGGTCTGACCCGTTTCCACCTCATGGTTGCGGACGAGAATGGTCTTGCCGTTGCTCCCATTGAAAGCGCCCATGCCGTCGTGTTTCCCTGGCACGATCAGGCCGTCATCCATTTTTTCGCCTGTTTCGGAAAAAATATTATAAGAAAAGCCGGGCGGGAGATCCATGGTCTCAAAAAAGTCGGTGACCAGCTTTTCATCATCTTTCTTCACCAGTTCCTCGGTGGTTTCACCCCAGGCGGGACCTTGAACAAATTTTTGGAGTCCGCCAAAAGCAACGGCTACAAGGCCTGACCGTGCGAAAAAATTCCTTCGAGATATGCGCATAAAGATTTAGTAATGCAACAATTCACATTAGGACGTCTCTGCCGCGCAAGAGGATTCATTGTTTATAAGAAAAAGTTGCCTGATTGTCATTCTCCAGGTTTTCCGTCCGAAATTCTTCCAGAATCGGACCTGGAATCTTTTCCAGCAAAATTTTGAACGATTTTAAATTCTTGCTATCGTCTGAAAGCCAGGAGGCGAGGGCGCAGATTCAACTTCCTCCCGGAGCCGTCGTATCAAGACTGACACTCTGGGTAAACGGGGAGGAACGTGAGGCCGCTTTCGCAGGCAAGGCGGAGGTTCGTGCCGCGTATCAAAAAATTGCCGTGGTGCGTCGTCAGGATCCGGTGTTGGTCACTTCAAGCGGACGAGACCGGGTGTTGGTCCAATGTTTTCCGGTTCCGCGAAACGGCGGAACCATCAAAATCCGTTTTGGAATCACCGCACCTTTTACTCCTGTGAACGAAACCTTGGGTCACCTGCTGCTCCCTCAAATCATCGAAAGAAATTTTCATGCGACCAAAGAGTTTCGTCACAACCTTTGGTTGGAATCGCCGGAATCGATCACGACGGGAGCGTCCCTGCAGAATTCAACGGAGCAGGGGATTCACCGGCTTTCAGGCAGGGTTGTGGATTCGATGCTTAACCAGGGGCGGCCCGCGGTTTTTGTGCAGCGTTACGAAAAATGGAGGGCATCGCACTTTCGACTCGAGGACGGAAATGTTGTCCGTCAACGACTGGTGGCGGGAAATCAGAGCAACCCTGTAAAGCAGATGATTTTTGTGATGGACGGCTCAGTTGACATGAAAAAGTTTGCGAAGCCTTTCGCTTCAGTGTTGGAGAAACTGCCTGAAACCATCCGGGTTGGTCTTGTGATGTCGGGAGCCGATGGAACGATTTCAGAGCTGGCCCCAAGCCCGTTGAATGATTCCTCACGCCAGAAGTTTAGGGAGAAAATGGACAGGTTTAGTTTCAAGGGTGGCGTGGACAATGTCCTGGGTCTGGAGAGGGCTTTGGAAATGGTCGGGAGCGAGGGTGCGATTGTGTGGGTTCACGGTCCGCAGCCGGTGATGTTGAGTCCGGGTGCGTTCCTGATCCAGCAACATGAACGTCAGCCATCAGGTGCTCCCGTTTATGACTTGCAGGTTTTGTCCAGACCCAACCTGCTCGCCCAGCAATTGGAGCCGTTTCGGAGATACGTCTCGGTTCCGGTCGTTGGAGCCTTCGAGGAAGATTTGTTATCTCTCTGCCAGAAGCTGGTTGGAACACGGCCCTGGTGGAAGTTTGTCCGTGATCTCATCCCGCAGCCTGAGATGGTCGAAGGTCCGTTCACCAAGTCCAAACATCTGGCGCGGCTCTGGGCTTTTCAGACAGTTTTGGATGCGGTCGAAATCAACAATATCAAGGGAGCGGTGCAGCTGGCTCAAAAGTTTCAGCTGGTTACTCCGGTTTCCGGCGCAGTGGTTTTGGAAACTTTGGAGCAATTTAAGGAGAGCGGTTTGACTCCTGTGGAGCTGACCAGCGTGCCGAACATCCCTGAACCATCCACGTTCATTCTGATGGCGCTTGCCCTGATGGCCTAGTTCCTCTTCAAAGGACGGTTTAGGAGCCCTCAGTTTCCTAGGAAATAAGTGTGCCACCAGATTACATCGCAGAATCGTAGCAGTTTACCTACAAATTCTGCTATAGAGCCTCAATATGACGGAGACGGCGACGGTCTGCCGGACCTTTGGGAGCGGAAATACTTTGGCAACCTGTCGCAGACCGGTGGCGGTGATTTTGAAGGGGACGGGTTGACCAATCTTCAGGAATACCAGACCGGCTCAAATCCGACCGCAGGAGACCCCGCCGGTGCAGCTTGGCTGATCTTGTTTACACCACTTCAGTAGGCGGTGGGGCGCGTCACTCCGTGCGCGCCGTCGGGATGTTGGAAGGAGGGGTGTCGTTTTAGAAGGTGCGGAGTCTGTATGTTCTGCCACAGTTCGGCGTGCAGGGGACTTGCCCGGCCTACTTCCAGGCTGCTTATCGCTTATCGAACTCCGTGTTCTCCGTGTCTCCGTGGTAAGAACTCACTTCGCTGGTCAAAAGCGGCTCGCACGGAGTGACGCGCCCTACCGCACACCGCTCCAGTGAAAGAATTAAGATTGGAACATTTTTAAAATCCAGATATAGACTTGAAAGTATGCCAAGGCTTTTTACTGTTCAGTTTCGGCAATTCCTGAATTTCTTTCTCGCGGTTTTCATTTTGCTTTTTCAGCCCACTTCCAGCCGATCGCAACCGCTGCGCATCAATGACATCGAGGTGACTAAAAGCAACCGGGTCGAGGTGAGCACAGAGCCGCTCCTTCCAAATTTCGAATCGCTTTATTTGGAATCTGCGGATTCGCCTTTGGGGCCCTGGTTCAAGGTTCCTAATTATGAGCGGAAGAACCTTCCCGCTGGACATCAAATCGTCACCCCGCTTCTCCCCGATTATCAGCAACGTTATTACCGGGCACTCTTGTTGCAGCAGGGGAAAATACCAATTACCCGTTTTATTTCCCCCAACCAAGGCGTTCGGCCCGGATTGCCATTAACCTTGCTCGGAGCCAATTATTCCCCCACGCCATCGGGTAATACCGTCCGTTTTGAATTTGGCGAAAAGTTTTGGAATGCCCCTGTTCTTGAAGCATCCACCAACTACCTGGTGATCCTGGCACCAACCAATTTTGCTCCGCTAGTCTCCTCCACAGGCCTGACGTTTCGGGTCACCACTACCACCAGTGAGGGAACCGGCAACGGAGTGGGATGCGAAGTCTTCGTGTTACAAACCAATGGCAATAGATTCATGATGCGGCCTCAACAGTCGTTAATCATTTTACAGCCTGGTTCTGGGACGGAATCGCTCGTGGTGGGAGGGGGCATTCCTCCTTATCGCTTGTTACCGCTTTCGAGCAATGACTCGGCAAAGTTCAAAGCAGTCCTTTCCGGCCCGGTTCTCAACGTGACCACGAACACCGGATTTCCCCTTGTCGGCTCCTTTCCCTTTGCCTACGTCAACGTAAAGGTGGAGGACAGCAGCACTCCGCCGCAGCAGACTTCCAGCGACGTCATCGCCCAGGGGTTTCGGTTTAACCCCGAGTTGACCAATGTATTCCACACCCTTTCTCCGGGCGCCAAACCCGGGTTCACTCTGACCGCGCGATTCCAAAGGTTGATGAAACCGGAACAAATGGAGCTGCGTTGGAGCGCCAATACCCGGATCGATCTCAGCCAGTTGGAGGAGGGATCATTGCTCGGCCTGGTAAAATTGTTCTACAACAGTGATGTTTTTGGCCACCAGTATATGAAGGTCACCAGCGTCCGCAGTGATCGGGCCACGCTCGAACTGATCGACTTCCTCAATGGATCCAAAGTAATAGCCAATGGCGAGCTCATCCAAAATCCGCCCAGCCTGATTTTGACTGCACTTGGGCAAAAGCCTGCCTCCATTATGCCGACCACTGTCGATCAGGAATTTATTTTTGTAGATAACGTGCTTCAACTCCCAGCTTCGCCCGGAGAAAAGTTCAGTTTAACCGCTACTTTCACCTCGGTATCGCTGAGGGAAGACGTTTATATTCCGCAGCAGATGACGATCGTTCGAGAATTTGTGACCACCGCGGCCACGGTTGGTCAACCCAGGATCTCTCGGCTCATTCCGGTTCAGGGAGAAGTTTCACGCTATGTCACGATTCAGGGAGATGGATTTCAAGGTGGCAGCGGCAGCAACCTAGTGACGTTTGCCGGCCGGGATGGTGGACGCATTCCGGCCACGGTGGTCCGGCAGAGCGCTGAGGAACTGGTGGTTTTGGTCCCGCGCTATGCACTGAGCGGACCGGTTCGAGTGAGCATTGGGGATAAAACCAGCAACGAATTTCTATTCTTCGTGCGTTTCCGCGCCGACGCATCTTTCCTGTTGCCTGAGCTCAAAGCCAACACGCTTAGCGCTCCAAGAATCATGCATCAACAGCCTCGAGACGAATATGAGACGGCTGGCGAAGTCCCCCTGGAATCTGTGCAGGCGAGCCTCCTCGAAGGGCGGTTGGTGGTCACTAATTTGACGCTGCACCAGCAGGTGGGGATTTCAAAGATATATAATTTCTATTCTCGCCGCGGCGGTACGAATTTTGTGTATTACGCTGGACAGGAATCAGGCGGCTCCAAAAGACACATCTTCGAAGTTCGAGTCTCTCCCTTTTCATCATCGCTTCTGAGAACCATTCACGCTCATGACGATCCCAGCGGCCAGGGAGTTCATTTTGTGGCGCAAGGAGGGGCGGGCTTCTTTGGGTTCAACGCCGGCATTTTGTACGATCACGAGTTTACTGTTCCGATTTACCAACCCCCGTCAACGGGGTTTGTTCCAATCCGGATTGAGGCAATCTCTCGAGAATGGAATGCGCTGGTGAACAATCGCATGCGAATCATTAACCAGCTCAAGGTGGAGGTAAAACCGTGAAATTCCGCTTTCAATTCGCCCTCCCCGCTCACGCAGCCTGGAGACATCTACTTTTGAGCGCTTTCTTGATCGCCGCACTGGCAGCCTGCAGCACCGAGCAGCGCGAGGAGGATGGAGACAAGGAACCCAAGATGGGAGATTATTCCGTCACCCTGGCGTCGAATTCGGAAAAGTTTGAAGTCTCATCAGGCAGTGTCAGCACAGACCTTCGTGGGGTGGGTATCCGGGTAGAGTGCCTGGGTCATCCCGATTTGATTTCGTCCGATTGTGCGACCTTTAATCCGGCCTGGGGAATGGCTTCCTCATTCCCACAGAAGTTTTTCAACAGAATCTTCGTGGAGGATTCGTCGAAGGCTCAAACCACATTTTCCGTCGAGTTTTCAACCGCCGCCATAAAGTCTATCCGTCCCAATTCTGTCAGCGGCTACAAAATCTCGGGCTACATAGCTGTAGCGCCCCGGCGAGTCCCCAAAGGCCTTGCCCTGACTGGCAACGGACGGATCGCCGTGGAAATCTTCCTCGATGGTGGAACCGAGGAGCGTGAGATTCCAACCGCTGAACAGGCACAGATGACAATTATGCCAGATGACGTTGGTTACGATCCATTCACTAGCAATACACCTCCGCTATCGACTCCTCCTATCAAAGTCAATTACAAGGGCCCCAAGGCTGAGTTATCAGCATCGCTCACAGGTCTGGACGCCGCGCGTTTTTCGGTTTTTGTTCAAGGAGGACTTCCCCAACAACTAAGCGGGGATGGGGGTGGTCCTGAAGTCATTGTCACCTGGATAGGACCTGGCCCCAACCCTGGGCACGGTACCCAATTGATTTTGAAAACCAAGGCCTTCCGAGACGCGGATGCAACCACTGCTGTGGCTCAGATCCATCTCTAGTCTGTCGGGTATTGTTCGGAGGAGCGGCGCGCACGGAGCGACGCGCCCCACCGGTAGGGCGGGCAGTCCCCTGCACGCCGAGCCGTGGCGGAACAAACAAACTCCGCACGTGCGAAACGACATCGTTCATTCCGAGATCCTGACGGCGCGCACGGAGTGACGCGCCCCACCGGTAGGGCGGGCAGTCCCCTGCACGCCGAGCCGTGGCGGAACAAACAAACTCCGCACGTGCGAAACGACATCGTTCATTCCGAGATCCTGACGGCGCGCACGGAGTGGCGCGCCCCACCGGCTATTTTGGAAGCGATGCGTTAGGGGTGGGAAGCATCGCGCCGTGCGCGATTGAATAGGGTATTTTGACATTTTAAACTTTCCCTTCCCAAGTTTGGGCATGCTGGCTATAAATGAGTCATCACACGGCTGGATCTGTTTGAAAATGGGCAAAATGGTAGCGGTATTTAGGCACAATAATCCGCTGCAAAGGTCAAAGTTTTACGCGAATCGCAAATTGCCATTAAACAACAGGCTTGATCGAATGGCTGCTGTTCCAATTGTTTTTATGGACGTTCCAACTTACGCTTACATCCTCCGCAACCCGAAGGGCCAATTTTTTGTCGGGACTGCTGAGAGGGTGGATCTATCCATTCACCAGCACAATTCGGGTGCGATTGATCTCACACGTTTTAAAGGGCCGTGGGAACTTGTTTGGGCTCAGGCCTTCAAGTCGAATTCTGAGGCTCAACGACTTGAAGGATTGCTAAAACGTCAAAAAGGCACCCCCGCCTTCACCAAGATGACGGGTCTTGCAGCCTGATCCTCAAACCTTAGTGGTCCGTTTCAGAATTACGCTCACGTTCCCCAATGATCAATTCATTCCAGAGGCGCAGATGGGCTTGATCGGTCACTTCGATCAAGCACAGTCCTTTTATCTCTTCAAGAACCGTGGGAACATCGGCAGGAGCGGCGACGGGCTGCTTCAATCGCGTCGCATTCCAACCTCGCGGCGTCGAGGAACGCGGCGCAGGCAGCGTCCACAAACCCTCCTCCTCTAACTCGCGCAGCGCTTTGCTCGTCGTGGCGGTCTGAAGATCGCC
>Ga0163152_10005604_pt1 | contig 14641 bp, 14 predicted proteins | sample OliLakLV19MP8IB2_FD_148635 | JGI IMG/M metagenome (GOLD analysis project Ga0163152, IMG submission 148635) | Freshwater microbial mat bacterial communities from Lake Vanda, McMurdo Dry Valleys, Antarctica - Oligotrophic Lake LV.19.MP8.IB-2 | ecosystem: Environmental > Aquatic > Freshwater >... | reverse complement strand
GACCGTGGGGCGTGTTTCAATCCTTTCTCGTGTTCGCACCGCTCGGCGCGGTGCTCGCGATTCTCCTGCTCCTCCTGAAGAAGCGAAGCCTTCGGGTGGTGCAGCATCAGGCGGAGGCGTTCTGGCTCTCGTGGCTCACCAAACGAAATCACCTCGTGTTCGGCTCGGAGAAACCGGATGACCCGGTCCGGCTCCCGTACGCCGTTCCGATCGCGCTGGGCACGGCGGCGCTCGTCGCGTGGAAGCTCGCCTGAGCATGGCGGAGCGGCGGTCGAATTCGCGCTCATCCTGCCCATCCTCGTGCTGATCCTCTTCGGGATCTTCGACTTCGGGCAGGCGTTCCTCGCGCAGCACGGCGTCTTCGCCGCCGCGCGCGAAGGGGCGCGCCTGGCGATTGCCGCGCGGCCGGTGACCGATTCCGAGGTCGAAGCGCGCGTGCAGACGTATCTCGACGACGCCAACGTCGACGACGCGGAGATCTCCATCTCGCCGTCGGCCACCGGCGCCACCTCCGGCACCTCGCTCACCGTCGCGGTGACCAAGTCCTACTCGATGACCTTCGTGCCGCTCTCGTTCCAGCTTCGCGGCGCTTCCACCATGGTGAAGGAGTGAGACGGTGAACCTGCGCGGAATCGTGGTGCTCGTGACGGCGCTCCTCCTCGGGCTCGGGGCCGCGAAGGGTGCCTCGATGTGGATGCACCAGGCGGTCGAAGCCGAGGTCGCCTCGCGGGGCAACGACAGCCGCCCACTTACCGACATCGTCGTGGCGCTTCGGGACCTGCCGGTGTCGAGCCGCCTCGGTCCGCAGGACCTGGCGATCGTGCGGGTTCCCGCGGAGACCGTCGCCCCCACGACGATCCACCGGGTCGAGGACGCGGACGGACGCATCACGCGCATCAAGCTGTGGGCCGGCGAGACGCTCCTCGAGCCGAAGCTCGCTCCGCGCGGCGCGAAGGGCGGACTGCAGGCGGTGATCCCCGACGGCTACCGCGCGATGACCGTGCGCGTGAACGACGTCTCCGGCGTTTCGGGGTTCGTGCAGCCTGGCGCCCACGTCGACGTGGTGGCCGTGCTCAAGTCGCAGCAGCGGCAGGACATGCCGCCCACGGCGAAGATCGTCCTCCAGAACGTGGAGGTGCTCGCGATCGGACAGCTCGTCGAGGGCGGCAAGGACGGTAAAGACGAGAAGCCAAAGCCGGCGACGACCGCCACGCTCCTGGTCACCCCGTCGGACGCGGAGAGAGTCGCGCTGGCGACCAACCAGGGCGAGGTGTCGCTGATTCTCCGCGCGTTCGCCGACGACGGTCTCGTGCAGACCCCGGGCGTCGATCCCACCGGACTCGTGTCGCGACCGGTGGTCGGGACGGCGCCGGTGCGCCAGTCCGTCGAAGTGATTGCCGGAAGCCTGAAGAGCAACACCTCGGTCGCGAAGTTTCCCGACCAGAAGCCCGATCCGCGGGCGCCGCAGATCGTCGACGCGCCCCAACCGTAAGCCGACCGAAAGAACGACCGTCCGTGATCCGACTCGTCCCCTTCCTGACGCTCCTCCTCGCGGCACCACCCGCCACGGACTCCCAGGTCCAGCAGCTGGAGCTCGTCCGCAACAAGTCCATCCTCGTGGACACGCCGGCGGCGCTGAAACGCACGAGCATCACGAACCCGGAGATCGCGAACCTGGTGGTGGTCTCGCCGCGCCAGATCCTCCTCAACGGAAACCGCACGGGAACCACGAACCTCATCGTGTGGCTGGAGTCGGGCGGCACCACGATCTTCAACATCACGGTCTCGGTCGACACGGACCTCATCAAGCGCCGTCTCGACGACCTGCTTCCGCGGAACCGCATCGAGGTTTCGGGCGCCCGGCAACTGGTGATCCTTTCGGGCGAGGTCAACGACATCGCCGACATCGAGCACGCGCAGGCCATCGCCGAGAGCCTCACCCACGAGGTCGATTCGAAGAAGGCGGGAGCGACGGCTGACGGTGGCGCGCCCGGCACCGTTTCCGCGCTGGCAGGCGCCGATTCGAAGCCGGTCTCGAACGTGGTGAACCTCCTGCGCGTGGCCAGTCTCCAGCAGGTGCAGCTGGAGGTGACCGTCGCCGAGGTCGACCGCCAGGCCGTGAGGGAGATGGGGCTGAACGCGCAGTACGCCGGCTTCGACATCTTCGGTCTCTCCAACATCGGGCAGGTGATTCCTCCCGCTGGGCCGGTTTCGCCGCCGGGGCGAGGCGCCGGCGCCGAGCCACACTTCACGCTCTCGAACGCCGTCGGGGTGATGTTCGGAATCCCCAAATACGACGTGACCGGGTTCGTCCGCGCGCTCAAACAGAACGGCATGGTGCGGATCCTCGCGGAGCCCTCGCTCGTGACGGTCTCCGGTGAGAAGGCGTCCTTCCTCGCCGGCGGCGAATTTCCCGTTCCGGTGCAGCAGAGCCAGAACTCGATCTCGGTGGAGTTCCGGGAGTTCGGCATCCGCCTCAGCTTCACGCCGACCGTTCTCGGCTCGAACCGCATCAGCCTGAAGGTTCAGCCCGAGGTGAGCTCGCTCGATTTCAACACCGCGGTGCAGGTGGGGACGTTCTCCATTCCTGGACTGAAGACGCGGCGCGCGGACACCTCCGTCGAGCTGGAGAGCGGACAGTCGTTCGCGATCGCGGGGTTGATCAGCGACGAGATGACCTCCGAGGTCGCGAAGTTCCCGGTGCTCGGGGAGATTCCGATCCTGGGGGCACTGTTCCGCTCGACGCGCTTCCGCCGGCAGGAGACCGAGCTGCTCATCGTGGTCACTCCCCGATTGGTGCGGCCTCTCGACGTGGGGAAACGACCCGACCTGCCAGTGGACCGCCTGCGCCCGCCGACGGACTTCGAGCTCTTCCTGCTGGGCAAAACTTTCGGCAAGACGGACGCCATGCCGGTCGGTCCTTGGGGATTCGAGAAATGATCATTCGACGACATCGTGAAGACGGCATGTCCGCGGTGCTGATCGCGTTCTGCCTGGTGATCCTCCTCGGGTTCGCGGCGCTCGCGATCGAGAGCGGGTACCTCTACACCGTGCGCGTGCAGGCGCAGTCGACGGCGGACGCAGCCGCGCTCTCGGCGGTTCGTGCGCTGCAGAGCTGCGACGCGGACGGCGCCGACCGCAACGCAGCCATCGACGCGGCCCGCGCGGCCACGGCCGCGAACAAGGTCGACGGCATCGCCCTCGTGCTCGCCGACGAGGATGTCACCTTCGGGCGCTACTACCCGTATGGCGACGGCCAGGAACATGAGTTCGTCGAGACGAACAGCAATCCCAACAGCGTGCGGGTCGTGGTCCATCGCGACTCCGTACGCAACGGCCCGGTCCAGCTCGTCCTCGCACGACTGATCGGCGTGAACGAAGTCGGCGTCGCCGCCGGCGCGATCGCCAGCCGCGATCGCCGCCTTGTGGGGTTCGACCCGCCGGACGGCAGCGCGGGCAACCTCATCCCCTTCGCCGGCAGGGCGTCGTCGATCGGTCCGGTAGGCTCGACCGTCCGGTTCTTCAGCGGTGCCTCGCAGAGCGCGCCCGGAAACTGGGGACTCCTCGACCTCGACGCGGGTGGAACGGGCTTTCAGGTCGGGCTCAGCAACGGCCAGAACGTCATCAACGACCAGATCGCCGACGGCTACACCGGGGAAGCGACGATCGATCCCGACAGCGGCACCAACGCCAGCGGCCGTCCCGGCACGCTGGGCGGCTCGATCCGCGCCGCGCTCGAATCCCGGATCGGCGACACGGTGATGATCGCGGTCTACGACAGCGTCTCCGGCCAGGGGACGAACGCCGTCTACCACTTGACCGGGTTCGTGCCGGTGCGGATCAACATGGTGGTCGTGACGGGACCCCTCTCCCTTCGCGGAATCACCGCCACGGTCGTGGAGGCCTCGGACGCGACGTCCGTCACCGATCCCGACGCGGTAGAGAACTGCCTCATCTCCAAAGTGGTCCTGGCGCGGTAACAAACGATGGCAACCAACCCCACGATCATTGCGGCAACGGACGACGAGGCGCAGTTCGAGGCGCTCGCGAAGGCGGCGGCCGGACTGCCGGGCGCGCCGGTCGTCCGCCGCGTGTCGCCCTCGGGCGCGCCCGCCGCCGCCGCCGCCGGCGCCGACATGGTGGTGCTCTTCGTGAAGGGCCTCGACGAGGAGTCGACCCGCCTGATCGAGTCGGTCGTGCGAGCCCGGCCGGAATCGGCGGTGGTCGTCGCGCTGGAGAAGGTGGAGCGGCCGACGCTCGTCACGCTCATCCGGCTCGGCGCGACCGACGTCCTCGACCTTCCCATCAGCGTGGACGTGGCGCGGCAGACACTCGGACTCCTCCTCGGGCGCAAGCAGGTGGAGGAAACCAGCCGCAACAGCCGGATCTGGTCCGTGTTCGGCGCCGGGGGCGGCTGCGGCGTCACCACGCTGGCGGTGAACGCCGCCGAGCGGCTCGCGCGGATTTCGCCCGGCGTCGCCATCGCCGATCTCAACCTGGAGATGGGTGACGTCTCCGTCTTCCTCAACGTGAAGCCTCGTTACACGCTGACCGATCTGGCCCTCAACTCGTCGAAGCTCGATTCGTCGTACCTGGCGACGACGGTGCCGGCGCACAGCTCGGGCGTGCACGTGCTTCCCGCGCCGCGCGAGATCGAGGACTCGGACGAGGTTTCGCCCGCGCGCCTGCGCGTGATGCTGCGCTCGCTTCGCGGCTCGTACGAGCACCTGGTGATCGACACGCCGAGCGTCTTCAACGAGACCACCGTGGAGGCGCTCGACCAGTCCGACGGAATTCTCCTGGTCGCGATGCTCAACATCCCGAGCGTCCGCAACGCGAAGCGCATCCGCGCCGCGTTCGACCGGCTCGGCTATCCGGCCGGCAAGATCCGGCTGCTCATCAACCGGTTCGAGAAAAAGGCGGACATCTCCGTCGACGAGGCGTCCGCGCTCGTGGGCCTGCCGGTGTTCCACACCGTCCCCAACGACTATCCGTCCGTGATCCGCTCGATCAACGTCGGCGAGCCCGTTGCGGTGGTGAGCCCGAAGTCGGGCGTCACTCGCGCCCTGGAGACGCTCGCGGAGAAGCTGAAGGCGGAGCCCGGCGCAGCGGCGAACTCCGAAGCTCCGGCGGCCGCGCCCGCACCGAAGGAAGCGGCGAAGTCCGGCGGTTTCCGCTTCTGGAAAAAGGAAACCTAGGATGCTCCGCGATCGCTTCCGCCGCGGAGGGCCGCGGCCGACGACGGAGTCGCCGATCGTGCGGGACGAGCCTGCGCCTCCGCCGGCGCCCGCCGTCGAGCGGCCGGCCGCGACGGCACCGGTGAGACCGGTCGCCGCCGCTCCGCTGCCACTGTCGGCGGCGCATTCGTTCCAGCAGCTCAAGAGCCACATCCACTCGCGGTTGCTGGACCGCATCGACCTGGCGATGGTCGAGAAGCTCCATCCCGACGAGCTGCTCGCCGCGATCACGCCGGTCATCCGCGACGTCATCCTGGAGGAAGGGATCGCCCTCAACCGCCTCGAGATGGAGCGCATCTCGCGCGAGATCCTCGACGAAACGCTCGGCCTGGGGCCGCTGGAGCCGCTGCTCGCCGACCCCGGCATCTCGGACATCCTGGTGAACGGTCCGAACCAGGTGTTCATCGAGCGGAACGGCATGCTCGCGGCCTCCGAGGTGGTGTTCAAGGACGACGCCCACCTGCTGAAGATCATCGATCGCATCGTCACCCGCATCGGGCGTCGCGTGGACGAGTCCTCGCCGATGGTCGATGCCCGCCTCAAGGACGGAAGCCGCGTCAACGTGATCATCCCGCCGCTGGCAATCGACGGCCCCACGATGTCGATCCGCAAGTTCAAGCGGGACACGCTCTCGCTGGAGGACCTCATCCGCTTCGGCACCGTGAACCAGGAGATGGGGTACTTCCTCCAGGGGTGCGTGAAGGGAAAGCTCAACATCCTCATCTCGGGCGGCACCGGCTCCGGAAAAACGACGCTCCTCAACGTGATGAGCCGGTGGATCCCGCGGACCGAGCGGATCGTCACCATCGAGGACGCCGCCGAGCTGCAGCTCCAGCAGGATCACGTGGTGCGGCTGGAAACGCGGATCGCCAACATCGAAGGCAAGGGGCGGGTCGCGCAGCGCGACCTCCTCGTGAACGCGCTTCGCATGCGGCCCGACCGCATCATCATCGGCGAGGTGCGCGGCGAAGAGGCCCTCGACATGCTCCAGGCCATGAACACCGGCCACGAGGGCTCGATGACCACCGTGCACTCCAACTCCCCGCGCGATGCCCTCCGGCGCCTGGAGACGATGGTGCAGCTCGCCGGGCTCAACCTGTCGATGAAGGCGATGCGCGAGCAAATCGCCAGCGCGTTCAACGTGATCATTCAGCAGCAGCGATTGCCGGACGGCGCACGCCGCGTGATCGAAATTTGCGAGGTCACCGGCATGGAGGGCGAAACGGTGAGCCTCCAGCCGATCTTCGAGTTCGTCGAGGAGGGCGTCGACGCGAGTGGCGCGTTCAAGGGCCGCTTGCGCACGACCGGGATCCGCCCCGCGTTCGCCGACCGCATCGAGCGCTACGGGCATCCCCTTCCCGCCGCGATCTTCCGGGAGACCTGACGGTGGAATGGGCCGTCTTCGTCGGGATCGGGCTCGCCGTCGCCATTGCGGTCGAGGGCGTCTACCTCACGCTGGCACGCGGACAAGGCCGCGTGCGGCGGGTCCGCGCCAGACTCGATGCGCTCAAGGGAAGCCCGAGCTACACCCCGGAGGAGCGGCGCATCGTCAAGGAACGCCTGCTCTCGGACGTTCCGGCGATCCACCGGATGCTGCTGCGGCTTCCCGGAACCAACTCGCTGGCGTTGAACCTGGAGCGGGCGGGTCTGGCGACACGGGCGGCGAAAGTCGTCGCGTGGTCCGGCGGGATCTTCGTGGTCGTGTTCCTCGCCCCGCCGCTCTTCGGAGCGCCGATTCCCGCGTCGGGGATTCTCGCAATGGTGGCCGCGAGCGCACCGTTCCTCTACGTCCTCTACAAGCAGCACCAGCGCGTGGAGACGTTCAGCGAGCAGCTTCCGGAGGGGATCGACCTGCTGGTGCGAGCGCTGAAAGCCGGACACTCCCTGCCGTCGGGTTTCCGGCTCATCGCGGACGAGCTCTCCAATCCGATCGCGCGCGAGTTCGCGCACGTCCACGAGGAGCTCAACCTGGGCCGGCCCATCGACGAGGCGCTCGAGAACATGCGGGAGCGCGTGGACACGATGGACGTGCGGCTGCTCTTCACGTCCATCCTCATCCAGCGCGAGACCGGCGGAAACCTGGTGGAGATCCTCGAGAACCTCTCGGACACCATCCGCCGCCGCATGGTCTTCCGCAGCAAGCTCTCGGCGCTCACCGCCGAAGGCCGGCTCTCGGGCGCGGTGCTGATGTCGCTTCCGCCGGTGATGGTTCTCGTCATCTCGGTGCTCAATCCCACCTACGCCGCGCTGCTCTTCGAGCCGGGCATGCTCCGGCTCGCGTTGTTCGGCGCGGCAATCAGCCAGCTCGCCGGCATCCTCTGGATCCGCCAGATCGTGGCGGTGAGGTACTGATGGCGCTCTTCGAGCTGGGCATCTTCGCCGCGGTCGCGCTCGCCGTCCTGGGTGTGGCGTGGATGCTCACGCCGCGCCGCGACGCCGTGAAGGACCGGCTCGCCGCGCTGCACACCGACGACGTCCCGTTTGCCAGCGCCACGCCGGAGCCGGTGCGGCGGCGCGGATTCCTGGCCTCGTTCGGGCGCCGGCGCGCGAAGCCGGCATCGCCGGGCGGCGCGCCCGTTCCCGCGGATCTCCGGAGCGCGGAGGCCTTCGATCCCTCGATCCGCGGGTACCTCGTTGCGAAGGCCGTGTTGATGATCGCGCTCCCCGCGCTGACGGCGCTGGCGTTCCGGTTTGCGAACCTCCTCCACACGCCGTGGGCGCTGATGGCGATTCTTTCCGCGGCGCCGGTCGGCCTCTTCGCGCCGAACGTCTTCCAGGCGCTTCGCGAGGCGGCTCGCAAGGACCGGCTGCGCCGCGCGCTGCCGGACGTGCTCGACCTGTTGGTGATCTGCGTGGAGGCGGGCATGAGCCTGAACACCGCGTTCAAACGGGTGGCGGAGCGGATGCGTTCCGCGGCGCCCGAGCTGGCCGACGAGTTCCTCCAGCTTCACCGCGAGATCCAGGCCGGTCGCTCGCGCGAGGACGCGCTGCGAAGCCTCGGCGAGCGCGTGAAGGTTGACGAGCTCCGCGCGCTGGCGGCGATGATGATCCAGACGGACCGCATGGGGACGAGCATCGCCAAGGCTCTCCGCGTACACGCGGACTCCATCCGCACCAAATTTCACCACGAGGCCGAAGCGCGCGCGGCTCGCGCGACCGTGAAGCTCGCCTTTCCGCTCGTCCTCTGCATTTTCCCCGCCCTGCTCGTGGTGATCGTGGGGCCGGCGGCGGTGAAGATCGTCGATGCGCTGGGGAAGACACAATGACGCGGTGCCTTCGCATCGTCGCCATGGCGCTCACAAGCGCGGCGATCCTTGGCGGTTGCGGAAAGAAGAAACCGGCGGACGCCCCGCGCCCGATGGCGGCCGAGCTGCCGGGGCGCGCCATCCCGGCGCTCATCGCCGGCGATCGCGCGTACGCGTCGGGGGACGTCCAGGCGGCGGAGCGGTGGTACACGAAGGCGATTGAATCCGAACCGGCGTCGGTCGACGCCCACTACTTGCGGGCGCGGGCGCGTCTCGATCGCGGGAATGTCGAAGGGACGGAGGCCGATCTCGGCCGCGCGCTCGCACTCGATCCGCGCCATTGGGAGGCCGTGTGCCTGCGCGGCGTCCTCCTCGAGCGGCAAGGGAAGCGGGAAGAAGCGTGGGCCGCGTTCCGCGACGCGCGCAACCTCGCGCCGAACGCGCTCGCGCCGCGGAACAACCTGGCGTTCCTCGCGCTCCTCGAGGAGCGCAACCAGGACGCCTTCGATCTGCTGCAGACGCTCGCGCGCGAGTTTCCGGACGCGCCCCGAGTGTTCAACAATCTGGCCCTGGCGGCAGACCGCCTCGGCCGCACCGATGACGCACGAAAGGCCCGCGCGGAAGCGCTGCGGGTCGAGGGAGCGACCAAATGAAGATCCCCAGAACATCTCTCCTGCTACTCCTCGCCATCGCCGCCGGGGCCTGTGATCCCGCGTGGAATCGCGGAGCCGCCGTCCGCAAGACCCTCGACGCGCAGGTCACGACGTCGCCGCCGAAGCTGCGCGATGCGGCCGCGAAGGCGCGACAGGCGCTGGCCAAGTGGGAGAGCGAGTCCGCCCTGCGCCTCGACGTCGCGGTCGACGAGAGCGAATACGAAATCGCTCGCGCGTTCTCGATCGCGGGCCTCGACGACCTGCACTGCAGCCAGTCCCTGGAGATCTTCGCCAGCGCGACGGAGATGATCACGAGCTCACCGACGCCGCTCGATACGGATGGCATCGAGTCGGTCGCGTTCCTGCTCGACCGGAGTCGTGAGCTCGCTCGCGTCGCCGGCGGGCGTACGCCCAGCGCCACCTCGCCGAACAACGCGCTCAAGACACTCCGGAAGCACCAGGCCGACCCCTCGCACTATTCGTATTGACCCGGGTTGAGGAGCCGGCGGCGCGCTCGATCTGCCAATTTGAGAGTCCCTCTGGACGAGAGGAAGCGGACCCTGTGAAATGAAGCGTGGCCGCGCTGATCTTTGCAGAACCGGGATCCAGCCAGCGGCAACACGTCCTCCGTGGTGATCGGACGACGGTCGGCCGTCACGGCGAGAACGACCTGGTTCTCGGCGACACGCTGGTCTCGCGTCGCCACTGCATCATCGAAGGGCGCTCGACCGGGCACGTCCTCGTCGACCTGAGCAGCACCTACGGCACCTACCTCAACGAGGAGCGCGTCGAGGGGGCGAAGCCGCTGAAATACGGCGACAAGATCCGTGTGGGCAAGACCACGATGCGGTTCGCCGAAGAGGTCGAACACACGAAGACGGCGACGACGAGCGGCTCCGTCGACCAGCATTCGACCGACGGCGGCACGCGGAAGCAGCCGTCGCTCGCGCGCGACCTCACGGAAGCGCGGATCCTCGCGGAGTCGATTTCCGCGTGGGTGAAGAAACAAGGCGACTCCGCGACCACGGCAGGCGAGATGCAGCGCCTACTCGACCGGCTTTCGAGCTTCGAGGAATCGCTCGTCGAGATGGAGCAGAACCGCGTGCTCGCGCAGACGTTGAGCGCGGTCGGCCAGATCATCAACCAGGTGACCGACCTGGATCTCGTCCTTCGGATCACGATGGACCACGGCCTGCGCGCGCTCGGCGCGGAGCGCGGCTACATCCTCCTGCGCGACGTGGAACTGGGGACGCTCTCGGTGCGCATGACGCGCAACATGGGCGACATCCGCGGCTTCAGCCAGAGCATCGCGGAGAGCGTGATCGCGAGCGGAAAGTCGATCCTCACGACCGACGCGCAGGTGGATCCGCGTTTCTCGAAGGCAGAGTCCGTCATGATCAACGCGATCCGCGCGGTCATGTGCGTGCCGCTGCGCGGCAAGAACGTGGAGTCCGTCGGCGCGATCTTCGTCGACGGGATCCCCGGCAATCCGATGTTCAGCGATCGCGGCATGCAGTTCCTGAGCAGCTTCGCGGGACAGGCGGCCACCGCCATCGAGAACGCGGCGCTCGCGCAGAAGAGTGCGCTCGAGCAGCGGCGGCGCGAGCGGCTCTCGCGATACTTCTCGGGACCGGTGATCGACGAAATCCTCGCTGCCGGTGAAGGCAGCGAGTCCGAAAAGCTCGGCGGTGAATCGCGAACGGTGACGCTGGCGTTCACCGACATTCGCGGTTTCACCTCGCTGCTCGAGAGGATCAAGCCGGCGGACGCGGTGGAGATGCTGAACGACTATTTCACCGAGGTGGTCGACGAGGTGATCGCGGAGGAAGGCACGCTCGACAAGTTCATGGGCGACGGCCTCATGGCGTTCTGGAACGCGCCGAACGAGCAGGCGGACCACGCGATGCGTGCGGTGAAGGCCGCGCTGAAGATCCAGGAACGCGTGGGGCTGATGCTCGCGCGCTGGAAGCAGGAGAAGCGCTCGTTCGTCGAGCACATCAGCGAGATCACGACCGGGATCGGCATCAACACAGGCGAAGCGATCGTCGGCAACATCGGCTCGCCGAAGCGCATGGAGTACACGGCGATCGGCGACTCGGTGAATCTCGCGGCGCGCCTGCAGGGTGTCGCGAAGGGCGGCGAGATCATCGTGAGCGAGGCGACGCTCGCGCTGGTGAAGGACCGCGTGCGCTACACCGAGCTCGAGCCGGTCGCGATCAAGGGGAAGGCGCACCTGGTGCCGCTCTTCCGCATCGACGCGTTGCTCTGACCCGGGGCCAACGGGTGAAGCGCCAATCTTCACCCTGAGCGAGCGAAGCGAGTCGAAGGGCTGTTCGAGATCACGAAGCGCCCTTCGACTCGGCCGCAAACTGCCGCGGCCTCGCTCAGGGTGAGGTTCCGGCGAGCGTGAAGCCGGCGTGTTGCAGACCCCCGAGCAGCGTATCGGCGCCGAGGATCTCGGGCGCCGTCATCGCGCCGGATGCGGCGCGGCCCGCGCACAACACCTGCGCGACGAGTACCGCGGGTAGCGCCGCGATCAGCTGGCCGTCCTTCGCGCCGGACAGCGATGCGCGTGCGGACGTGCCGTCCGGCCACCACAGCTCCGCCATCACCGCGCCCCCCGACGAGCCGCTCCGCGGGGCGAAACGACCCAGCGTCGCGAGCACCGCGGCCGTCCGCTGCCCCGCACGGAACGGAAGTCGCGAGAGCACGCCAAAGCCGGCGTTCGCGATCGGGTTCTCGAAGCCGACCTTCACGCGCACGTCCGCCACGCCTTCGGCGGCGAGCAGGTCGTAGTCCGGCGCGTCGTAATCGAACGCGGCTTTGTTGCCGAAGGGCGCGGGCAGCGGGATGCACTCCTTCCCGCGAAAGCCCACGAGCGAACCTTGCGGCGCCGCGATCGTGCGGCCCGCCTGCGCGGAGGCCGACGCGATCGCGCCGTAGCCCTTCGCGTTGTCGTTGCCGATGAAAAGCGTGATCCGCGCGCGGGACGGCGCGGAACGCGCTCCGCGCGCCGCGCGCACGAGCGCCATCGAGACCGCCGGGAAACTCGAGCAACCCCATACCGCGGCGACGCCGCGCTCACGCAGCCGCGGATCGAGCGCGCGGACGGCGGTGGCGTAGGTGCGGTCGTCCGCGATGTCGACGTGGTGGCAGCCCGCGTCGAGGCAGGCCTCGAGGAGCGCCGTGCCGAACGTATGGAACGGACCCGCCGCGTTCACGACGACGGGCTTGGCCGCGAGAATCGGCGCGAGCGCGGCGCGATCGGCGAGATCGAGCGCGATGCCCTCGTGCCCCCTGCCGAGTGCCGCGGCGGCCGCTTTTGCGCGCGCGCCATCACGTCCCGCGATCGTGACCGCGACGGATCGCCGCGCGAGCTCCCGCGCGATGTGCGACCCGAAAACCCCGTAGCCACCGACGATCAGCGCCCGCGTCAGCGCTTCTTCGCTTTCGTCGCGCGCTTCACGGCTCGCTTCACCACGGGGCGCTGGAGCGTCGCGAGGCGCGAGCGCGTCGACTTCGCCTTCTTCTTCAGCACCTTTTTCAGGAACGGGATCGCCCTCGTCGAGAACGCCCGCGGATCCTCTTCCATGAAGAGGTGCATGCCGCCAGGCACGATCTGCAGCTTCGCGCCCTTGATCGCCCGAACCAGGCGCTCGGCTTGCTCACGCGGGAACCACTTCTCGCGCTCGCCCCACAACAGGAGCGTGGGCACGCGGATCATCGGGTAGAGCGCCGCGCCACGCGCGATCACCGTCTCGTCGAAGCCGCGCACGAGCGCCATGAACGCGCGCTTCCCGTTGGGCAGATTGAGCTGGCGCCAGTGCTCGTCCACGCGATCGACGACGCCGGCGTAGCCTTCGTTGAAGTTCCACGCGCGAAACGTCGCCTCGAGCGCACGGCGATTCATCACCCAGTGGCCGAAGCCGTTCAGGAGCGGATGACGCGCGAGACGCAGGTCGAGCGGCAGATTCACCGGCTCGGGATACGCGAGCGCGTTCGACACGATGAGCGCGCCGACGCGATTCGCATGACGCGCGGCCAGCAGGAGCGCGAGCAGCCCGCCGTACGAAACGCCGCAGACCGCTGGCCGGTCGAGCTCGAGCAGGTCGATCACGTTCGCGAGCTCTTCGACCAGCGCGTGCGTGGTCATGTCCGCGCCGAGCGGTTTCTCGGAGTAGCCGCTGCCGCGCAGGTCGATCGCGACGACGTCGAAGCCCGCCTTGCCGAGCAGCCGCGCGACACCGCGCCACGTGAGCGTCGAGTCACCGAGCCCGTGGACGAGCAGCACGGGGCGTCCGGTCTTCTTGCCCGAGCGCTCGTAGTGGAGGTCGAGCCCGCCAACCAGCACGAAGGTCTTGTCGGGGAAGCGATCGCGCCAACGCTTCACGCGGACGTCTCCATTTTCTGCGAGAAGAACTCCAGCAGCAGCGAGCTCACGGCCTCCGGCTGTTCGTCGTTCACCCAGTGGCTGCACTCGGGGATGTATTCGATGCGGTACGGACCCTTCACCCACTTCTCCTGACCGAACGTCAGCTCCTTGCCGAGCGCCGAGTCGTTCTCGCCCCAGATGCATAGCGTCGGTGCAGCGATGCGGTGCTTTGGGCCCACCCAGGGGGCGCGGAACGACGCGCGGTAGTAGCTCAGCGCGGCCGTGAGAGCGCCGGGCACCTGCAGCGCCTTCCGGTACGCGTCGAGATCGGCGTCGCTGAACGCAGCCTTGTTCTTCGCGAGCCCACGGAAGAGCGGCGTCACGATCGACGCGTCGTTCTTGAGAATGGTGCGCTCGGGGAGCCATGGGAGCTGAAAGAAGAAGACGTACCAGCTCTTTCGCAACTGACGAAAGCTCGTGATCAGGTGCTTCGACATCTGGCGAGGGTGCGGGATGTTGAGGACCGCGAGCTTCGTCACCACGTCGGGATGATTGGCGGCCGCCGTCCACGCGACCATGCCGCCCCAATCGTGACCGGCGACGTACGCGGTCTTCTCGCCGAGCGCGTGCGTCAGCGCGACGACGTCGGTTGCGAGCACGTCGAGGCGGTAGTCGCGGACGCGCTTCGGCTTGTCGGTCTCGTTGTACCCGCGCAGATCCGGCGCGACGACACGGAATTTCTTCGCGAGCACCGGGATCTGGTGGCGCCACGCGTACCAGAACTGCGGGAATCCGTGCAGCAGGAGGAGCAGAGGGCCTTCACCCGCCGTCACGTAGTGGAAGCGCAGGCCGTTGGCCTGCACAGACTCGTGGCGCCATGGCGAGGAGGGCGAGGACACACCGGGATTCTGCTATAGATGCGACGCTCCACGGCCCCGATATGCGACGTCCTCCCCCTCTGCTCGTCCTCGCCTTCATTGCGCTCTTCGCGATGACGGCTTTCGGCATGACCCTGCCGACGCTCGCGTACCTGGCGCAGGACTTCGGCGCGAGCGACGTACAGGTGGGATTGCTCGCCGCCTGCTATCACGCGATGCAGCTCCTCCTCGCGCCGGTGTGGGGCGGCGCGAGGAG
>Ga0163152_10005603_pt1 | contig 14645 bp, 13 predicted proteins | sample OliLakLV19MP8IB2_FD_148635 | JGI IMG/M metagenome (GOLD analysis project Ga0163152, IMG submission 148635) | Freshwater microbial mat bacterial communities from Lake Vanda, McMurdo Dry Valleys, Antarctica - Oligotrophic Lake LV.19.MP8.IB-2 | ecosystem: Environmental > Aquatic > Freshwater >... | reverse complement strand
ACCTGCTGAGATAAAAGAAGTCACCGCAGTTGTTAGGCCTGTAGCAAAACCACAACCTCAGATGCCCGAAACTACCATTCGTATTTCTGAAAAAGTTACTGGCTCGGATGAAATAAAAGAAGGCGGGCTTGCAGAATTGATTGAAGGTACGGATGGCAACCGTAAATATCTCGCCTTACATCGCACGGCAAAAGTGGGTACTATTCTTAAAGTAAGAAATGAGTTGAACAACCGCGAAGTGTTTGTGCGCGTAGCAGGAGATTTACCTAACATAGGTGCTAACAATAATGTCATCATAAAAATCTCTAAGTCTGCGTATGATCGCTTAGGCGCGATTGATGTTAAGTTTAGAGTAGAGGTGACATATTATAAATAAAGTAAATGAAGGCGCAGGCTTGCCTTTTGAGTTGAGTGCAATTTAATTTTCGCATACTATGCTGACCTCACCCCGGCAAACGTTCTGCAACTAGCACGATTTTCCTGCCCCTCTCCAGTGGAGAGGGGAGATACTATGCTGCCACTCAGCAAATGCTTGTGGGGTTAGGTCAATGAACGCGACAACTTAAATTGTACACTTTGAGTTTACGACAGCTTTTTAGATTTTTTGTTTTCAGGGCTAAAGCCTTAGGGAAGTTGGTTCATATAACCACAGGCTTAAGCGTTTGGTTATATGTGATCATACAAAAAAGAGACTTTAGTCCCATGAAAAAACGTAGCACATCCTGCCTTTTCTTTCTGGTCATTACTCAGCACTTGCTGGCGCAAAATCTGGTTACAAACCCTGGCTTCGAACAATATTATAAGTGCCCAGGCTCGTTTAGTTATATTTCGAAAGGAGAAATTTCACCAGGCTGGTTTTCGCCAAGCTCGGGTACTCCCGATATGTTTCATATGTGTAGCACAGGCGAGGCTGGTGTGCCAACCAACTGGGCCGGTTATTCAAAAGCCTATACAGGTTCGGGCTATGCCGGGCTTTATGGATTTATAATAAGACCCAGTAAAACATATAGAGAGTACTTACAGTCAAAATTGGCATCACCTTTAGAAGCAGGCGCTAAGTATCAGGTAGAGTTTTACTTTAAACTTTCCTCCAACTCAAAATACAGCATCGACCGGATTGGATTTTTACTAACGGATTCATTGTATTCTATTTCTAATGATGAGGTCTTTCCTGTCCCGGCAACCTACGAGCGAGTTAATCGGGAAATATATACGCGCGGTTCGGGGTTGTGGACACGTTTTTCCTATGTGCATATTGCGACAGGTGGAGAAAAGTATTTGGTAGTAGGTAATTTTTCTGATGATGAAAAAACGCGAAACGTGTTAATACCAAACTCACAAAGCACGGAGCCTATGCTTGCGGCCGCTGCTTACTTTTATATAGATGATGTAAAAGTTGTTAAAGTTTCCGATTCACCCGATGCCCCAGTGCTTACCGGTTACCCAGAAATAAAAACCAATGAAGATTATATTTTAAAGAATATCCAATTCAAGTTTAATGATTATGCCTTGCTGGAGACTTCCTATCCCGAATTAAAAAAACTGATTGACATCATGCGATTCAACAAAACCTGGAAGGTAGTGGTGAGTGGCCATACCGATGATGTAGGAACGGATGCCTACAATATGCAGCTTTCATTATTCAGGGCGGGTAGTGTTGCCGATTATCTGATTAATCAGGGGATAGAGCCAACACGCATAAAGACACAAGGCTTTGGTAAGCAATCACCTTTGGTAAAAGGCAATGATGACACGTCACGTGCTACAAATCGCAGGGTTGAACTTCGATTTTTAAACTAATGCCAACAAAGAAAATGGATTGGCTTTATCTTAAAGAATTTCTTGACTCGAAAGTTGAGTTGTACAATCAAGGTGAGTTTATAACGCTTGACCCAATATCTATCCCACATCAATACACAAAAAAGCAAGACATTGAGATAGCTGGATTTTTTGCAGCAACCTTAGCGTGGGGCCAGCGTATAACCGTGATTAACAAATGCAAAGAGCTTTTGCAAATGATGGACAATGCACCGCATCAGTTTCTGTTACAGCACAAACTCTCCGATCTTAAACCGTTTGAGAATTTTAAACATCGGACTTTTAATAGTACCGATGCGCTTTATTTTATCGAATCGCTGGCAACGTATTACCGAACTCATGAATCTTTAGAGGATGCGTTTGTTGGTGTGGAAACAGATTCGACTATCGAATCCGGGTTGATAAACTTTCACAAGCAGTTTTTCAGTCTGCCGGATTACCCGTCACGCACCATCAAGCATGTTTCAACACCTGCGCGCAAGTCAGCTTGTAAAAGGTTGAACATGTATTTGCGCTGGATGGTTAGACAAGATAACAAAGGAGTCGACTTCGGCATCTGGAAGAAAATTAATCCTGCCCAACTTATTTGTCCATGCGATGTGCACGTTGAGCGCGTAGCTCGAAAACTTAACCTAATCCGCAGCAAGGGAATGAATTGGCAAACCGCGCTGGAACTAACCTCCAATCTGCGGAAGCTTGACCCGATTGATCCTGTTAAATATGATTTTGCGCTTTTTGGATTAGGAATTATGGAACGGTTTTGAGGTTGACCGACCAAAAAAAAGTTTAAAATTTTTTCATTAGATTTAATGCATGAGAATAGAGAAAATTAATACAACAATCGTTGATGGATATGTTGGCCTTTTAGATAATTTAAGTACTAAATACAAATTTGGGCAGCCGTTCTAATGATTCTCAATCATCGAAAATATGACGAACGGTTATGCAACTCTTCAAAAAATATTTTTACCTTAAACCTTCGTTTCAAACCAATTTTCTAACATGAATTTAAACATTGACGCAGAAGAAAAGAACACCTATGATGCTATTGTAGTGGGCACTGGCATTAGTGGCGGTTGGGCAGCAAAGGAGCTGAGTGAGAAAGGATTAAAGACTCTTGTTTTAGAGCGTGGTCGTGATGTAAAGCATCCCGACTATCCTACAGCAACAAAAGATCCCTGGCAGATACCAAATGGTGATAGGCCGACCCAAGAAGCATTGACAAATCAATTTAAGCAAGCACGCACTGGATACACGGTTCGTCCTTCAATTGCACATTGGTTCGTGAATGATCTTGAAAATCCTTACAGCGAAAAAGAAGGCAAGCGTTTCGATTGGATGCGTGGCTATCATGTTGGCGGTCGTTCGCTTACATGGGGTCGTCAAAGTTATCGCTGGAGTGATATGGATTTTGAAGCTAATGCGAAGGACGGCATTGCCATAGATTGGCCAGTTCGATATGCTGAAATAGCACCCTGGTATGAGTATGTTGAAACTTTTGCTGGCATTAGCGGTCAGGCAGAAAACCTTCCGCAATTACCGGACAGTAAATTTCTTCCACCCATGGATTTAAACTGCGTGGAGAAAGATTTGAAAAAATCCATGATGGATAAATTCGGTCGCTTGTTAACGATAGGCCGGGTTGCTCATGTAACGGGACCACTTACTCACAACCAAAGTCCACAACGTGGTTCATGCCAGTTCAGAAATCTTTGCAGCCGTGGTTGTCCGTATGGTGGCTACTTTAGCAGTAACGCATGTACAATTCCTTCGGCAGAGCGATCAAACAATATGACCTTGCGTCCAAACTCAATTGTGTATGAATTGATTTACGATGAGAACAAAGGAAAGGCAACCGGTGTAAAAGTGTTGGATTCAGTAACCGGGGAGACTACTGAGTATTACGCTAAAGTAATTTTCTTGTGTGCATCAACGATGGGCTCTACGTTTATCATGATGAATTCAATTTCAAACCGCTTTCAAAATGGACTTGGAAACGACAGCGGGGAGTTAGGTCACAACATTATGGACCACCATTTAGGTGTTGGAGCCAGCGGGGAGATGGAGGGTTATGAAGAACAATATTATTATGGTCGCAGAGCAAATGGTGTTTACATTCCACGCTATCGCAACATTGGCAAAGACAAACGCGATTACTTACGCGGCTTTGGATATCAGGGTGGCGGCAGCAGACAAGGCTGGTCGAGCTTAGTAGCAGAACTTAGTATTGGAGCCGAATTGAAAAATGCAGTTACCACTCCGGGTGCATGGAGCGTGGGTATCGGTGGTTTTGGTGAGGTGCTGCCTGATCATTCAAATTCGGTTACTATCAATAAAGATTTAAAAGATAAATTCGGATTACCAACATTGTTGTTTGATACAGAGTTTAAAGAAAACGATTATAAAATGCGTATAGACATGGCAGCCGATGCAGCTGAAATGTTGGAGGCAGCGGGTGCTAAGAACGTTCAATCGCATGATCGCAAATCGCAACACGGGCTTGGCTTGGGTATTCACGAAATGGGAACAGCTCGTATGGGTAAAGATCCAAAAACTTCAGTGTTGAATAAGAACAATCAGGTGCATGCCTGTAAGAATGTTTTTGTTACGGATGGTTCGTTTATGACTTCTGCTGCGTGTGTAAATCCATCATTAACGTACATGGCATTTACAGCTCGCGCTGCTGACTTTGCAGTAAATGAATTGAAAAAAGGTAATTTATAAAATCTTAAATAGTGAATGACTATGAATCTGAATCAACTTATTGATAGAAGAGAAGCCTTACGCAAAACAGCCCTGCTGATGGGAGCTGCTGTTTCGGCTTCGGCACTAACAGGAATTTTGCAAGGCTGCAAAGCAGCACCTGAACTAACGTACAAGCCCGATTTTTTTACAGAAGATCAGGCGCGCTTGATTAGTGAGGTAGCGGAAATAATCATCCCGAAGACAGACACACCCGGAGCAAAAGATGCCGGTGTACCGGGATTCATTGACCAGATGTTAAAGGAGTGTTATAAGAAAGAAGATCAGGATGAATACCTGAAAGGCTTAGCTGAGTTTGATGCAGCGGCCAAAGCCGCTTATGGCGATAAATTTAATGAGTGTGATGCAAAACAACAAACTGAGTTTGTATTAGCGCAACATGCCGATGCCATCGCGAAATCAAAGGCTGATCCTTCCATGAAGCGTCCTTTTATTTTAGCGACCAAAGAGCTTACGCTTTTAGGATTCTTTACATCGGAGCCAGGTGCAACCCAAGTGCTACAATACGAAGCAGTACCAGGTTCTTATAAAGGATGTATTCCATTATCAGAAGCTGGCAATGGAAAAACCTGGGCTACTTAATTAGTTTTTAGATTAATTGTTTTCAAAAGGCACCTAGATTGGGTGCTTTTTTGTTTTATTAAAAGAGACATTATTCTGAGATCTGAGAAATATAGGCAATTGCTTATATTCGGATGTTGGTGGCCATAGGGTCGGAACAAATTAGTTTTCAAACAAAACGGTTGACATTTTACTAAAACAAATTCTCCACAGGGACAAGTACGCGACCAACCAGCCGGTTGACAATAAAGTAAAGGCCGACCCTTCGCTTTTTTTAAGAAGATTCTCCTCCGATTGCCCAGCGCTTTTGGTACATGCCATAGCCGCGCAAACCCACCGCGACACCAAAGCTAATGGCAAGAGCCAAACCCCCACACACAAAAGTGCCGAAAATAACCCTGAAAAATAGTATTTTAGATTTTTGATTTTGACCACATACTAACTGAATCGATGAGCTTAAATACACAATCACTGCAACCCGTTATTAACTTCCTTTGGACAGTTGCGGATGATGTTTTGGTAAATACCTACCAAAAAGGAAAATACAAAGATGTTATCCTGCCAATGGTGGTTATTCGCAGACTTGACTTGCTATTAGAACCAACCAAAGACCAAGTTTTAAAGACTTTCAATGAATACAAAGCCAAACTCCAAAACCTTGACAGCTTGCTGACCAACAACAAACATGGTTCTGGTTTGGCATTCTACAATACTTCAAAGTTTACCCTAAAAAAACTGCTTGACGACCCCAAAAACCTGAGAAGCAATTTTGAAAACTACCTGAACGGCTTTTCAGAAAATGTGCAGGACATTATTAAACAATTCAAATTCAGAAATGAAATTGAAACATTAGACGATGCTGACATTTTATTTTCTTTGATTGAAAAATTCTGTTCACCAAAAATTGAATTGCATCCAGACAAATTGCCACCATTGGCAATGGGTTATGTGTATGAAGATTTAGTAAGACGATTTAACGAAGAAAACAACGAAGAAGCAGGGGAACACTTTACTCCAAGAGAAATTATTGATTTAATGACACACCTTGTTTTTCTTCCAGTGAAAGACAAAATACAACAAGGGACTTATTTGGTTTACGACCCGTGTGTAGGCAGTGGCGGTATGCTTACGATTGCAAAACAATTTATGCTCAACCCTGTCGGACTGATTAAGAGCAAAGCCACCGTTCATTTATACGGACAGGAAAGCACACCTTTTATTTACGCCACTTGCAAAAGCGATATGCTGATAAAAGGTGAAGACCCAAACAAGATTGCTTACGGCAGCACATTAAGTGCTTATGGTTTTGACAACAATTTGAAATTTGATTTCATGTTGACCAATCCGCCTTACGGAAAAACCTGGGCTCCTGATAAAAAAGCATTGGGTGTTGGTGAGAAAGGAAAAATAATTGACAAAAGATTTATGCTGAAAGGCAGCTACAAAGAAGAAGCCGTAACAAGCCGTGTTAATGACGGACAGTTAATGTTTGTGTTGCATATGCTTAGTAAAATGAAAGACACCGAACTCGGCAGCCGCATTGCATCTGTTCACAATGGTTCGGCTTTGTTTACGGGCGATGCAGGACAAGGCGAAAGCGAAATTCGCAAATACATTATTGAAAACGATTTATTGGAAGCCATTGTAGCGTTGCCAAACGATATGTTTTATAACACAGGCATTCCTACTTACATTTTCCTTTTCACCAACCGTAAAGCCAAACACAGAAAAGGAAAAGTGCAATTGATAAATGCTACTTCCGAAAGGTTTTATTACAAAATGCGAAAACCATTGGGTAAAAAACGGGTAGAATTTTCAAAAGAACATATTCCTGTGATTGAGAAAATGTTTCTTGATTTTGAAGAAACGGAATACAGCAAAATATTTGATAATGCCGATTTTGGCTATGCACAAATTACTGTTAACAGACCTGAAAGAGACGAGAAAGGAAATATAGTGTATGCAGGCAAAGGCAAACCCAAAAGCGACAGCAAACTAAAAGACACCGAAAACATTCCCTTGAAAGAAGACATTCAAGAATTCTTTAAACGTGAAGTATTACCATTTGCACCCGATGCTTGGTGGGATAAAAAGGACACCAAACTTGGTTACGAAATAAACTTTGCCAAATACTTCTACAAACACCAAGCACCAAGGGCATTGACTGATATTGCCAAAGACATTTTGGCTATTGAGCAAGAAACGGAAGGTTTACTAAAAGAGATAATTGAAGCATGAAAAGGAGTCAATGCTATAAAAGAGAAACGCCTCTTTTGGGGAGGCGTCAGACCAAGGATACTATCCTTGGTGTTGTTCTTGACTGCAAATTTAAAGGAACTAAACCTTAATTTCCAAATAATGAGTGTTAATAAAGAAAGGGTAATAGCATACATTGATGGATTCAACCTTTATTTCGGAATGAGAGAAGCTGGCTTTGACAAATGTAGGTGGCTTAATGTTAAAAAGTTAGTTAGTAACCTACTACAATCCAACCAAGAATTAGTGGGGGTAAAATACTTCACAAGTCGGGTTAGCAATAATCCGGATAAACAAAAGCGGCAATCTACTTACATAGATGCATTAGAAACCGCTGGAATAGAAATATTTTATGGCAATTATCAGGATGGCTCTGAAGAATGCAGACGTTGTGGGCACGTGTGGCGCACTGCAAAAGAAAAAATGACCGATGTAAATATTGCTACAGCCATTATTGTAGATGCCTATAAAGATGAGTATGATATGGCCATGCTTATTTCGGGAGATAGTGATTTGACCCCACCCATAAAGGCAGTGCATAGCCTATTTATCAAAAAAAGGATTTTCATAGCCTTTCCGCCCAAAAGACACAATAGTTCAATGGCATTGGTAGCCAAAGGCTCTATGATCATTGGAAGAAAGAAATTGGTGGATTCGCAGTTTGATGAAGAAGTAATCAGTAAATCAGGGTATAAGCTAAAAATACCTACCGAATGGAAATAGTGGATACCCTAGTTACTAAAACTGCTTGGCTGGGGGAGTTCCCGGCTCATTGGGAAGTGCTACGCATAAAAAACTTGTTTCAGGAAATGGACAGCCGAAGCGAAACAGGAAGTGAAGAATTGCTTTCGGTTTCTCATTACACAGGCGTAACACTAAAACGTGAAAGTTTAGAAAACGAAGACGACCACATTACCAATGCAGAAAGTTTGGTGGGTTACAAATTGGTAGCTAAAAATGATTTGGTAATCAATATCATGTTGGCTTGGAATGGAAGTTTAGGAATTTCTCCATTCAATGGAATTACAAGCCCTGCCTATTGTGTGTACAGAATTAAAGAAGAAAACAATCCTGAATATTTCGGTTACTTATTTACCACCAATTTATTTAAAGCAGAGTTTCGCAGAAACAGCACAGGAATTATTGACAGCCGTTTGCGTTTATATTCCGATAAATTATTCAGCATCTTTTCAGTTGTGCCCCCCAAAGAGGAACAAGATGAAATTGTGCAACACATTAAAGAGCAATCAAGAAAAATTAATCAGTTCATTCAAAAGAAGAAAAGATTTATTGAATTGCTGAAAGAGCAAAGGCAAAGTATAATTAATCATGTGGTAATTAAAGGCATTAACCCAAGTGCTAAAATGAAAATATCAGGGATTAATTGGTTAGGAGAAGTTCCACAGCATTGGGAAGTAAGACGGTTTGGAACTCTTGGTGAATTTTCAAAAGGAGGAAATATTTCTCGTTCAGATCTAGCTGAAATAAAAACTGATTTTCCGGCAATTCTTTATGGTGATATTTACACGAAGTATGATATAAAGGCCGAAACAATTTTAAATTTCATTTCAGAAGAAACAGCTTTGAACTCAACTGAAATTAAGAGTGGTGATTTGCTTCTTACAGGTTCAGGCGAAACAAAAATTGATATTGGAAAATGTATTGTGTATTTAGGTTCAGAAAAAGTATTTGTCGGTGGCGATGTTATTATTTTCAAACAAACATCTTTCGATAGTTTGTTTTTAAGTTATTCTTTGAATAGCGATTATTCAAGAATGCAAAAAGCAATTTCTTCTAAGGGAGATATTATCGTTCACACTTACGGTTCAAAGTTGAAAAATGTAATTCTTCCAATTCCACCAATTGAAGAACAAAAACATATAGTATTCCATATAAAAACCCAAACCGCCAACATTGACACAACCATAGCCAAAACCGAACGAGAAATAGGACTCATTCGGGAATACAAAGAGGCAATGATAAGTGAAGCGGTGATGGGGAAAAGAAATATAAATTTGCAGTAACATTATGGAACAATATCATCTTGATATAACAAAATCAAAGTTAAAGGGACCAACTCAGGAACAAATTGTTTCATGTAATCAGTGGGCTGCAACAGCATTTGATAGATTTCATAGTGATTCAAAAGCGGAAATTGAATTTAGTGTAGACGGCACAATCACAAAAGCAATTCTTGAATGGGATTCTAATTTTTCAAAAGCTGCAATGAAAGAAAAGATTGATATGGCAAACCACGGAGGTGTTGCAATGGCTTGGTTTGTTATGTCAGTTCTTCAAGAATTCACTTATGTTGAACAATCTGAAATTGGTGATGGTGTAGATTACCGTTTTAAAAGTCCAGAACCTGATGATGATGATTTGAATTTCTTGGACGATTACCATTATGTTGAAATTTCAGGCATTTTGGAAGAATCAAAGACAAATACTTTGAAAGGAAGGATAAGAGACAAACACGAACAAATTAAAAGAGGTGGAAAAAAAGACAAAACTTCTTCGGTCATTGTAACACTTTTTAATGCCCCAAGAACAATAAAAGAAATTCATCAATGAAACCTAAACTAATTCACCAAGAGGCAATGGATTATTCCTTCAAAGCGAAACTAGCTTTTGAGCAGGATAATTTTACACTAGCCTTTGATTTATTCAACAAAGCAGCGGAATTAGAAAGTCAGGTTGCAGATTTCTATTTTGACAAACCCGAATTAGAGCCAACAAGAAGCGTAATTATACGAAGTGCTGCATATTTAAATATTAAAGCAGGTCAAATTGAACAAGCTAAGAGGTTTATATTCTTCGGTTTATTGCATAGTACTGACAACCTAATAAAAGAACAACTTAATAATGCCCTAGAACTTGCGGTATCCTTGGGGAATTTGAATCCGGATGCTGCAAGTAGAGAATATAAATACTTAAATGAATTAAGACAGAGAAGCATTCATTATGTAATTGAGCCTGTAAATTTAAGTTACCTACATTCTGTAAGTTTAGAAAATATTAAAGATTTCTCTGAAAGTTACCTTAAATCATTAAAAGCATTTGCAGTTTCAAAATTCAAAAGAGTTTTAAAAATTGAAGGAGAATTTGAGCAAAGTTTTTTAAATGAGATTGAAAAATTAGTCAACCCATTGGTAACAGGTTCGGCTTATGGCAGTTTTAAATTTTCAATTGCCAATGATTTTCTATCAAGACCAGGCGACAAGAAGGAATTAGTAGAAATTAAAGCAAATGTGGTTGCGAAATATCATAGTGAGATTTTTATTAACCCATTAGCAGATGAAGACATTGAAATAATTAAAAAGAATTTCTCTGATGAAGAAGTTAACGACATATTTCGCCCACTTGCAAAGATAAAATCCAACAGTACGCCATATAAAGTAGGTTATTACGATACGGACGAATTTAATAAGAAATTTGTTTCCAAAATTGTCAACAAACAAAAGCAAAAGCTAATAACTGTAAAACAAATTTCACAAGAAGATATTGGAGAATTAGAAAGTTCGTTGGTTCATAAACGAGGTGGTAAAGGAGGTAGAACATCAAAACAAGTAATTTTTAAAGAGCAAATGAAAACGGCTGAATTTGAAATTAAGGTTTCTGAACTTACTCCGAAAGAAGCAAATCCACTTCTACTAGCAGAAGAAATAATAGTCAATGTGAACTTTGACTCTAATAAGGGTTTTACTTTCTCATTTGCTGATTTGAATATTCAAAATACAGATATTGGCTATCACAAATCATTAGAAGGCTTTCATAACAACTTTTATTACAGGTTAAAGGAACTGGCAAATATAAGTGGAGATGATTATACAAATCAAAAAGATTTTGAAGTAGCTAATCGAATAATAAATAATTTAAAAGCATTAACTGATTAAAAAAAATTAGAACCCATAAAGTCGAATGGAGAATTGAACTCATACATAAATACAAAGAGGCAATGATAAGTGAAGCGGTGATGGGGAAAAGAAATATAAATTTGCACATTAATAAATTGACTAATGCAAGACGAAAATAACAATATAGTGAATGAGGCAGATGTGGAGTATGAAGACCTTAGTGGGGCTTTAATGGAAAAACCATTTGACCCTAATAAGATTGATATTACTACCAAAACTCCTTCAATAGATATTTTAATCAAACGATTAAAAGCAGAACCTGCTGAAATTGACTTAGCTCCTGCTTTTCAAAGGCACAGCGATTTGTGGGACGAAGAAAAGCAAAGCAGATTGATTGAATCAATTTTAATCAAGTTTCCATTACCTGCCTTTTATTTTGATGGCTCAGACAACAACAATTGGCTTGTTGTGGATGGTTTGCAGCGTTTAAGCTCACTTAGAAATTTTATCATCCTAAAAAAACTAAAACTAAAAGGGCTTGAATTTTTACGACAACTGAACGGGATGAAGTTTGACGAACTGCCAAGAAGTTTGCAACGTCAAATAGAAGAAACACAAATCACAGCATATATTATTAATGCTGGAACACCTGAGGAAGTTAAATTCAATATCTTTCAACGAATCAATACAGGAGGTTTAACACTTAACTCACAAGAAATCAGACATGCTTTAAATCAAGGCATTCCCGCCACATTCGTTGCAGAGTTAGCTGAATTGGAAGAGTTTAAAATGGCAACAGATGATGCACTGAAACCAAAACGAATGTTGGACAGAGAGTTTGTTACACGTTTTTTATCTTTTTATTTACATCCACACCATGAGTATATTCCAGACTTGGATACTTACATGAACTCGGCAATGGGTGAATTAAAAAAAATGGATGAATCACAAAGACAAAGAATAAAGTCTGACTTTATTCACTCAGTTTTATTGGCTAAATCAATTTTTGGTGAATGGGCATTTAGAAAAGCTGACAAATACCCTGATAAAAGAAAACCCATTAACAAAGCACTTTTTGAGGTATGGAGTGTATCCCTTGCAAGACTTGAACAAGATCAGAGAAACAAATTAGAAAATAGGAAAGAAATATTATTTAATAAATCAATTGAATTAGTAAAAGAAGATGCAACATTCTTTGATAGCATTACCACATCAACTGGCAATAAGTCGAGTGTCGCTTACAGATTTTCAAGCATCGAAAAAATAATTCAAGAAACATTAGAGGCATGATAAAACAAATTGAAATAAAAAACTTTAAATCCCTTAAAAAGGTAGATGTAAGTGTTTCTAACTTAAATCTGTTGATGGGATTGAACGGTATGGGCAAAAGCTCATTTATACAAACTTTGCTTTTGCTTATGCAAAGCGATAAGTTGGAAGAAAGAGTTATTGACCTAAATGGAATTTTGGCACAAATTGGTCAGGGTAGAGATGCTTTATATCAATATGCGGAAGAAGAAAAAATTGCTTTTGAGTTGACCTTTGAAGGACATCCAAAGTTCACTTGGAAATTTGCTTATCAAAAAGATAAAGAAAAACTCACAGCCGAACATGGTTACGCAAAAGCCCAAATGAATTTTTTTAGGAAAACCACCAAAAGATTTCAATACATAAGAGCAGATAGGATTGGACCGAAAGATATTTACGATGCTTCAAGTGTTGTGGTAGCAGATAAAAAGCAATTGGGTTTATTGGGCGAATATGCAGCCTATTACATCAATGTTTATGGGCAAGAACATGAAGTGATTGACAAATTGAGACACCCAAATGCAAATTCCTACAATCTGCTTGCACAAGTTAACATTTGGATGAAAGAAATTTCACCTGGCGTTTCACTCAATACCAAATATGTTCCCGAAGTAAATAAAGTTATTTTGGATTATCAGTTTGACTTAGTTAATGACAAAACAAACTCGTTCCGACCCAAGAATGTTGGTTTCGGTATTTCTTATGTATTACCAATTGTATTGGCTTTGCTCACAGCCGAAGAAGGAAAAATAATTGTTATAGAAAATCCTGAATCTCATATTCACCCAAGAGGTCAAGCAGAATTAGGTAAGCTGATTTCTTTAGCTGCCAGTATTGGAGCACAACTTTTTGTTGAAACGCACAGCGACCATATTTTAAACGGCATTAGAGTAGCTGTAAAAGATAATTTGGTAGATAAATCAAAAGTAAACGTATTGTATTTTGAAAAGACTACCACAGATAAAGAGCAGTTTACGAAAATCACGCATATAAAAATTGACAAGAATGGAACACTAAGCGACTACCCTAAGGACTTTTTAGATGAATGGAGTAATCAAATATCTAAACTGATATAATTTATGGAGTTGGCACTAAATGAAATAAGTCTTACTCCAATATTGGATGACAAATACAGAGCGAATGAAAGAATGTTGCTGTTTTCTAAAGCTGTTGCAGAAGCAAGAAAAAAGGGATTTAGAAATATCAGAACACACATTTCAGCCAATGAAATCAATTTGACTAATGATTATTCACTTCATAGTTGGCTTTTTGATAAAGAATTCCCTTCAGAAAATAGATCATTGTTTTATGACATGTTTATTCAGCCTTTCATAAAAGAAGAAGATGAAATTGAAGCAAAATTTATTGAAGCAAATTATTATTTTGAAGATACTGATAACAATATTCCTAAACAAGATTGTTTAGGATTGACTTCAGCCTTTTTAAGCGAAACACTTGCAATCAGTTTTCAAAGTAGTTCTGCGTGGCTAAAAAACACCTTGGAAATAATAATCGAAAAAAATGAGGAACTATCAACAGGTAGCGTAAATCATGTTTTTTCGAAGGAATGCTTTAATCAAGATTCGATAAATGAATTTATTGAAAATATTAGCAAATTAATTCTAGTAGAAACCAACCTAAATCCAAACGATAAAAGTTTTCATTTAACTTCTCATCACGGCCAACAAGAACTAAATGATTTATGGAACCGAATTAAAATCTCACCCTATGTTGTTGAAGGAATGTCTATAGAATGGGGAGGAAATTCATTTTACAAAAACCCACAGAGAAATGGGAAACTAGATATAGTTCATCTTAGGTCAGACAGGAGATATACTTTGCAAATTCAAACAACAGGAAGAAATTTAAGAGAAACGATTGAAATAGCTAAACGATTAGCAGAACAATACGGATAGCGAATGAAAACAGACACAACAGAAAAAGGACTTGAAGCCCATATAACGCAGCACTTGTGTTTAGTGAATGCTTTTGAAGAAAGGCATTTCAGTAATTACAATCGTGTGGATTGTATAGATGAAGATTTGCTTTTCAATTTCCTGCAAGCCACACAGGAAAAAGAAGTTT
>Ga0163152_10005601_pt1 | contig 14647 bp, 12 predicted proteins | sample OliLakLV19MP8IB2_FD_148635 | JGI IMG/M metagenome (GOLD analysis project Ga0163152, IMG submission 148635) | Freshwater microbial mat bacterial communities from Lake Vanda, McMurdo Dry Valleys, Antarctica - Oligotrophic Lake LV.19.MP8.IB-2 | ecosystem: Environmental > Aquatic > Freshwater >... | reverse complement strand
TTCGCTTCGCCGGGTATCTCGTCGTCGTCTTCACGCCGGGCGTGGTCTTCGCGGCGATACACCCGTCGGTTCATCCGATCGCGCCCCTCAGCGTCGTCGTGCAGATGTCGATCGCCGTCGCGATCGGGACTCGCTACTCGAGCTGACCGGAGCAGGAAAGCAGAGGAAAGCGGCGCCGATTCCGCGAGCAGCGTATTCACGCTCGCACATGCGCATCCTCTCCCTCGTCTTTCTCTCGGTCGCTCTTCTTCTCGCGTCCGGTTGCGGAAACGTCGAATCCGGCGCGGGCGCCGGCGGCAACGCGACGCCGATTCCTGGCGACGACGATGACGACGACGACGATGGCGCAACGCCGACTCCCGGCGACGGAACGCCGGGCAATGGAGCGCCGCCGGATGCGCTCGGTGGCTGGTTCAGCATCGGCAACATCCGCTCGCAGGGGAACGATCCGCCGGCCGGTCTCGGCGGGAGTGGCTTCTTCAGCACGCAGGCGATCCCGCTCTTCCTCGCGGAGCCGTGGGAAGCGCTCTTCGGCGGCTATCCCGAGATGGCACTCGACACGTGCGGTTGGGGATGGGGCGCGTCGATCGCGATCTCCGGCGACCAGGTGTCGATGCCGGCCGGCGATGTCGCGCTCAGCACCGACGCGGGCACGGGCAACTTCTTCCTGCTGCCGTTGGGCGGGCTGCAGATCTACATCGCGAACGCGATGCCGAGCGTGTTCATGCCCGCGGGCGAGATGTACACGCTCACCGGTAGCGGCGATCAGGTCGGCGCGTTCACGACGACCTTCCAGGGTCCGCCCGACGTGCACGTCACGCAGCCGAGCAACCTGACGTCCGCGGCCGGCCCGATCACGATCGACAAGTCGCAGCCGTATGCGCTGAAGTGGGAATCGGAGAACGACGGACTCCCGCTCTTCGTGTTCCTGATCCAGACCGAGAGCGAAGGCATGGCGCCCCAGGTCGTCGTCTGCAAGTTCGCCAACGACGGCGAGGGGACGATCCCGCCGTCGGCGTTTGGGCTCCTCCCCGAAGCGGCGTGGGGCTCGACCGCGAACCTGCAGATCCTGAAGTACCGCCTGCATACGTTCACGCCGCCAGGCGCGGTGGCTCCGGTGCTCGTCAACTTCTCGTCCGGCTACGACATCGACGTGACGTACCAGTAGAAGCCTATTTAATTCGCATAGATGACGTTGACATTGACGTCAATGTCAACGCCATGCGAGCGTCCGCTCCGTGCGAAGAACGGTCTTGTCGCTCGGTCTATTCCTCTCGGCAGCCTGTTCCCGTACGGAGAGTCCGGCGAGATCGCCTGTCGTCGAATCGCCGGCGCCGTCCCCGGAGCCGACCGCCGAGCCCGTGAAGCGCGAGCTCTCCGTGAAGTTTCTCGGCGTCGCGGGCTTCCAACTCACGGTCGGCGACGACGCCGTTCTCACGGCGCCGCTCTTCACGAACCCGAGCATGGTCGACGTGACGATCGGGACGATCGCGTCGCGTCACGATCTCGTCGATGCGTTCCTCGGCGACGTCTCGAACACGAAGGCGATCCTTTCGGGCCACGCGCACTACGACCACCTGCTCGACGTGCCCTACGTGTGGACGCAAACCGAAGGCGCCACGATCTACGGAAACACGTCCGCGAAGCACCTGCTTGCTGGCCACGCGCCCGATCCCGCGCCCGGATGTGCGGCGCCGCCCGCGAACGCACCGTGGGCGATCGTGCCGCGCGAGAACGTGATCGCGCTCGACGATCCCGCGAACGACGTCGTCGACTACCGGATGTGCGCGGGCCTCGAGACGTGCTCGGGCACGCCGTCGAGCGAAGGCGCGTGGGTCCAGGTGCCGAACAGCCACGTTCGCATCCGCGCGCTCTGCTCGAGCCATCCCGATCAGCTTCTCGTGGTGCATTTCGGTGAAGGCTGCGTCGACGCGGATGTTTGCTCGCCGCCGAACAGGGCGCCCGATTGGAAAGAGGGCTCCACGCTCGCGTTCCTCGTCGACTTCCTCCATCCCGTCACGGGGCAGCCGGAGTTCCGCGTCTACTACCAGGACGCGCCGTTCGACGCGCCGATCAGTCACACGCACCCCGAGCTCCTCGCGGAGAAGGCCGTCGATCTCGCGATCGTGAACGGCGGCAACTACGAGCAAGTGCCCGATCATCCGGCGCCGATCCTGAACGCGATGCAGCCGCGTTTCGCGATCCTCGGGCACTGGGAGAACTTCTTCCGGCCGCAGGACCAGCCCATCGAACCGCTCCCGATGTTGAACACCGAGGAGCTGATGGCGCGGATGAACGACGCGATGCCCGTCGCACCGGGAGGGCCCACGCGACACTGGCTGCCGCTGCCTGGCGACGTCCACGTCTTCGCCTCGGAGTAGGGCCGCGCGATCTTCGTGCCAGCGGGGAAACGGATCTGGTCCGGACCTCGCAGGCGAGCCGGCGGCTGCGTCAAGGCAAAGATCGCGCCGAAAGAGGCTTTTTTGATCGACACTATGATTAAAGCGATATCATAGGCTTGCGTTGAGAGTGATGAAGTTGGCGTGGATTGCGCATCCCGCCGGCCAAATCCCCCAGTACACTGCAGAGTAGGCCCAAGCAGCTTACCGGCCGAGGTGACCGTGGCTCTTGAGATGCGACAGACCCTCAGCCAGCAGATGCAGCTGGTGATGACGCCGCAGCTTCAGCAGGCCATCAAGCTGCTGCAGCTCTCCCGCGCCGAGCTGTCGGACGTGCTCGCGCAAGAGATGATCGAGAACCCCACGCTCGAGGACCTCGTCGATTCCGGACGCGAGCAGGACGCGCAGCGACTCAAGGAGCGCGGCGAGAACAATCCCGAGGCCAGTGGCGTGGACGGCCCCTCGATGGACACCGCCGGCGCGAAGGAGCGCCGCGACGTGGACAACGCATCGTCCGCCGATTGGGAACAGTACCTCGGCAGCTTCTCGCCGTCGGGTGGCGTGGCCGGCGGGTCGCGGGATCACTCCGCTGACGACCTCCCGTCCTACGAAGCGACGCTCGCGAACAAGAGCAGCCTCAACGACCACCTCATCTGGCAGCTTCGTCTCACCGGCTTCAACGCGCGCGAAGAAGGTATCGCGGCGCTCATCGTCGGCAACGTCGACGACGACGGCTACCTCCAGGATCCGCTCGACGAGATGGCGGTTCGCGAAGGCTTCGACCTCGCGGTCGCCGAGCGCGTGCTCGCGCGCCTGCAGGAGTTCGATCCGGTCGGCGTCTGCGCGCGCAACCTCCAGGAGTGCCTGCTCCTTCAGCTCAAGCAGCTCGCCGGTCCGTGGGACTTCGACGTGCTCGAGGCGATCGTCACCAAGGAGATCCCGAACCTCGAGCGCCGCAACTATGGCGCGATCGCGAAGAACCTGAAGATCACGGTAGAGGAAGTCCACGAAGCGGCCCGCGTGATCGCGGAGCTCGAGCCGAAGCCGGGCCGTCCGTTCGCCACCGACGATCCGCAATACATCAGCCCCGACATCTTCATCCGCAAGGTCGGCGACGACTACGTCGTCACCAGCAACGACGACGGTTTGCCGAAGCTGAAGATCAGCAACTTCTACAAGAACGTCCTCGCCCAGGGCGGCGCCACCGCGCAGACCAAGGGCTATGTGCAGGACAAGCTCAAGAGCGCCATCTGGCTCATCAAGAGCATCCAGCAGCGCCAGCGCACGATCCTGAAGGTCGCCGAGTCGATCGTGAAGTTCCAGCGCGAGTTCTTCGACAAGGGCATCGCGCACCTGAAGCCGATGGTGCTCCGCGATGTCGCCGAGGACATCGGCATGCACGAGTCCACGGTTTCGCGCGTCACGTCGAGCAAATACGTGCACTGCGCGCAGGGCCTCCTCGAGCTGAAATACTTCTTCAACTCGGGCATCAACGGCGTCGACGGCGAGTCTCTCGCCAGCGAGTCCGTGAAGATGAAGATCAAGCAGCTGGTGTCCGTGGAGAGCCGTGAGCGGCCCCTCTCCGATCAGCGCCTCGTCGAGCTCCTCAAGGAGTCGAACATCGACATCGCGCGGCGCACCGTCGCGAAGTACCGCGAGCAGCTCGGCATCCTGAGCAGCAGCCGCCGCAAGAACGTCCTCTAAGCGCCTCGCTGCGTCTCAGGCCGGCGCGAGAAAGACGAGCGCGGCAACTGCCGCGTGGGCCAGATGGCCCCCGATTCACAGGGGGCAGGGTTTCTTCAAGACGAAGAGCAACACGTAGATCAGGTAGCCCGCGACGACGAGGCTTAAGGCAGCGATGACGCGCGTGACGATGGCGAAAGGCAGCTCGCCGGTCGCTGCGAGTGCGACGGCGACGCCGACGATCCAGAAATTCCAGAAGACGCCGACGAAGACGTTGGGGACGCCGCCGAACATCCGCGAGTAGGGCGTCTGCACCACGATCTCGCAGACTCCGCCTTCGACGCCGCACGCGTGCGCGGTCCATCCGAGCAGCGCCTTCACGCGGGCCGGGAAGGGCATCATCAGCGAGATGAAGTAGAGGTTGATAACGAGCGCGAAGAGGCTCGCCGCGATCAACCCGCCCGCGATCAGCGCGGGCATCACGCCTTGCGCTTGGTGAGGCCTTCGGCCTCGAGCGCCGCCATCACGCCGGGACGCTCGCGCATCCGGGTGCGATAGGCGCCAAGGTTCGGCCACTGTGCGAGATCGATTCCGCCGGCCTTCGCCCAGTTGAGGAGCGTGACGAGGAACGCGTCGGCGACCGTGAACCCGTCTCCGAAGAGGAAGGGACGATCGCCGAGCTTTTTGGAGACGAACGCGAAGCTGCGGGACAGCTTCTCGCGCGCCTTCGTCATCTCGATTTCGGCGCCGTCGTGGAAGAGCGGCCAATAGATCTTGTGCACTTCCATGCCGAGGAAGTTCAGCCACTCCTGCAGCTGGTAGCGCGCCATCGTACCGTTGGCTGGCGCGAGGCCTTTCGTCGGCGCCTGGTCCGCGACGTACTGGAGGATCGCCGCGACTTCCGTCAGGCGCGATCCGTCGTCGAGCACGAGAACCGGCACGTAACCCTTCTCGTTCACGTCCTCGATGGTGCCGCCACCCTCGACCGTGCGCGTCTTGCGATCGAACCGCACGAGCGTCACGGGGAGCCCCGCTTCGCGTATCGCGATGTGCGGGGCGAGCGAGCAGGTGCCGGTGTCGTAGTAGAGCTTCATCGTTTGGAGGATACGCCGGCTTTTTCGACGCGCCCATCGACGTGCTTCGCGAAGCGCTCGGCCTCTCGCGCGTGCGTCGGGTCGTCCGTCCTCCACGGCCACCCGCCGAACTCCGTCCTCCGGTAGTCCTCGAACGCCTGCTGGATCTCTTCGCGCGTGTTCATCACGAAAGGTCCGTAAGAGACGACCGGCTCGCCGATCGGGCGTCCCTGCAGCAGGAGGAGATCTGCCGCTTTCGGGCCGTTCACGAGCTCGACGTCCACGTCGGCCTTCAGCTTCGCGAGGTGCCCGCGGGGGATGCTTTTGCCCGCGACCGACAGCGACTCGCCGACGAACGGGTAGAGCGTGCGATTCGTTCCCGCCTTCGCCGCCGGCAGGGTGACGCGGGCGCCGGGCTCCATGCGAATCGTCCAGATCGCGATGTCGGAATCCGCGCGTGCGGCCCACGAATCCGGCGGCGGCTTCGGACCCGCGGCCTCGCCGAGCTTGCCGGCGACGACCGTGACCTCCGTCGACTTCCCGGCGGCGTCCTTCGCGATGTGCACGCGGATCTGGTCGTTCCACAACATGGAGAAATAGGGGTCGACCATCTTTGCGGACTTCGGCAGGTTCAGCCAGATCTGGAAGAGCTCGAGCGGGTTCGGCTTCTTCGTGTCGACGAGCGGAAACATTTCGCAGTGCACGATGCCCTTGCCCGCGGTCAGCCACTGCACGTCGCCCGCGCCGAATCGCGCGGTGGCGCCGAGCGAGTCGGAGTGATCGATGAGCCCCTTGCGGACGATCGTGACCGTCTCGAACCCGCGATGCGGGTGCTGCGGGAATCCGGGCACGGTCTGGCCGTGGTACATGCTCCAGCCGTCCTTGCGGGCGAAGTCGTTGCCGAGCGTGCGGCCGGTCAGCGGAACCGACGGGCCGAGTCGCTCGTTGCCGGCGGGATACGCGTCGTCGTGATGGACGCAGAAGAGAAACGGGTCCGCGGTTTCCCACGGAAAGCCCATCGGCTTGGTTTCGAGGACGGGGTTGGCGCTCATGTCCGATACTCTCGCCATGCGACGCGCATTTGTCACCGGGGTACTGCTCTTCGTGACGGCCGGGTGCGGTAGCTTCACCGGCGACATGGCCATGATGTGCGACGCGCCGAAACACGTGACCGAGGGTTCGCCGCGATCGTCCGAACGCGCGCAGGCGATCGATCCGGCCGAGTGCGAGATGTTGCGGGAGTTCGAATGACCGAGCCGGCGATTCCGCAGCGCGCCACGATCGGCACGCTGATCTCGCTCGCGTGGCCGATCGTCGTCTCGCGGTCCACGCAGGTGGTCGTCGGTCTCGGCGACTCGCTGATGGTCGCCGGCCTCGGCAAGAACGCGCTCGCTGCCACGGGCACGGGCGCGTTGAACACGATGGCGATCTGCATCCTGCCGATGGGCATCTGTTTCATGGTGGGAAGCTTCGCCTCGCAATATTTCGGCCGGCGCGACCTCGCGGGCGCGCGGCGCTACGGCTTCTACGGCCTCGCGATCTGCGGGGCGACGCAGGTCGCGTGCATCGCCGCGATCCCGTTCATCGCTCCGATCCTCGGGCTGCTCGAGTTCGAGCCGGAAGTGCGGTCGATGATGACCACCTACCTTGCGCTGCGGCTCTTGTCCGGAGGCGCGATCGTCGGGATGGAAGCGCTCGCGAGCTACTACGGCGGCGTGAACAACACCGTCCTCCCGATGCGGCTCAACGTGGTCGCGATGGTGCTCGATGTCGGCTTGAACTACGCGATGATCGGCGGCCACTTCGGCTTCCCGAAATGGGGCGTCGCCGGAGCGGCGATCTCCAGCTCCATCGCGACGTGGATCGCCTTCGGGATCCTGCTCGCGATCTTCCTGAAGAAACACGACGGCGTGCGCATCCCCAAGCTGCACCTCGCCGAGCTCTGGCGCCTCATCCGCTTCGGGTTCCCGTCGGGCGTGAACTGGTTCCTCGAGTTCTTCGCGTTCAACGTCTACATCAACGTGGTCGTCGCCGGTCTCGGCACGACCGCGCTCGCCGCGATGATGACGGTGCTCAACATCAACTCGGTCGCGTTCATGCCGGCGTTCGGCATCGCGAGCGCCGGCGCCATCCTCGTCGGCCAGCACATCGGCGCCGGGAAGAAGGATGAAGTGCCGCGCCTCGTGCGGCTGACGTTCCTCACGGCGGCCAGCTGGCAGTCGGTGGCCGGGCTCGCGTACCTCTTCATCCCCGTCGTTCTCTTCACGCCGTTCGCGCGTGGCGATGATGCCGTCGACCGGGAGCTGCTCATCGCGACCGGCGCACGCATGCTGATGTTGTCCTCCGCGTGGCAGATCTTCGACGCGACCGTGAACACGCTCGCCGAATCGCTGCGCGCGACGGGCGACACCACGTTCCCGATGTGGGCTCGCATCATTCTCGCGTGGGCGTTCTTCACGCCCGGCGCGTGGATCAGCGTGCGCTGGCTCGGCGGCGGCGAGGTCACCGCCATCCTCTGGCTGGTCGGTTATCTGGCGGTGCTCGCCGGCGTGCTCTTCCTGCGATTCCGCTCCGGAGCGTGGCGGCGCATGGAGCTCGTCGAAGAAGCGCCGCTCGTCTAACGCTCACGTCCTGTGTTTTCATGTGCGCGTGAACGTCCAAGAGATCACCAGCAAGCACACCTACGGAACCTGGCGCCCGCAGAAGGGCTGGAAACCGATCCACGTCGTGAAGGCGGAAGGCTCGTGCTTCTGGGACGCCGCGGGGAAGCGCTACCTCGATTTCTCCGCGCAGCTCATGTGCTCCAACCTCGGCCACCAGAATCCGGCCGTCGTCGAAGCGATCTGCAAGCAGGCGAGGGATCTCGCGTTCATCGCGCCGTCGTACGCGTGCGACATCCGCGCGACGCTCGCGTTGAAGCTGCTCGAGGTCGTGCCCAAGGGCCTCGACAAGTTCTTCTTCGCGACGTCCGGCACCGAGGCGAACGAAGCTGCGATCAAGATCGCGCGCCTCTACACCGGCAAGCACAAGATCCTCGCGCGCTACACCTCGTACCACGGCTCCACTGGCGGCACGATCGGACTCACCGGCGACTTCCGCCGCTGGTTCTTCGAGCCCGGCGGCGTGCTGCCCGGCATCCTCCATGGTCCCGAGGCGAACTGCTATCGCTGCCCGCTCGGCAAGACGCATCCCGACTGCAACGTCGCGTGCGCCGACTACATGGAGTACATGATCACGCACGACGAAAACGTCGCGGCCGTGATCATCGAGCCCGTCGTCGGCACCAACGGCGTGCTCGTTCCGCCGAAGGACTACCTCCCGCGTCTCGCCGAGATCTGCAAAAGGCGCGGCGTGCTGCTGATCGCCGACGAAGTCATGTCGGGATGGGGACGCACGGGCGAGTGGTTCGCGGTCGACAACTGGGGAGTTACGCCCGACATCCTCGTGACGGCGAAGGGCATCACGAGCGCGATGGCGCCGCTCGGACTCGTCGCGACGCACGAGCGGATCAGCGCGTTCTTCGACGACAACTGGTTCCCGCACGGCCACACCTACGAGGCGCATCCGCTCACGCTCGCGCCCGCCGTCGCCGCGATCGACGAGTACAAGCGGCTCGGTTTGATCTCGCGCGCGAAGACGGTCGGCGCGAAGTTCGGCGAGAAGCTCAAGGCGATGGCAATGAAACATCCGTCGGTCGGCGACGTGCGCGGCATCGGCATGTTCTGGGCGGTCGAGCTGGTGAAAGACCGCACGACGAAAGAGCCGCTGAACACGCCGCAGGACAAGGTCGCGCGGAAGCCGATGATCATCGATCAGGTCGCGGCCGAGATGCTCGCGAGGGGCGTCACGGTCGTCGCGTGGATCAGCCACCTCGTGATCGCGCCGCCGCTCATCATCACCGAAGCCGAGCTCGACGAAGGTCTCGCCGCGATGGACGCCGCGCTGACCGTCGCCGACAAAGCCATCGGCAAGTAGCGCCCACCTCACCCTGAGCGAGGCGGCGCCGTTTGCCGCCGAGTCGAAGGGCTATCTGGACGCGACCTCGCGGATGAACTCCATCTCGGCCTGGTTCACCTCGAGGGAGAGCCGCGCCTCGATGGTGAGGAGCGAGGTGCCGACGAAAAGCACGAGAACCCCGGCGAGCCCGAAGCCGACGGCGACGCTTTCGGCTCCGATGCCGATGGCGCTCGACCCGATCAAGAGGCTCGTGAACACGAAAATCCCCACGGCGAGGTAGAACGCGACGAGCCCGCGATGGATCAGGTACACTCGGCGCATCACCTTCGGTAGCAGCGCGACGATCAGCTTCTTCTCCGCGTCGGCGAAGGGATCCGCCGGGCTCGGCGCGCGCGAGAGCTCGCGGGTGCGATCCGCGAATCGCCGCATGCGATCGACCGCGCGGGTGAGGCGGTTCGATGTCGAGAGGATCAACGTGCCGCTCGCCGAGATGAGGACCGCGGGCGTGATCATCGCGGAGAGGACGGCGAGGCTCAGATCGTTCATGCGCCCTGATACCACCCCTCACCCTGAGCGAGCGAAGCGAGTCGAAGGGAGGGAGTCGCCACCCTCACCCTGAGCGAGCGAAGCGAGTCGAAGGGCTCGTCGCGTGATCCGGTCTCCCTTGATTCCGCGGACCCTGGCGATTTCGCGGACGATCCACTCTCGCAGACCCCGCGACAGCTGCCCGGCTACGACATCGAACCGCCCGCGGCCAGGAGGATCGCGAAAGCGAGGGCCGTCATCGCGGGTCTGCGAGAGATGGCGAGAACAGCCCTTCGACTCGCTTCGCTCGCTCAGGGTGAGGAAAGGGCGGAGAGCTCTTCCCAACGGCGATACAGGCGCTCGATCTCGGCAATCGTCGTCGTCAGCTCGGTCTGCAGCGTGGGCGCTTTTGCGGATGAGCCGCCGTTCCACGACGCGGGATCCGCGAGCGCCCCGTCGATCTGGGCCTTCTTCGCTTCGGCGTTCTGGATCGCGCGCTCGATGCCGTCGAGCTCGCGCTGCTCCTTGTTCGAGAGCTTGCGCGGGCGCCGCACGGCCGCGTTCTCGGCCTTCGCCGGGCCCCCGCCCGGTGCGACAGGCATTGCGGCCAGCGCCTCCGCCGCGCGGTTCTTCGCAGAGAGCAGGCGGTAGTCGGAGAAGTTGCCCGGATAGCGGACCACCTTGCCCGCGCCTTCGAACGCGAGGATCGACGTCGCGACCTTGTCGAGGAAGTAGCGATCGTGCGTCACGAACATCACCGCGCCGTCGAAGCCGAGCAGCATCCGCTCGAGCACGTTGAGCGTGACGATGTCGAGGTCGTTTGTCGGTTCGTCGAGCACGAGCACGTTCGCGCGCTGCAGGAAAAGCCGCGCGAGCAGCAGCCGGTTGCGCTCTCCGCCGGAGAGCTGACGCACTTGGAGCTTCTGCATCGGCACGGGGAAGAGCAGGTCCTCGAGGTAGTCGCGCAGGTGGACACGGCCGCCGCCGATGTCGAGCCAGTCCTCGTTCGCCGCGGACTCGTAGACCGTTTTCGACGGATCGAGCTGCTCGCGGCCCTGGTCGTAGTACGCGACCTTCGTGTTCTTGCCGGTGATCACCACGCCGCTGTCGGGCGGGATCTCTCCGAGCAGGAGCCGCAGGAACGTCGTCTTGCCGACGCCGTTCGGACCGACGAGTCCGATGCGCTCGCCCTTCTGCACGATCACGCTCGCGTCCTTCGCGACGACGAGATCGCCGAAGCTCTTCGAAAGCTCCTCGGCCTCGAGGACCGTGTGGCCGAGGCGCGAGGTTCCCGCCGATTGCAGCATCGCGACTTCCGGCGGCTTCCAGCCGCGCTCCGTCAGGAGCTTTTGCGCTCGCGCCATCCGGTCCTTGCTCTTCGTGCGCCGCGCCTCGACGCCACGGCGCATCCACGCGACCTCCTGCGTGATCCACCGGTCGCGCTTGTGCTGGGCAACGGACGCCTTCTGCTGCGACTCGAGCTTCTGCTCGAGGTAGGCCTGGTAGTTTCCGATCCACGAGGTGATGCCGCCGGGCGCCGTGGGGTCGATCTCCACGATGCGATCGACGAGGTCGTCGAGGAAATACCGATCGTGGGTGACGAGGACGAGCGCGCCCCGCCGCGCATCGAGCTCCTCTTCCAGCCACTCGACCGTGTCGGCGTCCAGGTGGTTGGTCGGCTCGTCGAGCAGCAGCGCATCGGCCTTCGTCAGCAGTGCTCGCGCGATCGCGACGCGTTTCTTGAGACCGCCGGAGAGCTCCGCGATCGGGCGCTCCCACTCGTTCACGCCGAGGCGATCGAGAAGGATGCGCGCGTGGTGTTCCGTGTCCCAGCCGCCGGAGGCGTCGATGCGATCGGAAAGCTCCGCCATCCGTTCGAGCATCTTCGGGTGGTCGGTCTCGGGCACCGTCGCAAGCGCCTTCGAAAGCTTCGTGTGTTCGTCGAGAGCGTCGCGCAGCCCACCCGCGATCGTCAGCTCGCTCGCCACCGTCGCTCCCGGCTCGAAGAGCGGCTCCTGCGGGAGATACGTCACGGTCATCCCGCGCCGGCGCTGCACCTCGCCGCGATCCAACTGCCCGACTCCCGCGAGGATCCGCAGGAGCGACGATTTCCCCGAGCCGTTCACGCCCACGAGGCCCACGCGCTCGCCTACCTCCACGGTGAGCGTGAGGTCGTCGAAGACGACGCGTTCGCCGAAGGCGAGATGTAGGCCAGCGCCACGGAGAAGCGTCACGCCCGCACCATAGCTGAACCGCATCGCCTATCGTCGGCGCTCGTGCAGACCGCCAATCGCCGCGCCCCCGGACCGAAAGGCCACTGGCTTTTCGGCAACCTCGCCGACCGGCGGGACCGGCCGCTCGATTTCTACGACGAGAATGCAGCGCTTCGACCCCGATCGCTTCCGGCTTAGCCGACGACGATGCCGCCGCCGCGCTTCTGCGCCGCGCGCATGCGCTGCTCCGCGGCCTGCAGCGCAGCGGGAGCGTCACGGCCTTCCTTCGGATACATGGCGATACCGACGCTGAGCGTCACGGGGACTCCGGCGCCGTTTGCGAGCCTGAGCGCAAAGAACGCTTCCACCGAGCGGGTCATGCTGTTGATCGCCATCGGCGCCGGCGTGCCGGGGAAGGCGAGCGCAAACGCGTCGACCAGCCAGCGTCCACGCCCGTCGTCAGGCCGGAAGCGGGAGAGAAGGAACTTGCCCGCGGTCTCCAGCACCGAGTCGAGGCGGCGCTCGGCCCGCAGCGCATCCGCGTCGTCGATGCCGACCACGCAGAACGCGAGAGGCCGCTCGGCCATCATCGAGCCATGCACCTTCTCCTCGGCATCGCGCAAGAACGCGTCGCGCGTGGCGAGACCGGAAAGCTCGTCGATGTCACCTTCTCCCTGCGTCGGCCCTTTGATGCCTGGCGCGGGGTCCTCGGCGTACGCGGACGCCGAGGGCTTCCTCACGTCCTGCTGCGGAGGCGCCGCGACGACCGAGCCCGCGGAGTCGCGAGCGCGAACGAGAACACGGTCGATGACGACCCACGCGGACTGGTCGAGGCGTCCGCGTCCGTCGCGCGCTTCCTCGATCAGCTCCGAGATCTTGTCGGCCGCGGCGACACCGGCTTCGCTTTGCAGCGGCTTCGCGACGGCTTTCAGGCGGGCGCAGATCTCGAGCGTCGAGACCAGTCGATCCCGCGCCGTGGGGTTCTTCTGCAGGTTCACGATCGACACGCGCACGGCCTCGATGGCGTTGCGCAGCGGGGCGCCCGGATCCGCTTCTTCCGAGGAAACCTCGCCGGGGGTCGCCAGGAGCTCCGCAATGTGCGCCGCGAGCGTTTCCGGCGGCGCCTGCTTCGGGATCACCGAGGCGACTCCGAGCGAGTCGGTCTGCAGGAGAAGCCCCTGCGCCTCTTCGCGCGTCGTCGCGCAGAGAACCATCGGGACGGTGATCCCCTCGCCGCGACGCTGGCGGATCCACTCCACGCCGCCGCCGGGACCGCCGATTCGCGGGTCGACGACGATCAGCGACGGCATCTCCATCGCGAGGAAGCTTCGAGCCTGCTCGGGGTCGCCCATCAGGACGGTGCGCATCCCGAGGCTCCGGAGCGCCGTCATCAGCCCGCCGCGGAACGCGGGGTCGTCGACCACGAGAAGGATGGTGAATGCGGAGGCCATGGGCGGGCGAGAGGGTAGCTCAGAACGACGTGCGCGGCATCACAGTGACGAAGACCACGCCATCGAAGGGATTCGTAAAGGGTTCGTCTGATCCACCAGGAGAACAAAACGCCATGAATGCGAACAAGGTTTTCACGGTGCTTTCACTCGGTGCTCTTCTTGCCACTTCCGCCATGGGCTGCGTCGTTCGCGAGGACGACGGCTGCTGGGACTGCACCACGGATCACAACCCGCCGCCGCCTCCGCCGCCCCAATACGAGTTCATCGAGATGTTCGCGACCGAAGCGCACGCGTCCTCTGAAGGCATGCCCGGCTCTCTCGACTACGCGTCGCTCCAGGCGACCGGCGCACCCAACGTCATGGAGTGCATGGACGACCCCAATGCCTGGTCGCCCGAGCTCGCGGAAATCACGCCCGGAACCACGATGAGCGGCAACACGATCGACGAATACCTCGAGCTCACGTTCCCCGAGGCCGTCTACGTATCGCAGGTGCAGATTTTCGAGAGCTTCAACCCGGGCGCGATCGTCGCGGTGGATCTCGAGTCGTCGTACGGCGGTGCGCCGGTGATGGTGCTCTGGGAAAACTTCGCGGGTGACGGTCCGGCTCCGTGTCCGAGCGCGTTCGTGATCGACGTGAACGGCACGACCGACTACCGGTATGACCGTGTGGTGATCTACCTGGACACGAACCTCGTCGGCGATGCGGACCACGACGGTACGCCGAACGACGACTACAACTCGATCGACGCTGTGATGCTTGCGGGCGACGTCCCGCTGTAAGACTCGCTCGTCGATCAGCGCGAGCGGCGGCAACCGAGTGTCGTTCAGCTCGCCTGCCGCCGCGACGAATTGCGCTGATCGCTTCCCCCGCGGCCCCGCTCGAAAGAGCGGGGCCGCTTTTTTCGTTCCTCACCCTGAGCGAGCGTGAGCTAAGTCGAAGGGCTGTTAGCGCGGGAAACCCTCCCGCGCCCGCCGCAAAGCGGAGAGCTGGCGGTGGCCGGGCGCGCGCACTTCGAAGCACGCCCCGCCGTCGAGAAGCGCGAGCTCGGTTGCGGCGACGGTGCGATGACGGACGCGGCCGCCGCGCAGGACGTCGTGCAGGACGGACGCGCCGTGCGGCTTGCCGAGGAAGTGGCGCACGCCTTCAGGGAATCGACCCCGCTCGCGCGCCCACCACGCGGCTGTGGCGGTCCCGTCGGGAAAAGGGAGCCCCGCGTCCGCCGGATCAGCGCCCGCGGCGGCAACCGAGCGAAGCGAGCCTGCCGCCGCGAGGAACGTGCGCGGATCGGCCGCTGCGCCGCCCGACGCGGCTGCGGGCTCGGCGCCGGTGATCACGGTGAACGC
>Ga0163152_10005595_pt1 | contig 14659 bp, 12 predicted proteins | sample OliLakLV19MP8IB2_FD_148635 | JGI IMG/M metagenome (GOLD analysis project Ga0163152, IMG submission 148635) | Freshwater microbial mat bacterial communities from Lake Vanda, McMurdo Dry Valleys, Antarctica - Oligotrophic Lake LV.19.MP8.IB-2 | ecosystem: Environmental > Aquatic > Freshwater >... | reverse complement strand
GATTGCGATAGGCTAGAATCTGGTCGATGACAAAGTCCCAGGATAAATTGCCCATGGGTTCGCCGTTGATACCCAAGAGGGTGATCACTTCACGTGTGGCGTCAAGGTCGAGAGCTTTGCCTTTGTGCCGAAGGCTTGAAGACACTGGATATTTCACACGCCCCCCCGTTCAAGAGTAACAAGGCAAGTATAGCGCAGCCTTATAGCTTGTCGAGGAAAAGCGCAAAGTTATCAACCTCGCACCAGCTGGATAGAGAAAGATGGCCAGGAGTGATCCTGGCCTGGAGAGCTTTATGAACTGACAGGAAAACTATTACGCGATAAACAGACTTACTTGCAATAACTTATGCTGTTTTTGCGTCCTTATCTTGCTCGAAAATCCTGATGGGGGCATGCTTCCCAAGGATGGCATCCTCGGTGATAAGGACTTCCTTGATCTGCTTCTGCGAAGGAGCGTCGTACATCACATCTAACATCACATCTTCGAGAATGGCGCGTAATCCTCGGGCGCCAGTTTTCTGGATAAATGCCTTCCGCGCGATCGCACCCAGCGCACCTTCCGTGAACTTAAGCTTTACTTTTTCAAAAGAAAGCAACTTCTCATACTGTTTCGTGAGCGCGTTTCTTGGTTCGGTCAAAATTCGAATGAGGGCGCGTTCATCCAGCTCATCCAAGGTGGCCACGACCGGCAACCGACCGACAAATTCCGGAATCAAGCCGTACTTGAGAAAGTCTTCCGGTTGAACTTTTGCAAATAGTTCACCAAGCCGAATCTCGCTCCGCCCGCGAACTTCGGCTCCAAATCCCATCGTCTTTCGATTCAGACGTTGCTCGATAATATGTTCAAGCCCGACGAAGGCTCCGCCGCAGATGAACAGAATATTGCTCGTGTTGACCTGAATAAACTCTTGGTGCGGATGTTTGCGCCCGCCTTGAGGCGGCACGTTGGCGACGGTCCCCTCGATAAGCTTGAGCAGCGCCTGCTGGACCCCCTCGCCTGACACATCGCGAGTGATGGACGGGCTGTCGCTCTTGCGGCTGATCTTGTCAATTTCATCGATGTAGACGATGCCTCGCTCAGCCCGCTCAACATCGTAGTCCGATGCTTGAAGGAGCTTAAGGATGATGTTTTCTACATCTTCACCGACATACCCTGCTTCGGTAAGTGTGGTGGCATCGGCCAGCGTGAAAGGGACATCCAGATACTTCGCGAGGGTTTGGGCCAACAGCGTTTTCCCTGTGCCTGTAGGCCCCAGCATGAGGATATTGCCCTTCTGGAGCTGCACCTCGTCCGTATCTTTATCCTTGGACGAGATGCGCTTGTAGTGGTTATGAACGGCCACCGAGAGGATTTTCTTGGCCCGCTCCTGTCCCACGACGTATTGATCCAAGTGGTGTTTAATTTCCACCGGCTTCTTGATTTTTGATGAAATCTCTTCTTTAGCTTCTTCCCAATCCTCGGCGATGATGTCGTTACACAGGTTGACGCATTCGTCGCAAATATAGACGGTAGGCCCGGCAATCAATTTGCGGACTTCGTCGCGGCTCTTTCCGCAGAACGAGCAGCGGAGATGTCGATCCATCTTATCCTGCTTAGCCATACATCCTCCCCGGTTACTTGTCCTTGGTCACGTCTTTCCCTGCGTCGCCACTGACGGCCTTGAGAAGCTTCGGAGGCCTCGTGATGACTTCATCGATGAGGCCGTACTGCTTGGCTTCTTCTGCGGACAGGAAGTAGTCCCGTTCGGTGTCCTGAGCGATCTTCTCCAGAGGCTGGCCAGTATGTTTGGCCATGATCTCATTGAGTCGTTCGCGGATTTTCAAAATCTCTCTGGCATGAATGTCGATTTCAGTGGCTTGCCCGGAAAATCCACCCATAGGCTGGTGAATCATGACCCGCGCATTCGGCAACGCGAATCGCTTGCCCTTAGTTCCCGCGGTCAGCAAAAATGCACCCATGCTGGCGGCCTGGCCCAGGCAGATAGTGTTGATCGGGGGTTTCACGTACTGCATGGTGTCATAAATGCCCAATCCAGCCGTCACACTTCCTCCGGGCGAGTTGACATAGAGATTGATGTCTTTTTCAGGATCCTCCGCTTCGAGGAACAAGAGCTGGGCAATAATCAGATTGGCAAAGACATCGTCGATTGGCGCACCGAGGAAAATAATCCGATCTTTTAAAAGCCGTGAATAAATGTCGTAGGCGCGTTCGCCCCGGTTCGTCGTTTCGATTACAATGGGAACCAGCATGCCTGTCGTTCCTTTCCGCTTACAGCCTGTTGAAACCGAGATGTCCGGCCAGCCCTGAACCTCGGTGCTATCCCTGAATCACCGCATTGCGGTACACAAAATCCAAGGCTTTGTCCGCTAAAATCCTGGCACGTAACTCATCGATCGACTCTTGTCCGCCGGCTTTAACCATCTTGACGAGATCGGCTGGCGGCATTTTGAGCTCCGACGCCAACCGCATGATCTCGGCGTTGAGATCGTCCTGAGTGACCGTGAGCCCTTCTTTCTCAGCGATCGCTTCCAACACGAGTCCGAGCTTCACCCGGCGCGCCGCTTCGTCGCGATGTTCTTGTCGAAGCGCTGCAATATCTTCCGCACCGGGCGATTCCGGGGCGGCACCCTTTCGTTCTTGCTGCTGCACATGCTGGCGGATGATGGCCTCCAGCTCACGTTCCACCAGAGTTTCAGGGAGATCGAAGTGATGGGTCTCCGCGAGCCGTTTGATGATTGTATCTTTATACGTATCTTCGATCTCTCGCTTCAGCGCCTGCTCCATCCCGCCCCGCAGTTTATCTTTGATTTCCTGAAGCGAAGTATAGGGGCCACAGTCTTTGGCAAATTCATCGTCCAGAATCGGCAGCTTCTTTTCTTTGACGGATTTGACCGTCAACGTGAACAAAACCGTTTTGCCGGCGACACGAGGGTCTGGATGGCTGGCCGGATAGGGCTGAGATATTTCGAGCACATCCGTCTCTTTCTTCCCCACGACATGCGAATCGATTTCCAATCCCAAGACGGACGCCTTCGAGCCCACCTTGTGCAGTTGCCCGTCCTTCTTCGTTCCGTCCAGCGGGGCTCCATCGAGCATGCCTTGCACGTCCAGCACGAGATAATCCCCGTCCACGATGGTATGACCGGCTGGTACAGCTTCCAAGCGCGCCTGCTGCTCGCGCAACACCTCAAGTCCCCGGTCGAGCTGTTCGTCGGTGACGGTTCGCTTGTCCGGCTTGAGCGAAATCGGACTCGGTGCTTTATAGTCCCGTAACTCGATGGTTGGTTTAATCTCAACAGTTGCGGTAAATGTAAAGGGTTCGTCCTTCTTAATCTTGACCCGATCCAGCGGGGGAATTTCAACGAGGACCGGCACAATACCCGCTTGGCGAACAGCCTTGTCGTAGAAGTCCGGCACGAGGCTTCGAATCACATCCTCTTCCACGGATTTGGAATAGCGCTTCTCCAGCAAGGCCAGGGGAGCCTTGCCAGGACGAAATCCCGGGATATTGACCTGGCGGTTCAACTCGACATACGCACGGGCAAACCGTTGAGTAACTTCATCGGCAGGGACCTCGATCTTGAGGGCACGTTTCATCGGTCCTAGTTCGGTTACTTCTATTTTCATAGCTAGTACTACCCTTCATCTTGTCAGAGCCTTACAGGTGCCACTGCGCCGTCGTAGCCGTCCATGGTTTGGTGCGAGCGGAGGGACTTGAACCCCCACGGTTACCCACGAGATCCTAAGTCTCGCGCGTCTGCCAGTTTCGCCACGCTCGCATAGTGGGGTCCGCTGGAGGTCGGCTCCAGCATGGTTGAGTAACCAAGCAGAATGACTCAATAGCGTCAGTCTTTTGTACCGTCGGATGCCTCCTACTGTCAACCCATACTCCTGGGGGAGAGAGCTTCTGATGCCGGCCTTGATTAATGCAAGAACGGATCGCACTAGAGGGCGAAGGACGCCCCGCTCAACGCCACTCTCCCCTACCCAACGCATGCACTCCGTTTCGAAACAATGCTTGGTAGCACCCTCCGCTCATGGAGGTTATAATGTGGGGGCCCCAAAGCCTCTGGCCTGGCGATGCCTCCGGTGAGGCTGTTGTCCCTGTAAGGAGGTGCCTGATGCGAGCATGTCTTTTCTCTCTGGTCTGTGCGTTCGTGCTCCTGCCAAGTCCGTCATGGGCCTATCGAGATTACTTTACGGCGGATCAGAAGGCACAACTCGCCAAGGTCCAGACGGTCCTGATCGATGCCATTGCCCTCACCGATAAGGGAGCCGTCGACGCTGGACCGATCGTCGAGATTGCCTCACGCCGTCTAGGAGAGCTAGGCTACGAGATGGTGCAGGATCGCGCAAAGCCCCACGACGCGGTGTTTAAGGTGAAGTGCGAGCAGCGAAAGACATGGGAAGGGACAACCGCGGCTGGAGGTGATGCAGATTTGCCCGATGCTCCATCGAGACTGTGGAAGGGACCTGCCTGCCAGCTGACCTATCTATTGGGAGATATGAAAGTCAAATGGCAACGGGAGTTGCGGACCGATTTTGACGATGCGGTCACGGCGGCCCAGGCTGCCCAGGCCGGGGAACCAGGCGCCTACGCAATCCTGAAACTACGAGAGGGATTAGAGAAATATGAGTTTCCGATTCTGCTGACGGCGGAGTGGGGCCAACCGGATCGGCTGCTGAAGCTGTTGGATTCTACCGAGACCAGCCAGGCACGCAAGGTCAAGATTATCTCGTTGCTCGGTGAAATGCAGGCCGACGAGGCCCTGCCCAGATTGAAGCAGGCGCTCCAGGATCGAGATTTGGCGAAACAGGCCTTGGCCGCAATGGGCAATCTCGGGAGAGAGGGTATTCCTCTGCTGGTCGAGATCATGAACACATCACCGGATCTTGAGGTACAGGCTGCGGCAGCAAAGGGGTTAGGGCAACTCGGTGGACTGCATGGGGATGCTTCGGTCGTACCACCATTGTTGGCCAGGTTGAAGGATCCCAAGACTGACTGGTCCGTGCTGACGGAAGTGGCCTGGGCACTCGGCAAGATTCCCGACAAACGGTCGATCCAACCGCTTTACGATCTCGACAAAAATCTCCAGACTATACGGGACCCGGAAAATATCCAGCTAAAAAAACTCAAGGAAGCGGTGTACTGGTCGATCAAACAGTGCGATACCTGGGATCAATTCAGTTCGTTGACAATTTTCGGTTAGGTGCTTATCGTCCTCCGAGCTGGCTGATGGTCGGCTCGGAGATAACAGGATGAACACCGTTCCCCCCTCGACTCCTCCTTCCCAATCTCCCGACGTGTTGGAGCGGATCACACTCCAGATGGCGTCAAGTCTTGACCTCCAAGTCGTACTGGCCACAATCACACAGGGGTTGGTGGAGGAGCTGGATGCGGCCTTCGCCCGCATCTGGCTCTTAGGTCCCGGCGATCTCTGTGCCGACTGTTACAAAGCAGCCGACTGTGCGAACCGGAGCCGCTGCCTGCATCTTGAGGCCAGTGCCGGGCTCTATACCAATCTCAACGGGGAATATCGACGCATTCCGCTTGGCGTATTGAAGATCGGGAAAATCGCGCAAGGATCCGGCGCCATTTTTACGAACGACGTACTCGGCGACGATCGGCTTCCGAATAAACAATGGATGACCGATAATGGGCTCCGCTCCTTTGCCGGCCAACCGCTGAAGTTTCGCTGGGAGCTGCTCGGCGTCATCGCGATGTTCGGACGCCGGCCGCTGAGCGGACAGGAGTTCGAGCGATTGGCCGTCTTTGCCAATGAGGCCGCAATTGCGATCAAGAACGCGCAGTTGTTTGCAGAAGTTCAACAGCTCAAAGATCGGCTTCACGCCGAGAATCTCTACCTTCGCGAAGAAATAAAACTCGAGCATAACTTTGAAGAGATCATCGGCGAGAGCCAGAGTATCAAGGCCGTACTGCGATCGATCGAACAGGTCGCACCCACCGACTCAACGGTCCTCATCCGTGGAGATACCGGGACGGGCAAGGAACTGATCGCCAGGGCCGTTCACCACATGAGTCCGCGCAGGGCTCGCTCCCTTGTGAAGGTGAACTGCGGCGCAATCCCCGCCAATCTCCTCGAAAGCGAACTCTTCGGACATGAAAAGGGATCGTTTACCGGGGCATTACAACGCCGCATCGGCAGGTTTGAGCTGGCGGATGGAGGGACGATCTTTCTGGACGAAGTGGGAGAACTCCCGCTGGACGCGCAAGTGAAACTTCTGCGGGTGTTGCAGGAACGGGAATTCGAACGGGTCGGCAGCGGTCATTCAACGAAGGTCGATGTGCGGGTGATCGCCGCGACTAATCGTAACCTGCATGCAGCGGTGAAGGCCGGTTCCTTCCGGGCCGATCTCCTCTACCGGCTGAATGTGTTTCCGATCGAGGTGCCACCCCTCTCTGCCCGTGCCGCTGATATTCCGTCCTTGGTCAGCCACTTCATCGCAAAGTTTTCAACCAAACTTGGCAAGCGATTTGATGGTGTGTCTCACGCGGCCATGGACCGTCTGATGACCTATTCATGGCCCGGCAACATTCGTGAGCTGGAAAATGTGATCGAACGGGCGACGATTCTCGCAAATGAGCCGATGCTGCAGATCGATGACGCATTCCTCCATGAGGCTCCTGCACCCTCACATCGCGAGGGAACCATGGAAGAAGTTGAACGGGCGCATGTCCTCCATGTCCTACAGGAGGTCAACTGGGTCATTGAAGGGAAACAGGGTGCCGCCACTCGGCTAGATCTCCACCCCAACACCCTCCGCTCTCGCATGAATAAGCTCGGCATTAAGAAGCCTCGTCTTACCTAAGCATATCGATCCCTGCCTTCATCCCACAGAATATCGTGGCGCTACGATATCCCGTGGCAGGATCGCATCGCTGTACGGATTATCTTCTCGTCTCCACATCACTCAAGTCGTTGATACCGCTCTTTACTCCTCTCATTTCATGCCTGTCATTCTTTCTGGCATCAGCCTTGCGGTAGTGCAGAACTGCGATGGCCATCGCATTGCAATATCACGGCGCTCATTCCATCCAAGGAGATTCCATGAAAACTGCCATCATCATTCTGTCCGATCCGAAAAGTGGTTCTGAAGAAGCGCTTGGGCGAGTCTTTAATGCGCTGGCTCTGGCGTCCGAATGTAAGCAGAAGGGCGACGAAGTCGCCGTAGTGTTCAACGGCGCTGGCACGCGCTGGCCGGCTGAGTTGACCAAACTCTCGCATCCGGCCAATGGCCTCTACAATGCCGTTCGCGATGTCGTACAAGGTGCCTCATGCGGTTGTGCGGAGGTGTTTGGGGCAACAGAAAGTGTCAAGGCTTGCGGAGTCCCGATGGTCAAGGACCATGCATTGGCCGGGACAGCAGGCCTCTTAAGCTTGCGACGCTACATAGCGGAAGGCTGGCAGACGATCGTATTTTGAGTCAATTCTCAGGAGACGGCCTCACGGCCGTCTCCTGAGTAGGGTGGAACTGAAGACGAACAGGGAGAGACGATGGCAACGAAGTATCTCGATCTGATGTTCACGGATGCCGTATGCCGTGCGCAGACCCAGTATTACGGACAGGCAGGCACGATTGCGGGCGCCCCCAACCGAGACCCGCTAGGCCAGGCAGAAGCGGAATTCATTGCCACTCGGGACAGCTTCTACGTGGGATCGATCAGTGAAAGTGGGTGGCCTTATGTTCAGCATCGAGGCGGGCCTGCAGGATTTTTGCGAGTGACCAACGAGACAACCCTGGTCTTTGCCGACTACAAGGGCAATCGGCAACTGCTGAGCACGGGCAACGTGGCGGTGAACGACCGGGTAGCGCTCTTTCTCATGGACTACAAGAACCGCGAACGGCTGAAAATTCTCGGCCATGCCCGTATCGAGGATGCCCGTACGCATCCAGAACTGACCGAGCATGTGACAGACCTCACAATGCGGTCAAGCGTGGAACGACTGGTCTTCATCGATGTGGTCTCATTCGACTGGAACTGTCCGAAATACATTACGCCGCGCTATTCGGCGGAAGAGATCGAGGAGGTCGTAGGTCCATTGAAAAGGCGTATTGCCGAACTAGAGGCCGAACTTCATACGAGGAAATCGTGATGGTATTCTGCCGCCAGTGGAAATAGCACGAGCAGGTTGTCCGATAAAAGGAGGGACCGATGACCGAGTTTTCACGCAGACGGTTTTTGCAACTTTCCGCAGCAACCGGTGGTGCCTTAGTGTTCGGGGACCTGATTGGGCAAATGATGGGGTTTACGGAGAGGGCAAGTCTCGCCGCCACGGGTGAACCGATCAAGATCGGCATTCTCGATCCATTGTCGAGCCCTTACAAAACGTCGTCGATTCATGATGTCCATGGCGCCAATGTTGCGGTGGACTGGTTCAACAAGAGAGGTGGTGTGCTGGGCCGGCCGGTCGTCATCCTCGAAGCGGATGATGCGTCGAACCCGGAGACTGCCGTGAGGGTGGCGACGAAGTTCATCAAAGAAGACCGGGTCGATGTGCTGATGGGGACGTTCAACGGGGACTGTGCGCTTGCCGTCAGTGCCCTGGCGCAGAAGGAAAATACGCTGTTCATGGTGACGGGTGCGCACCTTCCCGAGCTGACGGGAGCAGCCTGTAACCGACAGACGTTCGTGTTCATGCCCAGCGCAAGGATGATGGCGCAGGCTGTCGCGCCATACATTGCGAAAGCCTATGGGACTCGCTGGTACATGATCACGGCTGCCACTGTCGATGGCAAGGCGGCAGCTCAGGCAATGCTGGAAGCAGGCAAATCCCTCGCGGTCGATTTCGTCGGAGAGACGGTCACGCCATTCGGCTCGACCGACTTTATAGCGGCTTTTACTGAGGCGAAGACCAAGAACCCCACGGCGATCATTTTAAATCTGTACGGATGGGATCTTGTACATGCGCTCAAAGCCTATGCCAAGTTAGAGTTGGCCAAAGAGAAGATCGGCGTGGGGGGCATGATCGCGGGTGAACAGATCGGCCGCCCATTGGGGTATGCCAATAATGCCGGTATCTGGGGTCTGATCTGGGATCCCAAGATCGACAGAGAGAGCTCGAGACGGTTCATCCAGGGCGTGATCGACAAGTACAACCATACACCGACGTCGCGTTGTTATCTTGGGTATGCGGCGATGACTCAGATTCTGGAAGCGATTCAACGGGCCGGGACGATAGAGACCACAGCCCTCATCACAGCCCTGGAAGGACATGCGTTCGACGGATTAAAAGTAGGCCCGTCTTCCTTCCGCGCATGGGACCATCAGCATGTGCAGGATGTGCTCGTGGGGGAGGCGTTCGGGAAGGAACTGGGGCTGGGCCACTACAAGATACTAGCCACGGTTGCCAGCGATCTGGTTGCGGGGACGGTTGAGCAGAATACCTGCACGTTGTAGAGGATAGACTGAAAAGGGAACGGGGGCTTCTCCGCTAGGGAGAAGCCCCCGTTATCTTATGGCTGTGCGTAAGCCTACTTCGTGACGCGCACTTCGACGCGACGGTTCTTCGCACGGCCAGCATCGGTTGTATTCGGCGCCACCGGCTTGCTGTCTGCATAGCCGGCCGTGGTCGAAGAAGCTAGGCCGCCTTCCCCGAGAGCCTTCGCCGCATGTGCCGCACGGGCTTCAGAGAGTTCTTTGTTTGTGGGGAACTTCTTCTTCAATGCGCTGCGGATCGGCCGGTTATCGGTATGACCATCCACCGCGACTTTGTATTCCGGGAAATCTTTCAAGATCGCTCCCACCTGCTTGAGCGCGTCGGCTCCGGCAGGCTTGAGTTGATCTTCGCCTGACCCAAAGAGATAACCGGAAGCCAGGTTGATCAGGAGGCGCTCGTTGTTCAAATCGACCATGATCGTGCCCTTCTCGATTTGAGGACGGAGCGCCTTGACAAGGCCGCGTTGGGCCTCTTTCAATTTGGCCATTTCACTGGATAAATCCCCGCGCAATCCGACGAGTTCCTTGTCGCGCTCAGCCAACTGGCGCTCCAACTCGGCCACCCGCTGTGTGCATGCCGCGAGGTCAGCGGCCAGTTTGTCCTTGTCACCGCTCGTCGCCTGCAGACTCGCAAGTTGGGCCTCCAGTGCGGCCGTTCGTTGATTTGCCGCAGCAAGGTCCGCTGCGACCTTGTTTTTGTCTCCTGTCCCGGTCTGGAGGCTGGAGGCCAACGCTTGCGACGCGGCGAGTTGGCGCTCAAGCTCGGCTGCACGGGCTTTGGATTGATTCAGATCTCCCTGCGCAGCGGCCAGCTGACTGGCCAATCTGGACAAATCACCGGCCCCTGAACGCAGGGATGCGATCTCCCGATCACGCTCGGCCAGCTGCCGTTCAAGTTCCGCGATACGTGTTTTGGACCGGTCGAGGTCCGCCTGGGCCGATCGGAGGGCATCACCAGAGCCGGACCGCAAAGAGGCGATCTCCCGATCGCGCTCGGCTAGCTGCTTCTGTGCTGCTGCCAGTTCATCTCTCAACCGCTGCTGTTCTTTTTCCCAGGCGCTCGGGTGGCGATATTCAAAGCCTCCGTCGCAACAGATCGGCCCTAAGTCCACGGCCGATGCATAGCTGGCGCTAGCCAGAAGACCGGTTGCTATGATTGCTGTCCTGAATAATCTCATGCTGATCTCCTCCTTTGGATGATGACTGAGTCTTTCATTTACACAGTGGATGTACAATGAGCGCACTTCGCGGCTTTAACTGGAATGACAGACAAACAATGCGGGCAATCTTTGGTCGTGGGAGACCCAGCAAGCGGCTCTTTCTTCAGCCGATTCACTTGCTTCACCAGCAAAAATATTACAAACGCGACAATGAGAAAGTCAAATGTGGCCTGAAGGAAGACCCCGTAATTGATGGTGGGCGCTCCCGCCGCTTTAGCCGCCGTCAGCGAGGGTTGAGGGGTGCCTGAGAGATTGACGAAAAGGCTGGAAAAATCCACCTTTCCCATCAGCAACCCAAGGGGGGGCATGAGCACGTCGCTGACAAGCGATGTGACGATTTTCCCAAAGGCTCCTCCGATGATTACACCGATCGCCATATCGAGCACGTTGCCCTTCATGGCGAACTCTTTAAATTCTTTCAGCATAGTTCCTCCTTAGAGGATGTATGGCGTACTGCATTTGCTGCTATCGAGACTACCGTTTCCTGGTCGTATCGAAGCTGTACCCGAGGGTCATGAGGTACATGTTGTCCGTATCTCCCGTCCCCCGTGCCGGACTGCTGTTATAACGCGTCGTCACTTGGAGGCCGCTCACAAAACCCTCGAAGAGCTTGAACCTCACACCATTATCCATCGTGAGGTAATAATTCTTGGTGTTCTGCAACGAAGGGTAGAATTCACTGAAATGGTACAGCGTGACGCGCTCGTCAAGCATCGGCCAGTTTAGCTTTATGGACCCGCGACCACGAGTCGAGGCGGCGTCGCTGCTCACCCGGAAATCTTCGTTGAAGTACGCGAGACCGGCTTCCGCATAGAGCGTCATATCCTTAAGGATGCCGTTGAAATCGCCCCGGTCGACAAATTGGTAACCAGGGCCGCTCGAAAGAGCGGTTCGCAGTTTTAGATCCTGAAACGTATCACTTTCAAAATAGGCGGAAGCAAACCAAAAAAACCGCTTCGTGATGAAGAAGTCGAGCTTGATTGTACCCCGTGCGTTTCGAGCGATGAGGGTGTTCGCGTTATCGCCGTAAACGTAGCGGCCGTTGATCGACAGGCGGAGTTGCTCACTTCGAGCCACAAAGTCTCCGAGCAAGTTCGCATTTTTCAGATGGCTGTTCCCCGTCGTTTGTGAGTAGCCGCCGGTCAGGCTGCCTGCATAGATGACCGGGGCTTGGATAAGGGGGTTCAGCGCGGTGATGGAATCCATCGGAACCTGTATGGTCCCTTTCAGCGGTGCAGCCTGCACATTGAGGGTGCCGTTGGGGCCGTCGGTCGCCGTACCGATCAGCACAGATCCTTCTTTGAGATGAAACGGGATGGGGTGGTTGACGGCCAACTTCGACACGCTGTCCCAATTTATCTTAACGATATTGTCCGTCGCCGCGGCAGTCTTGATCAGTAAGACCCCGCCAGACATTTCGAGGACTTCCCCATAGATCACGCTGCCGTCCTTCAACGTCACCACATCGAATGGTGCGGTTACAGGGGATGCAACATCTGCCATGGCTGAAGCATCGGCAGCCGCAACCAGTCTTGGTGTCATCAGACAGGTTACAAGCAGGAGTAGCCAGAAACCCTTCTTCATCGAATCCTCTTCACCGGTTGATGACATGCCAAGATTTTATTCATCGGGCTCACGGGAATACGTTGAATGTCGTAGGGCTATTCAGCCCCATTACGTGTGTGCGTTCTATAAACCAGTTCATGGCAAGGTCGCAAGCAGAAACACTACGATATTTTCCGACGAGAATATGTGTAGCGCATCGCATTCTGAACATTGATCGCGGGACTCAGCAAAGCTGATGCCGTTGAGAAAGACCCAGTCATTTCACCAGATATTTTCGTGAAAGCATGATTGATGGACAGACCATTAGAAGGCGTGGTCCTCCATCTCTGTGACTAATTTGTTCAGAAGATGGCTATTTCTCTACAGAGACGGGGCGAGAGACTCGCGCATGTTCGACCTTCAAGAGAATGTGGGTGCGTAAGGCTTGCTGCCTGCGAGCAGAGAATAGTACGGCAATCTCTGTTCACATGCTCCCTATCGGCCCAATAGTTTCTTCAACAGATCCTGGCTTTTTTGCTTGAGCTCTTCTGGCTTCGCCGAGCCTTTAAGGAGACCCCCGATCACTTCACGCGCTTTCTCCTTCACCCGTTGTTGGGCCTTGCCCGTCAGCGCGTTGGAATCTAATCCATACGACGGTGCCTGGACGGTCCCGGTGATGATCAGGGGAAGACTCAAGCGGCCTTCCTTCATCGCGAGTTTAACAACAGGAGACGCGCCGACAATCTTCTGACTCAAGTCCTCTGACAGGTTGAGATTCACGATCAGGTTGAGCGTCTGATCGAACCCGATGGCGCCTCCCCCCGTAGCTTGAAAATCGTGGCTGTCCATTAAGAGGCGCTGAACGTCGATAATGCCTTGCTTGATGGCGAGGTCCGTCTCAATCGTCGAAAAAGCTGTCGCATTGGCATTGTCGAGCGAGATGCCGGCGACGTTAAGCATCGAGACCGCTTCCTGGAGAAGGTTCACGCCCTCGATTTTGCCATCTTTCACGGCGACGTGGCTGATCCCTTCCAGAGACGTGGTGAGCTCCGGCATGGAAAAGCCGCGGCCTTGCAGGGCGAGGTCGCCTCCTGCCGTTCCGCTGATCGACACTCGCGTGGTCGCAACGGTCTCAAGGGCAGGCCCGAGCTGGAGTCCTTGGATCGTCACGGTGCCCTTGAACGGCGGAGCGTCAGACCCTGCGAGTACTGTGCCCTGTCCTTTGACCTGCCCATTAAACAGTTGGAAGGAGAGGTTGCTCAGTTTAGCTTCCTGCCCCTTCACTTCGCCCGTAATCTTCAAATCAGTGATGTCGGCCGGTTTATTGAGCGGCAGGGCCATCGGGAGATTCGCGGTATTGATGAGAGACGAACTGATATTCACGGTAGCGTTTTGGCCAGCCGTCTTTCCCGTGATGGTGAAGTCTGTCTTTCCCAGCCCGAGCCGGAGGTTGATCGCATCAATGGTTGCAGTATCCTTCAACGGACCGAAGGTACCGTCGAGTGTCACGGGCATATTGAACGGCTGGACGAGCATGGCAACATGGAGGCTCGGGGTTTGGCCGAGACGCACGGACTGAAGGAGGAGCTCCATGTCCTGCATGACATACTCGGTTGGTTTGGCAGCCGACAGATCTCGATAGGTGAGTTTTCCACCCGCAATGGAGACGCGATCGACGGCCAGCAGGGCCAGGATCTTGAGCGGACCGTCTGTCGATGGAATCGGCGCCCGGGACGGAGTTTCAGGAGTCGGGACGCCTGTTCTTCCAATGGTCGAAACATTCAGGACTCCGTTCTTGTTTTTGATAACCGTAATAACTGGATCGCGAAGCGTGATCTCTTCGACCTCGACCTTGCCGCTGAGCAACGGTCTGAGTTTGACCCCGATCTCAAGCGACGTAAGCGACGTAAATGGGGTTGCGCCGAACGCCGGGTCGTCCAGTACGGCAAACCCGGTCACGCGTGCACCGATCCTTGGCCAGATCGTCAGGCGGATGTCTTGCAACTGAACCTTACGGTTGAGCGCCTCTTCGAGCAGTGGCTTGTACTGATCTTGGTATTTGTTGAGGTCGACGAGAAAGGGCAGGGAGAAGATGGCGGCCACCACGATGATGACCAGGACGCCCAAACCGATAAGAATTTTCATAGCCAGCTCTCCCCCCAAATTATTTTTAGTATAGAAAGAGGATTCGGGAGGGTCAATGCCATGCAGATCGACCCTGTTCTTACCTTGCCGGTCACTAGACCGCGTGTTAAGATGCGCCCCTCGCGAACATTGATGCGGAGAGGTGCGAGAGTGGTCGAATCGACATGCTTGGAAAGCATGCGTCCCAGCAATGGGACCGTGGGTTCAAATCCCACCCTCTCCGCCAAAAATAGTCCTGTGCGATGAGTGCTGTGTGCTGAGCTTCGTCAGGAGAGGACGTATTAAGGG
>Ga0163152_10005594_pt1 | contig 14659 bp, 7 predicted proteins | sample OliLakLV19MP8IB2_FD_148635 | JGI IMG/M metagenome (GOLD analysis project Ga0163152, IMG submission 148635) | Freshwater microbial mat bacterial communities from Lake Vanda, McMurdo Dry Valleys, Antarctica - Oligotrophic Lake LV.19.MP8.IB-2 | ecosystem: Environmental > Aquatic > Freshwater > Lake... | reverse complement strand
GTTTGATGTGTTTGATGTGTTTGATGTGTTTGAAGGGTTTGAAGGGTTTGTTGTGCTGGAAATCACATCAGCCACATTTTTACCCACCGAAGCCTAAGCGTAGGAGGGTTCACATTTATTTCCAAGTCTCCCCATGCGTGCGTTTGAGCGCATCCATAAGGTTCACTTTTTGGCGGCGCGACACTTCAATACTGTCGCCGTTTTCCATGATTAGGTAGCCGCCCTCGCCTTTGATATAGGTTTTCATGAAGTTCATGTTCACGATATGTTTTTTGTGTACACGTACAAAATTGAAACTTGTGAGCGCGTCCTCGTATGCTTTTATGGTGCGGCTGGCGGTGATTCGATTGCCGCCATTGAGCAGGAAATGTGTGTAGTTGTTTTCGGCTTCAAGCCGAGTGATGTCGGCGAGACGCACGAAATGAACCCCATCCATTGCCGAAATGCCAATTTTGTTAAAAGCATTGGGTGCGTTGGGGTTGTAGGTTTGCTGGAGCACTTCAAGGCGAGCCTTGGTCTCTGTGTTGCGGGGTTTAATTCGGCTAACGGCACGGATAAGTTCTTCGCGTTCAATAGGTTTTGTTACATAATCAATGGCAGCGAACTCAAATGCCCGAATGGCGTATTTGTCAAAAGCCGTGACGAATATGATGTCAAAAGGCACTTCTTCGAGTTGTTGAAGTGCCTGAAAAACGAGTCCGTCGGGCAGGCTGATGTCGAGGAAAGCCACATCGAAGCGGTTGCTTCGGTCGTCGGCCAAGCGGAGCAGGTCGGCATTAGAACCACCTTCAGCCACCACATCCACATCGGGACAACACATACGGAGCAGGTTTTTGAGGTTTTCCAAGCCTTCTGGCTCGTCTTCGATGATAAGGGCACGTGTAAGCATGGCGGTAAGATAGATTGTTGACTAGTGAACTGGTGGACTAATGATTGGTGGATTGGTGATTGGTGATTGGAAACTGCAACCGCCTGCGCTTAGGCTTCGGCGGGTAAAACTGCCAACTAGTCCTGGGGTTGCGCAAAAATCCGTTTTTAATTTAAAAAAGCCCCCCGAAGTTCTTGAAAACTTCGAGGGGCTTTGTTTTTATTTTTTTGAATGCGTGGAACGGTTGTGTAATTTACAATTTACGATTTACGATTTACGATTTACGATTTACGATTTACGATTAATACGATTCGAAAAAGGCATGATCCACCCCTTCTTCGAATCGTATTAATCGTAAATCGTAAATCGTAAATCGTAAATCGTAAATCGTAAATCGTAAATCGTAAATCGTAAATCGTAAATCGTAAATCGTAAATTTTAAAACTCCCGTATTCTCAATCGCGCTCCAAATTTCACGCTGTCGAGCTTGTTCAATTTGCGCAGGCTTTCCACCGAAGTAGCGTATTGCCGGGCAATATCTTCAAGCGATTCATTGCGACGAACGGTGTGATATTGATATTGTTTCTCCCGAGGCGCCGCTTGTTCTTCTTGAAACACAACGGTCTGGTTGCCACCAGGTTTGGGTTTGCTGGCGGGCACACTGTTTTTCTTGGGAGTAACGGATGGTTTGCTCGGTGCCATCGTGGTGGCAGAAGGTGCTTCGATCCGGATTCCAGAGTGTTTTTGCACAAAAACCGGGCGATAGAGTTTGAGCATTTGGCCAGGCTGCACATAATTGGTTTCGAGATCATTCCAGGATTTCAATTGTACTCCCGAAATGCCAAGGCGAGCCGCAAATCGATCAATATGCTCTACCTCTTTTGGTTTCGCATTGCTGATCCAGTATCGGCCATCGCCTATGTCTGCGCTGGTGTACTTTTCGATGCTTTCCAGTTTGTACTTGCGCGCACTGCTTACCGAATTGAGGTAGCGAATGAAGGCAGGCATAACACGCTCTGGCACAACCACAAAATGGCCGTCGTTCGTTGGCGGCACATAGTCGCGCTTGAATCCAGGGTTAAGGTCTTTGATGACTTGATACGAGATGCCAGTCGCGTCTGAAATGTCGCGGAACGAGATACCCTCATAAACGTTGACATAATCAGTCAGTTGTTGATCTAAATCAGGGTTGTTAGGCGTAAGCCCGTGTATTTGGAAGTAGTTGCAGATGTAGGTGGCCGCGATGAATGCGGGCACATAATTGCGCGTTTCTTTTGGCAGGTAAGGCATGATAGCCCAAAAATTGCGACTTCCGGCACGACGGATGGCGGCATTCACCCGGCCTGAACCGCTGTTGTACGCGGCCAGCGCAAGCGCCCAATCGTCAAAATGGTTGTAAAGGTCGCGCAAGTGGCGGGCGGCAGCATCGGTACTTTTCACCGGGTTGCTGCGGTCTTCTACGGCAGTATTGGTCCGGAGACCGTACTCGCTGCCAGTGCTGGGCATAAACTGCCAAAGTCCGGTAGCACCTACGCGAGAAACAGCTTTTGCATTGAGTGCCGACTCCACAACGGAGAGAAATTTCAGGTCATCCGGTACCCCATATTCTTGAAATTTCGCTTCGTAGAGCGGAAAATAGGTGAGCCGCTTGCCAAGCATATTGCGTGTTTTCTCGGTCTGAATCTGCACATAAGTTTTGATGTAGCTTTTTACCACGGCTGTGGTGCGCAATTCGAGGCAGCTGCTAAGTGAGCCGAGCCTTTCCTTCAGTTCGGCATCAGTGATGGTAATGGGGTAGGCTCCTTTAGCGACCAAAATATCAGAGGTGTCACTCGGTTCCTCCAGATCAGAAATTTGTAGCGGTTCTTCCTTTTGAGCGAAAACAACAATATTCGAAAAAAGTGCAAGGGCAAGTGCCAGGCTGTAACAAACGGATTTTTTTAGCTGCATTTTTGTTCAACGTCTAAACGGTTTGCGGTTTTAGGTCAGCATTTTTTTGACCGAAAAAAGGGCTTGTTTTCAAGGCAAATCCTTGAAAACTAGACTACTAAAAATGGTTGAGCAGAAAAAGGAAGGGCGTGTTAACGCCGGCAAATCGGTTTTATTTTTCGGGGGTGGCAACTGGCCAAGCCAGCGTACCGATTATAGTGTTTGCCAAAAAGGGTGCGCAAAAGTCGAGCTTGCATTCCGACTTTAGAGCACCTTTGGTGTTAAAATTGAAATTCGTTGGGAAAATCGTCTTTGAAATGACAAAGCAGAACGACCCTTACGGGGCAAAAACAAGTTTGCCAGTGCTTCCGCCCATACGCCAAAAATACATCCCAGCACTCGGGAAAAGTCCTTTTTCGAGGTTCATCGCTTGTTTCGGAACAACATTTCTGGAGAACAACAGACGCCCACTCGCATCAAAAACCTCCAGTGTTTCATAAGTAGCCGCCGAAACCCAGGTTCCGCCCATGCCAAAAGGATTTGGTGCTATCACAACCGCCCCATACCCGCCATTCCAATCCAACACTGGCCGCAATGCCGTGCCATCCCTGCGGTAAATCAAGGGAGCTGTGGGCCAATCCGCCAAACTAATTTGTTCGTTCAATTGAATATTCCCTTTCACACGGAAAAGGACTTTGAAAAGCGCGGATTCGTCTGACGACTCCAAGTCGTCTGACGAACAAGAAAAAGTCAAAAGCCCTTGTGCCGTTCTGTTCATGCCAAAATTTTCCAAGGAAACGCCCGTGGCTAGGGGTTCTATTTTTTCAAAAACCAATTGCTGAGGGTTGAAACGAAGGGTAAATTGTGCAGCGATTGGTGCGGGGTCGTAAGACCCGCGCAGGGCCTGAGCATCCGGAATAGAGAAAACAGCTGCCACAAACCCCTGGTCTTCAACAAAATGTGAACCACTAAACCAGTCACCATTCAACCAGTCACCACTCAACCACTCAACCAACACAGGCCATTCACCCACCGTGCGTTCATCGGTAGAAACCCTCAGGTTTGGTACGGCCGTGTTGTTCACGTCACCGATTTTTATTCCAGTAAAATCGAGGTTGGCGAGCGGATCTGTTAGCACCTGTACGGACAGTGTTTCCGGAAATGGTGTTTGAAATGGGTTGAGCGGGTTGTCAAATTGGTGGTTGGCCGGGACAAAACGCCAGGAAGTGTTGTTGGAGAAAGCGGTGTCAATGCCAAGGATGAGTTTGCGCAATTGCACCATGTCGAAGGTAGTGATGCTTCCCGACCGGTTTGCGTCGGCAGCGATCATTTTGAGGGGCGAATCGAAAGGCTCAATGTCGAGGATGTGTTTGGAAATCAACACCAAATCATAGGTGGTGACTCCGTTCAAGGGATTGTCGTTGCGGTACGGTTCAAGGGTATACGGGGTACATCCCGGCACGTTTTGGAGGCTGAATATTCCATCTGTGTCGCTCAATGTTCCGTCCATATCCACCTCGATTACCCCATCGCCCATTTCGTCGCGCACAGTACCTGCGAGGCTGACGGTGACAGGATTTTGTTGTACAAAAACAGAATCAAACGGGAACGTCCAGATGCCACGGGCAAAGGTGGCGGCTACCAATTCCTTGCGTACCGGGTTTCGTTCCAAATCAAAAACGGGGATATAGGGCATGTTCCCCCCCAGCCTGCTCCACGAAATACCGCCCGTTGTTGAGCAATAAACACCCACATCAGTGGCGGCGAACAACACTTGGTCGGAATAGCCGGGCAGCACAAAAAGATCGTTCACGGGCACTTGGGGCAAATCGGAAGAGATGTCTATCCAGGTGCTGCCGTTGTCGTCAGAACGATGGATGTGGGGGATATTCTCGTTGTCGCGGAAGCCTGAATGGCTCACAAAGAGCCGGTTGGACAGGGTAGGGGAATAGTGTACAGAAGTGACGTAGCGGTTTGGCAATCCCGCTGTAATGTTCGTCCAAACACCTGAAGGGCTGCTGCGCCACACATTGCCATCAGAGGTGCCAGCGATGAGTTTATTGACGGTAACAGGTGATTCGTTGATGCAAGAAATGGTGTGGTACCGAGCGCCAAAAATGTTCCCATCGGTAAGGTCCCCAGAGATCGGGCCCCAACCGCCGCCAGCGCCTTTAGCGTAAGCACGGTAGGTGCCTGAATAGAGCAGATTGGGTATGTGGGTGCTCATAAAAAACGGCGTGTCCCAGTTAGTTCGGTCAGAAGTGTTGAGTGCAGCGGACCCGAATTGCCATGTGTCGCCGCCGTTTGTGGTTTCGTGAATGGCTCCATTTTGAATTTCTACCCAAAAATGTTCCGGATCGGCAGGGTCAAAAGCGCAGTTAAAACCATCGGCAATAAAGACAGATGACCAGTTGTTGGGGTTCAGCCCGTTACCTTTTTGAATACCGTTGTCCTGTGCGCCCGCCCAATAGATGTTCGGTTCGTGCGGATTGAAACTGGTGCGGTAAAATTGTGTGACGGGCAAGTTTTTGGCCTTTGTCCAGCTCGCTTGTCCGTCGTTGCGGTACACCCCGCCATCGTTTGACCAATACCGCCTTCCACTTTGGGTAAAAATGAGGTCGTGGCTATCGGCGTGTCCGCTGCCAGCATTGAACCAACCGGTGTTCCCGGCGGGTTTTTTCCACATCTGAATGGCGAGAAAATACAGTTCTTCGTCGTCGGTCGGGCTGGTGCGGATTTTGCCAAAATACCAGCCAAAGTCGCTGCAAGCATCTTCCAACTGAATGATGTTCACGGGAGTCCAGCTTGCGCCCCCATCAATTGTTTTATGGAGCGACCCGGGTGTGCTTAGCGAATCCATGAACAAGGCGTACACCTTATTGGGATTGGTCCATGAAATGGCGAGGCCCGTGCGGCCCATGATGCCTGTTGGCAAACCGCCACCGAGTTGTACCCAGGTGTTGCCGCCATCGGTGCTTTTGTACACCTTGGCGTGAGGGCCATAAATGACCGATTCGAAATTGTTGCGGATGCGGTCCCAGAAAGACGCATACATGATTTGCGGATTGACGGACGACTGAACCAGATCGCTTGCACCTGCCTGGTCGCTCACAAAAAGTACCTGCTGCCAGGTGTTGCCACCATCAGTGCTTTTGTAAATACCGCGCTGGTTGTCTCGCACATACGGGTTGCCCATAATGGCTGTCCATAGAATGTTTGGGTCTGTAGGATGTACGATGATTTTGGAAACAATGGCTGCGGGGCTGTTGGCGAGATGCTGCCATGTCTCGCCAGCATCAGTGCTTTTGTAAATGCCGTCGCCGTTGAAAACGTTGGATGGCATATTTGGGTCGCCTGTTCCGGCGTACACGATGTTGGGATTGGAAGGGTCGAAAGTGATGTCGCCGATGGAGAGTTCCGGATTGTCGTCAAAAACTGGATGCCAGTTTACCGCGCCATCAGTGCTTTTGAAAATGCCACCCCCTGAAAAGCCAGCCAGTAAGGTGTTTTCATCGTCGGGCTTGGCGGCCAAAGCATTGCATCGCCCGCCGACGTTCATTGGGCCTTGTACGGTCCAGTTGCTGAGGTTGCTACCGCAATTAAGTTCACGTGACTGGGCAGTTTCGGAAATGCGGGTTTGTTGTACGGTTTTGCGCCAACTTTTCCAGTCAAAATCGGGATATGGATAAGAACGCTGGAATGAAAAAAGATCGTAAGGCTCGTTTTTTTCGGCAAGCTTGTCGCGATGTGGCAAGGCGTTTTTCCCACAAGAGAAAAGAAGCAGCGCGATAAATAGCAGAAAGGAGGAATGCTTGGCCATGGTATCGGTATGGTCGGTTTTTGTGGTTTGTGAGGCAAAATTGGTTTCAGAAGTTCCAAAGCGGTTGGGGAATTTTCCGAGCTGATTGTATTTCTGGCAGAGCGTGCGAGGTTCGTGTTCGGGATCGAATCTGGGTGGAGTGCTTTCTAGGCACTGTGTCTGGGCTGTTGATAACAAGGGTACAAAACAAGCCCAAAAACTAAAAGTGAAAGTTTGAGTACGCAGATGAACGTACTTCTCTTTGCGATGGTTTCGGCTTCCTTTTCCATAAAAATTAAAAGTTTATGAGTGAAAAAATCGGTTTAAATATTGTACACTATTAGGTTGGCATAATGCCATCGAGCTATCGCACCACCGCCATCTTCCGCACAAAAACCTGATTATCAACCCAAACGCAGATGTTGTACATCCCGGCAGGCTTATTTGTCAGGTCAATCGAAAGATTCAGCGCATCGGTTTCCAGGCTCGGATTTCCCCAAATCAATCGGCCAGCCACGTCGCGAATTTCGACACGGAGCGCTGCGGATTTATGTAGTTTCAGGAAAAGCGAAGCCAGGCCCTTGCTGGGGTTTGGTGAAAGCAGGAATTGTTCAAAAAAAGCAGATTCTTCGGTATCAGAGGTAGTGTTGACGGTCACAGTGCTTGTGCCGGTGCATCCAACAGCGTCGGTCACAGTGACGGTATAAGTGCCACCAGCGAGACCAGTCAGGTCTTTGGTCGTAGCACCATTGCTCCACAGGTAACTATATCCACCAGCGCCGCCAGTCACAGATAAGGTAATCGCGCCATTGTTCGCGTTGGGCGCAGTTTCATTTATTACGTCATACGCAAGGGCGATATCGGGGAAAGAAACGATGGTGATGTTCCCACTTTGAAAAACACAGCCTTTAGTATCAGAAACCATCAGGTTAACAAGCCCGGCAGTGTCATAGTTTGCACAAGCTCCTGTGTTTCCATTAGACCATAAATAAGTAAAAGGAGGTGTTCCGCCACTTGCAATCGCGCAAACCGTGAACGATCCATCGCAGTCTACTACAGCGGGGCTAACTGTTGCCGTAAGAGGCTGTTGCTTGTAAACGATGGACTGGATCGGCCCAATCGCGTTGTTCGCATACACTCCGCCTCCCGGAGCGCTGACGTTTTTAATGGCTCTGACTTGATAATACAGCGTGTCAGGTATCGGGTCATTGTCTGTGAAATTGGTGCCAGTAATCAAGTTGGTGCTCAATCGAGTGTAAGGCCCGTCTTGCGAAAAGGCGCGGTACACATGATACCCGGCTACTGTATCAGCCGAGGCCGTCCAGCTAACTTCGACACTTTGACAATTAATATCGGAAAGCGCCAGATTTGTTGCAGGTTTTACCACATGGGCGCGGAGCGTTGGGTCACCCAACAAGACCACATGCGCGCCACCTCTGCCAGAAGAAGTCGGAAATGCGCTGTTGAACTGCGAATTCATGGTCTCCTTTGTGCAGTACCCAATGGTTTCGCCTGAGGCAAGCGCTTGGTAAAAATGGTGTGGCCTGCCTGCCCAGGCACAGGTAAGGATACCACCGCGGGAAGCCAGGGCCGAGGGCATGAAAGGATCGCTTTCATAATCCCAGTCACCAAAATAGGAACCAAAAAGGTTGGAGAAAACGATGTTTACCGAATCCGTCGCAAAGTTTGAACTGGAGCCTACGCCGCCTGCTCCGTTGTAGTTTCCACCACCACATCCGTATCCAAGCAGGTAGGTCTGGGATTCCGTACCGTCAAAAAAATCACTCTCCACGATATTGGCTTCCCCTACCAAAGGGTAAGCATTCCGATAGCCATTGGAACCAAAAGCCTCGCCACCGAAATAGCCAAAGTTATCGTCCACAAGGGCCTTGTTTTCTACTGCATAGTCCCCCATGCGCCAGCGGTGGTTTTTGTCTAAATACCTTTTCATCAGTCCGATATGATCCGCAGCACCAAAGGCAGCGGCATTTATGCGCCGGAAATCTACGCGGCCCACCTGCAATTCTACCGTGCTTGGCAAATAACTTTGATCAAATTTGCCATCGCCAGGTATGTTTTTGTTGGCTGCCCGATTGGGCACTGCATTGTTCACGGTAACGTCGGTCCAGATACCGTTCAGTTCAGCATAATAGGCATCCGAAGGCCATGCGCCCGTGTGGTCAGGGGAGTGCCCATCCCAGGCACTGTTGCCGGAATAGGGGATGGGTACACTGCCAAGCAGCAACACTGCTTTCACATTGGCGGGGTCTTCATTGTAGGACGCAAGGATTTGATCTTTAATGGATTGTACGGTTGAAAAAGGCCCGGTATGGAAAGGAATGGGCCACCAGCCATCACCACGCAAATCGTTTTTTAAGCGAACCAGTTCCACGCCCAATGCGTCGGCAGTGACCGTGTCCACGAAAATCAGGATTTTACCACGGCTGTCCACCGGGTTGGCATTGATGGCTACGTGCGCATAGCCATAAGCGCTGATATTGTTGAGGCTGCGAAGTATGGAATACTCATAAATCTGCCCTTCCGTCACGCTGTTGTCTGTTACGGTGGTAAGATTTGAGCTCGATACGTTGAGGACTTGTTGCCAGGCAGTACCACCTTGCCCTTTTGTCCTGCGTCGGACGAGGAGACCGGCGTTGCCTGGGTTGACCCAATTGAGCGTGACGCTGGCAGGGCCTACGGCGATGGTAGCGGAAATAGGCACCGTAATGTCTTTGGAGGCTTGAGCCGTCAAAGCATTGAAAGACAGCAAAAAGAGCAGGAGTGTAGCAAAAAACTTCATGAAAAAGCGGTGGTGGTGAAAAAATGCTGGTCATTGGGTCATTTCGTCATTAATGACCCCAATGACGAATTAGCCAGCAAGATTCAAAAATTTGAGCGAAATGCGCTTTTGAAGTCCAAGGAATTTGCAAGTGCTCAACAAAGTGTAGCACACATCCTCCAGATTTAGGAAAATAAAAAAGGCTGGCAATGCCTAAGCATGCCAGCCTCCGTTTTGTTAAAAATACAGGATCAATTAGCAACCTGGGGTCACAACACAGCAGCCTGTGGCGGGATTGAAAGTAACTCTGAAAATACTTACGCCACCTGCCGGGATCGTGGCGACTATACCAGCGCATACACCAGCAAAGATGCCGCAAGTAATGGGAGCACCAGTAGGATTCGTCAAGGAGATGACATTGCTTTGCAAGAACGGGAACGCCGCCGCATTACCTACAACCGGGGCGGAGGAGGATGCAATAGTACCATTACATGGATTGACACAACCCATTGGGCCATTATCAATACCACAGATAATAAGACCGGCGCCTTGGGCTATGTTGATCGGTGAGCAAGGCGCGGCGCGGTCCCCTACCTCTTGGTCTGTAGTAACAGGAACGGCTGTCACAACATTCTCTTTTTGGCAGGAGTAAACAATAACGTTGGCCAGAATGAGCGCAACGAGTGCGGGATAGAAAAGTGCTTTTTTCATGTGTAAAATTGTTTTAGAAATTGTGATGAAAATTTGGTGATCGCGCAATCATTGAGGCAAAAGTGTGGCTATACTGCCCTCAAAAAATAGGACAGTTTTGGCAGGTCATTCCAGAAGAAAATGGAATATGGGCCGAGACGTAAGGGGGATTAAATGAGCGTGCCGTGGCGACAGTCAGTCACCACGGCACCTCCGTTATTCAATCTGTATTAAGAGATATTTTGCACAGCAAAATATGTCCAATACCCACCTATCTCATTACCGTCAATTTTCGCACAAACACCTGATTTCCAAGCCAAACAGAGACAGAGTACATCCCGGCAGGGCTATTACTCAGGTCAATTGGAAGGTTTAGCGCGTCGGTTTCAAGTGTTGGGTTCTCCCAAATCATGCGCCCGTTTAGGTCATAGACTTCGATGCGAATTGCCCCCGACTGGTGCAATTTCAGCGTGAGCATGGCCTGCCCTTCTGTTGGGTTGGGCGAAAGTTGGAATAGCTCAAAGAACGCCTCTTCCGTTGTGCTGGAAGTGGTCAGTACGGTATATGAACCCGTTTGCGTACAACCGTTTGCATCGGTGGCGGTCACTGTATAGGTACCACCAGGAAGGGCTGTTAGGTCTTCCGTTATTGCGCCGTTACTCCAGAGGTAGGCAAAAGGAGCCGTGCCGCCGACAACTGTCAGGTTGATTGCACCATTGCTGGCATTGGGGGCCGATTCGTTGGTGACGACTGCGGTGGTGACAATTGTTGGAGGTATTTGTAGGGTTATGCTGAAGGCTGCAGTACAACCTGCCGCATCGGTTGCCGTAACAGTGTAGAAGCCTCCGTTCAAAAATGTTACACAAGCGATACTAGCACCGTTTGACCATTGATATGTGTAAGGGGCAAGACCGCCGCTGGCAGAAGCGCAGACAATTGCAAATCCCGTGCAGCCAACGGAGGTTTGAATCCCAACCGTTAGAATTGGCGGTACCACTACAGTTGCCTCATTTTCAAAACTGCAACCGCCCGCATCGGTGACGGAGACTCCGATTGTGCCCGAACCTGTGAACGTAGCACAGCTGCCTGTGCTTCCATTCGACCAAACATAGGCATAAGGAGGAGTACCCCCGGTTGCAACAACACAGGCTGAAACTTGTCCGCTACAATTGGTTGACACGGGTGAAACCCCTACAATGAATTCGGGCGCTTGCCCCACGTCCACCGCATCTGAAGCCGAACAAGCGCCCACGGTCACTACGACTGTATAAGTTCCTGACTCTGAAGCCAAAGGAGTGGGCAAGTTGGAGAGGAACCCATTTGGCCCAACCCAGCTGAAGAAAGCACCCGGGTCATTGTTCCCGCTACTCAACAACACCTCGGGGTTGTTACAGTTTAGTACACCGCTGGCCGTGGCGTTTACAATGGGAAGGCTGTTGTCAGCCGTCACGCTTGCTTGATCGGTGGCAGTGCATCCATTGGTAGGATTGGTCACGGTAAGGATGTAAACGCCTATTGCTGAAACGCTTGGGTTTTGCATGGTAGAACTAAACCCACTAGGCCCTATCCAGAAGAACGTTGCTCCATTGGTGCTGCTGTTACCCGACAATTGCACCGTAGGACTGCCGCAAGAGATGATCGCATCTGGACCAGCATCTGCGTTGGGCGGTACAATGTCTTGATTGATTTGGATGTCTACATCGGTCGAACACCCGTTGGCGACAGACACTGCTTGTACTGTTGTTGAACCTGGTTGGCAAAGCGTGATGGGGAAGCCGGGCGGCAACAGCTGACCTGCCAAATAAAGTTGAATGCCCGGAATGTTCGGCACCACAAAGCTTGCGCATGGCATCGTGCAAGTCAGGCTAGGCAAGGGCGGAAGGATGACAGTGGGCGGTATCGTGTTTTCTGTGACGGTAGCTGTCGCGCTATTGGTGCAGCCATTGATCGGGTTGGTGACTACCACTGTATAAACACCTGGGCAGGTCGCCATAAAGACAGGCCCATTTGATACGCAAGGGCCAGACCAAAGGATCGATACACCAGGTACATTGCTTGTTACAATCAAAGGAACTTCCGTGAAGGCGCAGGTGATGACTCCCCCTTGGGCGGTCACGCCGGGGATAGCTATATTTTCCTCCACAATGGTGCTGGCCGAGTTGGTGCAACCGTTGTCCAGGTTAGTTACAATCACGGTATAAATCCCCGCACAAGTAGCTGTCGTGCCGACTACACATGGCCCATCCCAGGTAAAGCTTGCCGAGGTCGCATTAGAACTTGCGATCAGTTCGGTTGAAGCGTTCTGACAGGTGATTTGCCCGCCATTGCTGGCTGCAATGCTCGGAACAGTCAGGTTGGAATTAACCAACACTGTTGCATTCCCTATGCATCCGTTGGAGGCCGAAGTTGCGGTAATGGTGTAAGTGCCCGGAATGGTAGCTGTAGCCGTGAAACCTTGCACAAAAAACCCACCTGGCCCGGAAATGGTACAGAGGGCAATCCCGGTTGGATCAACTTCAATGGTGGCCGAAGCATTTGCACAATTGATGGAATTGCTGACCGAAGCATCAATGTTGGGCGCAGAAAAATCACCTGCAACCGTTACTGTGGCCGTGCTGCTGCAACCTGCCGCGTCGGTGCCAGTCACGGTATAGGTGCCGAGGGTGCCCACCGTTGGATTTTGTAGGGTGCTGCTAAAATTGTTGGGCCCTATCCAGCTCCAGCTGTTGATCGGGCCAGTGGCTTCGGCGCTTATCATGGTGCTCAAAGAGGCGCAGGTGAGCGTTCCTCCGGTGGCCGTTACGGTAGGGCCGCCGGCGCCGCTGAAGATGAATTGTGTGATAGGGCCAATGGCGTTGTTTGCATAGGTTCCACCACCTGGCGTGCTCACGTTTTTGATGGCGCGCACCTGGTAATACATTGTGTCGAGCAGCGGGCTGTTGTCGGTATAGCTCGTTCCAGTCACGGTGGCTGCGGTAAGGCGTGTGTAAGGCCCGTCTTGAGATAAGGAGCGGTAAATGTGATAGCCCGTCACCACATCTGTGGAAGCAGTCCAGTTGACCAAGACACTACTGCACGTGGGCGAAGTCACCACCACATCCTTGGCAGGTTTCACAACGTGTGCCCGGAGCGTTGGGTCGCCGAGCAAAGACACATGAGAACCACCTTCACCAGAAGACCCGAAATAACCGTTGTTGTACCTGGCGTTCATTGCCTCCCAGGTCACAAACCCAATCGTTTCGCCAGACGCAAGTGCCTGGTAAAAATAGTGTGGTCTTCCGGCCCAGGAACAAGTGAGGATACCTCCGCGTGAAGCCAATGCTGAGGGCATGAACGGATTTGATTCATAGTCCCAATCGCCAAAATAAGAGCCAAAAAGGTTGGAAAAAACAATGTTCACCGAATCTGTGGCGAAGTTTGCGCTGGTACCTACGCCGTCTGCACTGCTGTAGCCGCCAGGGCCGCAGCCATATCCCAGCAGGAACGACTGGTTGTCGGTATCGTTGAAAAAATCGCCCTCCACGATATTGGCTTCGCCCACAAGGGGATAGGCGTTGCGAAAGCCATTGGCAGCAAAAGCTTCTCCTCCGAAGTAGCCAAAGTTGTCGTCAACCAGTGCTTTGTTGTCCACCGTGTATTCTCCGATGCGCCAACGGTGGTTTTTGTCCAGATATCTTTTCAGCAGTCCGATATGATCCGCAGCGCCAAATGCTGCAGCATCGAGGCGATGGAAATCAACACGCCCCACTTGCAATTCCACCTGCGATGGGATACGGCTTTGGTCGAATTTCCCATCACCCGGGATGTTGTTGTTCGCGGCGCGGCCGGAATTGGTGATGTTCGCTGTAACGTCCGTCCAGATGCCGTTCACATCGGCATAATAAGCGTCGGAAGGCCAGGCGCCATTATGATCAAAATGGCCGTCCCAGATGGTAGTGTCTGCAAGAGAATAACTACCGGAGTAAGGAATCGGGATGTCGCCAAGAAGGAGTACTGCTTTCACGTTGGTTGGGTCAGCATTGTACGATGTCACAATCTGGTTTTTCACCGATTGTACGGTCGAAGAAGGCCCGGTATGGAAAGGAATTGGCCACCAGCCATCGCCACGCAGATCGTTTTTTAATCGAACCAGTTCCACGCCCAGGGCATCTGCGGAGACCGAGTCTACGAAGATCAGGATTTTGCCCCGCGTGTTCACAGGGTTGGCATTGACGGCGACGTGGACATAGCCAAAGGCAAAGACCCCATTCACAAAACGCTGTAGGACATACTCGTAAGTCTGACCATTGGCAACACCGGTATCAATGATGCTGTTCACGTTGGAACCAGTCAGGTTGATCACCAGCTGCCAGGCATTTCCAGCCTGCCCTTTGGCGCGTCGGAGCATGAGCAGGCTGGCGTTGCCGGGATTTGGCCAGGTTAGGGTAATACTGGTAGGGCCTGTGCCGAGGGTGGCCGTGATAGGCACGGTGGCATCTTTGGCAGTTTGTGCCTGCGATACATAGAAACACAGGAAAAAGGCGATGAAGGTAAAAAGTAGCCTCATGAGAAAGTGTTGGTTGGTGAGAGAATGTGAGTCAATGGGTCATTGGGT
>Ga0163152_10005589_pt1 | contig 14663 bp, 12 predicted proteins | sample OliLakLV19MP8IB2_FD_148635 | JGI IMG/M metagenome (GOLD analysis project Ga0163152, IMG submission 148635) | Freshwater microbial mat bacterial communities from Lake Vanda, McMurdo Dry Valleys, Antarctica - Oligotrophic Lake LV.19.MP8.IB-2 | ecosystem: Environmental > Aquatic > Freshwater >... | reverse complement strand
GTCGTGGACAACGTCCCGCGCCGCGAACTATTGGCCGAGATACAGGTGCGGTAGTGATTGAGAAACGGCTGATCCAATGGTATGCGTCCGATGCCGGCGTCGACCTCGACGTGGCCGAGCGCGAAGTTGTGCTGACGTACGTGCTGCGGATTCTGGCCGAGGCGGGCTGGCTGCAGCCCTTGGCGTTCAAAGGCGGGGCTGCCATCCGCAAGCTGCACCTGGGCAATCAAGGCCGCTTTAGCATGGAGCTCGATTACTCAGCCGATGATGCGCTGGACCCAAGAGTACCGGCTTCGGCCGGGTGGAGAGCCCTGTTACGGGTCAAAACCGCCGATATGGGTGGCCTATTGGCCGTTATGGAGGGGAGACCCGAGTCAAAAACACGGGGAAATCGCACCGGGGCGCCGTTATGGGTACCCATATCTGCGTTCTGGAGATGCGCGGGGTCCAAAAACAGGCTTGATTTGGCACCTGATATGGGTAGTGGGCGACGGTAGGTTAAGTCGACCCAGAACCGTCGTTATGGGTCTGGTCCAGTGACGACGATATGGAAGCTGCGGCAAGTGGAGAGATGAGGTTAGCAAAGCCGGCCAGCCTTTGAGGGACGAGTCCGGCAAGGCGCGCGACGTATAATGCCATCGCGTCGACCACACCGCACGACAGAGAGGGCCGCTGAGCTTTGAACGCCGATATCAGGCGGCCGGTAGCTGCCGCTCAGCGACGCCGAATCCAGGATGCCAACCGGTAGATTGAGACACTCCCTTGAACGCCCGTGAACTTCAACCCCTCATCGCAGCCGGCGAGACCTTGCTCATCGAGTTCAAGGGTGAAGCGCGGGCTCCGCTCTCGGACGACGATGTGGTCGAGGCCATTGTCTGCCTGGCCAACCACGCCAGCAGCGGGCCAGCCTGGCTGCTGATTGGCGTGGAGGACGACGGGCGTGTCACGGGCGCGCGGCCCAGGCATGGCGACCATACCGACCGGAATCGGTTCCAAGCCATGATTGCCAACCGGACGCGGCCGTCATTGGCGGTCGAAGCCGACCTGGTGACGCTCGATGGTCAGGCGGTGCTGGCGATCCAGGTGCCATGCACACGGGTGCCGGTGGGTACGACCGAGGGCCGCTACCTGCGCCGCGTGACCGGCGAGGCGGCCGGGCTCTGCAATATGACAGAGCGCCAAGCTTCGGAACGCCTGCACCGAATGACAAAGGCAGGCAAGCTGAAGGCCGTGGGCGAGCGCCGTGGCCGGAATTATGTCCTGCCTTAAGGCTATGGGCGCATATTGACCCGTGTGGAAAGTTATTGACAAATGTGGATAGTTATTGACAAATGTTAATAACTCCGTTTCTGCCAACTACAGCGATGCGTTAACCGGTGAGTCGACGACGACTGCGACGCAACCGTACCATCCGCCGGCCGAGGCGTGGCCCGAGTTCGGGGCGGCGCGACGCCAGAGGGCCGGCTGTACGACCCGGTGAATAGGCTCGATTTGGGTCGAAACCGCCGTTATGGGTGGCCTGTTGGCCGATATGGAGTGGGGACCAGAGTCAAAAACACGGTGAAATCGCACCGGGACGCCGTTATGGGTACCCAAATCTCCGTTCTGGAGGTGAGCAGGGTTCAAAAACAGGCCTGTTTTGGGTCCTGATATGGGTAGTGGGCGACGGTAGGTTAAGTCGACCCGTAACCGTCGTTTTGGGTCTGGTCCAGTGACGACGACATAAGAGACGCCGCATGGGTGGCAATCGGGTCAACTTGGTCCTGGTGCTGTACGCAAAGCCGCTCAGATTGCCAAGCGAGGAACCGCGCTCAGTGCATGCCATGAGCAACGGAGCAGACCATTCCGTGGCCCCCGGAGAAATCGCGGACCGGCAGCGACCCAGGGCCTTACCTCGAAGCGCCGCGGCGCCTCGAGATGGCCTTCGCCCAACGCGGAAACCGAGGGCGGCACCATGCCTTGTGCTGACGTGTTCCGCGGCTGCTCCGGATCACACGCTCTTAAGTGATGTACGGTTGGCAGTGACGCACCGGCTTTGACACAATTATGTTCAGGTATCGGCCATCACCACGCGGCGTAGCAACGGCAACGCGGTTGACGTGTAAACGACAAGCCCAGCCTGACATTTTCCCTGAGCAAAATCGGGCTATAATCCGAATGATTGTAGGCGTAGCTGAATTGGGGTGCTGGCTCTGCACGGGGGCGTGTGGTCAGGGGAGAAACATTCTCCGGGCCGTTCGCGTCTGACGCGGGCGGCCTGGTTTTAATTAGACATGGCAACTACTCTACCACTTGATTCCCCCCTGACCCTCTCCGAGCTCGAGTCCCACCTGTGGGAGGCGGCCAATATTCTGCGCGGCAGCCCGGTGGACCGTAGCGACTGGAAGAGCTACATCCTGCCGCTGCTGTTCTTCAAACGGCTGTGCGACGTGTACGACGAAGAAGTCAGCGAAGCCCGCCAGTTGTATGGGGAGGACTTTGCCGACGAGCATCGCTTTCAGATCCCGGCCGGCAGTCATTGGGAAGACGTGCGGGCGCGCGGGCAGAATGTGGGCAAGGCGTTGCAAACCGCCCTGCGCGGCGTGGAAGCGGCCAACCAGAAGCATTTGTACGGTGTGTTCGGTGACGCCCAGTGGACCAACAAAGACCGGCTGCCCGACCGCCTGCTGAAGGACCTGGTTGAGCACTTCTCGGCGCTCAATCTGGGCCACAACCGGGCCAGCGGGGACGTGATTGGCGACGCCTACGAGTACCTGATCAAGCAATTTGCCGACGCCACCAAGAACAAGGCCGGCGAGTTCTACACGCCCCGCAGCGTGGTGCGGCTGTTGGTCGCCATCCTGGACCCCAAGCCGGGCGAGACGATCTATGATCCGGCTTGCGGCACGGGCGGCATGCTGTTGGGCGCGGTGCAGCACGTGCGCGAGCAGGGCGGCGACCCACGCACGTTCTTCGGCCGGCTGTATGGGCAGGAGAAGAACGCCACGACGGCCGCCGTGGCGCGCATGAACCTGCTGCTGCATGGCCTGGAAGACTTTGCCATCGAGCGCGGCGACACGCTGCGCAGCCCGGTCTTCACGGACCCCAGCACGGGCGGCCTGGCGAAGTTCGATTGCGTGATCGCCAACCCGCCGTTCTCGTTGGAGCAGTGGGGGCGCGAGGTGTGGGAGAAGGACCCGTGGGGCCGCGCCTTTGCCGGGCTGCCCACCGACAGCAGCGGCGACTACGCCTGGGTGCAGCATATGGTGTCATCCATGGCCGACGGCAGCGGGCGCATGGCGGTGGTGCTGCCGCAGGGGGCGCTGTTCCGGGGCGGCGTCGAAGGGCAAATCCGGCGCAAGCTGTTGGAGCTGGACCGGGTTGAGGCGGTGATTGGCCTGGCTTCGAACCTGTTCTATGGCACTGGGCTGGCGGCCTGCATCGTGGTCCTGCGGCAGCGCAAGGCGCCGGCGCGCGCCGGGCAAGTGCTGGTGGTGGACGGCGCTTCGCTCTTCCGCAAGGGCCGGGCGCAGAACTTCCTGGAGCCCGAGCATGTGGCCACCTTGCTGGGCTGGGTGCAGGCCTTCGCGCCGGTGCCCGACCGCGCGCGGGTGGTGACGCTCAAAGAGATCGCGGCGGAAGATTGGACGCTGAACATCTCGCGCTACGTGCTGCCGCCGCTGGGCGCCGACATCCCACCGCTGGAGGACGCCGTGCGCGATTTCAAGGCAGCGCTGGAACAAGCCCGCGCGGCCGAGGCGGAACTGCGCCGGGTGATGGAAACTGGCGGCTGGCTGGAGCAGAAACAATGACCAACCGCCTCACCCTGCCCGAGCTCGAGTCCTACCTGTGGGGCGCGGCCACGCTGCTGCGCGGGCTGGTGGACGCCGGCGACTACAAGCAGTACATCTTCCCGCTGCTGTTCTACAAGCGCCTATCGGATGTGTGGGACGAGGAGTGCGCCACGGCCCTGGCCGACACGGGCGACGCCGCCTATGCCCGCACCACGGCCGACGACCGCTTTGTGATCCCGCCCGGCGCGCATTGGCAAGACGTGCGCGTGGCCGCCCGCGACGTGGGTAAGACGCTGCAAACGGCCATGCGCGCCATCGAGGCCGCCAACCCCGACCGGCTGCAGGGCATCTTCGGCGACGCGCCCTGGTCTAACAAGGAGCGCCTGCCGGATGCCATGCTCAAGAACCTGCTGGAGCACTTCGCGCGGCAGTCGCTCTCGCTGGCGGCGGTGCCGGAGGACGAGCTGGGCAACGCCTACGAGTTCCTGATCAAGAAGTTCGCCGACGACAGCGGCCACACCGCGCAGGAGTTCTACACCAACCGCACCGTGGTGCATTTGATGGTGCAGATGCTCCAGCCGCAGCCGGGCGAGCGCATTTATGACCCTACCTGCGGCACGGGCGGCATGTTGATCTCCGCGCTGGACGAGGTGAAACGCGCCGGCGGCGAGCACCGCACGCTGCGGCTGTTCGGGCAAGAGCGCAACCACATGACGGCCGCCATCGCCCGCATGAACCTGGTGCTGCACGGCGTGGAAGACTTCGCCATCGCGCGCGGCGACACGCTGGTGGAGCCGGGCTTTTCCGAGGACGACCGGCTGGCGACCTTCGACATGGTGTTGGCCAATCCCCCTTACTCGATCAAACAGTGGAACCGTGACGCCTGGCAGAAGGACGCCTGGGGCCGCAGCTTCTTGGGCACGCCGCCGCAGGGCCGGGCCGACTACGCCTTCTTTCAGCACATCCTGCGCAGCCTGGATACCCAGACTGGGCGCTGCGCCATCCTATTCCCGCATGGGGTGCTGTTCCGCAAGGAAGAGGCGGAGATGCGCCAGAAGCTGGTGGAGCAAGATTGGGTGGAGTGCGTGCTGGGGCTGGGGCCGAACCTGTTTTACAACTCGCCGATGGAGGCCTGCGTGGTGATCTGCCGCACGCGCAAGCCGGCCGCGCGGCGTGGTAAGGTGCTGCTGATTGATGCCGTGGCGGAGGTGACCCGCGAGCGGGCGCAGAGCTTCCTCACGCCCGCGCAGCAGGCTCGCATTGTAGACGCCTACCGCGCCTTCGCCGATGAGCCGGGCTTTGCCACGGTGGCGACGAAGGCAGAGATCGCCGCGCAGAGCTACAGCCTGTCCATCCCCCTGTACGTCAAGCGCGGTGCCGGCGGCCAGGGCGACGCGGCAGCCCATGGCGGCGCCAGCCTCGCCCAGCAGTGGGCGGCCTGGGAGCAGGACGGACGCGCGTTCTGGCAGCAGATGGACGAGTTGGTGGTGATGCTGGATGGGTTGGTGGAGCCGGAGCAAACGCCTGATGCGTGAGCGCGTGACGAAACCCGGCTGGGCCAGGTTCGCTTGGATTAAATGCAACCCGCCCTGCTAGCCCGAGCCTTCAGGTTAAGAAGGGGGCAGGCGGCCACAGATGGCCACTTATCGCAGGGCGGGAGAAGTCGTGCAACTTTTACGTTTAAAGCATACCAGTTTGGGAACAGTGAGTCAATGTCGGGTGAAAACAACGCCGGATGCAGCGCCCAGCCAGGGCCAACGCGAGAAATACGCCAATGAGTGAGCACGCCTTGAAACCGGGCTGGCACTGGGTGAAGTTTGGCGACGTAGTGCGGCTGAACACCGAGCGCTGCGCCGACCCAGTGACGGCGGGTATTGAGCGCTATGTGGGTCTGGACCACATTGAGCCGGAAGACCTGCGAATTCGACGCTGGGGCCAGGTAGCCGACGGCACGACCTTTACCAACCGCTTTCGGCCGGGGCAGGTGTTGTTTGGTAAGCGCCGCGCCTACCAGCGCAAGGTGGCGGTGGCTGACTTTGACGGCGTGTGTTCCGGGGATATCTACATCTTCGAGAGCCAAGACTCGGCAGTGCTGCTGCCCGAGTTGCTGCCGTTTATTTGCCAGACCGAAGGCTTCTTTGAACACGCCGTAGGCACCTCGGCCGGGTCGCTGTCGCCGCGGACCAACTGGACTCAGCTTGCGCAGTATGAGTTCGCGCTACCGCCGGTGGAGGAGCAGAGGCGAATTATCGAGTTGTTGATAGCAACGGAAAATGTCTGCGCGAGCACTCAAGATGCATTGGAGGCGGCGCAATCAATACCTGAGATAGTCAGTGCCACCCGATATGCTGGTGTTTTGACTGGTAACATGGACTCAAATGTCAGCATTGGCGATCTCTTTATCCAGGTAAATGACAAGGGATTTTCTGGCCTTCCGATATTGTCAGTCACTATTGATGGGACGGTTGTTAGGAGAGCGTCGCTAGAGAGGCATGTATCCGATGAGACTGGCGATGAGAAATATATCCGGGTTATGCCAGAAGATTTGGCATATAACACAATGCGCCTATGGCAAGGCGCAATTGGAATAGTATATGAGGAAGGTCTCATAAGCCCGGCCTATACAGTTCTGAGACTGGTTGATAAGCGGTACCCGATTTCCTTCTTCTACGACCTATTTAGGTCTGCGCTGATGCGGCGGGAATACAGGAGATTCGTCAAAGGTGTCGCATCTGATCGGTGGCGACTGTATTTTCGCGATCTTGCGACGATCATGTTGAATGTCCCGCCACCTGACCGTGCCAATGAACTGGCAAGCCAATTTAGAAACTTTACACTGTCCATAAATCTTGTGGCCGGTCGATATACGCTGGCCCGTGAATTTAGCAAGAATCTTATTGCAGCCACGCTAGGGGATCAAGATGGGATTTACGGAATCGAACACGATTGAACTCCTGATCCGCGACATCCTCGCTGGGCCACAGCGGGCCGCCGCAGTTGACCGCGTGGCCGAAGCCTCGGTGGTCTACGCCGCCGGGCTGGCGCTGCGCGGCGTGGGTTGGCATTTCGTGCGCGCCCAGGACCTGCCGCGCCGGGTGCAGGATGTGTTCGTCGAGGCCTACGTGCGCCAGGCGCTCATCCGGCTCAACCCCACCATCGCCGAGCGGCCCGAGCGCGCCGACGAGGTGCTCTACCACCTGCGTGCCCTGGTGCTGGCGGTGCGCAGTGACGGCCTGATCGGCGCCAACGAAGAGTTCACCGCCTGGCTGCGCGGCGAGCGCTCCATGCCGTTCGGGCCGGGCGGCGAGCACGTCACCATCCACCTGCTCGATTTCGACCACCTGGAGCACAACCAATACCTGGTCACCAGCCAGTACACCTTCCGCGCCGTTGCAGCCGAGCGCCGCGCTGACCTGGTGCTGCTGGTCAACGGCCTGCCGCTGGTGCTGGTGGAGGCCAAGACCCCCGTGCGCCAGGCCGTCAGTTGGCTCGACGGCGCGCTGCAAGTCCACGACGACTATGAGAAGTTCGTGCCCGAGCTGTTCGCCTGCAACGTCTTCAGCGTGGCCACCGAAGGCAAAGACCTGCGCTATGGCAGTGTGCGCATGCCGGTGGAGCTGTGGGGGCCGTGGCGGTTAAGCGAGCTTACCGGCCCCAGCGGGCTGCGCGACGTGCGCGCGGCGGTCGAGTCGCTCCTGCGCCCGAGCGTCATCCTCGACCTGCTGGCCAACTTCACCCTGTTCGCCACCGACAAGCAGAAGCGCCGGCTCAAAGTCGTGGCCCGCTACCAGCAGTACGAGGCCGCCAACAAGATCGTGGAGCGCGTGGTCGCCGGCCACCCCAAAAAGGGCCTGATCTGGCACTTTCAAGGCTCGGGTAAGAGCCTGCTGATGGTCTTCGCGGCGCAAAAGCTGCGGCTGCACCCCGCCCTGCGCAACCCGGCCGTGCTCATTGTGGTCGACCGGATTGACCTCGACACCCAGATCAGCGGCACCTTCCACGCCTCCGACATCCCCAACCTGGTCAAAGCGGAGTCGAGCGCCGAGTTAGCCCAGTGGCTGCGGCAAGACACGCGCAAGATCATCATCACCACCATCCACAAATTTGCCGATGTCGAGGGCGTGCTCAACGACCGCGCCAACCTGATCGTGATGGTGGACGAGGCCCACCGCACCCAGGAAGGCGACCTGGGGCTGAAGATGCGCATCGCCCTGCCCAATGCCTTTCTGTTTGGCCTGACCGGCACGCCCATCAACCGGCGCGACCGCAACACCTTCGCCGCCTTTGGCGCCGACGAGGACGAGCAGGGCTACCTGAGCCGCTATGGCTTCGAAGAGTCCATCCGCGACGGCGCCACCCTGCCGCTGCACTTCGAGCCGCGCCTGATCGAGCTGCACATTGACAAGCCCGCCATCGACCAGGCCTACGCCGAGCTCACCGGCGGCCTGAGCGACCTCGACCGCGAGTATCTGGCCAAGACCGCCGCGCGCCTGACCGTGCTGATCAAGGTGCCCGAGCGCGTCCAACGCATCTGCGCCGACATCGCCCAGCACTTCCTGGCCCACGTCCAGCCCAACGGCTTCAAGGCCATGCTCGTCACCTTTGACCAGGAAAGCTGCCTGCTCTACAAGGCGGCGCTCGATCAACACCTGCCGGCCGAAGCCAGCGAAGTGGTGATCTCGGTCTCCGGCAAGGAGCGCGAAGACGAGCGCTACAAGCCCTACCGCCGCGACCGCGACGAGGAAGCGCGCCTGCTCGACCGCTACCGCGACCCGGCCGACCCGCTGCAAATGCTGGTAGTCACCGCCAAGCTGCTCACCGGCTTCGACGCGCCGATTTTGCAGGCCATGTACCTCGACAAGCCCATGCGGGATCACACCCTGCTGCAGGCCATCACCCGCACCAACCGTACCTATGGCGACAAGAAGACCCACGGGTTGATCGTAGACTACCTGGGCGTGTTTGACGAGGTGGCCCGCTCGCTGGCCTTTGATGAAGAGGGCTTCCGCCGCGTGGTATCCGACATTGCCGCGCTCAAGGCGCAAATGCCGGCGGCCGTGCAGCAGTGCCTGGCCTACTTTGCCGGCGTGGATCGGGCGCTCACCGGCTACGAAGGCCTGTTGGCGGCCCAGGCCTGCCTGCCCAACGACGCCGTGCGCGATGCCTACGCCGCCGACTACAGCGCCTTGGGCAAGCTATGGGAAGCGCTCTCGCCCGATCCCAGCCTGGCCGAATACGAAGGCGATTACCGCTGGCTGTCGCAGGTGTACGTCTCGGTGCAGCCCACCAGCGGCACCGGCGCGCTGCTGTGGCATACCCTGGGCGCCAAGACCATTGAGCTCATCCACCAAAACGTACACGTGGACGCCGTGCGCGACGACCTGGACGACATTGTGCTCGACGCCGACCTGCTGGAAGCGGTGCTGGGCGCGCCCGACCCCGACAAAAAGGCCAGCGAGATCGAGTTCAAGCTCATCCAGCGGCTGCGCCAGCACATGGGCGCCCCGCGCTTCAAGGCCCTGTCCGAGCGGCTAGAGGCGCTCAAGGCCCGCCACGAGCAGGGCCAGCTACACAGCATCGCCTTCCTCAAGCAACTGCTCGACCTGGCCAAGGACCTAGTCCAAGCCGAACGCGAGACGCCGGCGGAGGAGGACGAGGACCGCGGCAAGGCGGCGCTGACCGAGTTGTTTCAGTCGGTGCGCAATGCCGACACCCCCATCATCGTGGAGCGTTTGGTCGGCGAGATCGACTCGATTGTGCGCGTGGTGCGCTTTGCCGGCTGGCAGGCCACCTCGGCCGGCGAGCGCGAGGTGCGCAAGGCCTTGCGGCGCACGCTGTTCAACTACAAGCTGCACCAGGACGCGGAGTTGTTCGAGAAGGCGTACGGGTATATCAAGCAGTACTACTAGATCTGAGCTGGCCTGCAGGCAGGAGCGACCATGTCTAGGGGAGCATTAGACGGTGATTTGCATCTTCTCAACCTCTCTAACCGCGTTTATAACGCCCTGGTGCGCGCGCGCATACGGCGCATTGACCAACTCCAGCAACTGAGTGATGAACAGTTGCTGAAAATCCCACAGCTTGGTCTCGGGGCGCTGGACGAAATCCAGACGGCGCAACTGGCGGACAACTTCATAGCATTTGGCATCATCGACCCGATTCTGGATAGCGATCTACAGAAAGCACCTGCCGACCGAGATTTCCGCCTATCTCATCTCAACCTCCTGGATACCAATTAAGGACCAAAAACCAAAGCAAGTTGACGCTCGTTACGATACCGTATATGATACCACCATGAGCGGCCCGCAGATTGTGCTAGACACAAACGTGTTCATTGCCGCGCTCCGCTCTCAGCCCGGCGCCTCGCATCGCCTGCTGATGTTGGTCGGGACAGGACAATTCGAGATCAACCTATCGGTACCGCTGGTCCTGGAATATGAAGACGTCGCCAAACGACAGGCCACTGAGATTGGATTGAGCCTGAAGGCCATTGACGACATCCTCAGTTATTTGTGCTCAGTCGCAGTCCGACACCGCATCCACTACCTCTGGCGGCCGCTGCTCCCAGATCCAAAAGATGATCTGGTCCTGGAACTGGCGGTCGCCGGCCAGTGTGAGTACATCGTGACCTACAACGACAGACATTTCAGGGGTTCCGAGCAGTTTGGTATCCACCTTATCCGGCCGCAAGAGCTGTTAGAGAAGATTGGAGCATTGCCATGAGCACGTTGAGCCTGCGCCTGTCCAAGTCACTGCACGAACTTGCGCGCCAGGTTGCCAAGGACGAGGAGATCTCGGTCAACCAGCTAATTGCGCTGGCGCTGGCGGAGAAACTCTCGGCGCTCAAGACCGAAGAGTTCTTTGAGGAGCGCGCCAAGGGCAGCAGCCGGGCGAAATTCGAGCGCGCTATGGCGAAGGTGGCCCGGCGCGAGCCCGCCGCGCATGATCGCTTGCCAAGCAAGCGCAAGCCGTAATATCATTGCTCCAGATGCAACTGCACCCGCATCATACCCGTTACGTCTATTGACTGGCACGGCCGAAAGCGGATGAGGTTCTCGACGAGAAAACACTGACCGACGCGCAAAGACCCTTAGTTGGAATTTGGCCCAAACCGAATGAGGGGCCGTCGAACACCTGTATCACGACCTGCAAAACCCTCATTCGGCGGTTCAAATCCGCCCGGCGCCTCCTGACATAGGGTCTCGACCCTAAAGCGACTGAGGTTTCTCCAGAAAGGAGAAACACCTCAGTCGCTTTTTTGTTTTCCGACCAAGGTGCCCTTGAGAACCTGTGTACACAAGGTTCTTCGGGTGCGACCGAGGCCCCTAAGAACGTTGTCAGGGAATCCCAGGGAATGCCAGGCAGTTTTCATTCATTCAGGAGATGCTACGATGGCAAGCAAGACCGTCGAAACGACAAGGATGACCCGCCAGATGGCGACCGTAAACCTCGGAACGTTAATCGAATACTACGCCGGCGCGATGCGGCAAAAGAACCGGACCACAGACTCGATCCAGACCAACCGGCGCACGTTGGAGCGCTTCGCGCGCTTCGCTGGCGGGCTCGACGTCCGCCTCAACCGCGTGACGCCCCTGGTGGCGAGCGCTTTCGTGGACCACCTGCAGGGCCAGAGCACCAAGTGGGAAAACCACCCCACCCGGCCGCCGACGGCCGCGCCGCTGTCACCCTACACGATTCGCAAGGAAATCAAGATTCTGCGCGGTTTCGGGCACTGGATGGAGCGCGAGGGCTTCGGCAACCCCTTTGATAAACTCGAGATCCCGTCCGTACCCAAAGAACTGGTGGAAACGCTGACGCCGGAGGAGATCCATCGCATTCTGGACACCCAAAACCCGAGCACCGTCAACGGCGCTCGCAACTTGGCCGTCGTGATGCTGATGCTCGATTCCGGGCCACGCATTTCCGAAGTGGCCGGTCTGCGCCTGTCCAATCTCAATCTCGAGGAGCGTGAGGTCAAAATCATGGGGAAAGGCCGCAAGGAGCGGCGTATCCCGTTCGGCCAGGACACAGCCAAGGCGCTCATGCGCTACATCACCATGTTCCGGCCGGAGCCAGCCCATGCCGGCGAAGACTATGCCTTTCTGTCGGTGGATGCCTGCCCCATGACCCGCAACGGCCTGGAGTGCATCGTTCGGCGGATGCGCGAGAGCAGCGGGGTCAACAAGCTGCACGCCCACCTGCTCCGGCACACCTTCTCGGTCAACTTCCTGGCCGCCGGCGGCGACCTGGAAACCCTGCGCCGGATTCTGGGTCATGAGTCGCTGGGAGGTGACCAAACGCTACCTACGCGGGCTGCAGGACGCCCAGGTTCGGGCTAAGTACCAAGAATTCTCGCCGGTGGACCGCATGAAACTCGGGGACCGTAATCGCCGCTTCGGCCGGCATGGCGTCACGGCCAGGCCACCAGCTCAGTGACATCCCGCCTACCAAAAACCAGGGCCCGCCTAATCGCGGGCCCTGGTTTTGTGATCAATCGGGGAATCAACTCAACGCTGTGAATTTGTTGCGCGCCACGCCCTACGTCTGCTTCAGGCCTTCAATGACGCGATCACAGAGCTCGGCATTGATCCAGATGTCTGGGCGACCTTTGAGCGCCTGGATCAGTTCAACCGCCTTCTCGCGGACTACATGGCCCGCCCGGCAACTCGCGGTAAGCACGCCTAAAGTGCCCTGAATGGAGGTCGATACACCCGCTTTGTCGAAGTTTTGCTGCGCGGCGTGGCGGGCATCGAGGTCGTCCACCAGCAGCCAATCGGCGGTCAGGCCGATGGCCAGCCGAATACTGTCGGCTTCCCCGGCGCCAAGCCACGCGGGCACAGGTAAGGCCGTGAGCTCCGGCGCGCGCACCTGGAGGCGGCCAGCCTCGTACGCGTGCTGCAAACTGACGGCATCGTTGGCGCCCAGCGCCAAACCAACCGTTGTCGCTTCAGCGTAAACTGTGGGTGTAATGAGGAGCGTGGGATACAGATCAAACAGCGCGCCCAAGCCGTCGATCTTGGCCAAAGCGATCAGCGGGCCGGCATCGGCGACAACGTTCACAGCCGGGTGATATCATCGATTGTGAGAGGGCCGGCTGAAAACCAGGCCGGATCCACCTTGGGCGTGAGGCCATGGGCATAGGCCAGTGGGATCATTTCCCGGAGTGAGATCCCGGCTTGCTGGGCGGCATATGCCAGCGAGCCTTCGCCCCGCTCGTAGGCGTCCAGGGCTTGCCGGACACGCCATTGGCGGAGCCCAAGCTCTAACACAGCCTGGCGCTCCGCTGGTCCGTCGGGAAGTTGATCGGCCAACTCAGCCGTCACGGAGATGATGATTTCGGTCATGGTCACCACTCGGCCCATTTGTTCAAACGGCACTTGCATTAATTCTAACATAGCGCAGTCCTTTGCGGCAACCGTTCTAGAAATGAGTATCCTACGATTTGGCGAGTCAATCCCAGACCCACCTGAAAGGCGAGCTACACCATGGCCTTGGGCGCTAGCGGAGCCATAGTGCCTGACGGACAGACCAATAACGGCCATTTCAAAGCCGACCAGGCGATTAGGGCTTTCATCAACCCGTGGATGGACCTGTCAGGTGGGCGCGTTCGGCAACGCTGTCGCACGATCGCGGGACCGGTTAGTCATCAGTGGCATGTGGCCCGCGGCCGTCAGCAGTTGGTCCAAACGGTCAAAGTCATCCCGATACAGCGCAATTCCGAGCCGAATCGTAAAATTGCGACCCGGGTTGGCTGCCGTGCCCTTCTCCAGGCGGAACAAATAGGCCGGGCTGGTTTCTACTTTGTGCGCCAGCATTTCAAGGGACAGGCTGGCTTCTTCCCGATCACGCCGCAACAAAGCGGCAAAGCCGGCCGGTGCGCCCGCCGTATGACTCTCACATGGTTGAGTGGTCGCCGTCATCATTACCATCGCTGTTGCCTTGACAATCCGGTATCATCTGAGCACGGTCAGGATAGCGCGACCCGCGTTGAATAGTGTTGAGGACGGTTCACACCTCGCCACGCTTGCAGCTTATTGAGTAAACGGTAAGCAACAGCATGTCGCCAAAGGACATCGGACCAAGCAACTTGGATATCGGGGACTTCGTTACCCGGCTCTTGGAAGCGCTACGGCGCGGCGGCCAATCGCAAGCCGCGCTGGCGGCCGTGATGTACTACTCCAAGAGCCTGTTGACAAAGGTAATCAAGGGCGACTCCACTCCCGACGAGCGGTTCTTTCGCATCTACTTTGAGCGGGGCGTCCCGTTCCTGATTGCCTTTGGTGGCGTGACCGACGCCGACCAGGTGCGGGCGATGGCCAAGGCAGCAGGCGTGCGCCTGACCGACGGCGAGCTGCGGGTCGCCGCCCAAGGCGCACGGGACCCCGATTTCCTGTCGGAAGCCCGGCGGCAGGGCAGCGCTGCCGACACCGATCTCACCTCGGCCGACCTCCGGCTCACCCACGAGTATGCCAAGGCGCGCGCCGAGGCCTTTGAGCACTCCATTCGGCCTCCGACGGAGCCAGCGCGCCCGGCACTGACGCCGGCGCACCCCGAGCCGGATCCCACGCGCTGGCTAGAGACGGTCAATCTACTGGCCGCACGCCACTGCGGCCGGACGCCGGCGGTCTTCGGTCGACAAATGCACATCGCTGAGACAAACAATCGACTGGTCTGGCTGACGGGCGACAGCCGTCCGATTCTAGCCCACCACGTATTTGAGGCGCTGGACGGCAGGTCGGCGGTGCTCGCAGGCGTGCCAGGCAGTGGGCGTACGACGCTCCTACGCCAACTCGGGTACCAGCTTATGGTCAGCTGGGAACCGGGCCGGCCGCAGCCAGTCTATTTAAGCGCTCCAGAAGTGCTCAAGCAGGCGGGCCCGGTTCCCAGCTG
>Ga0163152_10005587_pt1 | contig 14663 bp, 24 predicted proteins | sample OliLakLV19MP8IB2_FD_148635 | JGI IMG/M metagenome (GOLD analysis project Ga0163152, IMG submission 148635) | Freshwater microbial mat bacterial communities from Lake Vanda, McMurdo Dry Valleys, Antarctica - Oligotrophic Lake LV.19.MP8.IB-2 | ecosystem: Environmental > Aquatic > Freshwater >... | reverse complement strand
CAACCGCTATCCCAGTCATCGCTGTCTTGAAAGAATCACGGCTTGATATCTTGGCAGTGCAGCGTCCCAGACCTATCCCGAATGACAACGGCGACGGGCATGGTCACTTGGGTGTAGTTTGGCGTGGCTGGCTCAGCATCTATGGAACAAGGTCCGACACAAGGCGTGTTGAAGGGAGTCCCCTTACAGGAGGGAATCGTCCATTCAGCGCAGCCGCTCATCACCAGCACCAGAAGCACAAATCCCGCCACCCACCTGTTGCCAAACCCATAAGACGTGATGAAACCTCGAACAAGGAATCGACGGAACAGGCGAATCATAAAGTGCATGGGATCTTTCACAGGGGCCAATGTGGTCATGTAAGGGATTCTCTCGTTGTTGGCCGGCTCAGCCTAGCCGGCTGATACAAGCTTCACACCGCTTTTGGATTATTCGGGCCTACCAAGATGCCGATAACCTTTTAGTGCGCTCTTGTTGCCCGGATAGCGTAAACCATTACGAGGCAAATCTGATGTACCATCGGCATGGAGGGCGATGACCTCTCCTACTTCATTGACCGCAAACGTCACTGGAGTGTCGACGGCAATATCTCTAAACATCCGGCTTTCCGGCCGTAGTTTAAAACGTTTCTCCCCATCCGACATCATGACCGTCATCTGAGACACCCCATAATTGATAAAGGCGAGTCTTCCAGATATAAAATGAGGAGAAAGGGTATACATTCCTTTCTTCCTGGAATCCATGACGTGGTTGCCTTCATCGATAGAGAGCATCATTTCATCCCCCACCATAGGCACGTCCTGCCCATACCGAACATCCACCGATTCAGCCAGCGTGTAGTTCGTACCTGTGGGCGTTCTAACTGTATCGAGACCGGATTTGAGTTGCGTCACCACCCCTTCGACTTTCGTACGGTCGTATTTTATGTGCGCGATTTCATCAAGGTCCGGCGAATCCGCGTGGGCGACCAGATGATTCGTCGGTATGGCAATCATGATGACAAAAAAGAAGAAAAGAACCAGAGAGTGAAGATACGTTTTGATGCATGACATACTCTCCGTTGTTCGATTAATTATGGCCCACGCCGTACCTTTATAGGTGAGCTAGGACACACTATAAACGGTGTGAGCGACAGCATACCGAGAAGCCATACGGCAGGCTGTTCACAATTGCTCATGTGGGAAAACTTCACGCGGGAAATGCGCAGCAATGCATTTCGTCACAACCAGAAGACCATTGCAGGACATGACAACACGTCCGTCATAACGTATTTATGCCGCTTTCCCCTCGCCTGGTGGTTACCGTTTGTACGTTTCATTTAAGCCTATTTACCTCCACCTCCGGCACCGCTGCTGGACCCACTCCCGCTACCACTCATTCCAGATGGTCCGCTCCCGCCTGTAGGTCCGGAAGAGGAACCGAGGCTCCCGGAACTCGTCCCAGTTCTCCCGCTGTTAGATCCTGTGTTTCCCGCCGGTCCAGTATCCATTCCCATCCCCGGTTTCGCTTTTTCCGGAAACGTACCTGCGGGTCCTTTGCTGGGGTCGGTACTTCCACTCGTCGTTCCAGCACCTGTGTTTCCGCTTCCCATTCCCATTCCGCCCGCAGATCCGCTCCCTGTTCCTCCAGGCGCGGCAGTACCCTGTGCCACGAGCATGGAATCCGAGATCAGATCGCTGGGTGCTGTGTTGATAGCAGCTGCATAGCCGACAAAACAGGTCATCCCTACTGTGGCCACACCGACTGAGAGCATATGTATGAGTTTCATGGACATCCCCTTTTTAAAAAGTTAGGGCACAGGATTGTGAACTTCCCATTCCGCAACGCCAAGAGGCGGTTGAGGACTCGAGGCCTTTGGTTTTATCGCGTCATGAGCCGCCTTTCACTGCGACCCGAGGCGGGCCGCTCAGCTTTCGAAAGACGAATAACACCAAGATCGCCTTCATCACAGCCATAAGAAACGACTGGATCGGCTTCTGCTTATCAACTTCATGCGGGAAATGCGCAGCAATGCATTTCGTCACAACCAGAAGACCATTGCAAGACATGACAACACGTCCGTCATAACGTATTTATGCCGCTTTCCCTAGCCTCGTTACATCCTGTACATTTCATTAAAATTATTTACCTTCACCTCCGGTACCACTGCTGGGCCTACTTCCGCTATTACTGGTTTCAGATGACCCGTTGCCGACCGTAGGTCCCTTGGAGGATCCGGGGCTCCCGGAACTCGTCCCAGTACTCCCGCTGTTAGATCCTGAATTTCCATCCGGTTGAGTTTTTTCCGTCCCCGGTTTTGCTTTTTCCTGAATTGTATTGTCGGCTCCCATGCCGGTGTTCTTACCTCCGCTCTTCCCCATAGAGCCTTTGTCTGCTCTTCCTGTTTCGCCTGCAGATCCGCCACCTTTTCCTCCCGGTGCGGCAGTACCCTGTGCCACGAGCATGGAATCCGGGATAAAATCGCCGGGTGCTGTGTTAGCTGCAGATGCATAGCCCACAAGACAGGTCATCCCCACTGTGGCCACACCGACTGAGAGCATATATATGAGTTTCATGGACATCCCCTTTGTTTAAAGTTAAGACACAAAATTGTGAAGCTTCCCATTCCGCAACGCCAAGAGCCGGTTGGAGACTCGATGCCGCTGCTTTTATCACGTCATTAGACGTCTTTCATTCCGACTCGAGGCGGGCCGCTGAGCTTGCGAAAGACGAATAACACCAAGATCGCCCCCATCACAGCCATTAGAAAGCCGACCGGATCGGCTTCTCCGTACCAACCAAGCATGCGGCCGAGAAATCCACCGACGAGGGCGCCGCCGATTCCCAACAAGATAGTCACAATCATGCCGCCAGGATCGCGGCCCGGCATCAACAACTTTGCTACTACACCCACCACTAACCCGAAGAGAATCCAGCCTAGAATTGACATGTGACGCTCCTATTTGCCTTTGTTTCATCCTCCCTCACAGGTTTAAAAGTGCCAGGCGAGTCCCCCAACCACATGGCTGACGATATAATCCCCGCGTAATCCCGCTGTCGAGCCCTGTGCTTGATTGAAATCAAATTGGGCATAATTGAATTTGTATTCGGCATAGATCGCCAGATGGCGGTTCATGAAATACTTCGCACCCGCCAGGGCATTCAGTCCGACTCGCCCATTATCACTGCTTCGTCCAAACTGATTGGACGTCTCCGCGAAGAAAATCCCCGGACCTATGCCGCCGTACAGTTGGAGGGGGCATCGTGCATTGTCGTCCAGGGACGACCAATTGGAGCCATGGAGGTCGTTCCGATTGTCTGAATCATGATCATAATCACTATTCCTGCAGCCGAGTTTGGTGCGGGCGATTACATTCAACGCCAGCGTTGTGACGCGCATGTGCGACCCGGGCAATCCTGATCCTTCTCGGATATGAGGCGTCGAATTGAACCCTTCGATTTCCAGGCCCAGCCAGTTCAACCGTCCTGGATGAAAATACCCGACCTTGGCTCCATAGACGACGGAATTGGCTAAGCCCAAACTCCCAATCGGCGCCCCTTTCAGAGAGCCCGTGCCCTCCGCGTTATCATAGTCGTGTCCCCACGTGAAGCCTCCGAATCCGCCCACATAGACCTCTCCTTCACGGCGCCGTTCCACCACACGTTCCTTGACGATCGTCCGATCGCCTATCCGCTCCCGCTGCAGCGTTCGGTCCTGAATGACCCGATCCTGGGTCGCCGGTCCCACCTCTTGAGGCCGTTCTTAAATAATTGGAGCATCCGATTGTGCATAGCACGTCGCGCCCCCAGCGAATACGAACCCCAGCGTCAGCACATATTGCGCAGCCTTACGTGTACAAATCATTCGACTAGCCTCCGTATTGGTCAGTTTATATCTGTCTCCGTCGATTTCTCACCGTGACAGATACGATACGGATTCAAAACTGGTGTTTCCCCTAGTTCATTCCCTGCTCATTGGGCGGTACCAATATAGAGCTGTGGCCACCGGTGATGCACTTGGGTCACTTGTCGACGAGGGATTCTATATTTTTCTTCTCACAGAAATGATTTACCCTGGGACTGCTCGGCTCTATTATGGGAAAACTGGGACTTGGTACGGCTTCTCCACCTCCCTCTTCCTCTGCCCCACAGGCTACGCCGGCTCCGCAGGCGGCATCGGCACCATTACCCACAGCTTCTGTGGGTCCCAAGGGGGTGAAGGGGGTCGATGTGGTGGCGAAGCTGGAGAAGCTGGCAGACGCATATAAAGAGAAGCTGAACTGGAAGACCTCGATTGTGGACCTGATGAAACTCTTGGGCCTCGATGGCAGTCTAGTCGCCAGAAAAGACCTAGCGACTGAATTGGGGTGCCCAGCTCAGAAAATGGGTGATTCGGCACAGATGAATGTGTGGCTGCACAAGACGGTGTTGCAGAAACTCGCCGACAACGGAGGCAACATTCCTAAAGACCTCTTGTAGGCTAGGATTGTCCAGGTCGCAACAGCCGATGTACATGAGACATTGTATTTCTAGGTTGGAAAGGGACGCGAGCCGCATTGATTCTGGAGAGGAGAAATTAATGCAGGGCCAGCCCCTACACGCTCCCCAAATTCTTCAACCCTTACATCACGAGTCGCCAGTGCCGGCCTCTAGGCATACCGAATGTCTGGGGGGAACTATAAAGCAGGACGATGCGGGCAGGCGCGAGCAGCCCGTGAGGCGTCAACTAAGGATCGAAAAATCAATCGGCTTGAAGCGCCCGTTGTTCGAACCTTCAGCTGAGCAGGCTGTCAAGCCACACACCATGTCCATCTCGGCCCTCAGGTCTATGTAATCGCCTGCCTTTGACATGGGTACGCCGACGATCACCTTCCCCTCCTCATCGACCTTGACGTTCATGAAGATGTTGAATGTCGTCGAGATCTGGTGCCCTAATATACCGTGCTCTTTCAACGAATTAAGCAGATTTTCGAAACAGCTCGGATGGTAACCCTTGTGCTTGTACAGAATTTCAAACATCTCTTGACTGCACGGCGTCAGGAGGAAGTCATGCCGGCAGACGGTGTCTTGGATAATGGTGAACATCGGTTTGCTGTTGTTAGCGTAGAGGATGTCGTTCGTCGTCAGGTAGATGCGGCTCGCATAGTCGAGCGAACGACCTGACGACAGCCGGCAACTGTGATCGTGCTCGTCGAAGGCGAACAGGTCAGACACCTGCTCGCCTAGGGGATCGACAACGCGCAACACCTGCCCATGCTTGATTTTGAATGAGCAGCCGCTCTGTGGCGCAATACGGATCAACTGCTGGGTGGTCATGTCTCATCCTTTTTGTGTGCGTGGAACGGGCATGGCCAATTGCCTGACACTGCCCGGCCGGAATATTGACTCGCCTCGGAGCTTTCGCCGAAATTTTTCAGCATGGGGTTGATCGAGCCCTGGAACGCCATCTCGCGTGCCCGGATGATCTGCTTCATGGTCTCAAACTTTCCGCGAGCGCGCAAGCGCTCAAATTGTTCATGTAAGTTGAACACCATGGTCGGATATGTGGCAGTTCGTGCTAGACGCGATGCCTTGGGGTGCATGCCGATGACGAACATCGCTCGACCGCCGATGCTAAACGAAAAGTTATTGTTCTTTGGGTCGGAATCGACGCTCTTGTCCCAAGCAAAGAAATCGGAATCAATGGCGTGCATGGCCTGAAGCTGACTCCAAAGCAGATCCTCGAAGTGCTGTTCTGATTCAATCACGGGTCCGCGGAACATCGCGATGAAGGTACTGAGCTGGTCGTCAATGAGCGGGAATTCGTGGCAGAACTCGTACAGATCATGGCAGACGGCTCGTACGGCGTTGTCGCACGCAAATTCCGGGAATAACCCGAAACGATAGCACTTTTGGGCAAACACTGAGATTGCGCCAGTGCAGGGGTAGTAATCGCCGGCTATCTGTTGACATAGTTGTGCATGCGCATCGATAAGTTCGGCGTCGACGGGAACGTTGGGTACCAGCGGCCTGACGACTGTCGTATCTTTGAAGGCTGCGTAGCTCGAGAACCGGCTTGCCACCGGATCGACCGACAGGGGGTTCCACAAACACGTATCGCGTATAGCGGTGTCGACGCCGTCAATGCGTGTCGCATTTATGAGGTTTGGGTGCATGTTGTAAATCACTCCAATGGATTGAGTTGGTCCTCGAACGGTATCTTCAGGTGCGAACGTCGGCGATCGATTGACGCGTCAGCTGAACAGGGCGCTAGGCGCGTCGATTGAGCCGATCCATTTGGTAGCCGAGCGTGCAAAGATCTCTCCAATATTGTCCGGCTGGTTCTCTTTATCCTGACGTGGGGGACAGCTCTTTATGCAGTGGAGGATTCGCGCAGGGCAGACGAAAAGCAGTTGACCCAACGCCGACTCAGCTCGCGCTATGTGTTCGCCTGTCTCAGAATCATTTTCTTCCAGCAGGGGCCAACAGGCTCGCTACCATATTGCCCCATCGCCGGATCGGTTTATTCATTTCTGGGATCACTCATGTCGGCCATATCAGTCAGTCGAATTGACCGCATGTGATTCTGATTATTCACGGTCGCAACGATACGATTTCCTTGGCTGATGTTTCCGATCTTCCGGGTTGTAGGATCGCTCTGTAAACGGATCTCCTGCCCGTCTTTCCCCATCACGAAATAGTCCTTACCCTCAACGCGAAGCAATTCGCCCTCGATTCTGTGATCGACCTTCAGCTTCTCTCGGGCAGTGTGGCCGCCAACTTGACCGCCTTTCCTCTCTAATTGATCTGCCGGTGATGCCGGATGACTAGCCTGCGCCGCGTTAACGGCCTGTGCCGTGTGAGATAGGTCGAGCCAAAGCAGCAACCCGCAAGACATGAGCCCGACGATTTTAGAAATGGACACCATGAGATCCTGCCAAACCGTGTGCAGCAATATAGATATATTACGCTTCAGGGTGAACGTGAGTGCCTAGCACCTTCCCTAGTTTGTGGGCGATGAATCCCAGGTGCAGGCCGCGGGTTTGAAGCCCCTGTGAACAGCAGGGTATCTATTTAGATTGGCCGGGCCGGCACGAGTTGAGGGGCCTTCCAATTTCCGCTGACTAGCGGCAGTGAACGCGACGCTGCATCCTCTTGAGTCAGGGCAAAAAAAAACAGGCTGGCTCCTTCTGGGACGTTCTCAGGCATAGCCGAATTGTCTTGCTTTGGCAGGTATTCCTTCTTGCCTGGTCGAGGCGATTCGGGATCGTTCGCATCTCGTGTTGGCGAACCTGCACGGTGCGGATATACCGCCGTCGGCGCAACGCGACGATACCAGCCAATCGCCGCAGTCGCGCCACTCGGTGTCGCCCACAGACCCTGCCTTCGCGTTTCAGAAGCTGCCACATCTTGCGTGTCCCTTAGGCCTCCCGCGTCTGCTAATGCAGCACCCGCATCCGTTTCATGAGCGCCTGGTTGACCTGCGCCCGGGGACTCATCGCACGGTGCTGCCACGCATAAAACCCGCTCCGACTGACCTGGAGCACCTGCGACATCCGAGTCACGCGAAACTCTCGCTGATGGGCCTGCATGAACCGGTACCTCACGACGATTCCTTGGCAAAGTACCGGGCCGCTTTTTAAAAATGTCTCGCTCCTCGGTGACCCGTGTCAGCTCCCGTTTCAGCCGGGCCACCTCGGTCATTCGCTCCTTGCCGGACCCAGAGCCAGGAAATGCTGTCGCCCCACGAGCCCGTAATTCCGTCTGTCACTTGTACAGTTGATTCCGGGCAATCCCGAGCTCGCGGTTAATCGCAGAGCCAGGACGGCTCCCACTTTCTAACAACTGTACCGCCTCACGTCTAAATTCCGGCGTGAACTGCTTGCGTGTACCCATCGGACACCTCCTAGGGAGACCCTGTCCCCGTTCAAAGGTGGCTGTCGAACCCGGGCCACCTCATCCGCTCCATAGTCAGAGGCCTCACTGGCGAAAAAGAAACTAGACTAGGGGAAACCCTCATACTCTATGTGTGCAGTTCCTCTACACTGAATGTCAAAGTGAGAGATGAGCTGTATGGACTTTCGCGTTTCCCCCTGGTTGATAGTTCTAGCCGTCTTGGCAGTCCAATCCGTCGGCTGCGCCACCAATCCCTACACCAAGCGCTGGCAACTCCTCCTTATTCCTCAATCGTATGAGACAAGCCTGGGTGCTCAAGCCTATCAGGATGTGTTGTCCGATCCAAAATTACAGGTGTCGCAGGATCCTGCCGAGCAAGATCCGGTGCAACGGGTCTCGGCGCGCATCATTGAGGCCACGAAGCATTCGAAATACGCAGAATCGGCGAAACAATTTCAGTGGGACGTGGCCGTCATTAAAGACGATAAGACCAAGAACGCCTTTGCCTTACCGGGAGGAAAAATCGCCGTATATACCGGCATTTTCCCGGTCGCTGAGAATGAAGCAGGCCTCGCGGCAATCATTGGGCACGAAGTGATCCATGCGCTTGCGCGACACGGGTCCGAGCGGATGAGCCAGGGGGTGCTCGCTCAAGTTGGACTCGTTGGCGCCTCTATTGCCATGCAAACCCAGGGTTTCAGCCCAATGAGCAGTCAGGCCGCCATGTCGGCACTGGGGGTAGGCGCAAAGGTTGGAGTGCTTCTTCCGTACAGTCGGGCGCATGAGTCTGAAGCCGATTACATTGGACTGCTTCTCGCTGCCGAAGCCGGTTATGATCCTCAGGAAGCGGTCCGGGTGTGGGAACGCATGCAACGTTCATCCGGTGGGCAGCAACCCCAAGAATTTTTCTCGACGCATCCCGGCCACGAGACACGAATTAAGCGGCTCACGGAAAAGATGCCCGAAGCGCTTGCGTTATATCAACAAGCGAACAAAGCACCAGTTGTCCAACTTCCCTCTCTTGGTATCCACTCCGACCCCCTTCTCCCTTCACCACCATAGGCATTCCAAATTCCGCGGCACGAGCCCTCTCGTTTCTCCATACCCCAGGCGGTGTACATCAAAGCCTCGGCGTACTCCCCGACCAAAATTGAAGCTGTCGTTACGATCGGGCGCCCTCCCGACCGGATACTGGTGACACATTCGTCATGCTGGTAGCATTTGAATCGCGGGGGGCTGCCGAAAGTTGAAAGATTCTGGCATCATGAGGGCATGCCAGAGCCAAACGCCGAGCAGCAGCAAAAAAAGAGTCCCACCGCTCCGATCCGTGAACCGGATATAGTCAAGAAGCCCCTTAACAAACAACCGCGCACTCGAAAATCTCAGTCCTAGAGCTCAGCGCATCTCTCTGTGATGGGAAATATCGAAGGTCGTACTCCTGCGGTCCGATCCTTTCAACCCCCGTCTTCCGGACCCCGCCGAGCAGCGGAGAGCAGTGCTCAGAGTTTCTCGCGGTTCTTTTTTTACCGACTATGGCTAGGACCGATGTTTGCCGTTGTCTCAGTGCTCACTGAGCCTTGACGCCTCGCGCACCGTGAGAACAGGCGGTCGCGCTCGCATCGTGCCCCAAAGCCTGCCGATGATCGATCAAATCCTTGATTGTCAAGATCACCTCTCTGGCGGCTCCGAGTGAGAGGCCATGAAACGATGGAGGTTCTCTTTCGTGATGGCACCGTCAATCACAATTGTTTCACCTGCAGTGTCGGCATTGGGGCTGCAGATCCATGCTGGGCGGCCCAGGTACACAACCTCGTCAGGTTCGCCCACGCCATTTCCATCGTGACTCCTTTGGCACTATCGGGCGACCGTTTGCGTTTTTTCTCCGTTCGATCTGCTCGCCGAGCGGCGCAGAAAAAGACGCGGAGTGCCACCTGGACGGCGTCCGTCGCAAACTGGTGGGCACACGGCAATCGAATGGTTAGCTGCGAGACCAGCGTACTTCCATCTCCGCACGCCCATTCAGGGCGCTACGAAGTAGAGAGACTAAAGCCGTATCCGCGCCGCCTTTCTCGAATAGATCGATCGTAGCCGCCGTGAAGTAGTAGTCCTGATCGTCCCCTGACTCCTCCTCGAGCTGGTCGACAAGGAACCGCAAATTGTCCTCGGTAATGGAGCCTATCCGCGCATTCGTGTCTTTGTCATATAGTTGAATCATTAAACCTCCTCAGGTATTCGGGTCTTGCCACGTCATTGTCACGTTGCCTTCCACTACTTGTCAACGTATCCCGGATGGCCTTTAACCGCGACGGCAAAAAGCCTTATGCGCTGGGATCTTCGGACTTCATAGAGATCGTGGCTGCGAGGTGAGATGAAGAGTACCGCGTGTGCCGACCAGCGGGCGTCGGTAGAACGTCGAGTCGTACCCTCCAGTCCTATATACACCGGGAAGATGCCACACTCGTTTAATCTGCTCTGGTGTCCCCCCTTCCGTCGGGTGCGTTACGCTCATCACATGCTTGGCTGTTTCAACAGTCACACCCAGTTTCTCTGCTTCTTGCGGTGTCATGACTGCCTCGGTCTTGCGAAATAGCTCGTTTTCCTCCCTGGTCACATGTGACTCGACGCGCAACGACCCGTTCGTGTTTTCATTAGGGCCGCGCTCCCATGGCTATACGGATCGACAAAGAAAATCTGGATGACGAGCCGCTCGGCCAGGCGCTCGTGCTCCACCATCTCTTTGCCCCATTCATACGTCAGAGTTTTGCGCAGCAGTGCGGGGACGTGCCGGAGTTTTTTCGTGAAACCCGCACGGGCACTCCGTGCATCCGTCCGGTCCATCCGAGCCAGGAGCACGAGGCGTGTGGTGCGCTCCCACCAGGGTGCCGATCGACGAGCCATTGCGCGCGCCCTTAATCCGATCGCCTTCCCAGCTGATATCCCTAATTAAATTAAATGATAACTGTCGGATCGCCCCCCTGTCGTTGCGATGTGCATGCACCCCTCGCCTTATCACAGGCAGTTCCGCGACAAACCTCTTACTCCTGGATTTTTGGTTCCCCTAATTTTCCGGGTCTCGAAGGTCAGGGGGTAGTGGGAGAGGCGAGTTGTGATTCCTGCTGTCATATTTTTTCTCGCCATACGTGTTCCGACTGGGGCCTTTCCCAGTGGCACATGTTTTAAGATCATATATATTTACACTGAGATGAGTGCAGCACTGGGACAGGGAAATATTTCGGATGCACGAGTTTCGCGCTTCGAATCCATAATCAGGAGACTGAATCATGGAACGATCAATGCAGCTCTCAGAGCCTAAGAATGGCGGAATGATGACACTGAACGGCGCTCATCGGGAGCTTTCTGCCAACAAGCAGTTTTCGACACGGTCCTGCGTCCGCTGTGAGGGCCTCCTCGTGAGCGAGTGCAGTTACGACCTGCAAAACCCTGACAACCACATGGCCGAGACACTCCGCTGCGTGCAATGCGGGAACCTGATTGACGCGGTCATCTTACAGCACCAGATCCGGCTGGCGGGCGAACGCCAGTCCAAACAGCCGATCCAGCACGCGCACTCCACAAGGACCTTCCTCTTGGGAGACGCCGCATAATCATGGCTGGCCGACGAGACCGTGGTTTCCTCACTTGGCCGCCTCGAACTCTTCTCACTTTACCCAAAAGACTACCCCATGCGTAGCCCGGGCGTCAGAGGGGGCATGTGGCTTGCTTTCCTCCTGTCCATCAGCCTCCCTGTCGCGGCCGCATGGGCCACCGAGCCCTCGACCCCTGAAGAGGTCCTCCGAACCCTGGTGCGGGCGAACGCGGACAAAGACATTCCCACCATGTCTCGATAGATGGCCCACGACGAGGATTGTATCAACTATACGATTGGGGGACGCAAGTACGTGGGCTGGAACGAGCTCGCCAAAGACTTGCAGGAGGAGTTCGAGGCTGTCGCCCACCTGGAAATCCCCATCCGTGAACTGCAGGTGTGGACGCGTGGGGAGATCGCGTGGTTCGTCATGGAAATCGACTACATGCGGTACAGTGGTCAAGGCCCCAACCAGCAGGTCCATGTCCTCCCGCTTCGTGAGACCGGGGTGCTCGAACGACGCAACGGGAACTGGATCTTGGTCGCTTGGCACGAATCAATGAGCAACCCAGGATTGGACGGCCGCCGCGCTGAGGAAGACCTGAAAGCGAAATCGTGGCCTGAGTGACTAGAGCGATATTGCTAATCCGAATCGGGATTCCCGAAACGACGTAGATCGCTCATCTTGGCCCGCACTAAACGAGATTGAACGAGAGCCGATTCAGTTCTAATCATCAAAACTTTCGCGCACTGTTTTGCACCAAGGCAGCAAATAAACTGTAGAAGGTGCTGTACCGTTCAAACAGGTATCCTACATACGAGCAAAGTGGAGGGGGCAATCAGTGGACATCTGCAGGCAATTGTCGTTGGATTAAGAATTTACTCACGAAGGAGTACTCCACAGGTAACTATGTTTGCATTGTCTATGGACAACTTGTGGCCCAACGGTTGGTAATTGTGTGTATCGAAAGCGCCTCGCATCGCTGTAGATAGGTCATTGGTCGGAGTCATGTTGCCCCGTGTAGTTCGGAAACCAGCATTTTGCTGGGTCGCCGTGGCTGACGGGCTCGGATGGCCGCTACCGCCTGCGCCGTAAAAGCTCGGTAGGGGCAGCCCCGCGTATTGGTTGCGGGCCACCTCGCGGCTCACGGTGCGGGGGGCTACGCCCCAACACCCGCGCCAACGTCCGTAACGACTGACCCTGAGCCAGACCGAGGCTCAGGGTCTCACGATCGGTGTCACTCATGTGCGTCTAACATTGTTGTGTCATAGCAACATCTTAGCCCATCAGAGCCGGTAACGTTGCACTTGGAGTTAGAACTCAGGATGTAAAAGAGAGACGGAATGGATCACAAGTAATGACCGTTTGACCAAGGAGGGAAACATGGGGGACCATCGTCAGAAAAGGATTGAAGAGATCGCCGCGGAGATAACCGGGCCTATTGTGGAGGCGATAATCACAGCCGGAGCCAATGGCAGCGATGGACGTCTTTTCGACATTCCGAAAGCCAAAGCAATAGGAGAGGCCGCCAGAGGTATATATGACGTGGTCTTTACTGGAGTTCTTGACAGTCTGAAGCCTAATACGTCGAGTGCTCTGCCAAAACCGGGTGATCTTCTTGACCGTGTCACTGGCAAACCAGTCCTGGCCTCTCCACAGTGAGTACAGTGATCCTGAAGCGACCCCAAGAAATGGAAATGTATTCAAGACCAACGCGTGTGACGAACAGCGAAGCAGTACCTCGCTGAGAAGAGTTGAGGTTCCTTAACGGGGTGAGCAGACGTGGGAGAATCGGTGACAGGGAACAGCGACTTACGATCTCGAGCGCCATGACTCAACGCAAGTAAGTGGTTGGAAGGATGTGTCCGTGTTGCCAGCAGCCACGCAGGAAGGCCAGCGTATATTCAGCCAGGGCGCGTGAAGGTGCGACTGTTTCGACCCCTTTAGCGTGGGAAGAACTTACCGGCACATTAAGGCTATCGCGCTTCACCATCGACACGGTGCCGCAGCGCCTAAAGAAACAGAGAAAAGACCCCTGACAAGAATTCAGCAAATCCAAGCAGAAGATAGCGGCGAATTATTTAATGGCACTGAAGATTGAAGCTAAATAAGGCGGCAATGTATGCCATCAACTGTGGAAATGCAGGAACGGAAGGTCGGACGTGAGGAAAAAAGAGCTAAACAAAGAGAAGTGAGCATTACGCGCGCTGGAAAAATGCATGATGCTCGATTAGCCGATCAAACGGCACTAAATTTAGACTATCATTTGGACATCAAGAGTGAGAGACCAGCCTATCATATTGGCTGTTCCGGATGGTTTTACTGACATTGGTTTGGTGTGTTCTATTCAAAGGACTTACCCCGTAATGAATGGTTCGGTTATTATGCCAGACAATTCAAAACCGTCGAACTCAATGCCCCATTTTATTCCTGGCCTACGTTAGCCACCGTCAAATCATGGCGCAGACAAGCAGGAAGACGCCGTTTTATTTATACGGTGAAAGTCTGTGACCTGATCACGCACACCAAACGGTTTCAGGGAACGAAGGAACTGGTAAAGGATTTTGGTTATATCGCCGATCTCCTTGGCCCTTATATGGGATGTTTTCTTTTCCAGCTGCCTCCGAGTTACCATTATACGCCAGCCCGCTTAAAATCCATTGTCCGCCAACTAGATTCGCGCAGGCGCAATGTCGTGGAATTCAGGCACAGTAGTTGGTGGAACGAAAAGGTGTACTCAGCTTTTAAAGAACACGGCATCATATTTTGCTCATGCAGTGGGCCGAAACTGCCAGATACCTTAGTAAACACCGCTGATGATATTTACATCCGGTTCCACGGTACTGAAAAGTGGTATCGGCATGATTACAGCAAAGAAGAAATGGCGGGATGGGCGCAGCGTATCCGCGACTGTGGTGCTTCCCAAGTATGGGCGTATTTCAATAATGACCACGATGGCTATGCCATAAAAAATGCTCATGACTTGCTTAAGTGCTTAAAACAATTACGTAGCCACTAGGAGCCTGTCCGAGTAATCCTTCATTATTGACTGGACTGTCAGCGTGCGTTGTGGTTCCTATGCCGCATGGCTAAAACATTCAAATCCTGGGACGTCGATCAGCCGGTGCTACTCCCTCCGTCCGTGCAGGAGCTGGTGCCCGCGGGGCATCTGGCGCACTTTGTTCGGGATCTCGTTCGCGAGTCGCTGGATGTGTCGGCGAT
>Ga0163152_10005584_pt1 | contig 14670 bp, 7 predicted proteins | sample OliLakLV19MP8IB2_FD_148635 | JGI IMG/M metagenome (GOLD analysis project Ga0163152, IMG submission 148635) | Freshwater microbial mat bacterial communities from Lake Vanda, McMurdo Dry Valleys, Antarctica - Oligotrophic Lake LV.19.MP8.IB-2 | ecosystem: Environmental > Aquatic > Freshwater > Lake... | reverse complement strand
GCGGCGGAGCGGGCGGCGCGATCGCCTGTGGCGCGCCCGCGGGCCGGACGCCGCCGGTCAGTCGACCTTCCAGCGCGGCCAGGCGCCGCTCGAGCTCCGCCAGCGGCAAGCCCGACTCCGAGCGGCAAGCGTCGAGCAGCGAGATCTCGAGCGCGACGCGCGCGTGCGACGGCAGGCGCGTCATGCGCTCGCGCGCGACGAGCAGCTCCTCGATCCAGGCTTCCAGGCGCGGCACGCCGATGCGCTCCGCACGCTCGGTGAGCTGTGCGCGCTCGCTGGCCTCGAGCTGCGCGAGCGGCGAGTCGCGGCCGAGCAGGGCAAGGAGCAGCAGCGTGCGCGCGCGATCGAGCAGCGCGCCGGCCAGCTCGCCCTCGCCGCCGTGGACCTCGGGCAGCGCCGCCAGCACGCCGGCGCGATCGCACGCGGCCATCTGCTCGAGGATCCTGTCGGCCAGATCGGCCCCGCCTTCGGCCGCGAGCCGCTCGACGTCGGCCAGCTTGGGCTCGGAGCCGACGAGCGACAGGAGCTGGTCGGCCAGCGAGAGCGCATCGCGCATCCCGCCGCGCGCGCGCCGCGCGATCTCGGCCGTGACGCCCGGCTCGGCCGTGACCTTCTGGTCGGCGAACACGTGGTCGAGCCGCCCCGCGATCACCGCCTCGGACATCGGCGAGAGACGCAGGACCTGGCAGCGCGACAGGATCGTGGCCGGGACCTTCTGCGGATCCGTCGTCGCCAGCAGGAACTTGACGTGTTTCGGCGGCTCCTCGAGCGTCTTCAGGAGCGCGTTGAACGCCTCCTTCGTCATCATGTGGACCTCGTCCACGATGTAGACCTTGAAGCGCGCACGCATCGGCGCGTAGGCCACGTTCTCGCGCAGCTCGCGCACGTCCTCGATGCGGCGGTTGCTGGCGGCGTCCATCTCGATCAGGTCGGGGTGCGAGCCCGAGTCGATCGCGAGGCAGTGCTCGCACGTACCGCACGGCTCGATCGCGGGACCACGCTCGCAGTTCAGCGCCTTGGCGAAGATGCGCGCGGTCGTGGTCTTGCCCGTTCCGCGCGGGCCGCAGAAGAGGTACGCGTGTCCGACGCGATTTTCCGTGATCGCGCCCTGCAGTGTGCGCGCGATCACTTCCTGCCCGACGAGATCGGCGAAGACCTTGGGACGGTAGCGGCGCGCGAGGACGACGTAGGACACGCGCGGATCTTACGCGAAGGGGCGCTCGGGCCACGCCCCCACTGTCTCCCTGCGCGCGCGGAGCGCGCGCTCGGCGCGCGCCCCGCGCGCCCACCAGGTTTGGGCGCGCGGTTCAAGCGCGCGCCCGCGCGACGCAGGTGGCAAGTGGGGAGTTGGGCCCGGGCACCTTGCGCCTGGAACTAGAGCCCTTAGGGCTGCTCCGTTCCCGGCCTGACCCGATTCGCGCCCGTCCCATCGCCCGGGACCGGGCCCAACTCCCCACTTGCGGCAGTACCAGTGAGCCGCTCGCTAGCCGCTCACTGGCCTGCCCACTCGCACGCCTCTCGAACACGCGGCAAGGTGGCGGAGAGGGAGGGATTCGAACCCTCGGTGCCATTGCTGACACCTACGCTTTCCAAGCGTATGCAATCGGCCACTCTGCCACCTCTCCGCGCTTTGTCGAAGCGCAGCCAGGGTCCTCGAAGGATGGCGGAGAGGGGGGGATTTGAACCCCCGATGCACTTGCGCGCATGCTGGTTTTCGAAACCAGTGCCTTCAGCCGCTCAGCCACCTCTCCATCGTTCGAGGAGGACGAGCGAGGCCGCGCGGCCGGGGTCACCCCCGGCCACGTCACTCCGCGCGTCCGCGCTTGCTGCGAAAGAACTCTTGGAGCAGCGCGCGGGCCTCGTCGGCCAGCACACCCTCCGTGATCTGCGCCCGGTGGTTCAAGCGCGGGTCGGTGAGCACCGAACCGAGCGAGACGGCGCCGCCGAACTTGGGATCGCGAACGGCCCACACGACCCGCGCGACGCGCGCATGGGAGAGCGCGCCGGCGCACAGGAAGCAGGGCTCGACCGTCGAGTAGACGACCGCACCGGGCAGGCGCATCGCGCCCGTGCGCGCGCACGCGCGCTGCACGGCGAGCAGCTCGGCGTGCGCGGTCGGATCACGCCGCGCATGGGTTTCGTTGTGAGCCTCCCCCACCACGACCCCGTCCAGGAGAAGGACCGCGCCGACCGGCACTTCGTCCAGGCTGGCAGCCCGGCGAGCGAGATCGAGCGCGAGCCGCATGCCGGCCTCGTCGTCGCGCTCCGTGCTCGTGTCGGCATCGGAGCGCGTCATCGGGGCTGGGTCCCTGGGGGGCGTCGCTGTGAGTTCGGTCGTTGGCGCCCGCGTCCGCCGACCCAGGGGCCGGCCGACTCGAGCGTGTGCTGGTACACCCTAGTGGACTTGAACCACTAACCTTCTGATCCGTAGTCAGATGCTCTATCCAATTGAGCTAAGGGTGCGTGGGGCGGAAGGTTGTAGCCCTCGGTCCGGAGGGTGTCAACGCGCGTTCGAAGAGCCCGAAGGAACCCAGGCTACGGGCTCTCCCGTGCTTGTGGCGCGGCTGACGCCGCGGTGCGGACATCGGCCCAGCCGTGCGTGAGGCGCCGCTCCCGACTTCGTGAGCACGTCGCCGGCTGCTAGGCTCGTGCGCTATGGCGGAAAAGCCTGCGATCCCCCACCTGCTCAGCCTCCAGGACATGTCCGAGCAGGAGGTCGACGACCTGATCGACCTGTCCCTGCGCATCAAGCGGCGCGCGGGCGGGCTCCAGCTCGCCGGCCGCACCGTCGGGCTGCTCTTCTTCCGGCCCTCGCTGCGCACGCGCGCTTCGTTCGAGGCGGCCGTGTACCAGCTCGGCGGCCAGGCGATCCACCTGACCGCCTCGTCGGATTTCTGGGAGCTCGACTCGGCCGAGGGCGCGGTCATGGACGGCAAGGCGCCCGAGCACGTCAAGGACGCGGCGCGCGTCCTGTCGCGCTACGTGTCGGCGCTCGCGATCCGGCCCGCGGCTGCCGGGCAGTCGTGGGCCGTCGACCGGCGGGACGCGTCGATCCGCGCCTGGGCCGCGTTCGCGCAGGTCCCGGTGATCAGCATGGAGAGCGTGCTGTGGCACCCGCTGCAGGCGCTGGCCGACATGATGACGCTGCGCGAGACGCTGGGCGACTTGCGCGGCAAGACGCTGTCGGTCGTGTGGACGCACTCGCCGCAGCCGGCCAGCTTGTCCGTCGTCCACTCGCTGCTCCTGGCCACGTTGCGCGCCGGCATGCGCGTGCGCATCGCGCACCCGACCGGGTACGAGCTGGACGATCAGGTCCTGTCCGAAGCGCGCGCGCTGGCCGACGCGCGCGGCACGACGTTCGAGAGCGGGCAGTCCTCGAAGGAGGCCGTGCGCGGCGCGCACGTCGTCTACGCGCGTTCGTGGGCGTCGCTCGAGGACTACGGCAACCCGACGCTGGGCGCCAGCCGGCGCGGGCGCACGCAGGGCTGGACCGTCGACGAGAACCTCCTGAAGGTCGGTTCCGACGCGAAGTTGATGCACGCCGGCCCCGTGCGGCGCAATCTCGAAGTGGCCGACGAGGTCCTCGACGGCCCGCGCAGCCTCGTCTACGAGCAGGCCGAGAACCGCCTCCATTCCCAGAAGGCGTTGCTCACGAGGCTCCTGCGCGCTTGAGGTGCCTGCGCCGCCGGCAGGTGGGAAGGTCCGCCACGATCCCGCGCGTTCCCACAACCCGCGCGCGCGCGGAGCGCGCGCTCGGCGCGCGCCCGCGCGCCCGATAGGATGCGGCGCGCGGTTCAAGCGCGCGCTGCTCATGTCGAAACCGGACTTCGTCCACCTCCACGTCCATTCCGAGTACAGCCTGCTCGACGGCGCGAACCGGATCCCGGATCTCGTCGCGGCCTGCAAGGCGGACGGGCAGACTGCGCTCGCGCTGACGGACCACGGGAACCTGTTCGGCTCGATCGAGCTGTACCAGACGGCGAAGAAGGCGGAGATCAAGCCGATCCTGGGCTGCGAGGTCTACGTCGCGCGGCGCTCGCGGCACGAGCCGCACAGCAAGCAGAAGGGCAACGGCTACAACCACCTGACGCTGCTCGCGCGCGACGCCGAGGGCTGGCGCAACCTCGTTCACCTGGCGTCGGCCGCGTACCTGGAGGGCTACCACTTCCGCCCGCGCGTCGACCGCGAGCTGCTCGTGAAGCACGCGAAGGGCCTGACCTGCCTCTCGGGCTGCCTGGCGGGCGAGCTGTCGCAGCTCGTGCTGTCGGAGCGCGAGAAGGAGGCCTTCGAGCTGGCTTCCACCTGGCGCGATCTGTTCGGGCCCGAGCACTTCTGGCTCGAGCTGCAGAGGAACGGCCTGGAGACGCAGGACAAGGTCAACGAGGCGCTCGTGCGCATCCACCGCGCCACGGGCATCCCGATCGTCGGCACGAACGACATCCACTACTTGCGGCACGAGGACTGCCAGGCGCAGGACGTGCTCCTGTGCATCCACACGGGCGCGAAGCGGTCGGACGTCAAGCGGTTCCGCTTCGATACGGACACGCTGTTCTTCAAGTCGCGCGAGCAGATGGCGGACGTGTTCCGCGACCTGCCCGAGGCGTTGACGGCCACGATGGACGTCGCCGAGCAGGTGAACGTCGAGATCGAGTTCGGCAAGTACCGGCTGCCGATCTTCACGCCCGACACGGCCGAGACGGCACACGAGCTCTTCGACCGCCTGCTCGAGAGCGGCTTGCGGCGGCTCTACCCCGAGGATCACGCCGGTGCGCGCGCGCGCCTCGACTCCGAGAAGAAGATCATCCGCGAGCTGGGCTTCGTCTCGTACTTCCTGATCGTGTGGGACCTGATCCGCTGGTCGCGCGCGAACGGCGTGCCCGTCGGACCGGGCCGCGGATCGGCCGCGGGCTCGATCGTGGCCTACTTGCTGGGCATCACGAAGGTCGACCCGCTCAAGTACGACCTGCTTTTCGAGCGCTTCCTGAACAGCTCGCGCGTGTCGATGCCCGACATCGACATCGACTTCTGCATGGAGGGCCGCGCCAAGGTCCTGGAGTACACGCGCCGGCGCTACGGCGACGCGCACGTGGCGCAGATCGTCACGTTCGGGACGATGGCCTCGCGCACGGTCGTGCGCGACGTGGGCCGCGCGCTCGACTTGCCCCTGGCGGAGGTCGACCGCATCGCCAAGAAGATCCCGGCCGGGCCGAACGCGCCCAGCCTCTCGGAGCTGGTCGAGAAGGACCCCGACATCCAGGCGATCATGCGCGAACGCCCGGCGCTGGCCGAGCTGTTTCAGATCTCGATCCCGCTCGAGGGCCTCGCCCGGCACATGTCGACGCACGCCGCCGGCGTCGTGATCGCCGACCGCCCGATCGTCGAGTACGTGCCGCTCGCGAAGAACGGCGACGACGTCTGCACGCAATGGACGGCGCCGCAGCTCGAGGACCTCGGGCTGCTGAAGATGGATTACCTGGGCCTGCGGACCCTGACGATCCTCGAAAAGGCGCTGGAAAACGTGCGCAAGCAGGGCGGCTCCCCGCCCGACCTCGACGTGCTTCCGCCGCAGGACGCGGCCACCTACAAGCTGCTCGTCGCGGGCGACACTCTGGGCGTGTTCCAGCTCGAGTCCGAGGGCATGAAGAAGCTGCTCGGGCGCATCAAGCCCGACTGCTTCGAGGACCTGATCGCAATCCTGGCCTTGTACCGGCCCGGTCCGCTCGAGTCGGGCATGGTCGAGATGTTCACGCGCAGGAAGCACGGCGAGGAGGAGATCACGTACCCGCACACGTCGCTCGAGGCGATCCTGCGCGACACGTACGGCTGCATCGTCTACCAGGAGCAGGTGATGCTGATCTCGAGCGCGCTGTCGGGCTTCTCGCTGAACGAAGCCGACAACCTGCGCAAGGCGATGGGCAAGAAGAAGCCGGAGATCATGGCGAAGTTCTCCGAGCAGTTCGTGTCGGGCGCGAAGTCGAACGGGTGCCAGCAGTCCGTCGCGCGCGAGATCTGGGACAACATCCTCAAGTTCGGCGGCTACGGCTTCAACAAGTCGCACTCGACCGCCTACGCGGTGCTCACGTACCAGACCGCGTACTTGAAGGCGAACCACCGCGGCGCGTTCCTGGCGGCGAACCTCTCGTGCGAGATGTCGACCTCGAAGAAGGTCAAGGAGTTCGTCGACGACGCGAAGAAGAGCGGCGTCGAGATGCGTCCGCCGTCGATCGAGCGCTCGGTGTGGGAGTTCGAGCCCGAGGGCGACGCGCTGCGCTACGGGTTCGGCGCGATCAAGGGCACGGGGCACAAGGCGATCGAATCGCTCGTCGAGGCGCGCGGCACGCTGCGCGAGCGCCGTCTGGTCCCGTCGCTGCGCACGCTGTGCAACGAGCTCGACCCGCAGACGATGGGCAAGGTCTGCTGGGAAGCGCTGGTCAAGGCCGGTGCCTTCGACGCGCTCGACAAGGACCGCGGCGCGCTGCTTTATGCGGTCGAATCGGCCATGGCCGAGGGCGCGCGCGCGGCCGCCGACCGCAAGGCGGGTCAGGGCAGCTTGTTCGGCGAAGCACCCGCGGCGTCGACCGCTGGCACCGCCGCCACCCTCTCGTACGCCGCTCAGCGCGGCCGCGGCACGGCAGACGCGAGCGGCGGCGCGCGGCCCGGAACGCTGACGAAGGCCGAAGTGCTGCGCGCCGAGTACGAGGTTCTGGGCTTCTACCTCTCGGGCCACCCGCTCGAGGAACGCGCCGGTCTCCTGGCGCTGCTCTCCACGGTCGGGGTCGACGGCCTCTCGGCGATTCCGGGCGGCACGGAGATCACGATCGCCGGGATGATCATCGCCAAGTCCGAGGTCGTCGTGAAATCGGGCACGATGGCGGGCCGCAAGATGTGTCGTTTCCGGCTGGAGGACCTCTCCGGGAGCGTGGCGGTCGTCTGCTTTCCGCGCACGTACGAGGAGCAGCGCCAAAAGATCGAGGACGGCGCCGTCGTGCTCCTGCGCGCGCGCCTCGAGGAAGGGGCCGAGGAGCCGGGTCTCCTGCTCGAGGAGATCTGGACGATCGAGGAGGCGCTGGCGCGGTTCCAGGGTGGCGTGGTCGTGAACGTGGCGCCCGAGGACGAGCACCTGCTGAGCGATCTGCGCCGCGTCATCGATTCGCACAAGGGCCGCGCCCCGCTCTACCTGCAGGTGCAAGGCCTCGACGGCCGCACGCGCCGCGTGCGTGCCGGTGGCGACTGCCGCGTGGCGATCAGCGAGCGCTTTGCGCGCGACGTGGACACGCTGCTGGGCCAGGGCCGGGTCCGCCTCGCGCGCGTCTGAGAGTCCGTGAAGAAATCGATCGTACGGGCTCTCTGATCCCGTTGGCGCCGCTCCGCGGCGCGAGAGCCCGTGAATTCTTCACAGGCTCCGAGAGCCCGTGAAGAAATCAATCGTACGGGCTCTCTGATCCCGTTGGCGCCGCTCCGCGGCGCGAGAGCCCGTGAATTCTTCACAGGCTCTGAGAGCCCGTGAAGAAATCGATCGTACGGGCTCTCTGATCCCGTTGGCGCCGCTCCGCGGCGCGAGAGCCCGTGAATTCTTCACAGGCTCTGAGAGCCCGTGAAGAAATCGATCGTACGGGCTCTCTGATCCCGTTGGCGCCGCTCCGCGGCGCGAGAGCCCGTGAATTCTTCACAGGCTCTGAGCCCGCGTCGCGGCGGCTGCGCGGCGATGCTCGCCCTAGTGCGTACGCACAAAAGAGCAGCATCGCATGCGCGTACAATGCCGCGTGCGACATGCACCCCTCGACCCTCCTGGCTTCCGTGCGCGCACGCGCGAACCGTGCGTGCACGAGGTCCATCCCGCCAAGAGTCCTTCTCACCAGCGTCTGTCGTCCCCTCGGCCCCGCGTATGGCGACGCGGAGAGCGTCGGCTACGAGCTGTTGCACCGCCAGGTCACCCGCGCGCAGGGCATCTTCAGCCCGCGCGCGACGCACCGCACGTTCGCCCTCGACTACATCGCGACGAACCTCGACGCGCCGGCGGTCGCGCTCCACTACCCGTCGAAGCGCGAGCTCGCGCGCGAGCTGCGCCGCGCGCCGGAGTTCGTCGGCATCTCGTTCGTCCTCGCGACCTTCCACAGGATGAAGGAGGTCGTCGCGCTCGTCCGCGAGCACGCGCCGCGCGCGAAGATCGTCCTCGGCGGATACGGGACGGTGCTCGACGACGCTACGCTCGCGCCGCTTTGCGACCACGTGTGTCGCGAGGAAGGCGTCGCGTTCTTCCGCGCGCTGCTCGGCGAGACGCCGCGGCCGATGCCGTACGACCACCCGCTCGTCGTCAGCACGTTGCGCGTCCTGTCGACGCCGGTCGGACGCACGGGGATGATCTTCGCCGGCCTCGGGTGCCCGCACGGCTGCGATTTCTGCTCGACGTCGCACTACTTCCGCCGGCGGCACATCCGGCTGCTTCCGACGGGCGACGACGTGTTCCGCGTGATCGAGCGCTACCACGAGATCGACCCGACGCTGAGCTTCACGATCCTCGACGAGGACTTCCTCGTCGCGCGCGACCGCGCCGTTCGGCTGCGCGAGCTCGTGCAGGCGCGCGGCCGGCCCGTTTCGATCTTCGCGTTCGCGACGGTCAAGTCGCTCAGCCGGCTCACGCCGCGCGAGCTGCTCGAAACCGGCATCGACGGCGTGTGGATGGGCTACGAGGGCACGCGCTCGGGCTTCGCGAAGCAGCACGGCCGCGCCGTCGACGAGCTGATCCCCGAGCTGCGCTCGCACGGGATCAGCGTGCTGGCGTCGATGATCCTGGGATTCGATTACCAGACGCCCGAGATCGTGCGCGCGGAGCTCGCCGGACTGCTCGCGCTGCGCCCGACGCTCGCGCAGTTCCTGATCTACGGCCCGACCCCCGGGACGCCGTTCTTCGAGCGCGTCGTCGCCGAGCGCCGCCTGCACCGCGACCTCGAGGTCGACCGCGAGGCCTACTATCGCGAGTGCGACGGCTTCAAGGCGATGGTGCGCCACCCCACGCTCGCCGCGAGCGAGATCGAGGCGCTGCAGCACGAGTGCTTCGAGCGAGACTACCGCGAGCTCGGGCCGTCCGTCGTCCGCTCGCTCGAGGTCTGGTTCGCGGGCTGGAAGCGCTACCACGACAGCGATTCGGCGTACCTGCGCGCGAAGGCGCAGCGCTGGGCCGACGAGGTGCGGGGCGCCTATCCCCTGCTGCGCGTCGCGCGCGCGCACGCGCCGACGCGCGCGGCGGTGATCGCGCTCGAAGAGGAGATCCGGACGCGGCTCGGTGCCCCGACGCTCCGACAGCGCGCGCTCGCGCTCGCCGGTCCGGCGGCGGCCGCGTGGACCCGCTTCACGCTCGGGCGCGACCGCTTCCAGCATCCGGCGGTCCGCCGCAACGCGTACCGCTGCGAATCGACGGCGCTGCGCGAGGGCCAGCTCGGCGCGCTGCGCGTACGATTCGAGCGCGCGGTCCATGGGCTCGTCGTCTCGCTCGAGGGCACGCTCGACTCGCGCAGCGCGAAGCGCCTCGCGGCGGGGATCGCGGCGCACCTGCGCGGGACGCAGACCTCCGTCGAGATCGTCGTCGCCGAGGGCACGGGCGCCGGCCGCGCGCAGCTCGCGATCCTCGCACGCCGCCTGAGGCGCCTGCGGCACCGCGTGTCGGTCGTGCCGCCGCCGACGCCGAGCTCGTGGAACCTGCTCGCGCAGTGGCTCCAGAGCGGTTAGGCGCCGGCCTGGACGTAGGACACCGGTAGCGAAGACGTGCGCCCCGAGAGCCCGTGAAGAAATCGGTCGTACGGGCTCTCTGATCCCGTTGGCGCCGCTCCGCGGCGCGAGAGCCCGTGAATTCTTCACAGGCTCCGAGCGCGGGCGGGGCTCCGTCCATCGGCATACGCGGAAGTTCGGAGCCGACTGCGGCATTTGGCGTATGCGCGGTCCGCTCGCGGCTCGACGACGATGGCGGGAGCGGGTTCTCCGACGCCAGCCGAATGGACCGCGTGTCGGCCGGCAAGCCCCAGGATCCCCATGCGCACGATCATCGAGCCCTTCCGCATCAAGAGCGTCGAGCCGATCCGCCGCACAACGCGCCTCGAGCGCGAGAAGGCCCTGGAGCTCGCGCACCTGAACCTCTTCGGGCTGCACACCGACGACGTGCTGATCGACCTCCTGACCGACAGCGGCACCGGCGCCATGTCGAGCGAGCAGTGGGCGGGGATCATGCGCGGCGACGAAACCTACGCCGGCGCGAAGAGCTTCGACCGCTTCCAGGCTTCGGTGCGCGACGTCACGGGCTTCGAGCACGTGATCCCGACGCACCAGGGGCGGTCGGCCGAACACCTGCTGTTCGGCCTGGTGGGCGGGAACGGGCGCACGATCCCGAACAACACGCACTTCGACACCACGCGCGCCAACATCGAGCTCAGCGGGGCTCGCGCGCTGGACCTGCCCTGCGTGGAATCGTCCGACCTGAGCTCGGACGCGCCCTTCAAGGGCGACATCGACCTCGTCGCGCTCGAGCGCCTGCTCGCCTCCGAGAGCGGTCGCGTGCCGCTCGCGATGGTCACGATCACGAACAACGCGGGGGGCGGCCAGCCGGTGAGCTACGCCAACCTGCTCGCCGCGCGCGACCTGTGCCGCCGCTTCCGCGTGCCGCTCTTCCTCGACGCCTGCCGCTTCGCGGAGAACGCCTGGCTCGTCCGGCAGCGCGAGCCGGGCATGGAGCAACGCTCGCCGCGCGAGATCGCGCGCATGTTCTTCGACCTCGCCGACGGCTGCACGATGAGCGCCAAGAAGGACGGCCTGGCCAACATCGGCGGCTTCGTCGCGTTGCGCGACGCGAGCATGGCCGAGGAGCTGTGCACGCGGCTCGTCGTCACCGAGGGCTTCCCGACCTACGGCGGTCTGGCCGGACGCGACCTCGAGGCGATCGCCATCGGGCTGCAGGAGGTGCTCGACCCTGACTACCTCGAGTACCGGCAGGCCAGCATCCACTACGTCGTCGAACGCCTGCGCGCGCGCGGTGTGCCCGTCGTCCGACCGGCCGGAGGGCACGCGATCTTCCTCGACGCCAAGTCGTTCCTGCGCCATGTCGGGCCACACGAGTACCCGGGCCAGGCGCTGGCGATCGAGCTCTACCTCGAGGGCGGCGTCCGCAGCTGCGAGATCGGCAGCGTGATGCTCGGTCGCGTCGACCCGGGCACGCGCGCGCTCGTGCCGGCACGACACGAGCTCGTGCGTCTGGCGATTCCGCGCCGCACCTACACGCAGAGCCACATGGACTACCTGCTCGAGGTCGTCGATGCCGTGTGGAGCCGCCGCGACGGCATCGCGGGCGTGCGTATCTCGAAGTGCCCCGCCGTGCTGCGCCACTTCCGGGCGGAGTTCGAGCGCGTGGCGGTTCGGGACGGGGCCGCGCGATGAGTCGCAGCGGCGTCGTGCGCGGCCCGGTCGGCATCGGCGCGCGCGAGACGCAGCGCCGCTTCGCCGAGCTGCACGGCATGGTCGGCAACACACCGTTGCTCGGCTTGGACATCCGCGCCGGGGGACGCGAGTTCCGCATCTGGGCCAAGGACGAGAGCCGGAACCTCACCGGCAGCATCAAGGACCGCATGGCGCTCTTCATCCTCGAAGAGGCCTGGAACGAGGGCACGTGGCGCCCCGGCGACATGATCGTCGAAGCGACCAGCGGCAACACCGGCATCGCCTTCGCTGCCTTGGGCCGGCGCTTCGGCTCACCCGTGCGCATCTTCATGCCCGACTGGATGAGCCCCGAACGCACGCTGCTCCTATCCAGCCTGGGCGCGACCCTGGTACCGATCACGCGCGCGGAAGGTGGCTTCCTGGGCTCGATCGCCTGGGCCGACGAGTGGGCTCGAACGCATCCACGCGCATTCCGTCCGCAGCAGTTCTCCAACCGTGCCAACGTCGAGGCGCACCGGTGGACTACGGGGCCGGAGATCGCGAAACAGCTCGCGCGCCGCGGCATCGCCCCCACTGCGTTCGTGGCGGGGGTCGGCACCGGAGGAACGGTGATGGGCGTCGGTCAGGCCTTGCGCGAGCGCTACGGGTGCGTCGCCGTGCATGCGCTCGAGCCAGCGAACTCCCCGACGCTGCGAACCGGTCGGCGCGAGGGCGTGCACCGCATCCAGGGCATCAGCGACGAGTTCATCCCCTCGATCCTGGACCTCTCCGCGATCGATCGCGTGGTCGACGTGTGGGACGGCGATGCGATCCTGATGGCGCAGCGGCTCTCGCGCGAGCTCGGTCTCACCTTCGGCATCAGCTCCGGGGCGAACCTGCTCGGGGCGATCGAGATCGCGATCGAGCAGGGCCTCGACTCGGTGGTGGCAACCGTCTTCCCAGACTGCAGCCGCAAGTACCTGAGCGGCGCTCTGGGCGGAGTCGAGCCGCTGCGGCCGGAGTACGTGACGCCGGGCGTGGAGCTCCGGGGCTTCGAGCGCATCCAGGCCTGAGAGCGCGCGAAGAGATCGAGCCTACGCGCTCTCGGAATCCAGTGGCGCCGCTCCGCGGCGCGAGAGCGCGTGAAGAAATCGATCGTACGAGCTCTCTGATCCCGTTGGCGCCGCTCCGCGGCGCGAGAGCCCGTGAATTCTTCGCAGGCTCTGAGCGCCCGTGAAGAAATCGATCGTACGGGCTCTCTGATCCCGTTGGCGCCGCTCCGCGGCGCGAGAGCCCGTGAATTCTTCGCAGGCTCTGGGGCCCCGCGCCGCGCGCCGCTCATCCTCGTCGAGGCTGGTCCCTCCTCGTCCGCTCCGTGAGCGCACGCCAGCAACCGTCGAGGCCCACAGCGAGCGGCACCTGCGGCGTGAACCCCAGCGCGCGCAACCGCGCGACGTCGGGGACACGACGATCGACCGATCCGACGGGCGCTGCGCGCACCTCGATGCGTGCGCCGTGAGCGCTCGTGCGCCGGCACAGCTCGGCCAGATCACCGATCCGCACCTCCTCGTCCCAACCGACGTTCCAGATCCCGCCATCGCAGCGCAGCCCGGCGTTCAGGACGAGGCGCAGCGCGCGCGCGGCGTCGTCGACGTGGAGGAAGCTGCGCGTCTGGTCGTGACCGGGCACGAGCAGCGGGTCTTCGCGCCGCAGACAGCGCTCGAGCAGTTCCGGGATCACGTGCGTCGCGGGCATCCGCGGTCCGTAGACGTTGTGGATGCGCGCGACGACCGGTGCGAACCCGAACTGCCGCGCGGCCGCGAACACGGCTGCCTCGCCCGCGAGCTTGCTCGCCGCGTAGGACCAGCGCGGCAGGGCTGGATCGAGGATTCCGAGCGGCACGTTTTCGGGTGTCGGCAGCGGCAGCCAGCCCTCCTCGATGCCGAAGGCGTAGGCCTCGCTGGACGACGCGAAGAGGAACGCGCGCGCGCGCGCGGCGCCGGCGGCCTCGAGCACGAACAGCGTGCTGCGCAGGTTCTCGGCGATCGTCTGCCAGGGATGATCGGTCACGTGCCGCACGCCGAGCACGGCGGCGAAGTGAGCCACGACGTCGATTCCGCCGACGTCGGGGAGCGGCGCCGCGGCGAGGTCGGCGCGCACGACCTCGAGCCGTCCCGGGTGGCGCGCCCCGAGATCGGCGAGATCCTCGAGCCCGCCCTTGCGTCCGTCGTCGACGCCCACCACCGAGTCGCCCGACTCGAGGCAGAGCCCGGTGTACGCGTACCCGACGAGTCCGGCCGCCCCCGTGACGAGGTGTCGGGTGCTCACGCTCCCCCCCGACGAGGCTTGGGGAGGTCGCCGCGACCGTAGACGAACGTGGCGACGCCGCGCGCGCCGAGCGGCCCGGCGGCTACGTCGGCGACCGCGTTCCACGCGTCGATCAACAGTCCGCCGCTCGGCAGCCGCCGGGCGAGCAGCGGTGCGAGGCTCGCGGCGTAGGGCGCATCCGGCAGACACACGACGGCCAGCACGGCGCCGTCGAGCGCGTCGTCCGGCGTCGACGTCAAGGGCACGTCGGGAAGCTCGGGCCAGACGCGCGCGAGAGGGTCGTGGGCCCGCACGCGCACGCCGCGCGCGATGAGCGCCCGGGCCAGGATCTCGGTCGGCGAGCTGCGCGTGTCTTCGACACCGGCGCGGTACGTGATCCCGAAGAGCGCCGCAGTCGAGCCGCGCAGGCGGTCCCCGAAGTGCGCCTCGGCGGCGTGCACAGCGCGCAACGGCATGGCTTCGTTGACCAGGATCGCGCGACGCGAGAACGGCAGCTCCGCCGGCCCGTCCAGCAGGCTCTCGACGCCCCAGGCCGCGAGCAGCGCGTCCTTCGTCAGGCAGTAGCCGCCGACGCCCAGGCCGGGCAGCATCAGGTTGTCGTGCGTGCCTTTGCGGACTCGAATCGAACGCACGATGTCGAAGAGGTCCACGCCGACCTGCTCGGCCACCCGCGCCCACTCGTCGACGAAGGCGATGTTCGTGGCGCGATAGGCGTTCTCGAGCAGCTTGGCGAGCTCGGCGGCGCGCGTGGATCGATGCTCCCACGCCGGGTAGCGCTCGAAATCGATCAGGCCGCCCAGGAAGCCTCGGGCGCGCGCGGCGCTGCGCGCATCGATCCCCGCGAACGAGCGCGGCGTCCGGTGCACGGAAGCGAGGTAGTCCGGACCGGGCGTGACGCGCTCGTAGCAGTACGCGTAGAGGGGCGCGAAGTCGCCGTGATCG
>Ga0163152_10005580_pt1 | contig 14680 bp, 10 predicted proteins | sample OliLakLV19MP8IB2_FD_148635 | JGI IMG/M metagenome (GOLD analysis project Ga0163152, IMG submission 148635) | Freshwater microbial mat bacterial communities from Lake Vanda, McMurdo Dry Valleys, Antarctica - Oligotrophic Lake LV.19.MP8.IB-2 | ecosystem: Environmental > Aquatic > Freshwater >... | reverse complement strand
GCCGATGAAGAGCTGGAACTCGGAGACCGGGGGCTCGGTGGGCGCCGGCTGGCCGCCATCGTTGCCGGTGCTCGTGTCGCCTTCCATCACGACCACCCCGCCGCCGTAGGCGTCGATGTAGTTGAACTGCGCGTCGGCCAGGCTGAGCGCGAACATCTCACCGCTCACGATCGACGCGCCGGCGGTGATCGAGGTGTGGTCGAGGTCGTAGCCCCAGCCGCCCGCGTCCGAGTAGACCGACGCCCAGCCGTAGATCTCGGTCTCCCAGTTGCCGGTGACCGTCGCCGTGCCGCCGAGCGCGAGTGCGGAGACCGGCAGCATGAGCGAGATGTCGGCGCTGTTCGTCTGGTCGAACGCGTAGACGTAGAGCGAGTCGCCACCGTCGATCGCGCAGGCCGGGCAGAGCGAGATGTAGCTCCAGTCGGTGATGAAGGGCGCGATCGTGACGTCCGCCGTGGGAGGCGTCGGCGGGATGTACTGCCACGCCGTGCCGGCCGCATTGGCGCTCTCGACGGTCGCCGTGTAGTTGGAATCGATGCCTTCCCAGCCGGCGTAGTCGAACACGAGGTTCGTGCCCGAGAACGAGAACGAAAGCGTCGAGGGATCCTCGTCGCCGTCATCGCTGACGGTCACGGTGACGTCGCCCTCGCGGAGCACGTAGTAGTGGCCCCAGCCGCTCTCGTCGCCATACGTGAAGAGGCCGACGTGCGCTTCGACGACGCCGTTGTTGTAGTCGTTGATCACGTGGTCGGAGAACGTGCCGCCCGCCGTGAGGTCCGCGGAGATCCAGAAGTCGAAGCCGGCCGATTCCGAGCTGTCGTCGGCGTACCCGTAGACGCCCCAGGGATCGACGTAGCCGTCGGCGTAGTCGCCCTCGAGGCTCGCGATGGTGACGTGCGGCGCGGGCGGCGGAGGCGGCTCCATCACGCAGGGCATGATGGTCGGGTCGTCGTTGTTGACGGTGCCGTCGGGGCTGGGCGCGCCGCCATTGAGCTCGATCTCGTCGCAATCGGTGAGAAAGACATCGCCCACGTCGACGACGTCGCCGTCGTTCACGTCGGCGTCGGCGGAGCCCGCCGCGTCCTGCGCGACGCTGTAGGCGAGAACGGTGTGGTCGCCGGCGCTCGCGCCGCCGAGGCGGAACTCACCGCGAATGTTGCTGACGGTGGTGCGGCCGCCGACGCGATCGAGCGCCACGCGGACGCCGGAAATCGGCTGGCCGTTGGTGCCGACGACGCGGCCGCGGACGGTGCCGCTCTTCGATTCCTCGAAGAGGCTGCAGCCGGTGGTGGCGGCCGCGGTGACGATGGCTGCGAGAATGGCGTTCGTGAATTTCATTGTGTGGCTCCTCGTATTTCGGATGTGGAGTCCGAAGCTCTTGTCGTCTTCGAAGAGCACCGGTCGTGCCACGCGGAAGAACGCGTGGGATCAGGGACTTACGACCGTTCGGGGCCGAAAAACGGAGGGTCGGCCATCCAGGGTCGCCGTGGCGCTGGAGTCCCCGGACTCCATCCGCGAAATCGCGGCCTTGGCTAAAAGCTGCGGCAGTTCGCGGGGAGGCCGGTCCGGAAGTCGAGGATCACGGTGCCGGTGTCGGCCGGCGTGACCTTCACGGAGCACACGACCTCGGGGCTCCCCTTCTCGTCCCACTCGGACACGACGATCTCGTGCGGGCCGGGCGCGAGCGGCAGGCCTTTCACGAAACGCTCGTGCGCCGCGCCGCCGTCTACCTTGAATTTGCCATACGGGAGGATGCGGAAGCCGAGCACGACGGGCGGCAGCGTCGCGGTCGGCGCGGGCGTCGGCGGCGGCGTCGCGGTCTGCACGAGTGAAACCGCGCCGACAGGATCGAGCGTCATCCGGAGCGCGACGCTCTGCTCACCGACCTGCTGGTCGCCGACGCGCACGCGCTGGGTGGCACGGCGGAAACCGGGACGCTGCGCGACCACCTCGACGACCTGCGACGGCAGGAGCCCGTCGAACACGCACGGCGTGTTGCACGGAGGCCGGCCGGCGATCGAGACCGTCGCGCCGGAGGGCTCCGTCTCGACGCGAAGCTCGCGTTTGTCCGCGACCAGCTTCGCGGTGAGGACCTTCGTGTTGCCGGGATCGACGAGCGCCCGCTCGATCCACGTTTCGTAGTCGGCGAGGACCACCTTCACGTCGTGTGGGCCGGCGACCAGGCCGTCGAACTGGTCGGGCGTGATGCGGCCGCTGTCCGCTCCGTCGACGAAGATGGCCGCGCCCGAGGGCACGCTGTTCACGTAGAGCGCACCGGGCGCCTTCGCCGCAACGAGGCCGGTGGGCCCTCCGCCGAAGCCGAATCCACCCGTCGCGGCGGTGGCGAACGCGCCGAGCGCCGCGGCGCCGAGCGCGCCGATCGCGAAGACCGGCCAGCGCAGTGCGGACTGGATGGAGTTGGTGCCGGTGTTTGGCGGCGGCGTGGAGACGAGACCGCCGAGCTGCATGGCGATCGGCGAGAGGCGCGACATGCCGGGCGTCGACGCGGAAACGCCGTGCGTAGCGGTGCGCGCGTCGAACTCCTCCGCGATCGTGTCTTCGGGAAACATCTCGCGCAGCCACGCGGTGGTCGTCGCGGAATCCGCGGGAAGTCCGCTCGTGAAGAGGAACTTGTTCAGCGCACCCAGGAACTCCGCCGCGCTCGCCCAGCGCGTCGACGCCTCCTTTGTGAGCGCCTTCGCGAGAATCGCTTCGAGCTCGGCGGGCACGTGCGGGTTCTTCTCGCGCAGCGGAGGGATCGCGGCGACCTTCACGCGCTCGAGCACTTCCACTTCCGAGTCCCCGTCGAACAAGCGCTGCGCAGTGAGGAGCTCGTAGATGACGACGCCCGTCGAGAAGAGATCGCTCGCGGGCCCGATCGACTCGCCGCGCGCCTGCTCCGGACTCATGTAGCCGACCTTGCCGCGGAGCACGCCCGTGCGCGTCGCTTCCGCGCGGCCGATCGCCTTCGCGATCCCGAAATCGAGCAGCTTCACCGTGCCTTCCCACGACACGACGACGTTCGACGGCGAGATGTCGCGGTGCACGAGGTTCAGCACGCGGCCCTGCCCGTCCATCTTGCGATGCGCGTAGTCGAGCCCGCGCAGGAGCTCGACGCCGAGGAACGCCGCGACGCCGGGCGGCGCGGTCACGCCCTTGTCGCGCGAGCGCTTGAGGACGGTGCGCAGGTCGTAGCCCGGCACGTGCTCCATCGCGATGTAGGGCTCTTCGCCGACGGAGCCGATCTCGAAGACCGGCACGATGTTGCCGTGCACGAGCTGTAGCGTGAGCGTCGCCTCTTCGCGGAAGCGCGAGGTGAACTCCGGATCCGACGCGAATTGCGGAAGGATCCGCTTCAACACGAGCGGTTTGCCCGCGCCGTCGATGGGGCGCGCGAGCCAGATCTCGGCCATCCCGCCGACCGCGAGCCGGCGGATCAGCAGGTATTTGCCGAAGGGGATCGCGGATTCGGGGAGGGCGACGGCCACGAGTCTCGATTCTACTGCCCTTCCGAATCAGCGAGCGAAGCGAGCGCAGGCGTGCCGCGGGGAGCGGCCTGTTGAAGTGCGCGGCCGAAGAGGAGCGTCACGGATTCGCCGACGGACTCCGACGGAAAGAGCGAAAACGAGAGCCCGCCCCCGCTCGCCACGACGCTCACCGGACCGGTCGGCACGTTCAAGAAGACGAAGACGCCGGAGGTCGTCGTCTCCGTGAGCGTGGGATCGAAGCCACCCGCGGGTGTCGTGTAATACGGGCCGTCTGCCGCCGAGCCACCGACGAGCGCGAGCGTGGCGCCCGCGAGACCGCTCTGCGATGGCAGAGGCGCGAAGAGGAAGCCCACGACCATTCCGCGATCGGGCATCCGCGTGACGTCGTAGCCGTCGGCAATGAAGTCGAGCGCCGCGTCCGAAAAGAGCGGGATGTCGAAGGTCACGTCGCCGCTCGCGAGGAGTCGCGGCAGGTAGGTGTCGGCGTAGCCGGTCGCGCTGCCGACGAGCAGCGCGTCCTCGTCGCGCGGGAGCCCCACCATCGCGTAGCGGCCGTTCAGGTCGGCGGGCGTCGCGCGGGTGCTCTCGAAGTCGCTCACGAGCGCTCCGGGAACGATCTCCTGGTCGGTGTTGCGGACGAGCCCGCTCCAGATGCTCGTGTCGGGCGGCTGGGTCGCGGTCGAGGTGAACGAAACCGGCAACGACTCCGCGGTGCGGGCCTCGGCGTCCGTCGCGATCGCGGAGACGGTGTGGCTGCCATCGGCGAGAGGCGCGACGTCGAGAAGAAAAAACCACTCCTCGAGACCGGTCGCGGGCATCGGGGCGCCGCCGTCGAGGAGGACGGACACGTCGGCGAGCGTGCCGGTCGCGCGGCCGGCGACCGCGAGGTATTCGCGCACTCGTGTATCCGGCTCCGGCGAGAGGAGCGTCACGGTCGGCGGGTCGCCCACGGGCGGATCGTCCGAGCCGGAGCATCCAGAGGCGGAGGCGGCAGCAAGAAACAGCGCGAGTCGGTGCGATCGTCTCATTGGGGCTCCGGCCACGTCGGCGTGTAGATCTCGGCGGTTCCGGTCTGCTCGAAGGAATCACCCGGTCCAACTCCGCCGACGACGAGAACGCTGCCGGCGGGGAGTCCGAACATCGCGTGCCCGTAGCGCGGAACGAGCAGCGAGGGGCCTGCCGTCCACTCGAGACCGGTCGCGTCGCTGCTCGGCCCGAAGATCTCGCAGCCTCCAATCGGCTCGACGCCACTGCCGGGACGCGCTCCCGCGATCGGCGCACCGCCGCAAACGAGAGCGCGACCGTCGGCGAGCGGCGCCGCGGCGTGATGCGCACGCGACGTCGCGAGCGGGAACTGCGAGGTGAATCCGGCGAACTCGGGGAGATACAGGTCGGCCGACGAGGTCGCGACGGCGACCCCGAACGCGTCGGGGCTCAGCGACGATCCGCCCGCGACGAGCACGTCGCCGAACTTGAGGCGCGTCGCCGTGTGTTCCCAGTGCGGGCGCATGCCGGTGATCAGGTCGTACGGCTGCGGATCGCTGGCATCGAGTCGCTCCGCCGAGTCGGAAACTTTCGGAATGACGCCCGCGCCGAACGGCTCGAGCGAGAAGCCGCCCGTGAGGAGCGCACGGCCGTCGAGAAGTGTGGCGGAAGCGAAGCCCGCTCGCGCGATGAGAAGGGGCTGATACGGGACGAATTGTGAGCCGTCCCAGCGCTCGACCTGGCGCTTCGCCGTGGTGACGTCGAACGAGCTCGCGCCGCCGGCGACCGCGACCTGGCTCTCGCCGTTGGGTCCGTCGATGGAAACCGCGGAGAGGTGGACCCGCGGAGATCCCATGAGGAGCTCCTCGCTCACCGGAGTGCCGTCCTCGTCGAGCCGCTCGGCAGTCGCGATGACGTCGGAGGTGCCGAGCACACCGATGCCGCCAGCGATCAACGCGCCACGGCCCGAAATCGCGCTCATCGAGGGCCAACCTCGCGCCGACGTCATCGGGCCGGACTCGTTGAAGTCGATCCCCTCGTCGCGCCGAAACACCTCGACAGTCGAGATCGACACGAGCTTCCCGAACGGGTCGAGTCTGACGCCGCCGGCGACCGCGATGTTGCCGTTGGGAAGCTCGGCGCCTCCGAAGAACGCACGCGACGTGTGGAGCTGCCCGGAGACCGGCGACATCTCGCCGACGCGTCCGAAGAAGAGATAGACCGTGTCGTACTCGCCGCTCGCCGGAGGCTCGGCGCCTCCGGGGAGGTAGTCGTCGGGGATCGTGGAACCACGCGCGAGGACGACGGGGATCTCGCCGCCGCTCAGTTGATCGGGCGTCTTGTCGAGCCCTTCGAGAACGACGAAGCGATCGCGCCCGCCGTTCAGGCCCTTGATCGAGACCTTGGTCGCGTCGGCGGGATACACCTTCTGCGAGAGGAGCGTCATGTCCGCGCTACCGGGCGTGCCTTTGCGGACAGAGATGCGCAGCGACTGGACGCCGAGCATCACGTCCGTGGCGCCGGGGACGCCATTGGCGGGAAACACGACGACGACGGGGACGTCCGCGTCGCGATCGGAGCAGGCAGCAAGGCCGAGTGCGAGCACGAATGCCGCGCTCCTCGCCATTCTCCCGACCGGCTTGTGGGGTCCCGTCACGCGCGCGAAAACCGATGCCCGAAGTCCATCCTACTTCGCTTGACCTCGGCGGGACCACCGCTAGAGTAGCCGGCTCCAAACGGGTCGGTAGCTCAGTGGTAGAGCATGCGCCTTTTAAGCGCGTGGCCGCGGGTTCAAATCCCGCCCGACTCACCCCGTCGCATCTCGTGCTCATGCCCTCGCTCACCTCGATCCCCGGCGTCGTCGACGTGGCCGTTTTCCGCGGCGGAAGCGCGCGCGCCGACGCGCCGCCCGATCTCGTCATCGAAATTCCCCACGGTGCCACGCGCACGGACGATTTTCGCGCGCTCGAGAAACGGCTCACGAGCCCCCTGCCCGACGCGCTCGTCGACTTCTTCCACGTGAACACGGACGCGGGCGCCCCCGAGCTCGGCGAAGCGACCGCGAAGCGCTTCCTCGTGGAGGAGCCGGCGCGCACCGTCGCGATCCTGCGCTGCCGGATCCCGCGCACGTTCATCGACTGCAATCGCGTGATCGACTCGTCGGCCGCCGACTTCAAGGAAGGCAAGGTCACGCCGGGACTCATGCCGTGGATCACGGCGCCGGCCGACGTCACGCTGCTGCGCGGGCTTCACGAGGAGTATGTCCACGCGGTGCGCCACGCGGCGGAAACCGCGGGAAAGAACGGCGCGATTCTCCTCCTTCATACCTACGCGCCGCGCACGGTCGACGTCGAGGTCGACGCGAAGATCGTCGAGAACCTTCGCCGCGCGTACCGCCCCGAGGTCGAGCCGACGTGGCCGCTCCGACCGGAGGTCGACGTGATTGGCAAGGCGCTCGACGGTGTGTCGCACGCGCCGGCCGCGGTCGTCGCCGAGCTCGCGCAGTCGCTGCGCTTGCTCGGCGTCACGGTCGCCGACGGCGCGACCTACCCGTTGCACCCGAGCACCCTCGCGTGGGAGCACGTCACGCGATTCCCCGGGCGCGCGCTCTGTCTGGAGGTCCGTCGCGACCTCCTGGCCGACCCCTGGACCCCGTTCGCCGAGATGACGATCGGCGCGCAGAAGGTCGACCGACTCGCCGGCCCACTCGCGACGGCGCTTCGTTGCTGGTGGTGACATACCACCCTCACCCTGAGCGAGGCCGCGGCAGTTTGCGGCCGAGTCGAAGGGCTTTGTGATCGATCACCGCCCTTCGACTCGCTTCCCTCGCTCAGGGTGAGAGTTTGAGGTAGTTTCCGGCCCGTGAACGTCTTGTGCGTCGCCTCGGAGATGGCTCCGTTCGCCAAGACTGGCGGTCTCGCCGACGTGATGGGCGCGTTGCCGAAGTACCTCCACCGCGCCGGTCACGACGTCCGCGTCTTCCTGCCGCTCTACGACAGGATCGACACGAGCAAACACTCGTTCGAGGTCGCGCTCGAGGGCATCGACATCCGGCTCGGGAGTCATCACTACCGGGCGCGCATCGTGACCGCGGGAAAGGAACCGGCGGTCTATTTCGTCGACTGCCCTGCGCTCTATCGGCGCGGCGGTCTTTACACGAACGACGCCGACGAGCACCGCCGCTTCCTCGCTCTGAACTGGGCCGCGCTCGCGGGCTGCCAGCGCATGGGCTTCGCCCCGGACGTGATCCACCTGAACGACTGGCAGACCGGGTTGCTTCCGCTCACGCTGAAGACGCATTTCGCGTGGGATCGCCTCTTCGCGAGATCGAAGACACTCCTCACGATCCACAACCTGAACTACCAGGGACTCTTCCCCGCGTCGGTTCTACCCGACACGAACCTCCTCGACTCCGCGCACCTGCTTCATCAGGACCAGCTGCGCGACGGTCGCATCAACTTCCTGCTGCACGGGATCCTTTACGCAGACGGCGTGAGCACGGTGAGCCCGACGTACGCCGCCGAGATCCAGACGCCCGCGCACGGCGCCGGCCTCGATCCGTTCCTGCGTGCGCGCAAGACGACGGTCGTCGGCATCCTGAACGGCGTCGACTACGACATCTGGTCGCCGCAGAACGACACACACATTCCCCATCGCTACGGCGTGAAGGACCTGTCGGGGAAGGAGCTCAACAAGCAGACGCTCCTCGGCAAGCTCGGCCTTCCCTACATCAAGGGCGTCCCGGTGATGGGGATCGTCTCGCGGCTCGCTGGACAGAAGGGCTTCGGTCTCCTCGGCGACGTGATGCCGGATCTCTTGCGGCGACACGCGTTCCAGCTGGTCGTGCTCGGCACGGGCGAGCCCGGGCTCGAGGACATGTTTTCCCGGCTGCAGCGCACGTTCCCGAAGCAGGTCTGCTTCTACAAGGGCTTCCTCGATCCGCTCGCGCACCTCATCGAGGCGGGTGCCGACATGTTCCTGATGCCGTCGCGCTACGAGCCGTGCGGCCTGAACCAGATGTACAGCCTCCGCTACGGAACCGTGCCGATCGTTCATCGGACGGGCGGGCTCGCGGACACGGTGAAACCGTGGAGCTCGCGGACCGGCAAGGGCACGGGCTTCGCGTTCGAGCACCACGACGCCGCCGGGCTCGCGTGGGCGATCAAGAGCGCGCTCGAGGTCTACGACGACTCGATGAAGTGGCGCCGTCTCCAGCGCAACGGGATGACGCAGGATTTTTCGTGGGACACGCAGGGCAAGATCTACGAAGAGCTCTACTCGCGACTCCAAGCCAACGCCTGAGGAATCACCATGCACGTCGTCTTCGTCGAGCCGCGATTTCCCGCCAACCAGAAGAACTTCATCCGCGCGCTCGCGGAATGCGGCGTCGCCGTCAGCGCGATCGGCGAGGGATCGAAAGACTCGCTCGACCAGGAGCTCCGGCGCTGGCTCACGCACTACGAGCCGATCCAGAACGTGACGAACGAGCAGCAGCTCTTCGACGCGGTCCGCTTCATCCAGAAACACGCACGCATCGACCGGCTCGAAGCCACCGTCGAGGCGCACATCATGCCGGCCGCTCACGTGCGCGAGAAGGCCGGCATCCCCGGCACGACGGCGCGCACGGCGTTTCTCTGCCGCGACAAGCCGGCGATGAAGGAAGTCCTGCGCGCGGGCGGCGTCTCGTGCGCGGAGTCGACCGGCGCCGCATCGGCCGCGGAGGTGCGAGCGTTCGTCGAGCGCGTCGGCTATCCCATCATCCTCAAGCCTCGTGACGGCGCCGGCGCATCGGGCGCCGTGCGCGTGGACGGCGACGGCGGGCTCGAGGACGCGCTGCGCTCGCTGCGTATGGATCAACCGGGCCGCCAGGTCGCCGTCGAGGAGTACATCGAGGGCCACGAGGGCTTCTTCGACACGCTCACGCTTCGCGGCGAAGTCGTGCACGAGTTCGCCACCCACTACTACCCCAACGTGCTCGAAGCGATGCGCACGCGCTGGATCTCGCCGCAATTCGTCACCACCAATCGCATCGACAGCGTGCCCAGCTACGACGAAGTGAAGATCATGGGCCGCAAGGTCGTGAAGCTTCTCGGCATCGAGACGTCGGCGACGCACATGGAGTGGTTCTACGGGCCGAAGGGACTCAAGTTCTCCGAGATCGGCTGCCGCCCGCCGGGCGTGCGCGCGTGGGATCTCTACAATGTCGGCAACGACATGGATCTCTATCGCGAGTGGGCGATGCTCGTCGGACACGGGCGGCCCAGCCAGCGGCCGTCGCGGCGCTTCGCCGCCGGCATCATCGCGTTGCGCCCGGATCGCGACGGACGAATTGCGGGATACGAAGGGCTCGACGCGGTTCGCAGCGCGTTCGGCCAGTACCTCATCGACTGGCACCTTCCGCCGGACGGCACGCCGACGCAGCCCGTCGAAGCCGGCTACATGGCGAACGCGTGGATCCGCATGAAGCACGAGAACTACGACGAGCTGCGGCGCATGCTCGATGTCGTTGGACAGACCGTACGCACCCGTGCGCACTAGCCGGCCCGACGACGAACGCGTCACCTCGGACACCGGTGACGTCACCACCGAGGCGTCGATGCCGTCGGTGGTTCTGCTCGGTCCGCAAAAGGCGGAATCGCGGATCGGCCAGGTCCTGCGCGAGCTCGGTGTGCGGAAACACGTCGCGCTCGTGACCGCGGGATGGCAGGAGCGCGAAGCCGACGACGGCGCGATCGTCGACGAGCTCATGGCGCTGGGCATCACGGCGGTGAATCTCCGGCTGCACAAACGATCCGAAGAGGTCTTCTCGATCGACGAGGATTTCGCGGAAGCGTATTCGGCGCGCCAGGAGCGGCTGCGCCACATCCAGGGTTTCTATCGCATCCGGCTCGACTACACCGGCGACGCGGCGCGTGCGATCTCCGTGCGGCACGTCGACGCGGAGCTACTGGAGCAGGAGTCGCGCGTTTCGGTCGAGCAGTTCCGGCAGCTCGATCGCGATCACGTCGAGCGCTGCCGGGCGATCCATACGGCGTTCGAAGAGCGCTGGCGAGTGTACGAGCGCCCGATCGTCGCGCGGAACATGCGAGCGCTGAAACCGCTGCTGGAGCCGGCGGAAGCTGTCGTGATCTGTGGTGGCCATGTCGCCTCGCTGCTCAACCGGCTGAAGCTTTTCGACATCGCCGGTCTCTCCTTCGGCAAGCACATCGTCGCGTGCTCCGCGGGCGCGATGGTGTTGACCGAGCGCGTCGTGCTGTTCCACGACTTTCCGCCGTACGGCACCGCGATCTCGCAGGTTCTCGATGCGGGACTCGGTCTCGCGCCGGGCCTCGTCGTGCTGCCCGATCCGCGACGGCGCTTCGATCCGAACGATCGCGAAGGCATCGCCCGGTTCGCGCAGCGCATGAGCCCGTCGACATGCGTCGCGCTCGACGACAAGGCGCACATCACGCTCACCTCACGGCGTATCACGCACGCGAACGGGGAGCGGCTCACGGCTGCGGGCGACGTGGAGGCTGGATGGCGCGGAGACGCTCGATGAAATCCGTTTCCACCGCGATTGCCGCGCTCGCCGACGGCCCGAAGACGAAGGAGGCGGTCGATGCCTTCTTCGCGTCGCACACCTTCCCCATCGTCGATGGGTCGTCCATCACGTTCGTGTGGCGTGGCGAAGCGGAGGCCGTGCACCTCAAGCATTGGGTGTTCGGCTTGCCGTCGTCGCAGACGCTCGCGCGCGTCGAGGGCACGGACGTTTGGCATCGCACGCTCCAGCTGCCGGGCGGCTCTCGCGTCGAATACAAACTCGAGGTCGTCCGCAACGGCCACGGCGAGTGGTACCAGGATCCGCTCAACCCGAACAAGGCCCGCGATCCCTTCGGCGGGAACTCGGTCGCGCACGGCACGGGCTACGAGATCCCGTCATGGAGCCACCGCGATCCGACCGCCGCGCCCGGCCGGCTCGACGAGCTCCCCATCGAATCGAAGGCGTTCGGACGCCGCCAGCATTTCGGGATCTACCTCCCCGCGCGGTTCCGCGCGACGCGCCGGTACCCGCTGCTCATCGTTCACGACGCGAACGACTACCTGCGTTTCGCCTCGCTCGGCTCGATCCTCGACAACCTCATCGACCGCCTCGAGATCCCGGACATGGTCGTCGCGCTCACGAACTCCCCCGACCGTCTCGGCGAATACGCGAACGACGATCGCCACGCGCGCTTCCTCACAGACGAGCTCGTGCCGCACCTCGAGCGACTCTTCCCGCTCGACAGCCAGCCGCAGGCGCGCTGCCTGATGGGTGCGAGCTTCGGCGCCGTCGCCGCGCTCTCGACCGCCTTCAAGCGCCCCGGCTTCTACGGAAAGCTGCTTCTGCAGTCGGGCTCGTTCGCGTTCACCGATATCGGCGATCGCAACTCGCGCGGGCCGCTCTTCGATCCCATCGTGACCTTCATGAACCAGTTCCGGGCGAACCCGACGGCGCTCTCCGAGCGCGTCTTCGTGAGCTGCGGAATGTACGAGTCCCTCATCTACGAGAACCGCTCGCTCGTGCCGATGCTCCAGTCCACTGGCATGGACGTGCGTTACGTCGAAGCACGGGACGGACACAACTGGGAAAACTGGCGGGACCGTCTCCGGGAAGGCCTTTCGTGGCTCTTCCCCGGACCGCTGCTTCTCGTGTACGACTGAGGACCCCATGGCAAACGTGAACCGGAAAATCGGCCTCTCTCTCGGCGCCGACATCTGCTGGCCCATCTGTTACGAGCAGATCGTCAAGAAGCTCGACCTCAAGATCCACTGGAAGGGGGACACGGTCGGCATCGAGGTGGAGCGCGTCACGATCGAGCCTTTCGATCTGCGCCAGCCCGTGAAATACGACGTCGTCCTCGATCGCCTCACGCATTGGTTCCACACCAGCCGCGAGTGGATCAAGAAGGCGATCCTCATGGACGGCCTCTACGTCCTGAACAACCCGTGGGCGGTGCAGTCCATGGAGAAACACACCACCTACGCCGCGATGATGGCGCTCGGGATGCCGATCCCCGAGACGTGGATGATTCCGCCGAAGTCGTATGAGCCCCTGCCCGATCTGCAGCCCACACTGAAGAAATACGCGAAGCTGTTCGACCTCGGCGCCGTCGGCAAGAAGCTCGGTTACCCGAGTTTCATGAAGCCGTTCGACGGCGGTGGGTGGAAGGGCGTCAACAAGATCAACGACGAGAAGGACCTGCGAGCGCGCTACGACGAGAGCGGCAAGCTGGTCATGCATCTGCAGCAGGCGGTCATGCCGTTCGATCGCTTCGTGCGCTGCATCGGACTTGGCCCGCAGACGCATCTCGTCCGATACGATCCCGACGCGCCGCTCCACGATCGCTACACGATGGACGAGGACTTCGTGACGTCGGAGGAGGCGCAGATCCTCCGCGACACCACGCTCACCATCAACGCGTTCTTCGGCTGGGACTTCAACTCGTGCGAGGCGCTTCGCAAGGACTCGATCTGGTATCCGATCGACTTCGCGAACCCGTGCCCCGATTCGCAGGTGACGTCTCTGCACAAGCACTTCCCGTGGCTCGTGAACGCGAACATCCGCTGGTCGGTCTTCTGCGCGGTGACCAAGCGTCCGTTCCGGAAGACGCTCGACTGGCAGCCGTTCTACGACATCGCCGCGAAGCACGACGTGCCCTACCGGGAGCGGCTGCGCCAATACGCGAAAATCGCCGAGCAGCGCTTCGACACGGCGCGTTTCGAGGAGTTCTGCGCGAAACATCTCCCGCACCTCGACGAGGTGTCGCGCGAGTTCTTCGGAACGCCGGTCGCGAAGGACGCCGTCCGGCAGAAGGTGACCGCCCTCTTCCCCGCGCACGAGGTCGAGCCCTTCACGGAGCTCTTCTGGAATCGCATCCAGGCCTGGCGCAACGACGTGCCCAAATCCGCTCCCGCGAAAAAGAAGAGCAAAGGCTGATGGCGAACGTCGAGAAATTGAAGACGCGCTGGTATTCCGAGCGCCTGCAGCGCGAGGTGACGCTCGTGCGTTGGGGCACCGTCGGCCAGCCGCTGCTGCTGTTTCCGACGGCGGGAGGCGACGCCGAGGAGATCGAGCGCTTCCTGGTCATCAATTGCCTCAAGCCGCTCATCGACGCGGGCCGGCTCAAGGTCTACTCGTGCGACAGCATCGCCGGCCAGGCGCTGCTCACGCGCGAAGGCTCGGCGCGCCACCAGATGTGGGTGCTGAACCAGTTCCATCAGTACGTGCGGCACGAGCTCGCGCCCGCCGTCCGCGCGGACTGCAAGTCGCCGGACATCGAGATCTGGACGGCCGGCTCGTCGATCGGCGCGTTTCACGCGATCGCGGCGGTGTGCCGTTTCCCCGACGTGTTCGCGCGCGCTCTCGCGATGAGCGGCACCTACGACATTCGGCGCTTCTTCGACGCGGGACCGAACGACTTCACCGACGAGTTCTTCGTGAGCTCGCCCGTCCACTTCGTGCCCACGCTCGCGGGCCGTCACCTCGACGTGCTGCGCACGCGCTACATCCTGCTCCCGTCGGGACAGGGCCGCGCCGAGGACATCGGCGAGTCGTGGCGCATGGCCGGCGTGCTCGGAAAACAGGGCATCCCCAACCGGGTCGTCCCCTGGGGCAAGGAGTGGCACCACGACTGGCCGCTTTGGCGGAAGATGATGCCCCTGTACCTCGACGAGTGGACCCGATGACGAAGACGCGCGAGCACAAGGAAGCGGAAACCGCCAAAGGCGGGAGCAAGAGTCGCGAGTTCATGCATGCGCTGCTCGGGGACCTGCGTGCGTTCGAACGAATGCTCGCGGAGAACCTCTTCGAGACCGGCGTGCGTCGCATCGGCGCCGAGCAGGAGATGTTCATCATCGACGACTCGTGGGCGCCGGCAACAGGCGCACTCAAGCTCATGGAAGCGCTCAAGCCCGATCCGCACTTCACGACCGAGCTCGGCATGTTCCAGCTCGAGGCGAATGCCGATCCGCAAATGTTCACGGGCGATGGCCTCTCGCGCATGCACACGCAGCTCGACGACCTGATCGCGAAGGCCCGCAAGGCGGCGACCGACCAGGGCATGAACGTGGTCCTGATGGGCGTGCTGCCCACGATGCGCAAGCAGGACCTCGGCATGCACAACATGGTGCCGAGCCCGCGCTACCTCGCGCTCAACGAAGTGCTCACCGAGATGCGCGGCCCTGTC
>Ga0163152_10005573_pt1 | contig 14687 bp, 11 predicted proteins | sample OliLakLV19MP8IB2_FD_148635 | JGI IMG/M metagenome (GOLD analysis project Ga0163152, IMG submission 148635) | Freshwater microbial mat bacterial communities from Lake Vanda, McMurdo Dry Valleys, Antarctica - Oligotrophic Lake LV.19.MP8.IB-2 | ecosystem: Environmental > Aquatic > Freshwater >... | reverse complement strand
AGTTCATCCTGGCCGACGCCAAGGACGCCGACATGGCCTTCGGCCTGGCCGCGCCGGGCCGCTCGCCGGAGCATCACGCCGGCGAAGGGCGCTTCCGCACGCTCGGCGAATACCGCGAACAAATCCGCGAGATCGTGCGGCAGGGCGTCGTCGACATCATGCTGATGTCGACCAGCACCAGCGACGCCTTGACCATCGGCGAGCGGCTGTTCGACAGCTCGCACGTCACGCCGGCGGTACGAGCCAACGACACGACCGATATCTGGGTCGCGCGCGGGGCGTCGTATGTCGCCGAGGCTTCGCGCCCTTTCCGCACGTCGCTGGTCGATCATGCCCAGTGCGGTCACGTCGACTGCGCGCCCGACGAACGCACGCGTGGCGCGAACCTGGGGCTCTACAGCGTCACGTTCAACAACCGCTTGGACGAAGACCAGGCCTCGCTCGCGGCGTATCGGGTTTTCCGTGAAGAAGCCGAGCGCAAAGGCTTTCGGCACTTCCTCGAAGTCTTCGATCCCAACGCGCCGCAAGGGCTATCGCCCGAGCAGGTTCCCACGTTCGTCAACGACAACATCGCCCGGGCGTTGGCGGGCGTCGCCGGGCCAGGGCGACCGCTGTTTCTCAAAGTGGTCTATCACGGGCCGCAGGCGATGCAGGACCTGGTGGCCTACGATCCGCACTTGATTGTCGGCATCCTCGGCGGCGCGGCCGGCACCACTTACGATGCCTTCAAACTGATCGCCGAAGCGCAGAAGTACGGCGCCCGCGTGGCGCTGTTTGGTCGCAAGATCAACTCGGCCGAGAGCCCGCTGGCGTTCGTGCAGTTTTTGCGATTGATCGTCGAGGGAGTGATCTCGCCCGAGGATGCGGTGCCGGCTTATCACGCGGTGCTGGCCAAGCTGAAGATCAAGCCGGTCCGCAGCCTGGCCGACGACACGGTGCTGCAAACCGCGGTGATGAGCTACGGTGGCCGTTCGCAGGCGAGTGTGCCGGCCGGCGTCGCGGTGGCGCCCCCGGCGTCGTTGCGTTCGGGTGCATCTGTGAAGCTCGTATTCCCCCGTGCGTCGCTCGGCACGGGAAGCGCGGCGGTCGCCGGCGCTCACAAGCCTGTCACAGCATCATCCTGCGGCTGCAATGGCAAGCCAACGGCGGAATCAGCAGCACAGCCGCCCGCCAAAGCCGACTCATGCGGTTGCGACTGCAAGTCGGAAGGCAAAGCCAAGACCGCGGGCGCAGCGGCCGTTTCATCGAACGGCGCGGGTGCCACTGCTGGCTTGCCCAGCAGTGCTACTAGCGAGCCCGATTTCTCAAAGATGACGACCGCCGAAAAGCTGGCCTACAACAAGGCCCGGCGTGACCGCATTTTTGGGAAGTAAGGACGGCCACGACCGAGGGGGACAGTCCCGGTTTTCGGTCGGCGCGGGCAGTTAACGCGACGTCTTGCACCGAAAAGCGGGACAGTCCCCGGGAACAACGCGCGGCGTTGACTGTTCTGTGCTTCGCGGCAAATGCGCGGTATCGTACACCGCTATGGCTCGCAAACCGCGTAAAGTTCGCGCCGACTTCCGCAAGAACCGCTCCAGTCGCGCGCGCACCGGCGACTGGACGCGGCGGATCGATGCCAATGCGGCGGCCGCCGACGAAGAGGTCCACGACGAGCGTCTCAGCGGCAAGGGGGAACTCACCCGACGTCGCACGGTGATGACGGACGACGCCTCGGCAACCAACGAGGCGGGCCAGCTCAATGTCGACCTCGCACAGTGTCTTGGCGGCCGGGTGCTCCGCGTGCAGGGCCTGTTGAGCGAGGTCGAAACGCCCGACGGCCGGCGGTTTCGCTGCGCCACGAGGCGCATCCTGAAGACCCTCAGCACCGACTTGCGGCACGTTGTTTGTGCCGGCGATCTCGTGCAGTTCCGCCCGGCCGGGCACGACGAAGGGATCATCGAGCGGATCGAACCGCGACATGGCGTACTGAGCCGGGCCAGCAGGCGGCGCCAGCAGACGATCGTCGCCAACGTCGATCAACTGCTGATCGTGGCCAGCACCGGCGAGCCGCCGCTCAAGCCCAATCTCGTCGATCGCTTTCTGGTCGCGGCCGAAAAAGGGGGCATCCGGCCAATCATCGTCATCAACAAGATCGACCTCGTCGAGCCCGCCGATCTGCAGCCGCTGGTGGGCGTGTACACCCAAATGGGCTACCCCGTGGTGCCGGTGAGCGCGGCGCTCGGCACCGGCGTGGCCCGCTTGCGGCGGCTGCTGGCCGGGCAAGCGACGGCCCTCGCCGGCCAGAGTGGCGTCGGCAAAAGTTCGCTGCTCAATGCCATCGAACCGGGGCTGGCACTGCGGGTGAGTCACATCAGTGCCGAAACGCAGAAGGGCCGACACACCACCACCACGGCCGAACTGTTGCCCTTGGCCAGTGGCGGTTACGTGATCGACACCCCCGGCATTCGGCAGTTTCAGCTTTGGGATGTCGTGCCGGCCGAGGTCGGGGGCTATTTTCGCGATCTACGCCCGTTTGTCAGCCACTGCCAGTTCGACGACTGCACGCACCGGCACGAAGAAGAGTGCGCCGTCAAAAACGCCGTCGCCGACGACCTGCTCGACGCCCGGCGTTACGAAAGTTATTTGGCGATTTTTGAAGGCGATTACGCCTGACCGACGGTACGCTAGGGGGCCAGGGGCCAGCGGGGGTCAATCGAACGCCTAATCTCGAGGGGAGTCGCTAATGCACCGCAAGTTGCTCGCTACCGTGGCGATCGTGGTTGTTTCGCTGTCGCTTGGTTCGCAGGCCCAGGCAGCCGGCTTAATCGACTTCGAGAGCGCGCCCGGCGGTGGCGCGCCAGTTGATGACGCTTCGCTGAGTGCGCCGTACCCCATGCCCGGCGGCGGCAGCGTGCGGTTCTTCTTCGATAACAACGGCAACAACATCTTCGACGCCGGCGTTGACGACGAACCGATCTTCGAAGCATCAGGCGCCGACGGTGTCGATGGTTTTGCCAACGCGGTGACTGGCATCGCTGATACGGCCAATGGCGGCCTCGCTTCGCTGCTCGGCAGTTTCTTTCTGCGGCAGCTTACGCCCGGCACGATTCCGTCGCCACTGGTGATCGACTACACCTCGTCGGTCGCCATCAGCGAGCTGTCGGGTGAAATCTGGGACATCGACGGGCAGTCGCAAGCGACGGAGCGCTGGGCGGTCGCGGTGCTCGATGCGGCCGGCGCGCCGTTGGCCGGACAGCTTTCGCCCATTGGCAACTCGAGCGCGCTCGACGGGCTGCCATGGACCTTCTCGTTCACCGGCTTGCCCGCCGGGGTCGACAAGGTGCGCATTTCGTTCGTCGGCACCAAGATCAGCGGGCTGGGGCTGGCCTTCAACAACTTCACGCCGATTCAAGCGGTGCCCGAGCCGAGCACGCTGGCGCTGCTATTGGGCGGCGGAGCGATGCTCTTGGCAATAGCTGCTCGGCGGCGCCATGGCGGCGCGAAGCACTCGCAAAGCTGATGTCGCTGCTGTGCAAGTCGAATGCGACCGCTAGCGAACCTTAGCGCCGCAGCTTCTTGCCCGTTGCGGAGCCACCATCCTGCACGCGCGGTGTGGCGCGCAGTTTCAACTCGGCATCGGCGATGTGCAGTACGTCGCGGCAGTAGTCGTGGCAACTGATGCACGTGGTGATCGAGTGCATGTAGGTGTACGCGGCGCCGTCGAGATTCTTTTCCTCGGCAAGCACGACAAGCTTCAAGGCGGTGCGCCGCAAGTCGGCGCGGTAATGTGCGTAGACCTGGTCCTCTTCGGCGTGCCATTGCGTGGCTTCGGTGATCTTGACCAGTTCCTTGGCGCCGTCGTGGATCAGGTCGAAGTTCTCATCGACGAGCCCTTCGAGTACTTTCTGCGAGCTGGCGAGCTTGGCCCGCATCAGCGCGGCTTCATTCGCGGGGTTGCGCGGGGCATCAGGGGTCGGTTCTTGCGCCCAGAGCACCGCACTTGTGTAGACGGCTGCGACCAGGCCCACAGCCATTAAGCCACCGAACCAGTGCTTTCCGCGTGTCATCGACGACCCTCCGGTTAGACCCTTGTCTCCGCATAATCGGCACCATTTAACGTCGGAGTTAATCGCCGGCACTCTGAAATGTTCTCGATGGTATTGAAGCGTTGGAAAGTGCTAGTGTGCGGATGCGTCACGCCAGCAATCGGCCGAAGGGAGCGCGGAGGGGGCAGTGGTTGGCCGATGGCTTGCCGGCAGTGCGCGGAACGCCCCGTTTGACATATCGCGCCGCGGGCCCGTAAGATTCGCCCTCACCCCAAAAACGAGGAATGCTGACGATGTCTGAGACCCCCTCCAATCAGCCGACAGAAAAAGCTGTTGAAAATCCCGCCGCTGCCGCGGCCGCGCCCCCTGCCGAAGCCGTACCCCCTGCCGAAGCACTGCCCGGCAAGCCGCCGGTCACGTACGACGACTTCGCCAAGCTCGAGCTGCGCGTGGCCAAGGTGGTGGCCGCCCGCGAGCACCCCAATGCCAACAAGCTGCTGCTGTTGGAGATTGAAGTCGGTCCGGTGCGCAAGCAGATCGTGGCGGGCATCCGCGGCCATTACACGCCTGAGGAGCTGGTCGGGCGTTCGATCGTGGTGATCAACAACCTGGCGCCCGCGACGATTCGCGGCGAACAGTCCAACGGCATGATGCTGGCGGCCAGCGACGGCAGCTCGGTGATCCTGCTGCGGCCCGACAAAGATTGCGCGAGCGGGTCGGGCGTGAAGTGAGGTCGACCGCGACCTATTTCTTGAATCGCAGTTCCGTAAACTCCCGCACTCTCCCTGAGATCGCCGGTTCGACCGGTAGCCGCTCCATGCTGCTGGCGCCGTAGAAGCCGACGATCCCGTCGGTGCGGTCCAAGATGTACTGGGCATCGGCCGGCTCGGCGATCGGCCCGCCGTGGCACAGCACCAGCACGTCGCGCTTCACGCGGGCGGCGGCGTCGTGCATCCCCTGGATTACGACCACGCAATCGTCGAGCGTGCGGGCGGTGTGCGCGCCGATCGAGCCCTTGGTCGTCAGTCCCATGTGCGGGATGAGAATGTCGGCCCCCGCCTTGGCCAGGGCGGCCGCCTCCTCGTTGTTGAAGCAATACGGGGTTGTTAACAGACCCAACTCGCCGGCCGTGCGGATCATGTCGACTTCGAGGCCGAAGCCCATGCCGGTCTCTTCGAGATTGGCGCGAAAGCTGCCGTCGATCAGCCCGACCGTGGGAAAATTCTGCACGCCGGCGAAGCCCGCCGCGGCCACGTCACGCAAAAAGTGGGGCATCAGCCGGAACGGATCGGTGCCACAGACGCCCGCCAGCACCGGCGTGTGCGTGACAACCGGCAGCACCTCGCGGGCCATGTCCATCACGATGGCGTTGGCGTCGCCATAGGGCATGAGTCCCGCGAGCGATCCGCGGCCGGCCATGCGGAAGCGGCCCGAGTTGTAGATCACCAACAGATCGATGCCGCCGACCTCCGACATCTTGGCGCTGATGCCGGTGCCGGCCCCGCCACCGACAATCGGCTTGCCGGTGGCGACCTTGGTTCGCAGGCGATCGAGAATCTGTTGGCGATTAATGACTGGCATGGGCTGCAATTTACGCTGCGGCATGCCGTCGAGCAATCGCGCCTATTCCGGCTTCAGCACGATCGCGGCCAGCGGCGGCAACGTCAACAGCAGCGAGCAAGGCCGCCCGTGCGAGGTCATGTCCTGCGTCATCAAGCCAGGGCCGTTGCCGACGTTCGAACCGCCGTAGTAGGTCGAATCGCTGTTGAAGATCTCGCGGTACCAACCGGCCTTCGGCACGCCGATGCGGAAGTTATGGCGCGGGACTGGCGTGAAGTTGCCGATCACGATCACGAAATCTTCGGGATTCTTGCCGCGGCGAATGTAACTGAGCGTGCTGTCTTCCCAGTCGCGGCAGTCGATCCACTCGAAACCGTGCGACTCGAAATCGACCTGGTGCAGCGCGGGCTCGGAGCGGTAGAGCCGGTTGACGTCGCCGACCATCTTGAGCAGCCCCTGGTGCGTCTCCCACTTCAAGAGATCCCACTGCAGGCTGGTGTCGTAATTCCATTCGTTCCATTGGCCGAAATCGCCCCCCATGAACAGGAGCTTCTTGCCGGGGTGCGTCCACATGTACGTATAGAGCAGACGCAGGTTGGCGAACTTTTGCCACAAGTCGCCCGGCATCTGATCCAAGAGCGCCCCCTTGCCGTGCACCACTTCGTCGTGGGAGAGGGGGAGCACGAAGTTCTCATGGAAGGCATAGATCAGGCTGAAGGTCAGCTCGTCGTGGTGATATTTGCGGTGGATCGGCTCCTTGCGCATGTAGCGCAGGGTGTCGTTCATCCAGCCCATGTTCCATTTCAGGCTGAACCCCAGGCCGCCGAGATAGACGGGGCGCGAAACGCCCCCCCAGGCGGTCGATTCTTCGGCAATCGTCAGCACGCCGGGGTACTGCGTGTGAATCTGCTCGTTGAAGGTTTTGACGAGCTCGATCGCTTCGAGGTTCTCGCGGCCGCCGTACTTGTTGGGCACCCACTCGCCGGCTTCGCGGCTGTAGTCGAGGTAAAGCATCGAGGCCACGGCGTCGACGCGCAGGCCATCGATGTGGTACTTGTCGAGCCAGAAGAGCGCGTTGGAGAGCAGGAAGTTGCGGACCTCGTTGCGGCCGAAGTTGAAGATCAGGGTGCCCCAATCCTTGTGCTCGCCTTGGCGCGGATCGGCATGCTCGTAAAGCGCCGTGCCGTCGAAGAGCCGCAAGCCGTGGTCGTCGCGCGGGAAGTGGGCCGGCACCCAGTCGAGCACCACGCCGATGCCGTGCTGATGGCAATAATCGACGAAGTACATGAAGTCTTCGGGCGTGCCGTAGCGGCTCGTGGCCGAGAAGTAGCCGACCGTCTGATAGCCCCAGCTTCCCGAGAAGGGATGCTCGCTGACCGGCAGCAGCTCGAGGTGCGTGTAGCCCTGCTCCTGGCAGTACTGGACGAGTTGATGCGCGAGCTCGCGGTAACCGAGCCAGCGGTGCGGATCGTCGCCCGGTCGCTTCCAGCTCCCGAGGTGTACCTCGTAGAACGACATGGGGGCGTCGAGCCCGTTGACCTTCGGGCGGTTTTCGAGCCAGCCGCCGTCTTTCCACTGGTAACGATCGAGATCGGTGACGATCGACGCGGTGCGCGGGGGGACTTCGGCGGCGAAGCCGTAGGGGTCCGACTTTTCGACGGCGCCGCCGCCATGGCGCACGCTGTACTTATAGAGCGTGCCGACCGTCAGGCCGGGGACAAACAGTTCCCAGAAACCGCTGGGAACCTGCTTGCGCATCGGGTGGCGGCGCGGGCTCCAGTCGTTGAACTCGCCAATTAAGCTGACGCTCGTGGCGTTGGGCGCCCAGACCGCGAAGTTCACGCCTTGCACGCCGTCGATGGTGCGTGGGTGGGCGCCCAGCTTCTCGTAGCTGCGCCAGTGCGTCCCCTCGCCCAACAGGTAGACGTCGTAGTCGGTCATGAGCGCGGGAAACGCGTAAGGATCGTGCATTACGGTGCGGCGACCATTGCCGTCGGCCACTTGCAACTGGTATTGCGCGGGGTGTAACTCACGCGGAGCCGGACAGATCGCCTCGTAAAGCCCGGCCGGATGGATGCGCCGCATCGGCCGCGGCGGCGCGCCTTGGCCGCCATCGAGCACCCAGGCCTGTGCGGAGTCGGGCAGAAACGCCCGTACGGCCAGCGCGCGGCGACCTTCGTCGATCACTTCGTGGGGGCCGAGCAGGTCGAAGGGGTTTTCATGAAGGCCATCGACCAATCGTCGCACGCCATCGAGGTCTACGCTTGTCCGCACGGTGATGTCGCTCCAGGCTGAGGGGCAATCTCGGGCTGATCCGAGAACCAGGTTCGTACTAACTAAAGTCGGCGGGCGGGCAGCTTATCCTGCGGCAAGTGCCCATTGTCTCAAATTGTCACGATTTGTCGATTTGCCGGCCGGACGGCAGCCGCAGCTATTCGAGCCAAGGCCTTGGCAGCAAGCCGGTTCCGAGCTGCGCGAGCCGCACGCGAAGCGACTCCTGTTGGTCGCTGAACCAGTTTTGCCATCGTAAACTTCGGGCCGTGGTGCGTCGCGAGGCAGGCTCGGAGCGCGGCCAGGATGCGTCGCCTGCAAGCTGCGCGGCGGCGCGCTGGCCCTCGGCCAAGGGGGACGAATCGTCCAACAGCGGATCGTGGACCGCGGCCTCGGTGTTTGCGCCCTCGCGACGCCGCTTGTGCCACTCGCGGCGACCGAGTCGCGTCGAGTGCGGGGCCGCAGCCTTGCCATGGGGTGAATCGAAGCGAACTTGAGGGCATTGCACGTGATGAAATCCCAGGGCTCGGTCCACACGCTGCCAGAGATCGTGATTGCGCACCGGCACCATGTGGCCGAACCATTCCCAAGTCCAGCCGTTCTGCCGCCAATGATCCAATCCATAGACGATGCCGCGCCGCACGTAGCGGCTGGCCGTGAGCAGCGTGACTTCGGACGGGGCCGCCAGAGCTTCGAGGCCCCGAACGGCCGCCAGCAACTCGAGGCGCGGGCCGATCGTTTCCGATTCACGATCGGCCGCCGAGAGTAGCACTTCGCCTTCCGCCGAACGCAGCTCGAAGTGCCATTGGCCGCCCGAGGCGGCGTAGCTGCGGGCGTGTGTGACAAGGACAACTGGAGCGTTACTAGACGTCACCGAACACCACTCCCCGGCAACTCGTTTGCCGGATGAAAGTCGCTCACTTCGCCGCGTGGCTGTGGCCCTGCGGCACTGAGAGTCTATCTGGAAACCCATCGTGGCTCGCGAGTGGTTTCCGGACAGACTCTGACAAACCTCGCCCCAGCGCAGGTTGCGATCTCGCACCCTTGGGGCACACTGACGCCGAACCGACCCCGCGGGGTTCGCGTTCGAGGCGCCGCACGAACGGGCTTGCTGACGAAGCGTGTCCGTCGAGACGTTGCCCGGGGGTGCACCCGACTTGTCGAAACCGCTGGCTGCTAGAGGCGACCGCTGCGACTTCCGTGTCTGTGGCCCGGTCGATCCGCTCGGCCACGTGCCGCCAACGGCGGCCATCCTTACCTACTCGATGCGACCACCAGCTCGAATCTCTCGAGCCCCGGTGCTCCCATGCCCGCAGGCGATTGGGGTAGCAAAGCCAGGGAGGTCGATCTGGTTTTTCTTATCGTCAAGCTGACCGCAGCTTCTGTAGGTTTCGCAGGCTGTTTTGTTTGCCAAAGTTGTTGTCGCGACGTAGGCCGTGGTGGGAGACGCTCTTAGATGGTGGCCGGCCGGTTGCAGGGGCGCCGGTTGCGGGAGTGTGATGAGGGCCCTATTCTGCGGGTCGCTGGGCATTTAGGAACGGCAGAAGAATAACTTCTCCCTTTTTCCCCTCTCCCCTCGCGGGAGAGGGTAGGGTGAAGGGGCCCAGAGAACAGGATGTTATTCTTCTGCCGTTCCGTACGGCGCGCGAACGCCCGTCTGCGCTCCGGCACGTTGAAACTGCACGCTCGAGAGTGACTATGTCTACGAAGCGCATCCTGATGCTGGTTGGCGACTTCGTGGAAGATTACGAAGTCATGGTGCCGTTCCAGATTCTGCTCTGCGCGGGGCACAAGGTCGACGTGGTGTGCCCCGACAAGCAGGCCGGGCAGTTCGTCCCAACTTCGATTCACGACTTTGAAGGGGACCAGACTTATACCGAGAAGCGTGGGCACAACTTTCGGCTCAATGCCACGTTTACCGACGTGCGTTTCGACGATTACGACGCGTTGGTGATTCCCGGCGGACGAGCGCCCGAGTACCTACGACTCGACGAACGGGTGCTCGAGCTTGTGCGGCACTTCGCCAACACCAACAAGCCGATCGCGGCGGTCTGCCACGGGCCGCAGATCCTGACGGCGGCCGGCGTGCTTCGCGGGCGCAAGTGCACGGCGTACCCCGCGGTGCGCCCCGAGGTGACGGCCGCCGGCGGCCAGTGGATCGAGCCGGCGGCCACCATGGACAGCGTCGCAGTCGATACGAACCTGATTACCGCCCCTGCCTGGCCCGCCCAAGCCGCGTGGATGCGGCATTTTCTCGACGCGCTCGGAAGTCATTTGTAGCACTAAAGATATATCGCGGTTGGTAGCCGCTATTTGCTGCCAAAACGCGAGATTCGTGATTTGACCGTTCTGGAAGTCACAGCTATATCCTTTGTAGACCCCCTCGCTTAACTCTCGCCGGGCAGCGAGGGGTGTGTCGCCGTAACACTCGCGTTTGAATTGCGCGGCTTGCTTTGCGCAATTCCCCCCCTTTTAGCCCGGCCCAATTACCACCGCAGGATTCTTGGGCACGGAGGGTCGCCGATGCATGCTCCACACCCTGATGGCACGTTCAACGACCGTCAACTCAACAAGCTCATCCATCCGTATCGCTACCTGAACAACACGACGAACCTGGTGTACCTGGCGATCGAGTACTTGTCGCTGGCCGTCGTAATCGGCGGCACCGTGGCGTTTTGCCAGAGCCTCGACTGGCTGGGGCTCGCCTGGTACGCGGCAATCCCGGTGGTGGGTGTCGCGATCTTCTTGATCGGAGCACTCCAACATCGCCTGGCAGGGCTCGGCCACGAAGCGTCGCACTATATTCTGTGTCGCAATCGATTGCTGAATGAGCTGGTGTCGGACATCTTCTGCATGTTCCCGCTGTTCAGCACCACGGATCAGTACCGCCAGATTCATCTGGGCCATCACGAATATCCCAACGACTGGGAGCGCGATCCCGAGCTGATCAACCTGGGCAAGACCCGGATGATGGACCGGTTTCCGATGACGCGCTGGCAATTCATCCGCAACTACGGTCTGCGGTTGCTCTGGCCGCCGACCATGTTCCGCTACTTGTGGGACAACCTGTACGTGACGGCCATGGGGCGCGGCGTGCATCCCTACATGGTCGACGAGACCCATGTGCCGATGATCGCCAACATTCGGCTGACGACGATCCTGGGCATCGGCTATATCGCAGTGTTACTGCCGACGATGGGCGTGTTGACGCACGCTGGCGGGCCCGGGCTCTTGGCCTTGGCGCCCATCGCGCTCTGGCTGACGGCTTGCGGCGTGATCGCGGCGCTCCCCGCGCGGTGGTTCTTCGCTTCGCGGCTCAAGCCGGTCTACTCGGCGAAAGTCACCAGCGCGATGCGGCTCGGCTGCGCCACACTGCTCGATGCCGCGCTTTGCTGGGCCACGAACCTCACAGGCACCGAGTGGGGCATCTACTTCTATCTGCTGTGGATCATGCCGCTGGTGACGACGTTCCCCTACTTGATGCTGCTGCGAGACATGTTCCAGCACGCCAATGCCGACGACGGCCGCTTGACCAACAGCCGCGTCGCGTTCCCCAATCCGATCTTGCGCTGGGCAATGTTCGTCTACGGGCAGGATCTGCACCTGACGCATCACCTGTATCCGGCCGTGCCCCACTATCGGCTGCAGGATCTGCATCAGTTGCTCAAGAACAACAGTGCCGAATACGCGCAGCACGTCGTCGAATGCGATGGCGCGTTCATCAATCGCACCGGGCGGCCGACGCTGCTGGATTGCATGTACCTGCCCCTGCACGAGGCCGGGCGACTCGGCGAAATTGGCTTGCGGGCGATTCGCGAGGAAACAGCTCGCGAAGCGGCCGACGACGCGCGAGCGCAGCGAGCGGACGCCTCGGAGACGATTACGCAGACGATTTCGCGAATGCACGTCGACCACTCGGCCGCAACGGCGGCCAGCACGACGGCGAGGACCTGAGCCACAACTGAATCGCGCAACAAAAATAGCGGCAGGCGCCTCGTCTTGATGCGCCTGCCGCTTCGCTGTTAACTGATCTGGGTGCCGTTGGCGCCGATCGGTTCCGTCCGATCGATTGCGCCGACGAACCGGTCGTTGATCGCTTTAGGCCACCAGCCGCATCTGGGGCACTTCGGCGCCAAGGCCGGTCAAGAACTCTTCGAAGATCCGCAGGTCGAGCGCGGTCGCGCTGTCGCTTTCGGGATGGAACTGCACGCCCAGCGCGAACCAGTCGGACATCGTGCTTTCGATCGCCTCGACGACGCCGTCGGGGCAGCGGGCCGAGACCATGAAGCCCGGCGCCACTTCGTCGATCGCCATGTGGTGGTAGCTGTTGACGCGGATTTCACCTTCGCCGTAGACCCGCTCCATGAGCGTGCCGGGGACCACTTCCAAGGCGTGGCGATGGGCCGGATCGAGCGGATCGCGATGGGGGAGCGCCTTCGGTAGATCTTCAGGGATGTGCAAGAACAGGTTGCCACCCTGCGACACGTTCAAAAGCTGCATGGCCACGCCGATGCACAACACCGGGATGCGGCGCTCCGCGGCCACGCGCACCAGCATGCGATCGAAGTTCTCGCGACGCGAATCCAGCAGCCGCACGGCCGGGTGCAGCATGAAGCCATCTTGCCGCGGATCGAGATCCGAGCCGCCGACCATCACGAGTCCGTCGACGTGGTCGAGCACCTGGTTGAGATCGTCTTCGTCGGTGAGGGGGGGAAGGATGAAGGGTACGGCGCCGGAGCGCACCAGCGAGTCGTAGTAACCTGCCTGAACGAAGCTGAAAGCCGGCGAATCCTTCCTGGTTCCGCGGAAATCAGCGTTCAGGGCGATCAAGGGCTTCTTGCTCTTCATGGCCAAAACTCCTGGGGACGCGTCATGTATCCCCGGCTTGAGTAACCGTCGCGCGGCCGGTCGCCGTGTGACCAGGGCGCGACGCCTGAGTTTCGGGTGGGAGATGAGAATAGGCCACAGCGGTTTGCCAGGCGCGCGATCAGCAACGGATCGCATCAAGAAAACGTGCCGCCAGGGTCGTGGCGGCGCGTGGCGGCGGGTTGTCGCGTCTTCCTTGACTTGCCGGGCGAGCGATGCTCGACCTGTTCTCAAAGCCCATCCTGGGCTCGGGCGGAAAGCACTCCTGAGATCGAACTGGTGGCGGTGACCCTCAGCACGTTCTCACAACGGTGCGGAGAATAGTCGGCCCGGAGGCCCCTGCCAAGCGAATCGCTCATCTTGCGGGGTGCTGAGCGCGCCACACCAGATAGGGCATAGCAGCAGTGCTGCGCCAGTATGCTAGCGTTCAGTTCTTTGGATAGATCAAACTCGCAATATCGGCCAGAACCACTTGCGCCACATCGATTTCGAGCGCCGAGGAGAGTCCTTTCCAGCCCGGAACTGCGTTCACTTCCAGGACAAAATGCCGGCCATTTGGCCCGGTGAGCAAGTCGACTCCCGCGTGCCGAGCCCCGACCGCGTCGGCGGCGCGGTGCGCCAGCGCGGCCAGTTCGTCGTCGATTTCGGCGGGCTCGGCGCGGCCACCCAGGCTGAGGTTCGTGCGCCAATCGTCGATCGCATGACGGCGCATCGCAAACACGCGCGAGCCGATGACCAACAACCGCAGATCGAAGCCAGCGTGCGGTACGAATTCCTGCACGTATAACACCGAGCCCAGCGGCGCCAACAGCCCGAAGGCGCGCTCGGCCAGCGCAGGGTCGTTCAGGCGGAACAGCCCGCGCCCTTCCGATCCAAACAGCGGTTTGACGACGACGTCGCCCCCCAACTCGGTCATCGCGCGCAGTGCATCACCAGGCGTCTGGCAGACGCGCGTGCGCGGCACGTCGATGCCCGCGGCCCGCAGGCGACAAAGTGCCAGATACTTATCGACCGCCACTTCGATGGCGCGGGGGGAGTTGATCACCGGCAGGCCAGCGGCCGCCAGTTGCCCGAGCGCGTCCATACGAAAGATCACTTGCTCGAGCGATCCCGGCGGCATCGTCCGCACGATCAGGGCGTCGAGCGCAGCCAGATCGATGCCGGCCGCGGACACAGCCGGAGCGTCGTCGCCCACTCCCGCCGCGATGTCGCGCCAGTTCAGTTGCGCTATTTTGTGCTGCGAACCGGCCGCCCGCCGCAGGTCGGCCAGATACCAGCTCTCGGGCGAAGACAAAATGCCGATGCGCACGTTCGTCACTCAATTCCGGATAGGCTCTAAAGCCCGAAGGATTCCAGCAACACCTTGCGATCGAGCTTGCCGAACTGAAACACACGGCCGGTATCGAGGTTGTTGAACGTCACGATCGCCGGACTGAAAAGGTGCGGATCGAGCTTGTAAAAGTCGTTGTCCGCCTGCTCAAACAACCGCGCGAACGTTTGACCATAAGCGCTCGACGAACAACTCGGCACGCGGGGACCGATTTCGGCGAGCGATTCGTCGTCGCCCCGGACCCACAGCGTGACCGTTGCGCCGTAAAGAATCGCGTCGTTCGTCAGGCCAATCGAAACAAGGTCATCGCGACCGATAGGCGGCAACGGCGCCACTCCGTAGCCGCTGACCACCCGATTAACGTCGAACCCCAATTCGTGGAGCTTGTGTAGCGCCGTTTCGACCGAGCGGGCGACGACCTGGATTGTGCCGGCAAAACTGGCGGTCGGCGCGGCGGCCAGCAGAACACCGGACGGCGGCACGCCACACTTGTCGGCCAGTTCGGCGATGACGGCCTCCGGGGGGAGTTTTCGCGTTTCCAAGATGCCGACGACGAGTTGCGCTGGCTCTTTTCCGCCCAACTGCTTGATCACGTCCTCGCGTCCGGCGGCGGCCCGCATCGGGCCCGAGCC
>Ga0163152_10005571_pt1 | contig 14688 bp, 14 predicted proteins | sample OliLakLV19MP8IB2_FD_148635 | JGI IMG/M metagenome (GOLD analysis project Ga0163152, IMG submission 148635) | Freshwater microbial mat bacterial communities from Lake Vanda, McMurdo Dry Valleys, Antarctica - Oligotrophic Lake LV.19.MP8.IB-2 | ecosystem: Environmental > Aquatic > Freshwater >... | reverse complement strand
AGTTACTTTGTAAACCAGACGGTGTTCTTTATTAATACGCCTACTCCAATGTCCAGCCAGTTCGTATTTTAAGGGTTCTGGTTTGCCGATTCCATAAATGGAGTTTCCTGAATACTATTAATGAGTTGATCAGTCCTAGAATAGATTTTTTTGTCGCGTTTCTTCCATTCTTTTAGCTGAGAAATGGCTATTAGAGTAAACGCTACAGACTTCATTTCTTTTTCCCCTTTCCTATATTTACTGAAACTAGCTCACCTCTTTCGGCCTGTCGAATAGACGTATTTAGCATTTTTCGATTTGTTTCGCTGCGTAAGAGATATTCTGCTTCATCCTGTTCTTCCTCCACAATAATGGAAATCTTTTTTTTCTTGAACAAGGTGCGAATGCTTTTCAAAAAACTTTCGTCTAGTTCGTTGGCTCTAATATGGATTTCTGTGTACATGTTTTTTGAAGATTACATTACAAAATAATCAGAGGTGAAACCTTAGGTACGTTATTTTCTTTCCTTTTGCAGTAAATAGCTTCTCGTAATGTGTTTTTATGGATTTTACTTCTTCTCTTTTGGGGTCAGAATCTCCATATAAATTGCTAGTGGAATCTAGTAGAGTAATTTTATTGTCAGCAATAACTTCCAAGGTAAATTCGTAAAACTCAGCGCTATCTGTTTTCAAGTGCAATATTCCGTTAGGCTTTAAAATGTTCTTGTACCTGTTTAAGAAAAGGGGGTGGGTTAGGCGCTTTCGTTCTTTGTTAGGCTGAGGATCGGGAAAGGTGATCCAGATTTCATCTACTTCGTCTTTTTCAAAACAGCCTTCAATAAATTCTATGGAAGTTCGCAAAAAAGAAACGTTACTTAATTTTTGCTCTTGTGCGTTTTTGGAACCGCGCCAAAGTCGCGCCCCTTTTATATCTACGCCAATAAAATTTTTTGTTGGATATTTTGTAGCTAACCCATTGGAGTATTCGCCTTTTCCGCAGCCAAGCTCCAAAACAATAGGATTGCTGTTTTTGAAATATTCAGAATTCCATTTTCCTTTTAAATTAAAACTTTCATTTCGATCTGTAAAAAGGAACTCATGAACATTGGAAAATGTTTTTAGTTCAGCAAAGCGTTGTAATTTATTTTTTGGCATTGTACTAATAGTGAATGGGTGCGAATCTACGAATGAAATACATTCGTTATTTGTATATTCGCTTTCTAATCTTTAATCCAAAACCAATGCTGGACATTGAAAAAATGTCGGATGAACAACTGCTTGATTGCCTGGGTTCGTTCAATTCTGGCCAGTTGCACATAGTTTGCGAAGAAGATGCAGAACGGGAGGGGGCTACAATCGTCATGCGCTTGGAGGAAATTGTTTTTGAACGCTTGGAAAGCGCGTTAGGTAGTGATATACGAGATGGAGAGGAAAAAGCAGATGCGTTTCTCGCAAGTGCGGTAGAAGTAATGGATATCGGGTCCCTTTTTTCCTTTATCGGCACACTCGAAGAGGTGTGATTTAAGCCATGAGAATTTTAATAGCACCGCTAGACTGGGGTTTGGGACATGCCACTCGCTGCATTCCTATCATTAGCTATTTGTTAGCGCAACACGTTGAGGTGGTTTTAGGTTCAGAGGGGAGATGTGCTGATTTATTAAGAAAGGAGTTTCCTCAGCTGGAGTTTATACGCATTCCCGGTTATGGTGTTTCTTACCCCAAGGGAAGTGGAATGGCTTTCAAAATTGCTTACCAGATCCCTAAAATAGTACGAGCAATAAAACGTGAACATACATTGCTTAAAGAACTCATTCGAGACAAAAATATTTCTGCCGTAATTTCCGATAATCGATATGGACTTTGGAGTAAAGAGATTCCCTGTGTATTTATTACGCATCAATTGATCGTAAAATCTCCATTACTTGAAAAATTTGTTCGTAGGTTAAATTATAAATACATAGTCAGATTTTCTGAATGTTGGATTCCAGATTATGCGGGAGAAAATAATTTGTCAGGAGATTTGTCTCATAAATTTTTATTGCCTAACAATGCTCAGTTTATTGGTCCGCTTTCAAGATTTGTAGAAGAAAAAATACCATCTAATAAAGTGGTGAGTGGGGAAGGAGTAAAAAATATTCTTGTTCTTTTATCAGGCCCCGAACCGCAGCGCAGCTTATTAGAGTCAAAAATGCTCGATTCAATAGGCAAGCTTAAAGAAGATAATATGCACTTAAAGTTTACGGTAGTGCAAGGGATGACTGAGTTTGATAATACAAGAAAAATATCAGATCGGTTAGAGATTATTTCGCATTTAACAACCAGAGATTTACAATCAAAAATTAATTCGTCTGATTTAGTACTATGTAGGTCGGGTTATTCTACCATTATGGATTTGGCCGCCTTAAGTAAAAAAGCAATTTTTATTCCCACACCAGGACAGACAGAACAAGAATATTTGGCAATTTATTTAAGGGATAAGAAGATTGCTTATTCTGTTTCTCAAAACAATTTTATTTTGGAGGAAGCTATTCTTAAATCAAAAAATTATTCAGGTTTTAATAGCGAATTTAATGGAACCGGCTTTCAAAAAACGATGGATTCTTTCCTTGCTAAAATATTGAAAGAATAGTTTTAGCCTTTTCTTAGAGTAAAGGAAAACACAGAGCCTGCATCGGGCGTACTCATTACCTGTATGGTTTGTCCGTGCGCTTCTAAAATATGTTTTACTATAGATAAGCCTAGTCCGGTACCGCCTTGTTCGCGTGAGCGAGATTTATCTACCCTATAGAAGCGTTCGAATACTCTAGATAAATGTTCTTTTGGAATTCCGATTCCAGAATCTGCTACTTCAACTATAATTTTTTCTCCGGTATCTGAAATTTTTATGGATGAGGTGCCGTTTTCTTTTCCATAACGAACCGAATTAACAACGAGGTTTACCAGCACTTGTCGGATTCTAAATTTATCAGCAAAAACCCAAACAGGATCTTTTGGGTCATTTTTAAATTCGAGCATGATTTTTTTTTCTTTAGCTTTTAGCTCCTGAGCGTCAATGACATCCCTTACTAATTGTGCCATGTCAAAGCTATCTTCTTCAATTTCCAGTTCCCCCTTTTCTAGCTGTGTAATGCTTTGTAAATCTTCAACGATGGCAATCATTCTATCCACGCTTTTCATTCCTCGTTCCAAGTAAGAGCGGTTTATGGTTTTGTCTTCTAGTCCTCCATCCAAAAGTGTAGCAATGTAGCCTTGTATATTGAAAATTGGAGTTTTCAGTTCATGTGAAACGTTGCCTAAAAAATCTTTTCTGTAATTCTCTAATTTCTCTAGCTGTTCATTCTCTTCTTTTCTTTCCTTGCTCCATTCCGTAACTTGATAGTCAAGATGGTCTAATTCATTTTTAGTATTTATTTCCAATTTTGAGTTTCCTCGTTGTTCTTTTATCTTTTCGGATATTTTAAGAATCCTTTTTGATACCCACTTTTTGTATAGAAAGAGGGCGGCAAGTGTTACTACAAAGCAGATAAAAATATATTCTGTAGGGTTTAGCATATAGAAATAGTTAAAAATCAAATTTATATCCAACCCCTTTGATGGTCCTAAAATAATCATCACCTAATTTCTCCCTTAATTTTCGAATATGTACGTCAATGGTTCTGTCGCCCACTACTACATCACCGCCCCAAACAGAATTTAGTATTTCATTTCTGTTAAATACTTTCCCTGGTTTAGACATCAGTAGGTATAGTAGTTCAAATTCTTTTTTCGGAAAAACAATTTCTGTCCCATTTTGTTGGACTGCATATTTTTCTTTATCAATTTTTATTCCTGCAACTTCAATTATTTTTTCGGATTTATTTTTATCTATTCTTCTAAGCAGTGCTTTAACTCTACTTACAAACACGTTTGGTTTAATGGGCTTCGTAATATAATCGTCAGCACCGGAATCAAATCCTGCAATTTGTGAGTAATCCTCGTTTCTAGCTGTTAAAAAAGCGATGATGCAGTTTTTTAACCCTGAAATATTTCTTATTTCTTTACATACTTCCATGCCATTCATTTCAGGCATCATTACGTCAAGAATTATTAAATGAGGAGTTTTTTCTTTTGCAATTTTTAATGCCTCTGCTCCGTCAGGTGCTGTAAAAATAGTGTATCCCTCTTTTTTTAGATTGTAGCTTAGAAATTCTAAAATATCCGGCTCGTCATCTACTAATAGTATTTTATGTGAATTGTTATTCATGCTTGCTTTAAAGAAGTAAAGATAGTGTTTGGATTAAAACTTGAGTACCAAAGAAAGATTTATTACCCTCCCTTCGATAGGACCCCAAAGGGTGCTAAAAGTTGGCGAGTTTATAGGGCCAGAAACATAATTTCTTTGTCTTTCATCAAATAGGTTTTCTCCATTCAGTACAAGCGATGCATTTTTAAACTTTCTCTCAATCATGGCAGCCATAAAGAAAAAGTCTGGAGTTTTAGTGCCATCATCCCTATATTGATAACCCGTGTATGAGCCTTCAATGCCAAAGCGCCACTTGCCTTCTATTTCGTACGAGATAAGTGTGGCTGCCCTGTTGCGAGGAGTGTATGTAATGTAGGGTTGAATGTCATTGTATGCTTGGCGTGCCATGGTGTAGGTGTATCCAAAATAAATTTCTATATCTTGGATTGATAATCTTAAATAGGTATCCCAACCTATACTGCTGGTAGGCTTATTTTCGTTTACAAATCTTGTATAACCGGCAGAATCAGTTTTTGCAATTACGGGATTGAAAACTTGGGTAAGAAAAAATGCGTGGTTTAAATATAGAAAAGTCTCTTCTCCAATTCTTTTTTTGTAATTTATTTCAAGATTTGAACCTATGGATTTTTCTGCATTGATGGAGTCGGCTATTGGAACAATCTTTCGAAGATCAAACTCGTAATTTTGTTCTGCCAACGGGTTGGGAACAACATATCCAAATCCAATGCCGGCACGGGTATACCAATTGTCATTTAATTTGTACAGCGTAGCGATTTTTGGTAGTATGAAAGCCCCATATTTGGAATGGTAATCTGTTCGCAATCCCGTTTCAATAAATAGTTTTTTATTTGGCTTGAACGTGTTTTGGACAAATGTTCCAAAGGTTTGATAGGCAAAATTGTTAATTAGTGCTGAGTCTGCGGCATTTTTTTCAAAATCAGTAGTCCATATATTTATTCCGGCAACCAAATCGTTTTTGGCTCTTGGAATCAGGTAGGATATCTCTCCGTATCCATTTACCTGTGTTGCATCAAACCTGTATTTGTTTGTAAGTAAACCTCTGTCGAAAAAGCTAGCACTTCCTTTTGCGGTAATTACATTTTTGGATGCATTTGTGTGTGTAAAAGCAAAATCACCAGTATTGCGATTGATTTTATTTTCTTCAAAGTAGGCATGGACGGAGTCGGAATTATTTTTAAGTACTTGCATGTCGCCCCCTCTTCGCGTTTCGTAGGTTGAGGAAAAGCCAAGGGCGAGTTTTGTTTTTGGACTGATGTAAAAAAATAATCTAGGATGAATAACTAAGTTTTGAATTTTGGGAGCATCCGAAAATCCATCTTTGTTTACGTCAAATGCATTTTGGTAAGTAACTCCTGAAAAAATGGTGGCTCCGCGGTTATTTTTTTTAACGGAAATAAATCCATTGAAGTTTCGCTCAGTAAGTGATGACTGATTTACGGTGACTAAGCCTTCGGGTTTTTCGGAAGGCTCTTTAGACACTAAATTGATGATGCCGCCAATAGCTCCACCACCATAAAGTGTAGAAGCGGATCCTTTTATTATTTCTATTTGCTTTAAGTCGAGCGGAGGAACTTGCATAATGCCAAACCCTCCGGAAAATCCATCGTAAAGCGGAAGCCCATCTCGTAAAATCTGCGTGTATTTTCCGCCCAAGCCTTGAATGCGAACATTTGCATTTCCACTCGTAGCAGAGCTTTGTTGAATTTGAATTCCCGAAATATCACCTAGTAAGCTGGTAATGTTGCCTGGCTTAATTCCATTTTCCTCTGCAGTTTCCTCCGACCCTAACACTTCAACTCGCATGGGAGAATCCTCCATGCGTGCATTGGTTCGAGTGGCTGTGACAATTACCTCGTTGATAAGGTTTTCTTTGGAGCTTAATTGTACAAGCAAAAATGTATCAAGAGGGATTTCAAATGGAATTACTTTTTCGTTATAGCCAATATAATTTATTCGAATAAAATATTTCCCTTCTAAAATTTTATGAAATCTTGCCTTGCCATTTTTATCAGTTGTTATTCCTTGTGCAAGGTTAGGGATGCTAACCGCAACTCCCGGAAGTGTTTCGTTGGTGAGGCTGTCTTTTACAATTAGTGATAGATGTCCTTGTGATTTTCCTTGAATTGAAAAAAAAGTGATTAATACAATTAAGGAAACTAGTTTACTCATAATTAATAACTACAATAGTTTTAGAAAAAAAGATTCAAGTAAACTTATTTAGTTAGATAAATATATCAATAATTGCACCAAGTTTATTTTATCTTCAGTCAATAAATAAGGTGATAAAGTATTTAGATACTTATTGAGCAAGGAGTTTACATTCGATAGGCAACTTTTGCTTTCTTCACTTCGTGGAGTTCTTTGGTAATCTGATTCAGGCCTTCTATATTATCATGCAAATTATGTTTCAGCCAAACTTCGCAATCTTTAAAAGAATCAAACACGTGCATGATGGGAACAAGATCTGGAATAATGTCAATCTTCTTTAACATATCCAATGGTTGTGGTTGAACTCCTGTAAATAAAACTATCACCTTATTGTTTTGTAAATCTGTAATTGCTTCTTCCATAGCGTAAACTCCCGACTGATCGATATAAGGTACTTTGTCCATTCTGATAATCAATACTCGAATTTCGTTATTCAACTCTTTGATGAGTTCTTGAAACCTGGATGTGAAGCCAAAGAACATGGCTCCGTATAAGTGCTTGATATAAATTTTATTTTTATAAGCAAAGTTAGCATCGCCTTCATCCTCCCAAGGTTGTTCGCCATCAAACCCAGCAAGTGCTTTAACCGAAGTTCCGGATTCCGCAAGGTCGCTAGACTTTTTCATAAACAGTACGCAGGCAAGTATTAACCCTATGCCAACAGCATGAAGCAAGTTGCCAAAGACTGTTATCAATAAAACAATAATGAGTATTACAGCATCGGCTCTTGGCACTCTAATAAGGTGGCGCAACCCCTTGTAATCAATAATTCCAATTCCAACTGTTATCAAAATGCCGGCTAATACACTCAATGGAATAAGCGAAGCATATTTGCCTAATCCTAACAAAATTGTAACGAGTAGCAATCCATGAATAAATCCAGACAAGCGTGTCTTTCCGCCTGAATTCACGTTTACTACAGTACGCATTGTTGCGCCAGCACCGGGTAATCCGCCAATAAATGCAGCTGCAATATTTCCAATTCCTTGACCAATAAGTTCCTGATTGCTGTTGTGTTTTGTTTTGGTGATGTTATCTGCAATAACGGACGTAAGCAGCGAGTCAATTGCGCCTAAGGCAGCTAGCATGATGCCGAACTCAGCCATTGTCCAATACATATTTGGATCAACATTAAGGATGCTTGAAATTTTTAATTCAGGAATGCCAGATGGGATTTCTCCTATGATAGGCACATCTAATTTTAAGAAAAAAGCTACTAACGTTGAGCAAATTAGGGCAACAAGTGCGCTAGGTACCGCTTTAGTAATTTTAGGAAACAGATAAATAATTGCAATGGTAAGAGCCCCTAAACCAATGGCGGATAAGCTAATGTTTGAAAGTGGAGTTGCAACGTTTAATAAAATATCTACTGTGTTGCTTGCAGATTTATGCCCCATGAAAGGATAAAGCTGAAACAGAATAATAATTGCTCCAATTCCCGTCATAAAGCCCGATAGAACTGGGTAGGGGATGTACTTGATATACTTTCCAATTTTTACAAGCCCAAATAGTATTTGAAAACCTCCAGCCAAAAGAAAGGAGCCAATGATGATACCCATTCCTGCTTCCAGACTGCCGCTTATTTCGATCGCGCTAGCTATTACCATTGCAGAAACTACTGTCATAGGGCCGGTAGGGCCACTAACTTGTGTGGCTGTTCCTCCAAATATTGCAGCAAACATGCCAAGTATCATTGCTCCGTAAATACCAGCTATGGCACCCATGCCAGACTGCACGCCAAATGCTAATGCAAGTGGTAGAGCTACTACGCCTGCTGTTATTCCTCCAAAAAGGTCTCCTTTAATATGTTTTAAGACAAATAAGTTTTTCATAGTTTGTAAGATATTAAATATTGTTGAATAGGGATTGGATTTTACGATATGTAGCTGAATCAATAATTTAACATTGAGTTAACATTGAAAATGTAAAATGGTATTTACTTTGGGGAAAACAATTGACAACAGATTAATAATTATAAATAAAAACTATGGCAAATTTTCTTCAGTTCTTTGTACCTCAAGAGAAAAAATTCTTCCCTCTTTTTGAAAGAGCATCCGGAAACCTTTTGGATATATCAAAAGTTTTAGTTGAGATGATAAATACCTCTGATGTCGTAAAAAGAAAAGACCTAATAAAGCAAATAGAAAAATTAGAACATGTTGGAGACAACGTTACGCATGAAATCTTTAATGAACTAAGCGCTAACTTTATTACTCCATTTGATAGGGAAGATATTCACGAACTAGTATCTTCTTTGGATGATGTGGTGGATTTTATTCATGGTTCGGCAAAGCGTATAGAATTATACAAGGTTATTGAGCTAACCCCTTCTATGGGAAAACTTGCTGAGTTAATATTACAAGGAGCTACGGAGTTGCATAAAGCAGTTTGCGGACTTCAGGATTTGAAAAATCCTGCTAGGATAAAAGAGGCTTGTGTAAAAATTAACAGTATTGAGAATCATGCGGATGATGTATTTGATATGACCATTGCGCAGCTTTTTGACGAAGAAAAAGATGCAATCAAGATTATTAAAATGAAAGAGATTCTTTCTGCTCTTGAAACAGCAACAGATAAATGCGAAGATGCAGCAAACGCTATTCAAAGTATACTTATCAAATATTCTTAATAGAAAATAAATTATGACTCTGCTTATAATCGTTATTGCTTTAGCACTCATCTTTGATTATATCAATGGGTTTCATGACGCGGCAAACTCTATTGCAACGGTGGTTTCCACCAAAGTCCTTACGCCTTTTAAGGCGGTATTGTGGGCAGCATTTTTTAATGGGATTGTATTATTTCTTTGTCAGCATAATTTGTTTGGTTTCGAGTTTGCCGTTGCTGATACGGTTGCGAAAATTGTAAAAACAGATGCAATTACCATGTCTGTTATTTTAGCAGGATTACTATCAGCTATTTTTTGGAATTTGATAACATGGTGGTTTGGCATCCCTAGTAGTTCTTCTCACGCACTCTTAGGTGCTTTTGCAGGTGCTGCAGTAGCAAAGGCTGGGTTTGGAGTGTTGGCAAACGTTGGTAAAATATATTTAACACTAGGTTTTATAGTCTTAGCACCATTAATTGGACTTGTTGCTGCGTATATATTAACGGTTATCATTTTAAATATTTGTAAGCGAACAAGTCCTAGTAAAGCAGAGGTCTGGTTTAAGAGGTTGCAATTAGTCTCATCAGCAGCATTTAGTCTAGGGCACGGAGCCAACGATGCGCAAAAAGTAATGGGAATTATTGCTGCAGCTATGTTAGTATTTGCCAATACTGCTACACCGGATGAATACGAAAAACATACTTGGACGCATATAAAAACAACTTATAAAATTGATACAGCTTATTATGCTTTAGATTCTGCTTCACTTGCTTTAGATATAGTGGATGGTGCTGCTGTGTATTTAGCCGAGAAAAAAAGCCTTGGCAAAAAAGGTAAATCGGGAGGAAAGAATTATTTAGGATTTAAATCATCTGAGTTAAACTCCATAGTTGAAAAAGAAGGGAAAGAATATTATCAAATTTCACAAGCAGCGTTAGTGCCAGTGAGTGAGCTCAAGCCTAAAAAAGATATTGCTGATATACCTGAATGGGTACAGTATGCCTGTTTTTTGGCTATAGCCCTAGGAACATTAAGCGGTGGTTGGAGAATTATTAAAACCATGGGTACTAAGATTACTAAAGTTACACCTATCGAAGGAGTGGCTGCAGAAACAGCTGGTGCCTTAACTTTATATATCACACAATATTTTGGTATCCCTGCAAGTACCACGCACGTTATTACAGGCTCCATTGTTGGAGTAGGAATTGTGAAGAGAGCCTCTGCTGTAAGATGGGGTGTTACGCGAAACCTTCTTTGGGCTTGGATATTGACTATTCCTGTTGCCGGAACATTAGCGGGACTTATATATTATTTTTTAGAAATATTTTTATAAATAATTATAAATCAGTTGCTTATAGAATTTATTTAATTTATATAATTAAGTAATATTGCGACACAAATATTTCGACTTTTTTCGTGCCTTCCTGTCATATTTCATGTCACATTTTGGAGTCAATTATACTCGTATAATTCATAGTATAAGACATAATAGCATATATCTAGCTATGGCATAATGATTGACTTAGAGCAATCATAACAAACGAATAAAAATTAACTAACAATTTATATTATGGGAAAGATTATTGGAATTGACCTCGGAACAACAAACAGCTGCGTAGCCGTTATGGAAGGCAGCGATCCTGTTGTAATTCCGAACAGCGAAGGGAAAAGAACAACCCCTTCCATTGTGGCATTTGTAAAAGGCGGAGAGCGTAAAGTAGGAGACCCTGCAAAACGTCAAGCTGTTACAAATCCTAAACATACCATCGGATCTATCAAAAGATTTATGGGGCATACTTTTGACGAAGTAGGAAATGAAATGAAATACGTTCCTTACGAAGTAGTTAAAGGCGAAGGTGGCGTACCACGTGTGGTTATTGACGATCGTAAATATTCTCCACAAGAAATATCGGCTCTTATACTTCAAAAGATGAAGAAGACTGCCGAAGATTATTTAGGCTATGAAGTTACCGAAGCGGTTATTACTGTTCCTGCATACTTTAACGATTCACAAAGACAAGCAACCAAAGAAGCAGGCGAGATTGCAGGCTTAACGGTTAAGCGTATTATAAACGAGCCTACTGCAGCAGCACTTGCTTACGGATTGGATAAAAAATCGGTTGATAGCAAAGTAGCGGTGTTTGACCTTGGCGGTGGAACATTCGATATCTCCATCCTTGAATTAGGCGATGGCGTGTTTGAAGTAAAATCTACCAACGGAGATACGCACTTAGGCGGTGATGACTTTGACCAAAAAATTATTGACTTCCTTGCCGATGAATTTAAAAATGACGAAGGAATAGATTTACGTAAAGATCCTATGGCGCTTCAGCGTTTAAAGGAAGCTGCGGAAAAAGCAAAGATCGAACTTTCCTCTTCTACAGAAACAGAAATTAACTTGCCTTACATCATGCCCGTAGATGGTGTGCCCAAGCACTTGGTAAAAAAACTTACTCAAGCTAAGTTTGAACAAATGTGTGATGATCTTTTACAGCGTGCCTTAGAGCCTTGTAAAAAAGCATTGAAAGATGCAGGTCTTTCTACTGGCGAAATAAACGAAGTGATCTTAGTTGGCGGTATGACCCGTATGCCTAAGGTTCAAAAGATTGTTAAGGATTTCTTCGGCAAGGAGCCGCACAAAGGTGTGAACCCAGACGAAGTGGTAGCGGTGGGCGCAGCGATTCAAGGCGGAGTATTAACCGGAGAAGTAAAAGATGTACTACTGTTAGATGTTACTCCTCTCTCCCTAGGTATTGAAACAATGGGCGGTGTAATGACTAAGCTTATTGAATCAAACACTACTATTCCAAGTAAAAAATCTGAAACATTCTCCACAGCAGCTGATAGCCAGCCATCGGTAGAGATTCATATTTTACAAGGAGAGCGCCCTATGGCAAAAGATAATCGTCCACTAGGAAGATTTATTTTAGATGGAATTCCTCCAGCACCTCGCGGAGTGCCGCAGATCGAAGTAATATTTGACATTGATGCAAACGGAATGTTGCACGTAACAGCAAAAGATAAAGCAACCGGAAAATCTCAGAACATCCGCATTGAAGCAAAGAGCGGACTAAGCGATGAGGAAATTAAAAAAATGAAGCAGGAAGCAGAAGCCAATGCTGATTCAGATAAAAAAGCAAAGGAAGGAGCAGATAAAATAAATGCTGCCGATGCAATGATTTTCCAAACCGAAAAGCAACTTAAAGAATTTGGCGACAAAGTTCCTGCTGATAAAAAAGAAGGAATACAAAAAGCGCTAGATGAATTGAAAGCAGCACACGCAGCACATGATATTGCTAAGATAGATACTACACTTGCAGCACTAAACACCGTGTGGCATGCAGCATCCGAAGAAATCTACAAAGCACAGCAAGCTAGCGGAGCAACAGGAGGCAGCAGCGAGCAGCCAGGTGCTTCTGCAAATCCTAGCGACTCCAAAGACGGAGCTGTAACGGATGTGGACTTTGAGGAAGTGAAGGACGAGAAGAAATAAGTTTTGAAAAATTTGGGTGCCTGAGCTTGTCGAAGGCACCCGAATTACGAAGAGTCTGTGTAATGCAAAATAATATCTAACACAACAAAACCCTGCTTTCAAAAATGAAAGTGGGGTTTTTATTTGCTACATTTGGCATAGTAATGGCATATCGTAACAACATATTTGAACTAAGCAACCATTTAGGGAATGTACTTACAACTGTAAGCGACAGAAAATTGCCTGTTCAGGGAACTCCTGCAACTGTTGTAGCCTTCTATTTACCTGATGTTGTAAGTACAAATGATTATTACCCCTTTGGTGCCCCCATGCCAGGTAGAGCATTTAGTTCTAATTCCTATAGGTATGGTTTCAATGGACAGGAGAAGGATGATGAAGTTACAGGTTCAAGTGGAAATACAAATACGGCTATGTTTTGGGAATATGACACAAGATTGGGGCGTAGGTGGAATAGAGACCCAAAAGTCAAAGCCATGATTAGCGACTACTCTTGTTTTTCTAATAATCCAATTTATTCTTCTGATGTCAATGGAGACGAGGTAGATGCGAAGTTGGATCGAAGAGCAAGAAAAAAGTTAGGAGTTACTCGAAAAGAAGCTAAAAACTTCACTCCAGTAATGGTGAAAAATATATTTGCGGTAGAGTGGGGCATAAATGTTGAAATGAAAAATGGGAAATTGGTTCATGTAGGTGATGCTGCTACGACTGTTAAGGTTTCTGTTACCGCACGTGATATGTGGATAAAGGAATTATCCCCAGGCTTTCAAAGCGAGCATAAATTAGAATTTACATTTAATAATAAAAGAGTTGATGTTGGAGAGAACGTAGTCTTAGGTGAAGGGAACAGACCTCCGACATTATCAATAATTGATTTAGGTGATTTTAACGCTGATTTTTCAATCAAAGATTCTGAATATTACGATGTTCCTATAAGATCATTGAATTTAGGAAGAGTGCTTGAGCATGAATTTCTCGTTCACGGGGTTATGGGGTTTGGAGATGATTTTAGTCAATCAAATAATTCGTATAATAATGGTAGCTTTGACCCCAATAAGCAAGCTGGTAATACTGTGATTTTTTCTAATCGTTTTGCAAAAGAGATGGGGATACCTGAAAGATCAATTTACGGAGCTATGTCAGGGCATCCTTGGAGAGAAGGTCGAAAAGTTAAAGCCTTTCACATTATTAGGTTTTCAAATCATGGATCCGTCTTAACGGTGTTTGATATAAGATGATTTAATACTTTAAAATGAAAAAAGTTTTTTTTGTAGCATCCCTTTTGTTAGTATGTTTCACATCATTTACCCAGGTAAAAATTTTTGATGTACATTTTTCAGGATTAAAAGCAGACACGGTTTTTGATAGTAGTGGTAAAATTGAAAAGGTTAGCGCATTAAGTAAAGAAAGCTATCTAGACTCATTGTTTTGTGTATATAGATATCATAGTTCAGGTAAATTGAAATCTATTTTATTTAGTATTACAGTGGCTGGTGCTGACATAGCTATTATGAGATATTATCATAAGTATGAGTATTATGATTCAGAAAAATTGAAAGTTGATTCTTTAGGAGATTATCGTAATAGGATGACGAAAGAAGAATCCTTTACAGAATATTTTGAGAATCAAAAAATAAAAAGACAGCGCATAGCCAAAGGAAAAGTAACTAAAGGGAGGGGGGTTGCGGAAACTTATAGTTGGGGTACAAATTGGACCATAACGGATAAGTCTTATAATAGGTTTGGAGAGATTATTTATGAAGAAAAGGCTCGGTCATATTATCGTTAATTTTGTTGCACTTTATAACTTAAAACCTCCAACTTCCCTCTTATAGTACTAGTTAATATTATTATATTTACACTGTTAACCAAGCCACAAGGCTTATTTTAGGTTAACAAGCGGACAAAAACTTCTGAGCTATTTGAATCACTCCTTTTGGAGTAATTCTTTATGCTTAATCAGTTTTTGTCTTTTTTTTTGGTGAGCTAAAGAATAGATACGATGAGATAATTTGGGGTCAAGGTCAATAGTTGGGGAGTAATCTAAAATACCGACTTTCGGGGTTTAGATTATTTATGGATTACATCAAACATTTTCTGCCCAATGGCTTGCTGGACATTTTCGATATAACCTCGATAG
>Ga0163152_10005569_pt1 | contig 14693 bp, 9 predicted proteins | sample OliLakLV19MP8IB2_FD_148635 | JGI IMG/M metagenome (GOLD analysis project Ga0163152, IMG submission 148635) | Freshwater microbial mat bacterial communities from Lake Vanda, McMurdo Dry Valleys, Antarctica - Oligotrophic Lake LV.19.MP8.IB-2 | ecosystem: Environmental > Aquatic > Freshwater > Lake... | reverse complement strand
GTTTGATGCGATATTTGCGCGGTGACGAGCCGACCGACCCTGTCGCCGCGACCTTTGCGGCCGACGCTGCGGCCCGCAGCCGGATCGAACGGATTGCGACGGACGCCGTCCGTCACGCCGAAGAATCGCGAGGCTGCCGCGTCGAAGATGTGTCCAAAGACAAGTGCGGCTGGGATCTGACGTCACATCCGCCGACCACCAGCGGAATGCAACCCGATCCGCGCCATATCGAAATCAAAGGCCGGATTAAGGGGGCTTCGACGATCACCGTCACCCGTAACGAGATGCTCTACGCCTTCAACCAAGGTGACAAATTCATTCTGGCCGTTGTACTTGTGAACGAGGACGACAGCGTCGAAGGCCCGTATTACATCCGCCGGCCGTTCGACCGCGAACCGGGCTGGGGGGTCGCATCGATCAACTACAACCTGAGCGACCTGCTCCAGAAAGCCGAGACACTCTGACCATGTCGCATCCGGTCATTTCGCCGAAAACACTGATCGAAGTCGCTCTGCCGCTGGATGCGATCAATGCCGCGTGCGCCTACGAGAAAATGCCTGGTATCGGCGCTCATCCCCGTGGGATTCATCTCTGGTGGGCGCGTCGCCCACTCGCGGCGGCGCGGGCCGTCATCTTTGCACAACTGGTCAACGACCCCGGTTATCAACAGGGCGGTGGTTTCAAATACGGGAAGAACAAAAAGGAAGCTGCCGCCGAACGAAATAGGCTGTTCAGAATCATCGAAGACCTTGTGAAATGGGAAAACAGTACGAATGAGGAAGTGCTGTCCCGCGCTCGTGCCGAGATTCGCCGCTCATGGCGCGAGGTATGCGAACTCAATAAGAACCATCCGCAGGCCGCGGAACTGTTCGACCCCGACAAGCTCCCTGCATTCCACGATCCATTTGCGGGCGGCGGCGCGATTCCGCTCGAGGCGCAACGACTCGGCTTGGTGTCCTACGCCACGGACCTTAACCCCGTCGCTGTCACGCTCAACAAGGCGATGATTGAGATTCCGCCCAAGTTCGCCGGTCAGCAGCCGGTCAACCCGGTTGCGCAGCGAAAGATCGGCGGTGCCTCCGGCTGGTGGCCAGGAGCAACTGGTCTCGCCGAGGACGTGCGATACTACGGTGCCTGGATGCGTGAAGCGGCGCAGAATCGCATCGGACATTTGTACCCACCGGTTGCAATCACCGCCGCAATGGCGAAGGAACGTCCTGACCTGAAACCTCTCGTCGGGCAGAAGCTTACGGTCATAGCGTGGCTATGGGCACGAACAGTAAAGAGTCCCAATCCAGCTTTCTCGCATGTGGATGTGCCGCTCGCTTCGACATTTATTCTTGCAAACAAGGAAGGAAAAGAGGCCTACGTTCAACCCATTGTTACCGGTGACAAATACCGTTTCACAGTGAAACTCGGTACGCCTACCAAAGAAGCGGATGCCGGGACAAAAGCTAGTGGACGAGGTGCGAATTTTCGCTGCCTCATCTCAGGAGTTCCAATCGCTGCCGACTACATTAGACAGCAAGCTCAAACTGGACACATGGGCCAGCGTTTGATGGCCGTAGTCGCGGAAGGATCCAAAGGCCGGATATACCTGCAGCCAACCCAAGAGAGCGAGGATGTTGCTCGCTCGGCAGTGCCTTCTTGGAAACCTGATATTGAGTTTTTCCAGCAGGCGCTTGGCTTTCGTGTCGGCAATTATGGCATGTCGAAATGGTCTGATCTATTTACTCCGAGGCAGTTGGTCGCATTGACAACCCTGAGCGACTTAATTGCCGAGGCACGCACGAAAATTCAACAGGATGCCCTCGCAACAGGAATGCCTGATGACCCAAAAGGCTTAGATAACGGTGGCGCTGGCGCGACCGCCTACGCGGAAGCTGTCACTGTCTATTTGGCTTTCGTCGTCGATCGTTGTGCAGACTTTTCCAACTCCGTCACGCGTTGGGTGCCTGGCAATCAGAAGGTGATGAACCTGTTTGGTAAACAGACAATCTCGATGACGTGGGACTATCCCGAAGCTGCCATTCTTGCTGATACCGTTGGCGGATTCGGTCCAGCATCAAAATACGTCGCTGACTGCATCGAAAAACTCTCCCCGGCAACTTGCGGTTTCGCTTCTCAAGCGGACGCGCAGACACAAAGTGTGTCCCGGCTCAAGGTTATCTCCACTGATCCACCTTACTACGACAATATCGGCTATGCGGACTTATCCGACTTTTTTTACGTTTGGCTGCGCCGAGCTTTGCGCGATGTATTTCCCTCTACACTCGCAACCATGACTGTCCCCAAGGCGGAGGAATTGGTAGCGACGCCCGACCGTCATGGCGACAAAGAGAGTGCCGAAAGGTTCTTTTTGGAGGGAATGACGAGGGTCATCCACAACTTGGCGGAACAGGCGCACCCCGTTGCCCCAGTCACGATTTACTACGCCTTCAAGCAGTCGGATACGAGTAACGATACTGGGACTTCCTCTACAGGCTGGGAGACATTCCTCTCTGCTATATTGCAGGCCGGCTTCGCAATCGTCGGGACATGGCCGCTCCGTAGTGAGCAGGAGTTCCGAATGCGGAGCATGGGGTCAAACGCACTTGCCTCCAGCATCGTCCTCGTCTGCCGCAAACGCCCGGCGGATGCAGCGACCGTTTCGCGTCGCGAATTCCTCCGCGAATTGAACGCCGTACTTCCGGAGGCGCTCGACGAGATGACCAAAGGTTCTGGTGAAGAGCGGTCGCCCGTCGCCCCGGTCGATCTCTCACAAGCGATTATCGGTCCCGGAATGGCGGTGTTTTCCAAGTATAGCGCCGTACTCGAAGCCGATGGCAATCCGATGTCGATCCGTACTGCCTTGCAACTCATTAACCGCTTTTTGGCCGAGGACGACTTCGACGCCGACACGCAGTTCTGCTTGCATTGGTTCGAGCAGTACGGCTGGAACGAGGGAAAGTTCGGCGAGGCCGACACACTCGCCCGCGCCAAGGGAACGAGTGTTGAGGGAGTCAAGCAGGCAGGCGTGTTGCAAGCGGCTGGGGGGTTGGTGCGGCTGTTGAAGTGGGCGGATTATCCGACTGGCTGGAACCCCAAAACGGACGAACGTCTTCCAGTGTGGGAAGCCATTCACCAGTTGATCCGAATCTTCAAGACCGAGGGCGAAAGCGGCGCAGGGGCGGTCCTCGCCGCAATCCAGCCCAAGGCCGAGTCGGCCCGCCAACTCGCTTACCGCCTCTACACACTGTGCGAACGTGCCGGCCGAGCCGAAGACGCTCGCGCCTACAACGAACTGATCACCTCGTGGAGCGCCATTGAATCTGCGGCCGCGAAGGAACCTACCGCCAAGCAGCGCTCCCTATTTGAATAGCAAGGAAATCACACCATGAAGCCTTGGCGAGAAATAGCCGTACCGCACCGCGACGTGCTGGAAGGGACATTCCAGCAGTCGGAGTTCGCGGCTGACATCACAGCGGTTCATTCGGGCAAAGCCACAAACGAATATCAAGACGCGGCGGCGTTCTTTGAGCGCACATTCATCACCGAAGGGATGCGGCTCCTGCTGACGCAGGTGATCCAACGACTGGCGGGCAAAGGCGGCGATCCGGTCATTCAGCTCCAAACCGCTTTCGGCGGCGGCAAGACGCATACGATGCTCGCCGTGTATCACCTCGCCACGCGAAAATGTGCGATCTCGGAACTTGTGGGCATCCCTGCCCTCGTTGATCAAGCCAAGTTGATGGATGTACCCCAAGCCCGTGTCGCGGTTCTCGACGGAACGGCCCACGCGCCGGGCCAAGCCTGGAAACATGGCAAGCAAACGATCAAGACGTTGTGGGGCGAATTGGCGTGGCAACTCGGCGGGAGCGAAGCCTTCGCGCTGGTTAAGGACGCCGACGCCACGGGCACGTCGCCAGGGAAGGACGTACTATGCAAACTTCTCGCTCAGTACGCTCCTTGCGTGGTGCTCATCGACGAACTGGTGGCCTACATCCGCCAGTTTTCAGAAGGGCAAGCGATTAGCGGCGGAACTTACGACAGCAACCTCTCCTTCGTCCAGGCGTTGACGGAGGCGGTAAAGCTCGTTCCTAGCGCGATCGTGCTGGCGTCGCTGCCCGAATCGGACGTTGAAGCGGGCAGCCAGCGTGGCGTCGCGGCGCTCAGATCACTTGAAAAAACATTCGGTCGCATCCAAGCGCTTTGGAAGCCTGTTGCCACTGAAGAAGCGTTCGAGATCGTGCGGCGGCGATTGTTCGAGCCGGTGCGTGACGGCAAGACGCGCGACGCGGTCTGTCGAGCCTTTGTCGATGCCTACGTGGCCGAAGGTTCCAAGCTCCCAGCCGAAACCCAGGAAGGCCGCTACTACGACCGACTGGTGCAAGCCTACCCGATTCATCCCGAGGTCTTCGACCGACTGTATGAAGACTGGACGACCATCGACGGTTTTCAGCGTACTCGTGGAGTATTGAAGCTGATGGCCAAGGTCATCTACCGACTCTGGAAGGATGACAACAAAGACTTGATGATCCTGCCCGGAAGTCTCCCTTTGCACGATGGCAGTTCGCGGAACGAGCTTACCTACTACCTGCCCGCTGGTTGGGACGCCGTTGTCGAAAAGGACATCGACGGTGACCGAGCGGAGACTACCGAACTGGAAAACCGCGAGCCTCGCTTCGGGCAGGTGAACGCAGCCCGTCGCGTTGCGCGCACCTTGTTCCTCGGCAGCGCACCGTCGTCCGTCGCCGGGAAGGCGGGCATTCGCGGTTTGGACCGCGCTCGTGTTCTTCTGGGTTGCCTCCAACCAGGTCAGGGCTCCTCAACCTATTCCGACGCGCTCAACCGGCTTGCCGATCGCCTCCACTACCTGAACAGTTCGGGCGACAAGACGCTGGATGCTACCCGTTTTTGGTTCGACACTCGCGCTAATCTGCGCCGCGAAATGGAGGACCGCAAACGACGATTCGACGACGGAAGCGACGTTCTCGGAAAGATCGGAGAGGTGCTTAAGAAAGTTGCGGGCAGTGTCACGTTTTTTGACGGAGTCCATATCTTCACGCCGCACGGCGACGTACCGGACGACAGTGCGCTGCGGCTCGTCGTCCTCTCCCCCGATCATTGGTATTCGCGCGACGAAGGGCGAGAGGCCACCAACGCGGTGCTCGACTACGTGCGCAACAACGGCACCAAGCCACGTCATCGTGGCAATCGTTTGATCTTCCTTGCGCCCGATATGGCCGTGCTGTCTCGGCTGCGCGATGCGGCGCGCGTGGCGCTCGCATGGGGATCGATTGTCGATGACGTGAAGGAAGGCCGGTTGAACATCGACCTGTTGCAGCAGAAGCAGGCCGAGAAGGAACTGCAAAGCGCCGAGGAAGTTGTCCCGCGGGCTGCGCGAGAATGCTACAAATGGCTGCTGTGCCCCGTGCAGAACACGCCGACCGAACCGAAGCCCACCGTCGAGGCGTTTCCCCTTGTCACCACCGGCAATTCGACGGGCAAAGAGTTCGAGCGTGTCTGCGTTGAAAACGAATTGGTCATCACCACATGGTCGCCAATTCATCTGCGGACCAAGCTGAAGGAACTGTATTGGAAAGACGGCAAGGATGCGGCGGGAGCGATGGCCTTCTGGGAGGATTCGCAACGATACCTCTATCTGCCCCGCTTGAGGAATCGTGACGTTCTGTCGCAAGCCGTCTACAGTGGCGCGGCCAGCCGTGATTTCTTTGCCACCGCCTATGGGCGAAACGGCGATAAGTTCGAGGGCTTTCATTTTGGCGACGGAAACATCCAATTCGACGACACGCTGCTGTTGATCGAGCCGGAGGCGGCCCTCGCCTACGAAGTCGCCAACCGCCCTAGCCCCACGCCACCAGGAACGGTTCCGCCCGCTCAACTACCTCCTGGCCCCGTGCCGCCGGGACCGACGCCGCTTGGGACAACCCCGCCCGGCCCAACGCCGCCCACCGCGAAGTCTCGCTTCTTCCACGGGACGGCAGAGGTCACCGCTTCGACGGCGAAGATGCGACTGGTGCAGCTTGCCGACGAGATCATCAGCGTGCTTTGCTCTGACCCAAACGCCACAGTAAAAGTCACCGTCGAGATTTCAGCCGAGTTCCCGGAGGGCGCATCCGACCAAGTCAAGCGAGCCGTGAACGAGAACGCGACCAGTCTGGGACTGAAAACAAAGACGTGGGAATAGCGTTTCGTGAGGTTAAGCCCAGGGCTTGGGTAGGCCAAGCTGAGCAAGCTTAGATTCACATTCCTCTCGTTCGCGGTTTCGCTTCACGCCGTCCTTACCCTGCTCAAGCCATCCCGTAGATTGGGCAAACTCAATAGCCCCCTTCGTGTCACCGGTTGAAACGCGCCTGATCACTTCAATCTCAAGTCGCGACAGACTTGCGGCCTGCAACCGGTAATCGATAAACGCTTCCCACGTCAGCGGGCACCACTTCGCCACGATCTCATTGCCAATGACAGTCGCGTAGGCTCGGATTTCGTGTTGGGCATGAGCATCCATACGCAGAGAAAGGAAATGCAGAAGGTTATGCAGATCGATCTTCCAATATGCCTCCGTGTAGGTCGACAGCGGCAGATCCTTTCGAGCCTGTTCGCGAGCAACCCCTTGCGAGATCCGCTCCTCGTACACGTCACGCGACAGTTTCTGCAGTTCTTCCTCGCGGGCTGAGAGCTGCTCACCGGCCGTCGCCTCGATGTAGGCATCACTTCCTTGTCGATTCGCAACTGACTGAACTCGCCATTCGCTCGGAGGCGTCTTTTGCGTTGCGTCGATTGCCTCGGAGTATCGGGTCGAATACTCGTTTACATTTGCCGTGCGGTGCCGAATCCACTGTCGCCAGCAATCCATTGGGACGCGAACGTGCAGTTTGATCTCGCACATTTCAAAAGGCGTTGTGTGTCGGTGACGCATCAGATAGCGAATCAGGCCACGGTCCTCGTGGACTTGTTTCGTCCCTGCCCCGTAAGAAATTCTGGCTGCCTGGACAATCGCAGCGTCCGACCCCATGTAGTCTACCGCTCTCACAAAGCCATCGTCTAACACCTTAAGTGGCTGGCCGAGGATGGCGTCAATGGCCTCCGCAGACTCTCGCCGCAGACTCTTCGATTCGCTATTCACGGCATCCCCCTGTTCGTTCCACGATCAGATCTCTAGCTGTTTCCAAGGGAACCAAAGATCGACTCTCCGATCCCCTTTGAATAGTTCCGGTTGAACTCCCGCGCCGGCAGGTAAACTAGCCCAAGAGTTTCGTCATGCCGGTGTAAGCGGTAAAGCGAGACTGCTGACAGTTTAGGGCCCATCGATGCCATGATTATATTGTGAGTCCGAGACACCGTCGCTAACGCTGACGACACCGCTTCCATGCCATGATCGCTCGAATAGGCATCCAGCCAAAACTGCTCAACTGCCTTGTTGTCCTTGAACGCGCTACTTTGCGCGCTCATTCTTTCACTGTTCTCAGGGGCGACACTATCTTTCTGAAGCCCAAGCAACGTAATCTCGGGTTCGAACGTATCTACCAAATGTCGCACTCGATCGACATCAAACCCAGCAAGGACAAGCAGAGCCGTTCTCGCACCAATTCGGGATATGCCAGACATTTTATAGACTAACCGCGGCCGGTCTGGATCACGGCTCAGCCACTCACCGTACTGCCCAGGCCGATGGTACACATATTGGATGCGGCACTTGCGGTACTGAAGGAACCAGAACGTTTGCCAGATTATCTCTCGCGGCATTGTGCTTAGATCGACAAGCACACTGCTACCTTCCGGCAGCTGGCCGAGAGAGGAATCCAGCGTCTCTCTCCATGTCCGGCTGGTTTCCGCCGCAAAGAGGACGCCGTCGTCGTATGTGATTCCCTTGCGCGTGCATTGCGCTCGACATTCCGCACGCGATGCTTCGGTCCAGCTGGCATACTCATCTGAATAATAAACAATTGCGCGCGAAAACCTGTTCGAGTCGATTAGCCGCTGACATCCGAGCAGGAAACGCTCTTCCCAACTCGCGACGGAAATCAAGATGCCTTCTTCAGTTTTCATCGAAAAGCCTCGGTTGCTTTGACGCTGCTTCATCATCGTCACTGAACGGAAGCGGCCGATTGTTCTCGGCAGCTGCCCACAGGTCAGGGGCGCGAATCGACACACGAGCGTGTTGACCGTGGGGGTCTAGCCCCCGATCTGGCCACAACATCCGATTTGGGACGTAGTAGTTCTCTCGCTTACCCTTGTCCTTTGCGGCCCCGCTCCGCACATAAATCAACTGAGCGGCAACAAGTGTATCAAGTACCTGGTTTAGATTTACCATCACAGACTCGCTCTGCTGTGAAATCGTGAACGAGTTAGCTCTTGGCTCGCTTTTATGCTTCAACAGTCGCTCGCGAAAAAGCACGGCCAAGTTATCAAGCAATTGATATGCTCGGCGGGCATTCTCGCGAGAACAACCTTCTAGGCTCTTGTCCAATTCGTTGCGAACCCAATCCCACAACGATCTGCTTCGGGCGAGGATGATCTCCGACTGAATGTTTGGCGGAATCTCGGATGGCGGAGCACTAGCCGCCGTTGGATCGACGCCGGGCACGGAATCCGACTCGATTGCCGAAAGAGAAAGCACTTTGTCGTACATCCAGTAACATGGCATCAGTAGGTTGCGAATGACACCAGTCGACAAGAACACCAATGTGTCAAACCCCGAATACTCGGGACGATTGGATGTTGGTGGTCGATTGCGAAAGAGATGGGCCCTCTTGTACTTGTAGACGTAGTCTGACACCCGCCCCCCATCTTCTCCATATTTCGCGATTGCCTCCCGACGAACTTCTTCCTCAGACCGGCGAAGCTGCTCGAGCATCTGGCTACTGATTGGGAAAAACGCTTCCGGCGTCGCCTGGATTCCACATTTCTCGAGCCGACGGGTTACAAGTAGCTTTGCTAGATGCCCGAAGTCAGCCTCCTCATTGTGAAACGGTTGGACCATGTCGATCCGCGTGTAGTCATGCCCCTCAAGAATCGACCCGCCAGAAGCTGTGGCCAACGAACTCCGAGAGATATTTGCGATTGCTACCTTGAAGCTAAAAAGAGAGTGCTCCCTAAACGCGATCCACGAGAATAACGCCCGTCGCTGGTGATCGTTTAGGTCATGAGCGTCATCGATAAGAAACGCAAAATGTGTCTTGCTTAAGCGAGAGGTCGTTTGAACTAGCCTCAGCAGCGGAACGATGAGTGAAGGAAACGAGAACGTGTTTTCGTAGAACACATCAGTCGACGTGCGGGCGTTCGCCGCTCGTTGCGCTCTAATGCTCTCGCGCTCGATCAACTGCATCAACGCCACAAATGGAGGGTCATCCGTTGGCAGTTGTGCGTCGAAGAGAAACTCAAGTTGGGCACGCATTCGCCCGACTTCTGTGGGTGACAGTAGGTCGGGAACCTCGGAAAGGGTCTTCGCCACGCCAAAGGCAATTGCGAGCGCAAAGTGGTGCTCGGAAATCACTGATGCTCTGAACTCGTCAAGGAGTTGAAACTCCCTTTTGTGCGTCAACGGAGTATTGCAGGGGACGTAAATGCCGACAGTGTCCAGAGGCAATCCTTGCTTGGCCCGCTCTGCGCGCAACCGTTGAACGGAAAAGCTGTTGTAGAGCAATGTCATGGACTTGCCGCACCCTCGCTCACCTACCAACAAGACGTTGCGAGTCGATTGAATGAAGCGGGAGAAGTTGAAGTCCTCAATGTAATAGTCGAGGATTGTCTCTCCCGGAAGGTCGTTAGCACCGACGTATTCGAAAGGATTGCGAGGCTTCATTTGGCATGTCCTCCGTTCTCTGCAACGGCGTAAACGTCCTGCGCAATTCCAGCAGGTGACTTACACTTGCCGGGAAAGCGTTCTTCAAAGGCGGCTTTATGCTCTCCGGGAACGACTAGATCATCGAGCTGGAAACGCACATCAATTGGAAGGAGTGTGCCTCCGTCAGCGAAGTTGATCACGACATCTGTCTGCTTAAACGCCGCCAGCATCGGGCAGTAGAATCTCGCGTATCGTCGTTCCTCGTCGAGCTTGCTCACGCGATGCAGTAAGAACGCGAGAAAGGCGGCGAGTGCGATTCGCTTCTCTGCCGGCTCGCCTTTGAAATCACCAAGTTGGATCTCGTATGTGAGTCGGATTCGTTCATTTGCTCGGTCTGCAGCAACGTGAGTGCAAGCAGCGTATTGGTGAAAGACGGCAGCAACAGGTTCATGGCCAATATGAGTACGATAGAAGTCAGTAGTCCGTTGCGGGCCCTCGGCCAATTCATCAGCGAAACGCATAACGGCTGCGATATGTCGAAGTTGGACTTGGCGGCCTTCGTAGTGATCAGCAGGGTCGACCGCGATCAAAGTGTTTCGACTTCCGGTACTATTTGTTCCTGTGTGTGCCTGGGCAGCCTTGATTACTAATGTCTTTTCTCTCCTGACATCTGCGGCGGTGCCTCGCGCCCAATCGAATACCTCTCCAATTCTCACGTGGTGGTTTTCGCGTCCAAAGAGGTTTCCAACGTCATGGAACACCACGACGAGGGCCAACACGTATAGGTCGGTGGCAGACAATCCATGAGTTTCGTGATTGCCGGAGATGAGGCTGTAAGCGTTCTCCATCACGTTTGCGAGATGGTCAGGGCCATGATCAGACAGGTTTGGTTCAACGCCCTGGATTTGGCGAACCTCATTTAGCACCTTGTCCCGCGCAACGACGTAGCGCGAGGACATCGAGTTTGCCTTTTCAGGGCCGAACTCGGCAACAAGACGTTCCTTAAGGTGCCGTTCAAGGCTGGTCTCATTCCAACTCATGTGGCACCATTGTGTTTACGCTCTGCCTGGACGACGGCTCGAAAAACGCATTTGGCAAGCAGCGGCGGGACGGCGTTTCCCACCTGCTGCTGCTGAAAGCCAATGGACCCACAGAACAAATACGAGTCAGGAAAGGATTGTATCCTTGCCGCTTCTCGTACCGACAGCCCGCGATCCTGCGTCGGATGGATCAGCATGTTCTTTCGGAAGTTGCCAATAACGATAGACGGCTCATCAAGCCTCAGGCGGTAATAGATGCCAGTATGGCAGCGCGAGCGATCGGCGTAGTTGCGCATCATTCGTGCGGGTATGTCTTCCCAATTACCTCCAGGGGGAACATGCTTGTACCGCTTCAAAACAAACGGGGCATTGCGGGTCACGAAGTGATTGCAACAGCCCAACGAGTCACTCCGCAGGCTCTTCGCAAATTCCGACGGACGGGCCCGTCCGTAGGTACTCCAGCACTCCGAATGTCCGTTCGGTAACTTTGGCAAATCTCGGATCGCGTCATCGACAGTCAGTCGCGCTGCTTGCGGCGAAGGGAAGGAAAAGGCACGACCGTCACGTGACCCCACAAGGAAGAATCGGGTACGGTCCTGTGGCACGCCAAAGTGTGATGCGTTGAGTCGAGCGGAATGAACTGAGTAGCCCAAGCGGTCCAGGCTGTCACTCATCTCCCCAACAAAGATACCTTCTGCCGTGTCGACAATGCCTTGTACGTTCTCGAAGACGACCCACGCTGGCTTCAGCAGCGTTACGACTCGCAGAAACTCTTTAAAGAGCCAATTCGCTTCGTTCTGCGTGTTCCTCGTTCGTGCGTTCGACCACGAAAAACCTTGGCAAGGAGGCCCCCCGAATACGATGAGGTCATCTCGCTTCTTCATCCAGGGTTGGAACTTGGTTTTCGTAACCGCTCGGATGTCGCCTTTATGCAGCACCGTTTTGGAGTGATTGAGGGAGTAGGTCTTCGTAGCAAACTCGTCGAGCTCCACAGCAAGCTCAATGTTGATGCCTGCCATCGAAGCCCCAAGGCTCATTCCTCCGGCACCGGCGAATAAATCGATGCCGATCATGTGGGAAACATCCAAACCTTGTGGCTGACTGGAAGGATTCAAATCCGTCATTATAGCGGCTTTTTTGTGGTATTGAAGTTGCCGGCCTAGGCTGCCCAGACCCCGCAGGCGGACCCGCGAAGGGATCAAACGCGTACTCAAACGCGGATAAGCCAGCTTGTATCGGCGAAGATGAACTCGGGCTCGTCAAGTGACTCCAGCACAGCACGCTTGACGCCAGCGAAGTAGTCGGTGAAATCGTGCCCGCAGAAGAAGCCACCCGGCCGCACCCTGGAACGCCACCGGCGGATCGCGCCAAGCGTATCCTCGTGGGTATGGACGGAGTCGAGGTAAACGGCGTCGAGCGATCCAAGGGCGTATTCTTCGACGACTTCCCAGTCGTATCCCTTCCGCTTCGTTAGCTGCCCGCGAAAGGGATCGAGGAGTTGGTCGAACGTTTGCTCGACCGTTTCCATCTCGAAATGCCAGCGGTGGGCCGGGTTGAAGTCCCGAGCGCCCTCGTGCAGCCGGTCGCGGGAGTCGTTGTCCCAGGGATCGATGGCATGAACGCGCAGGCCGGCCTCCAGAAACACGCGGGTCGATTCGCCGGCGAACGAGCCGACCTCAACGAGCAGACCACCCTTCGGCAGCATTTCGGCCAGTTGCCGCAGCGCAGGCAGGCTCTCGCGCATGCGGGGAAGTTGAACGAGTTGTTGATTTAGCGTTTCCATGAGGCCTCCCAGTGATGTACTGCGCAAGCCTCGTCGAGCGACGCCTCGATTCGCCCACTCCAGTGCTGCGGATAAAACGTGTCCCACCAGAACAGTCTCCAAGACTGCTCTTCAAGTAGTTGCTGCGTGAAGAACCCCGAACCGGACTGGCGCGGAGGATCGCCGGGCCGGCGCAGCGATGCCGGAAGCGCCGCGATGGCTCGAGCGAGCAAGGCGTCGCCCGCCATCGCGCCCAGAACTGCAATGCCGACTGCGTCGTCATCTTCGGCGGCGGCGAACCCAGTCTGACCATATAGCAAAGCATCCAGCGGGCGGCGGCACTCGACATCGAAGTCCACATAGACGCCGCCCTCCCGATGCAGAATTTCGTAGCGGGCCAGATGGCATTTCTGCGCCGGCGTGGGCAGCCGGTTGAAGGACTCCTGGTTGGCGAGCGGCGGCAAGTTGTCTTCGGTCCAAAGTTTCATTTCCCAGGCGGGATGGTGGGTCGCCCAGGTCTGTCGGAATCCCTGCAAATGCTCGGGGATCGCTTGACCGCCAAACCAGATGTGGTGCAGGGTGCGGGGAATTGTGATGCTGGCGTTGGCGGGCACCAGGCGAAACGCATCGTGCAACAGGCGCATCCGCACCGAGCTACAGTAATGGCAAGTGACCTGCTCGTTCGCCGGGCCAGGTTGGCGGGCTTTGTTGAAACAAAGCCGGTCGTCATGCTCGAACCACATGCCACAATGGGCCACCGCGTCGCGAGCTTTCCAGTCTTCGAGTCCCGTGTGCGCGGTCAAATGGGCGGCAATCGCCAGCGCCGCATCGCGCGTAATCAGGTAGCCGGCCCCGCCGTGGAAATGATCCCCGTTTCCATCCTGGCAACCGACGACGGGCGTCTCCCATTTTCCCGCTGCGAGCCGATCCACGCGCACGTAGGTATCGTCATCGCACTTGAAGAGCCGTTCCCAGTTCCCGCCATTGGCAATCGCCCACAAGCAGAACCAGCGAGTCTTCTGCGGCAAGCTGTCGTAATCGTCGGGGCACGGCAGATAGAGATTCTGTCCCTCACGGCGCGGCAACTTCGCTTGCGGATCGCCGATGAGGAACACCAGATCAACCTCGGGATGCGCAACCGCGTCCTTGCCCCAGGTCGCCATCACGCCATTGCGGCGCTGCTGGAACGGGGCGGCCGTCAGCGCGCCAATGATGATGCGGGGCGATTTCGTGGCGTTGGCTTCTGTTATCGGCGGCATTAGTCGTTCCCCCAGTCGCAGTGTTCGCAGAGCTTCAGGCCTCGGCGGTCACGCTCACCGAGTTTCTCGCGGTAGTGTTCCGCCAGCGGGCCGTTGTAAATGTCGGCGAGGGACTGCTCGCGGACGTTCCCCAGCACGACCTCTTGCCCCCAGTCCTGGCAGCAGAGAATGACGTTGCCGTTGTATTTGATGTGGACGTGGGTCCACGGACGTTCGCAGTTCCGGGCGAGCGGTTCGGCGAGCGTGAGGAATCCAGCCACATTGCCGGCGCGACTGCTGATCCCCGGAAACCCTTCACCGTATTTCCGGGCGTCGTACAGCGTGAAGGTCCGCTCCGTCGCGTGGTAATACATCGGGAACGCCCGAGCGTCACTCCCGACGTAATGCACGTGGTAGTCAGGCAGCGTTTCGAGATGCCGCGCGATAGCCAGCATCCGCTCGATCAGGTTCTGCCGATCGTCGTAGCAGTTGACGAGCATCGTCCGCAGGCCGGCGTCGAAGAGCGCCAGTGCCAGTTCCTGCGTTAGCCGGTCCCCGTTAGTGGAAAGGCTTTGATGGACGTCCGGCAGCTCGCCCCGAACGTAGCGGGTCAACTCCACGATCCGTTTATCGAGCAGCGCCTCGTTGTGGCCATAGAGCGAGAAGCCGCCGGCGTAGCCCCACGACTTCAAATCGGCCACGATGTGCTGAAAGAACTCTTCCGGCATGAACTCCTTCGGTGGGAAGACCGTGTTGTTCGTGGGGCAAAAGTGGCAGGCCCGGTTGCAATGCGCGCCGGTCTCCACGGCGATGTAGGTGATCGCGCGGTGGCGCTGGCCCGGTTCCGACTCGATGCCTTGCGGGGG